>Ga0209082_1000054_pt1 | contig 75723 bp, 61 predicted proteins | sample ColdCreekSource_FD_184127 | JGI IMG/M metagenome (GOLD analysis project Ga0209082, IMG submission 184127) | Groundwater microbial communities from Cold Creek, Nevada to study Microbial Dark Matter (Phase II) - Cold Creek Source (SPAdes) (version 3) | ecosystem: Environmental > Aquatic > Deep... | reverse complement strand
CACCGAAGCGACGACCCGCGGCATGCTCGCGGCGGCTTCCAGCGGAATAAAGGCCGGGACGCGGAAGTCGCCTAGCACAGAGACCTGCACCTGTGACAGCTCAGCGAGGCCCTCTGGCTTGAGCGTACGGCGCAGCAGAGGATGATCGCGCCGCGCGACGACGCAGTAGCGATCCTCGAACAGCGGTGTGAGTGCTAGCCCGTCCTGCGCCGCACCGAAGCGGCCGATCGCGAGATCGAGCTCATCGCGGAGCAGCGCACGTTGCGCATCCGCGCCGAGCCACTGGTTGAACGACAAGCGCGCACGCGGCGCACACGACGCGAAGCTGGTGATCAGACTCGGGCCAAGCAACGCCGCCAAATAGTCAGGAACGCCGATCCGAAAGCTGCGCGTGGTCTCGGCGGGCTCGAAGTGCGCAGGTAGACCCATCGCGTCTTGCATCGCACAGAGCAGCGCTTCGATGCGTGGCCCGAGCTCGAGCGCGTGACGGGTCGGCTCCAATCCGTACGCTTTGCGCACGAACAACGGATCGCCGAACAGCTCGCGTAGCCGCGCCAGCGCATGACTTACAGCCGACTGGCTCAAGCCCAAACGTTGCGCCGCGAGCGTGACGCGGCGCTGACGCAACAGCTCCTGCAACACGAGCAACAGCGACCCGTCGAGCTGTTTGATTTTAGCGGCGTCGATCTCAGCCATGTGTATACGTCACTGTATATCGCAGCCCGCCAGCGCCCGAAACTTGCGGTCGCTAGATATCTGATATCGAAAACTTTCAGCGCTCGCACGATCGCGCTCGCTTACTACTAGCGACAGTAAGGAGAGCAGATGCGCGCGGTGATGCTGAAAGACTACGGTTCGTTCGACCAACTGGTGATGGCTGACGTGCCGCGACCAGTACCCGCGGCGGACGAGGTGCTGGTCAAGGTGGCGTATGCGGGGTTGCGTTGGGGCGACGTGATGCAATGCAATGGCTTCCCGAGTCGAGTGCGCCCCACGCCGTTCGTAGCCGGACAGGAGGCTGCTGGCGTGGTGGAAGCGGTCGGCTCTGCGGTACGGGACGTCGCGCCCGGCGCGCGCGTGGTCGCGCTCACTATGAGCGGCGCGTGGGCGGAATATGTATGTGTGCCAGCAGCGCGGCTGGTTCAGCTTCCGGACCGTGTTTCTCTGGCACAAGCGCTGATTTATCCGGTCAATCTGCTCACCGCGTACTACGCGGTCATGGTCTGGGCCAAGGTGCAACCTGGGGAGCGTGTGCTGCTCCATGCCGCTGCCGGCGGCGTCGGCTTGCTCACCTTGCAGATCATCAAGCGCAAGCTGCGCGACGTGCAGGTCGTCGCGCTCGCTAGCAGCGAAGACAAGCTCCAGCTCGCTCGCGAGCACGGCGCCGACTACGCCATCAACTATAAGACCCATGACTACGTCGCTGAGATCAACCGGATATTTGGCCCGAAAGCGACCGGCTTCATGACAGGCGGCGAGCGCGGCGGCGGCGTAGATGTGTCACTCAATGGCGTGTCAGGGTCGACGCTGCAGACTGATCCGCAAGTCATCCGCAAGCGCGGCCGCTGGGTAATCTACGGCTGGGCCGGTGGTCGAGGCGAGCTCAACACGGCCTCGTTCGGATACGACGGCATCACCATCATGCCGTTCTCGAGCATCGCGTGGATGGGCACACCGGAGCACGAAGCTGGGCAGCGCTTCGTGCGCGCATGGCTCGAGGAAGAGCCGCTTTTGGAGCCGTCCGTGTACTCGCTCTCACAGGCCTCCGAGGCGATGCGCGCGTTATCAGGCGGTGCGACGCGCGGAAAAGTCGTCTTACACATCGGAGATGCACCATGCAGCTGATCGATCTCACACGTACGCTCGACTCCAACGACTATGCGCGACTGCCCGACGCTGTCAAACCTTCTTCGAGCGTGCTCGTCCCACGCATCGAGTACTACGCGCCCACGGACAAAGGCGCAGAGATGATGTGTCAGCTGTTCGGCTGTCAGCGCGAGCATCTGCCGGACGGTGAAGGGTGGGGCGAAGAGCGCGTCGCGATCAACTCTCACATCGGCACGCATGTCGATGCACCACTGCACTACGGCTCGCACTGCGAAGGCAAGCCCGCCCGAACCATCGAGCGCATCGATCTGAGCGAGCTGTATTGCGACGGACTCGTGCTGGATCTTCGCGAGCTGGCCACGAAGAATCAGGCCATCGAAGTCTCGGCACTGCAGGCTGCGCTCGCCGCCAACGGCGGCAAGCCCACAGCCGGCTGCGCGATCCTCTTGCGCACGGGCCAAGAACAATACGACCTCAGCGATCCTCGCTGGTACGAGTATCCCGGCATGAGCCGCGCGGGCACGCTGTACCTGGCAGAGCTCGGCGCCAAGGTCTTGGGCACGGACGCTGTCGGTTGGGATCGTCCGTTCGGCGTGATGCGCCGAGCCTTCCGCGAGACCGGCGACCCCAAACAAATCTGGGATGGCCACTTCGCGGGCCGCGAACGCGAAGTCTTCATCGTCCAACAACTCACCAACCTCAAAAGCCTGCCGCCGCACAGCTTCAAAGTCGGCTTCTTCCCGATCAAGCTCGCACACTGCAGCGCCGCCCCCGCGCGCGCTGTAGCGTTCGTATCTACCTGAACCCCAAAGGCAAGCGCGCGCTTAGCGCGCACGGGGGTCCTCAACTCCCGGCGCGCTAAGCGCGCCATGATCAATCATCAATCGAGTGAGATGCGCGCGCAGATGCCAGCGATGCAGCTAAGCGGTGGTTCGCCTTGGAGCGGCAGGCAGCAGTCGCGGTCGGTCTGACACTTTTCGTCTTCCTTCGCGCACATGTTCATCATCGGCGCCGAGCAGCTGCCCACGGGCTCGATGTTCTCTTGCGGAGGGGGGAAGTTGCAGGTGCCGCCGCAGCAGTCGACCGCTGACTTGCAGCTGTCGCCGTCTTTCTTACACGGATCGAGCGCTGCAAACGCGCGATGATTGCCTGTTCCGAACTCTTGTCCCGGCAGATAAAAGGCGGGCGCGCTGCGATCCACGCTGTAGTCTCCGTCGGCACGAATCTCGATCGCGCTGCCCCACAGCTGACGCTGCTGCCCCAAGTTGCCGTAGTGACGGATGCTGTCGAAGAACAACCAGAAGTATCCACCCGCAGGCACCGGGGAGACTGTGGGGTAGTAATGTTTGTGGAGATCCTCCGCGCCAAACGGCACATAACCTGTGGTGTCAGAGTCTGAGTTGAGGCCCATGGCGCGCGCGAGGATCGAGGGTTTTCCGCTGGCCAAGTCGACCATGTACAGATCGCTCTCGGGCCCGAGCCCACCGGATCCCGGGATCACGCCCGCACCGTTGCCAGAGAACTGCGGATTGACGCCGCGTGCGAAGATGATCGCCTTGGAGTCAGGCAGGAAAAACGGCCAGCCGGGATAGCGATCGGTGTCGGTGAATACCACGCGATGACCGGTGAGCTTGCGCGCGCCAGGATCGAAGTCCATGACCGCGATGCCACGACCTTGCGCCACACCAAAGTCGGTGAACGCGAGCAGCGCGCCGTTCGGATCGAAGGTCGGCATCATGGCGCCTGTGACAACGCCAGAGCCCGCGAGCAATTGGCCCGTGTCAGTTTCGTAGAGGTTCGAGTCATTGACCAGGATGGCTTCCATGGGCGTGCCTTGCGGGCGCACGGGCCCTGGAGGATGCGCCGAGGCGATGTACACTTTGCCGTCCGGTGAAAGCCCGGGGAAGCCTGGCAGCGGTGCAGCTGCGAGCTGCGGAGGATTGGGTTGTGTCATCGGGGTCAGCGCGTACGACGACCCTGGATCGAACCCGGTGTGCGAGAGCAGCCGCTCGCCGTTGGCGGAAACCGTGTGGCAGCCGTAGCAGCCCGCGCCGCCGATAAACAACTCGGCGTTGCCACCCGCAGGAATGCGGAAGATGCTGCCGGCCAGCGACAGCGTCGAGACGTAGCTGTTGTAGTAGATCGAGCCTTTGATCGTGGCTTGCGCGATGTTGAAGTGCAGGACGATCGGTCCCATCACCCGACCATTGGCGCGTGCACTGAGCTCCAAGGTAAAAGGATCGTCGCGCCCTTTGGTCTGCAGCCCAGCTTTCAGCCAGACATCTTGCGGCAGCACGACCGCCGGCCCAGGTTGATTGGGCTCGGCTCGCAAGATTGATTTGAACTCAAACGTCTGCGCCTTGAGGTGCACGTAGACCACATCCGGCATGTCGCCTTGCCACATCAGCAGTGGCGCCAGCATGCCGCGCGGAAACACGGTGTTCTCGTAGGGATAGACAAAGCGCATGCCGGCAGGGTCGCCACCTGCGATCAGTGTCTGTGCTTCTTCCTGTGTCAGACCGGCGGGGTTGTCCGCGCCTGTTTGGTCGATGAACACCGGCTCCTTGGCGTCCTCTTCCATCGGCTGCGTGCTGGGAGTTTGCTGCGGAGCAACTGGCTGCGTCGGGACGATCAACCCTGGCGTCGAAGAGCTGGTCGGGCCCGCCGCGCCACCCGAGCCGCTGGCCGCTGGCTGGGCTTGCGTGGGGACGGTCGTAGCTTGGTTTGTCCTGCGACTACCGCCGCTGTCGCTGTTCGTGCCCGAGCTACACGCGCTGTTTGCCACGGACAGAAGCACCCACAGGGCCGACCACACCGATCGAGCTAGCAACTTATTCACCTCACAGCGCTCCTGCATGGCTGCTCCGCCACACAGCTTCCGTTGTAGATGCGCTCTCCCGGCAATGCTGCAGCCACACAGGCCAAACTAGGTCCACTAAGGTGCGCGAGGGGACCTCGAACGGTTACACTGTGCCGCTCGTGGCTTCGGCTACGGTGACAAACAGGCTGTGTTTACAGCGGGGCCGGTTGCGCCGTCGAGTGCGGTGCCGAATCGGACAGCTGCCAGCTGCGCAAATGTCGACGCTTCAGGTGCGCGCTGGCTAACGCGATGCGGGCGGTCGAGCGACCTGACACAACGGGTGACAGTATTGGCTAGCCAGCGAAGCCGCAGTCAAACAGTCAGTGGTCACCGCGGATGCGAACAAGCCCATTCTGAGTAGCAAGAATCACTTTGTACTCTGCACGGATTGCGCCTGTAGGTTACCGTGGCCACTCCATAACCAGTTGGCAGGAGGGACGAGATGACCTTCGCGCAGCAGCTTGGCTCGACACCCGGTGACTATCAGGAGGTGGAGATCCTGATAGTAGGCTTTGGCTTCTCAGTGATTCCGTTGCTGCGGGAGCTCGAAGCCCGCAAGCAGACGTACACTCTGATTTCTGAAGGTGACACTATCTGGCAGCAACTTGCGTCGAGAGATCGGCTCGACTTCGACATGGTCAGTAGCTTCCACGCGTCATTCTACGCGGAGGACCAAGTCAAAGCCGGAACGGTCGAGTCGTACTACGCGACGGCGCGCGACTTTTACGAATACAACCAGAAGCTGTACAGCCAGTACAAACACCGCGTGATCGAGGATCGGGTGGCCTCGGTCGAGAACCACGCGACGCACAGCTTTGTGCGTACGACGCGCGGTCGCAGCTACAAAGCGCACAAGCTGGTGTTCGCGACCGGTCTGACGCGGCCGCAGAACGAGACCATCAAGAACATCTGGCCCATGAGCGCGCCGCCGCTCAGCACGGCAGAGATCGAGTCCGACCCAGAAGCGTACTTCGCTGCAAAGAGCTTCGAGTACATCGTGATCGTGGATCTGAGGAGTGGCGAGCGCATCCCGGTTTCGGGCTTGCCGCGTGGCCAGTACGGTGGGCTCACGCTGATGTTCATGGATGGCATTCCGTACATCCGGATCTTCTCGTCTGATGGGCTGGAGAGTGGCGCAACGTTGTATGCGATCGAGCCCAGCGGTGAGGCGCGCCGCGTGCTGTCGGCGGGTCCCAACGGCGACTTCGAGCTGAATCGGTCGCCTGCGCTGATGAAGTTGCGGCTGAACGTCGACTGCTGTTCCTGACCCGTGGATCCGGGCTTGGTCCACCGTGCGCTTAGAGGCGTGTGAGCCTCTCGAACAGGATTCATCAAATGCGCGAACGGTTGGGCGGATGGCGATCGAGTTGTGTCGGGATGCTCTGGATTTCGACAGCGACGGGGATCGCAGGTGGCTGTGCAGCGCCGGAAGAGCAGGAAAGTCCGCAGATGGTTGCGCCAGGGGGCAGCGGAGGAAATGTGGCTGTTCCAGCAGCGAGCGGCAGCAGTGCGCAGGCGAGCGGCTCAGCCGGTTCACGCGCGGGCGCTAGCGCGCCGGTGTCCAGCGCCACGGCGGGACGTAGCGCCGCTGGTTCCGGTGCGCAGGCGCAGACAGGCACTGCCGGTTTAGGCGCAGCCGGCAGCGCTGGAGCGGCAACTGCGATCGTTGCCGGTGCGGGTGGGGCGGCGGGCAACAGCGCTGCTGCAGCGGGCGCCATGGCCGCCACTGCGGGGACGGGTGCAGCTGGTAGCGGCAGCGCAGGCTCAGACGCGATGGTGCCGGCAGGCAGCAACAACTTCGTGTCTGTGTGTGCTGGCGGCGAAGTGGGGATGGACAGCGATGCCGCGAAAGCCACGCTGCGCGACCTCGACATCATGCGCGAGTACTCCGGCGTAAAGATGCTTATCCGCTCGCCGAATGCAGTCCTCAGCTTCAAGACGACGCTGCAAGTGCCCAAACCACCGACGCAGCGCCAGACGTTGTTCATCTGGCCGGGTCTGCAGTCGCGCGATGGTGCAGCTGATCCGAACCGCGTCGGTAACGGCGTCCTGCAGCCAGTACTCACCTGGGGCGCCTCATGCGCACCCCAGAGGCCGTCCGACCCGTACGCGGGCTGGTGGATCGCAGGCATGTACGTGAAGTTTGGTTGTGAAGGTGGCGACTACCTCACCACTGAGCTGGGCGACCTGCTCGAGATCGATATGTTCCAGAAAGATGACAAGTGGGAGACGACGATCAGGAATGTCATGCAGGACAAAACAGTCGACTTCACGATGGACCTACAAGGCCAGGTTCAGAACGAAGTGATGTGGCTGACAGAAGTGCCTGACGGCTCATCGATTAGGCCCGTCGACGACGTGATCTGGACGCAAAACGTACTGACATTCAAAGAGCCAGAAGAAACCTGTCAGCCCAACCGTATAGGCTCGAACGACTACTTCTCGGCACCAACACTATCGCCAGACGGCCTACACTGCTGCTGGGACAAAATAATCATGCGCGCCGAACGCTAACAAACCGCGACTGTGCTCTCGCCATATCTGGCGGCGAGAGTTGAGCGTGGGCGCGTATGAGCTGGTGATGGTGTTGTGTACAGCGAGCGCTCGCGCGATTCTCGTCAGATGCTCAAACGCTCGCTGATTCATTGTATGGCAGCGTGTGCGGCTGCTGGAGTGCTGGTCGCGTGGCTGTTGCCGACGCCACGCGTCAGCGCTTGTACGTATCGGCCATCGTGCGTGCCTATAATTTTTCCTTCCGAGGGGGCGACGTTGCCCGCGAATCACACGACCATCGGCATCCGAGGTTGTGTCGACCGTTCAAGCATCGCGTTTAGCGTTGAGCGAGATGGTTCGAGCACGCCGGTCGACTTCGAGCAGGAGGCGCCCACAGCAGATTGGACCTTCATGGGCGAGGCACTGTCTGTCCCGCTTCACTGGACGAGGTTGAACCTGCGAACGCCGCTGTCCGCTGCAGACACACTCGTGCTCCGATACGAGACTGAGCGCGGCGAAGAGCTTGGCCCACGGGAGGTCGAGGTGCGCTGGCCGGTGGGTGAGGAAGAGCAACTTCCCGAAGAGCTCGGCACGCTCGACGTCAGCACACACGACGCTGTGATCACCGTGTCCGCGAATGTTTCATGCTCGCGCGACATGCGCTCGCGCTACGCGGACGTCACGTTGCAACCCACAGAAGAAGCGAGAGCGTGGCTCCCGAGGATTCGCTACGAGCTGCGCGTCGACGAGATCCCCTGGATGTTCTTCGACTCGCTGCAAGACCAACACACCACAGGCACCTGGCATAGCTCGCTTGGACCTGGGAAGGACCGTGTGATCTTGGGCTGCGAGGTCGACCCTCATCGGCCGGTGATCCATGACGGGTACGTCATGCCGCAGGCGCTCGAGCCGGGTTCGCATCGGGTGCGCATGGTCGGCTTCTTAGCGAGCGGCGTTGAGCTGAGCAGCCAAGAAGTCGTCGTCGATCTGCAGTGCGCTCCGGACTCGGCACGCGCGCTCAAGGCAGAGCTCGATGCTTACAAGGAGAGCAGGATCGGCTCCCAAAGCAGCCCAGTCGCCGCTGACTGCGGCGACGAAGGATGCACCGTGGCTGCGCTGGGCGGCCGGCAGGCGAGCGTATGGCCCGCTCTAGTGCTCGCTGGGTTGTGCCTGACTCGCTTCGCCCAGCGGTACCGTGCGCGCTCGAGAGAAGAGTGAGTCGTCCCGTCGGCCTTTCGGACACGCTTTCGGTCCGAGCGCATCAGGTGTCCCGCCGCAGCCGAGCTTCGCGAGCCGCACCGCCATATTCGGCCTCTGAGCCCCGCGGCTTCGACCCGTAAACAGAGCTGTGCTCTGCTGCGATTTGGTAGGCTCCCGCGCATGCGGATCTCCTGCCTTTTCGCGCTTTGCTTTCTGCTGCTGCCGCCCGTCGTGCACGCCGACAACAGCCCGGAGCGAGCACTGCGAGATTTCAAGACGTACGTCTTGCCCAAGATCTCTTACGCATGCGCCATCGACTTTTCGGCAGAATACGATGGCGAGTCGATGCGCAAGCACGACGAGTACATCGCGCACGATCAATCGTCAGGTGATGACGAGTGCAACGAGCCATTTCGCTACCTATGGTTCGTGTGCCAAACAGCACCGGGTATTCATGCGGTGAAAAAGGCTGGTGTGAAGGGCGTGTTGTGCAAGGGAACATCGGCTTCCCACAGCACGCTTACCCTGTCGAACGGCACGCTGGTCGTAGAGCGCGCCGCCAAAGAAGAAGAACCATACGTGCGGCTGCGTAAGCGCTTCGAAGAACTGCTGAAGGTGCAGGTGGTCTTCGCAGCGAAGAGCAGCCCCAACCCTCGCTACGACCAGACCTTCAGTGACCTCACGGGTCAACCCAATCCTTCGCTCAGTAAGACTGACTACTGCGTTGTGAACAACGAGCGCCTGGAGCTGCAGCCGCTCTCCAAGCTCGAGCGCACGCGCGATGGTCAGATCAAGTGTTGGAAGGGGGGCGAGCTGATCACGAACCTGACAGTCAAAGGTGGCCGCAAGACTGGGCTCGCGACCGAGGAGCGAGGCTCGAACGGCATCGAGATCTCGAATTACAAAGATGGCCGGTTGCACGGTGAGCAGCGCGAAACGCGTGGTGGACAGCTGGTTTCTCTGACGAACTACGAGGAAGGCAAGCGCGTCTGGTGGCAGGAGACCGCGTCGAACGGACTTGTCAGCTACACACATCAGTATGCCGATGGTCAGGCAAGCGTGCGCATGACGGGCGACGGTAAGGTGTACGGCTTGAGCTGCAGACCGAGCGCGCGAGACGACAAGGCTCTACACGTCGTGTGCGGCTTCGGTGCGCCACGCACCACGCGCATCTACGATGGCACCAACAAAGTCGATCGCATCGAGACCTGGCACAATGGCGAGATCGTGGAGCGCAAAGCTGGCGACAGTGAGTATGCGGCTCGCAGCGAAGTGGCGTTCAAAGCCGGTAAAAAGCATGGTCGCGAGCGCCTCACGCGCGCCGACGGCACGGCAGACGTCGATATCGAATGGAACCAGGGCGTCAAAGAGGGGCGCGAGATCCACTACGACGACACGGGCAAGAAGAAGGTGAGCGAGCTCGTCTGGAAAGCAGGCGACAGAGTGTCGGCGACCGAGTTCTATCTGAACGGTCAGCGTCGATCGTTTCAGCAGGTCGACGGCGATCGCGGCGTCGATCAAAGCTTCTGGGACAACGGCAAGCCGCAGAGCGATGCCAAGCTGACTGCGTGTAACGGCCACGTCTATCAGCCGATCCGCGGCTTCTGCGAGCACGGTGTCAAAAGCTCCTTCCACGAAGACGGCTCCAAGCAAGAGGAGACCCAGTACAACCAGGGCAAGCGCCACGGCGAAAGCCGCACGTTCTGGCCCAACGGCAAGCCCGCAGCGGTCGAGCACTACGCCGACGACGTGCTCCAGAAAGCCAAGCGCTGGGACGAGTCGGGCAAGCTCGTCGTCGACGAGGAGTACGAAGCGGACGGCTCCCGCAAGTCGCGACAGCTGTAGCGTTTCGATGCAATCGCTGTTGCGTGGCGCTTCAGGTGGACAGCGCTACAGCGACTGAAGTTGCGTGATCTCCAGCGGTTAGCAGTTGGCGTACAGCTTGCTCCCGTGGCTTACGCAAGGCGACGTGTGTAGCTCTGGGTTAGCCGGGCTCGCGCGCGTCTCGCGAGTCGTCGTGCTTGCCATTCGCTCTGACAAGGGTCGCGGAGGAGCTATGAAATCGAAGGTTCGCTGGATCGCTTCCATCGTGGTGGGTGCCGTGCTGATCGTAGGCGCGGTGCTGACCGTCAAGTTGATGCATGGACGCGGCAGAAGGCAAGATCGTGTGGTCAAAGCCGGAGCGCTTCTCGGTGTGGTCCGGCGCGCTCACGACCGCTGGCGATGTGGTGTTCTACGGCACGCTCGAAGGCTATCTAAAAGCTGTGAGCACCAAGGACGGCAAGGAGCTGTGGAAGTTCAAGACGCCGTCAGGGATCATCGGCAACGTATTCAGCTACGAGTACGAAGGTAAGCAATACGTCGGTGTGTACTCGGGCATCGGCGGTTGGGCTGGCATCGGCATGGCTGCCGGGCTGACAGATCCCAATGCAGGCTTGGGCGCGGTCGGCGGTTACAAGGACCTCGCTAAATACACGACGCTCGGTGGCTCGCTGTTTGTGTTCGTGCTTCCGAGCGGCGCTGGCTGACGCTGCGCGCGGGCTGCTCGAGCGGGACCAACCGCTCGAGCTGGCCTGGATTCAGCGCAACGAAAACCCGTTCGATTCATGGTGCAAAGATGATTGATCTGAACCTCAGCACACTGCGCAGCGCACTGGTCGTAGGCTGCTGCATGGTCGCGCTCGTGAGCTACGGCTGTGAGCAGAAGCAACCAGACGAGCCCGCGGCTGACCTTGAAGAACCAAACAATAAGCCTGACACAACCAGCAGCCTGGCGGCGACCGCGCATAACACCGATCCAACACCGCCCACGCAGCCGCCGACACCCAGCACCGGCACACCCGCGCCATCTGCACCATCGTCAGCGAGCGAACAGCAGGTCGCCGAGCTCTCGAAGCCATCAGGCGGTCCAGAGGGCGGCGTGTACACGGTAAAAGAAGGCACGAAGGTCGATCCAAAGACGCTGATGGGTTGGAAGACCTGGCGCGCGCTCGCCTGTGATCGCTGTCACGGCGCGGAACAACAGGGCCTGGTCGGTCCGCCGCTCACAGTGTCGCTGCATCGCATCACCAAAGAACAGTTCAAGAAGACTTTGGTAGAGGGTCGAATCGAGAAGGGGATGCCGCCGTTCAACGCCAGTCCGATGGTGATGGACAACTTAGAGAACCTGTACGCCTACTTGAAAGGGCGAGCCGATGCGCAGATCCAACCTGGACGTCTCTCTCCGCTCGAAGCTACGAACAGCCTTTAGCTTCCTCGTCCTGCTCGTGGTCGTGACCATTGCGGTCGTGACTTACGCGCAGCCTGCTGAGAAGCGCGCGCTGCGCGTCTGCGCCGACCCTAACAACTTGCCGCAGTCCGACGAGAGCGGTGCAGGCTACGAAAACAAGCTCGCCCAAGCGCTCGCACGCGATCTCGGCAAACCACTCGAGTACACGTTCTTCCCACAGCGTATGGGCTTCGTCCGCAACACGCTGAAACACCGCGACGAGAAGACGGGTGAGTTCGCGTGCGATCTGATCCTGGGCGTTCCGATAGGCTTCGATCCGGCCGCGACCACGCACGCGTACATGCGCTCGACCTGGGCGATGATCGTGCCTGCCCGCGCAAAGCTCGGCAGCTTGCGCGAGCCGAGCGATCTGCTCGCGCTGCCGAAAGAGCGCCGCGAGCAGCTGCGCTTCGGCGTGTTCTCGAAGTCGCCAGGCACAGATTGGTTGCTAAAGAACGGCCTGATCGAGCGCGCGAAGTTCTATGCGCCGCAGAGTGGCGATGTGACAGAACATCCTGCGAGCATCGTAGAGCGCGACCTGACGAGCTCGGAGATCGACGTCGCGATCGTATGGGGCCCCGTCGCGGGTTTTCTCGCGAGCCGGCACACCGGCAAAGACACTTGGAAAGCCGTGCCTTTCAAGCCCGATCCGCAGATCCGCTTCGACTATGAGATCGCGATGGGCGTGCGCTTCGATGACAAGGAATGGAAAGCGACGTTAGACCGTTGGATCGCAGAACACCACCCCGAGTCGTGGACAAGAACGCGGCGATCCAGCGCCATGCATGCAAAGACTGCGGCGTTCACATGTTCGGCCGGATCGAAAACACGAAGCACGCGTTCTACGGGCTCGACTTCATCCACACAGAACTGTCACCTCAGGCGGGGTGGGCAGCGCCGGGCTTTGCCGCATTTGTGTCCTCGATCATCGAATCCGGCGCTGACCCCAAGAACATGGACAGCGTCCGCAGCCATCTGCGGCAGGTTGGGCTCGAACCCTACGATTGCTTGTCCCCTGCATTGATGGACGCGCTCTCGTCAAACGCAGCGAAGCTCTCCGGGGTTTTGCAGTCATAGATTGTCGCCGCCTGGTGATTGTAGGTGTTCGGAGCTGTTCGAGATCGAAGCCTGCAATCACTGCGTGCGGTCACCATTGACTGGCATTCGCCATCCAAAACGCCCCAACACGAACATCGTATGTGAGCAGCTCGCGGACAGCCTAACGCCATAGTGTCTGGTAGACTGTCGCGTCATGCGCATGCTTACGTTGCTCGAACCGAGCGCGGATGTACGCGAGCGCTTCTTGTCCGGGCAGACCAAAGACCACGAGTCGCCGCGCGATCTAATCGCGCGTTGGGAGCGCGTGCGCGCGCGCGGGCTCTTGCCTGATCGCACGGATGCCGCAGGCGTGGACGCGCTACAGCTGACTGAGCGTCGCGAGCGACTAGCCAATATCCTACGTGGGCACGCCTCCCTGTTCGAGCCGCTGGTTCGGGACCTGGAGTCGCGTGCGCTCGTGGCGGTGGTCGCGGACCACGAGGGCGTGGTGTTGTATCGCCACGGCCGTGAGGTGATTGAGCAGGCGGCTGTGCTCGACCAGCTCGCTGAAGGGTCGCGCTGGAGCGAGGATGTGCGGGGCACCAACGCGGTGGGCACATCGCTCGTGGAGCGCCGCCCGATCGGCGTGCTCGGCGGGGCGCACTTCGATCGCGCGAGCTCAGGCATCTTTTGCTACGCCTCGCCTGTTTTCGACCCCCACGGCGAGCTGATCTGTACGTTGGATGTCAGCGGGCCGATGTCGCGCCATGAAGCCGCGTTCGGCACTGCGATCTGTGCGGCGTCCTCTGCGGTCGAGCTGATGCTGCGCACGCAGCTGTTCGACGCTGCGGTCGTCGGCGGGCTGCCGACGCTCGCTCGTGTCATCGAGCATCTGCGCGAGCCCGCTTTTGTGATCGACGTGCGGGGTCAGATCTTATGCGGCAACGCGTGCGCGAGCGATGTGCTCGATGACCTCGGACCGATCCACAACGGGCGCCTGTGTTTCCCCCCCGCCGTTGCGCGTGCGCAGCGACCGTATCTGGCTCGCGGAGCAGCTGTTGGCGGCGCAAGGCACGGGCTTTACGCTGAGCAGCTGTGCCAAAGGCTACATCGAAGGGCACGTCTGGCCTGGCAACGTGCGCGAGCTAAAAAGCGCGCTCTTGCAGGCGAGCGCGTTCGCATGTGAAGAACAGATCGAGCGCGCGCATTTCTCGCAGCCGCTGTTGTGCGAAGTGGGCAGCGCTCCCAAGCCGTCGCGCAGCAGCACACAACAGGAGGTGCGCCCGCGCGAGCTGCTCCTGCGCGACGCTGTCGACGACGCGCTGCGCATGACCAACGGCAATCTCAGCGAAGCGGCCAGGCGTCTGGGCATGGCGCGCAGCACGCTCTACCGCATTCTGCACCGCGAGCCGCGACACGGCGCGAGCGACTAGACACGCGCGTCTAAGGCTTGGCGAGCGGCGCCGAGCTTGCCGAAGATGGACGGCGCACCTGCGAAAAACCACAGCGCGACGAGGGGATCCATGATCGCACAGCCGAGCGACGACATGGCATCCCAGTGCCAGAGCGTGTTGCCATAGAGATGATGCAGCACGTCCCAGCATCCGTGCATCAGCCAAGCCACGCCGGTCGCTGTGTATGATCGCTGTGCGTAATAGGCCGGCACCGACGCGACGACCATGTACACAAATTCCCAGGCGCCGAAGCCTCCATTCAAATAGAGGCCTGTGAAGCCCGCTGCCGACACGGCGCTCCACCGCATGCGCGTCGCGTCCGGTAAGCGCGACAGGATCACGATGACTAGCAGCGTGGGAATGAGCGGCAGAAGTAGCGCAGGCAGTGTCACGACTCGAGCAGCAGTGTCCATGTGAGATCTCCTTACGTTCAAGTTGGAGAACCTCGAGCGCCACGGCCATACAGCCCTGAGCCAAACAGCGCTGCAATTCAGACATACATGCGCGACACACCATCATCGGGACGTTGTGTTGCTACAGCTGCATGTTCTACCGAGCGCCGTCTTCCGAAGCGCAAGAAACCGCGCCATAGAACGCGTGCGCGCACACGCTGTGGGCGAGCCACGGCTGTGTGCGCTTGAGGCTCACTCATTGCGCGGCCGGATCACGTGGGTGAGCTATTTGGCGTTGGCATGTCCGTTAGCGCGCTTTCGTTATAGTGGCGACCAGTACTAAGATCGCTGAGGACGCCGCCAATAGCTGCGACAGTCCAACTAGGTCAGCGATCCGGTGTCGACCACAGAACAAGACAACTCTGACACCACGCGTAACAGCTTCTCCGATCGCTACGCGCTGCGCGGCCTGCTCGGCCAGGGCGGCATGGCGAAGGTGTTCCGCGCCTTTGATCGCGTGCGCCAGCACGAGGTTGCGCTCAAGCAGCTGACCGTAGCTGCCCAGACCTCCGAACGCTCGAGTGTCGCTGGGCTGTTCGAACGCGAGTTTCGGACGTTGGCTCAGCTGCGCCATCCGAACGTGATCGAAGTCTATGACTACTACGTGCCGACAGACGCCGGCCCGTTCTACACAATGGAGTTGCTGGACGGTGGCGAGCTGCTCGAGCGCACGCCGATGCCATGGCGCGACGCTTGCGCCGTGATGGCGGACATCTGTTCTTCGTTGGGGCTGTTGCACTCTCGCGGCCTACTGCACCGCGACATCAGTCCGCGCAATGTGCATCAGACACTGACAGGTCGAGCCAAGCTGCTCGACTTTGGTGCGATGGGCCCGATGAGCCGCGGCGGCGCGCAGGTCGTTGGGACGCCAGCGTTCTGCGCGCCTGAGACCTTGCACAAGCTCGCGCTCGACGCGCGCACGGATCTCTATTCGCTGGGTGTCACGCTCTACTACGTGCTGACAAACGGTCTGCCGTATCCTGGCCGAACATTCGCGGACATGTTGCTGGCTTGGACGACGAAGGTGACACCCCCTTCGGCGCTGAAGCCGGAGTTGCCAGCGGCGTTGGACGACCTGGTGTTGCAGCTCATCCATCCAGAGCCGGAGCTGCGTCCTGCCAGCGCGTACGTCGTGATGCAGCGCCTGCAGGCGATCGCGGGGCTCACTGCACGCGAAGCGGAGACGGTACAACAAGCGTATCTGGTCACACCGAGTCTGGTCGGACGGACCGAGCTGCTCGATCAGCTGCGCAAGCAGCTCATGAACGCGCGCTTGCACCGCGGTTCGGGCGCGCTGATCGAAGGCGCATCGGGCAGCGGACGTTCGCGCTTACTCGATGCTTGTGCGCTCGAGGCCAAGACCTTGGGCTTCCACGTGCTGCGTGCGACCTGCAGCGCGTCGGGCCAAGTCTTCGGCGTGGCGCAGGCGCTCGTGCAGCATCTCTTGGAAGCGTGGCCCAGCGCCGCCAAAGAGCCGGATGCCGCCGGTCTGTTCGAGTCGCCGGTGAGCGCGGATCAGCCACCCGTATTCAAGACATTCGGCGCGCCTGGGATCGACCCAACGAGCGTGCAGCGAGCGTTTTGTCAGTTGCTCTTGCGGGTGAGCCGAACGCGCCCGATGCTGCTCGCGGTCGACGACATCCAGCGCATCGATCCGCCCTCCGCTGCGGTGCTCGCTGCGCTCTTGGACAATGTAGAAGCGCATTTGTTCGTCGCGCTGACCAGCGATCGCGCCGCGCCGCAGCACGAGGCCCAAGGCGCGCTCTATCGCCGCTGTGAGCTGCTCGAGCCTGCGCCCTTGACGTACGCGGAAACGCAGCAGCTGTTGGCGTCGTTGTTCGGCGACGTGCTTCACCTGGCGGCGTTGACTGAGGAGATCTACAAGCTGGCCGCGGGCAATCCTCGGATGAGCGTGGATCTAGCGCAGCATCTGTTAGATCGCGGCGTCGTCCGCTACGACTCGGGCATATGGATACTGCCCTCGGCGCTGTCCGCGGAGGACCTCCCGCGCGATGTGAGCGCCGCCCTGCAAGCACGGAGCGAGCGCTTGTCACCGGATGCCCGTTGGCTCGCTGAAGCGCACGCGCTCGCGTACTTCGAGACCCTGCGCGATCAGGACTATCACGCGCTGCGGCCCGACCTGAGCTCGGCGCAAGTCGAACAAGCTCTGGCCCAGCTGCTCGCGATGCAAATCGTCGTGCGCGATGGACAGCGCTACAGCTTGGCCAATCGCGTGTGGAGCAGCGCGCTCACCGAGCACCTCACCGGGGACGAGCGTGCGGCGCGTCATCGCGCGCTCAAGACGCTCTACGCGGGCAAGGTGGGCTCGGCCGAGAGGCATCACACATTCTCTGCTGGCTTAGACGAAGAAGGCCTCGATCGGCTGATCGAGCTACACGGCACGATCGACGTCAAGACCCAGCTCGATCTGCGAACGCTAGTCGATGAGCAGACGCCAAGGGTGATGTGGATCTACGAGCCAGCGATCGCTACGGCGAGCCGGCTCGGTCGCAGTCGCAAGTTGATCAATGAGCTGCGCCGTTGGTGGATGGCAGGCTCGATCATGCAGGAGTGGGCGGTCTACACAGACTCGTGCAGGCTGTGGTTCGAGCAACTCGCACATGACTCCGGCCTCACTTTATACAACGAGGACACGCAGTCGGCCCCCGAGGAACGCCTCACGCGCGCGCTCCAGACGGCTTATCAACGCTACATGGCGACGCCGGAAGCCGAGCGTGTGTACGCTGTGGACGAGGCGATTCGCTTGTTGGCGGAGTACGTCGTGTACAGCATCGCGCTCGGCAGCCGCGCCTGCGACGTGTGTGTCTTGCGTGACCTGCCAGCCGTCATGAAGCCGTTTGCGGTGTTGTCACCGGTGCTGGATGCGATCTGGAACAACGCTGTCGCGACATACGCATCTGTATTCGAGTGCGACTACGAGACCGCACACGCGCGCTGGGTCGACGTGTTGGCCAAGCTCGACGCCGTCAGCGGCGGAGAGATGCAGCACATCGAACCGATCCGCAACGCTGTGGTGTACGCATTGTCACTCTCGGAGGTGCAGCTCGGGCTCGCATCGGCCGACGAGCTCGTGGCGCGTCTAGACCACGACCCGTACCAGAGTGTCGCTGCGCTCACGTTGCGCAGGGTCGTTCGGCTCCAACAAGGTGATTATCGCGGCGCAGACAGCTATCGCAAGCGCGCGGAGCTGCTCGCGCTCGAGCTGCGCTGGCCGCAGATGTTCAAGAGCACGCTGCTCGCCGAGGCCTGGACCTACGCTCAGGTCGAGGACCTGGCTGGTTTGCGTGAAGTGATCGAGCAGTTGCGTGTGCTGGCGAGCCACTTTCCTGGCTGGTCGCTCGTCGCGGGCTGCGTGGAAGCATCGTTCCATCAAGTGCGAGGCGACTTCGAAGCCGCGAAGTACAAGTACGAAGAGTGCCTGGCGCTCGCCCCCACGGACGAGCATGGCGCGTTCACGCTGGGCGCGTGGATCGCGGCACAAGGTGGCCTCGCGGAGGCGCTGTTCGCGCTCGGCCGCTTCGACGAGGCGCAACGCGCGGCGAGCACCGGTGTCGAGCTGTGTCGCGCCCGCAAGCTCTTCAGCGTCAGCTTCGATCTGGAACGCGTCTTGGCGTTGAGCGAGGGCAAGCTCGGTCGGGCAGACGCCGCCGTGGCGCGGCTCGATGCGCTGATCGCGCAGCAACGAGGCCAAGGTACGACTGGACTGCGTATCGGCCTCAGTTACGAGGCGCGCGCACGGGTCGCACTGTGGATAGGCGACGCCGCGGGCTTCGAGCAGTTCGCTCACCTGACCGCGCAGGAATATCGACACGGGGCGCGTTCCCCGCTCGGCGCTCGTTACGAACGGCTGCTGAACGAAGCCAAACGCATGGGTGTGCGCGGCGGTCAAGCCTTGTCAGAGCTGGTCGGCTCGTCGGTGCTCTCCAGCCATATGCTGATGACACAAGACTTGCTGACCATCGTCGCGCGCAACATGACCGGCAAATCGGGCACGAGCGAACGGGCGGAGGCTGCGCTCACGCTGTTGTGTGCGTCGCGCAACGCGACTGCGGGTCATTTGTTCTTGTGCTGCGACTCCGGGCTCGTGCTCAGTGCGTCGCACGGCCGCACGGCCGATGATTCGTTGACGAACGCCGCGTTGAGCTTTCTCGAAGCGGGCAGCGCGCGCACCGAAGCGATCTCCGACATGGTGACGGGCGAGCTCACCGAGGCTCCCGCAGCGACGATCTTCCAGTGTCATGGCATTCGCTACGAGCTCCTGCTGCTGAGCTGCCTGGTCGACGGCAAGAACACGCCGGTCGCGGTCGCGGCCATGCCCGTGAGCGATGCGGTGCCTGACAGCTTGAAGCAAGCGCAGCTGATGCAAGTGCTAGCGGGCCACCTGCAAGCCGACGCTTAGCCAGCCCACCCGAGGTGAGCGCGACAAACCAAGTGATTCGTTCGGGCGTTCGATCTTGCGCGGTGTAGAGTTGGCTTGCACCCATGCCTGAAACCTCTCAAAAACTTGTCATCGCGAGCCAGCTCGATGCAGCCGTCAATGAGCGGCTGCGCGCGCACCCCGCGCAGCCCACTTTGATAGATGTGCCTAGCGTGCGTCCCTGGGAGGTCGCGGAGCGGGCTGATGTGCTGCTGGTGCGGCCGGCTCCAGCTTGGCTGGGGCATGGGCGCAGCGCGGCGCCGACGGGCTGGCCGGGGCGTCTGAAGTGGGTGTTTAGCTCGACGACGGGCGTCGATTTCTATCCCGACTGGATGACCGGCGGCAGCACGCCGCTGTGCTGCGCGCGTGGCGTGGCATCGGAAGAGATCGCGGAATACGTGATCGCTGCGATCCTGTCGCAGGCCAAGAACCTAGACACCATCCGCGTGCGCTCGCTTGCCGACTGGAAGCCGACCGCTCTCGGGCGCGTGCAAGGAAGCACCATCGGCATCGTTGGGCTGGGTTCGATCGGCACTGCGGTGGCGAAGCGCGCGCTCGGACTGGGGGCGCGTGTGATCGCCGTGCGGAGGCAACGCCTGCCGAGCCCCGTTGCAGGCGTCGAGCTGTTTGACAGTCTGGTCGACCTGATCGGCGAGGCCGATCACATTGTATTGGCCATTCCCGCGACTCGCCTCACATATTCGATGTTCGACAGCAAGCTGCTCGCGAGCATCAAGCCTGGTGCGCATCTGATCAATGTGGCGCGCGGGACAGTCTTGGATCAACCGGCGCTCATGAACGCGCTCGATCAAGAGATGCTTGCGTATGCGACGCTGGATGTGACCGATCCCGAGCCTATGCCTGAGGGCCACCCGATCTACTCGCATCCGCGGATCCGGCTCACACCGCACGTCGCATCGATCTATCCCGAGCTCGACGAGGCCTTGTACGAGAAGATTGCCAGCAACCTAGATCGGTTCCTGCGCGGTGAGCCGCTCCAGGACATGGTGGATCCAGTCGCCGGCTACTGAGTCGTAGGCGAGGTGATCGAGCAGCTGCGCGTGCCTAGCGAGCCACTTCCCTGGTTGGTCGCTCGTGGCGAGCTGCGTGCAAGCATCGTTTCATCAAGTGCGCGGCGACTTCGAAGCCGCGAAGCAGCCGACGCTTAGCGTGGCTCGAGCCACGCAGCTAGCGGGGAGCCTTGACGTGCGAGCTCGTCCAGCGCGATCTCAGCGATCACGTGCGCGCCTTTGTCTTGTAGGTGCGTATCGTCGGCGTTGCCGCTCGGGTAGTTAGGAAACTCGCCGGGGCCGAGGTTCATGAACAACTTGCTCGCGGCGCTCTGTCCGATGTCTTCGAGGTGCGCGCGCGTGAGCGCTGTCATGTCGACCAGGCTGAGTTGACGCATCTGCGCGAGCTGCCGCACTGCTTCCGGATAGTCGCCGTGTGTGTCGCTGAGCTTGCCCGAGCTCCACTTGTTGCGCTCGATCGGCGTCAGCAGGATCGGCGTCGCTTTCGCCGCGAGCGTGTCGTCGATGTACATGGAGAGGTGCTCTTGGTAGCTGCCGAACGGTTCGGTGTAACGCGCGGGATCGTCGCGCTTCTCGTCGTTGTGCCCAAACTGGATCAGCACGAAGTCGCCTTGCTGCAACGTCGTGCGGATCGGTGTCCAGGCGCCTTCGTCGAAGAAGCTCTTGGAGCTGCGACCGGACAGCGCTTTGTCTTGCACTTTAGCGCACTCTGCTCGGAAGTACTGCTGCAGCGGCTGGGCCCAGCCCATGCGTGGATAGAGATCTGCTTCGTAGACTGACGCGGTGGAGTCACCGATGACGTAGATGACTGGCACCGGCCGGTTGTCGCAGGCGGCAGCCGCGGCACTGCCAGCGGATGGCTGTCCGCCGCTGCCAGCTGCGGATGAAGATTGCGTGGGGGCAGCAGCGTCAGCCCCTCCACGGCCGCTGTCGGAGCGGACAGCTGCAGTCATCATGCCCACTGCGCCAGCAGCAGCCATCGCCGTGCCTCCCACTGGGAAGGATGGAGCGCGCCCGGCGACTGCAACTGACCCCGCTCCCGCGCCGGCACTCGAGCTCGGTGCCAGCATGCCAGCTGCCGCAACGCCAGACATGCTTGTGTCCACCGTCTGCACGACAGGTTCTGTCGCCCCCCTTAGCGACATGTCGCCGCCGCTGCAAGCGGCAAGGAGCGCGATCGACAATGCCGCGCGGAATCCACGCACACGGTTCTCTGTCACTCTGCTGGCTCGCCTCATCGCGCGCGACAGTGCGCTAGCCTCTGCGAGCGGGTCAACATCCGAGAGCGGAGGCATACGACTTCGACCCGCAAGACTTGCGCAGCGCACGGCGGCAGTGCGTAAACTGTCGAAACCAAGCATCCAACAGTCAGATCCAATCGCGGTGGATGTGTTAACGATGTCGTTAGAGGCCGTACCAAAGTGACGCGTCTGTGGCGATCTCGCATTTGGGACATTGCCGCGGTGATACGCTCCATCCACGCGGCTCGAGTACCGGGCCGCTGACAGCGAGGGGTGATGAGTATGCTCCAGTCAAAGCTACTGGTGGGCGTCACGTTGTTCTATGCGGGCTGTGCGCTCGATACTTACAGCGCAGACCCAGCAGCACCAGAGGTCGCACGCCTTCAGAGCGCTATCGGTGACGAAGAGAAGAACGATTTTCGCAACCGTAAGACTGACAAGAAGACTTTCGCTAAGCGCAAAGAGGACTGCTCGAACGATCCGCGTGTGGCCTTGGGCTTGGTCACACAGAACATCTGCGTAGGCGCCGACCTGTTCTTCCGTGACGCGTTCGGAGGCAACGGCCGAGCTTGCGGTACCTGTCACACCGCACAGTTCGACTTTACTATCAGTCCAGAGTTCATCGCATCGCTGGCGCCTGACGATCCACTGTTCGTCGCCGAGAACAATCCTGCACTCGCAGGGCTCGAACGTCCCGATCTGATGCGAGGTTTCGGGCTGATCCTCGAAAACGTCGACGGTGCGGAAGCGCCCACGACTAAGTTCGTGATGCGTTCTGTCCCCCACTGTTTTTCGCTAGCGACCAGTATCGCTCCGCCACCGATCAACCCGCTGACTGGCGTCGCCGCCGATGGCTCCACGCAGCCGCCGATTCAACGCACCGGATGGAGCGGCGATGGCGCCCCCAACCCGGGCGGTCTGAAGCAGTTCCAAGTCGGAGCGATCACACAGCACTACACCAAGTCGCTCGATCGAAACGTCGGCAGCGACTTCACACTGCCTAGTGATGAGGAACTCACGCGCATCGAGGACTTCTTGCGCAGCATCGGACGAAGCACCGAGGTTGCGTTGGCCAGCGTGAGCTTGAGCGACTCGGGCGCTGAGGCAGGCCGCGTTAAGTTCCTCGGCTCGCGCTGCAACGGCTGCCACTCGAACGCAGGCGCCAACGTCGCGAGCGGCACGAACTTCAACTTCGACACCGGCGTCGAGCGCGCGCGCTTGAGTGTCCTCGACAGCATGAACATCCCTCGTGACGGCGGGTTCGGAGCCGCCGCGCAGGGTGCCCCGTTCAATCATGACGCGAACGGCGACGGAACCTTGGACTCATTTGGCGACGGTAGGTTCAACACACCACCGCTGATCGAAGCCGCGGACACTGCGCCGTTTTTCCACGAGAACGGCGCAGCCACCATCGAAGACGCGACCCGCTTCTACACCACGGACGCGTTCAAAAACTCGCTCGCCGGTGGGGGCAACGCGATCGCGCTCACGGAGCAAGAGATCACTGACATCGGCAAGTTTCTGCGGGTAATGAACGCGAGCCTCAATCTCAAGCTCGCCGCCATACGCCTGGACGCGATGGTGAAGATCGCGGCCGAGTACAAGAACCACTTCAAGGGTTTGCAGTTCGGATTGTTAGATGCTGCGCGCGCGGAGCTGCTCGATGCGCTCAACGAGCTCAGCGAGGTGATGATCTTGCCGGCGGTTCAGACACATCTCGGTACAGCGAACCAGGCCATCACCACTGCCTTCTCGAACACGAGCGCCAAAGATCGCGAGGATGCGGCGGCGCTCGCGCTCGCAGAAGTCGAAGCAGCCGCAGCCGGTCTAGGCACCGGCACCGGCCTCAATTTCCCGATCGGGCAAGGCTCTTTGATGTTCTAACAATCAGGTGGGGCTGCAGGCGGCAGCCCCTGACTGGTCAAACAGTTTGCACAGGTCTACGAACACGTTGGGGTGCATCGACCTTCGAGCGCATATTCGGCCGCGTCGACCACATGCCTCGCGTGGGAGAAACAGTGCAGCTCGATCGGCTAGAGATTTCCGCACAAGAGAGCGACGCAGAAGGTCGCCCAAAGCGTGTTCCGTTCCGTTTCCTTCGGCGCTCCCGCCGCCATTCTTCTAGAAGCGTGCCGCTCACGGCTGCGGTGACGCTTCACTCTTCGCTCGGGGTCTCTTCCTCTTTGGGCTCGCGGCAGACGGCTCGGACTTTGCCCGGCATGGCTGCGATGCCAAGGGCTGCTCGGCATTCGCGATCGGTCTCGCAGCCGACAAACTTACACGCGCCGTCGACGCACGCTTCGAAGCTTCGATTCGTGGGGTCCATGCTCGAGCAATCGCTGTCGGTGGAGCACGGCGTCTTGCAGTCTTTGTCGCTGCACTTGGCGCGCGGATTGTTGGTGATAAACGCGCACTCGCGATCGCTCGCGCAGCCGGTGCGTACGCAGGCGTTTTCCTCGCACGTGTAGAGCAGCGGGCAGTTCGCGTCGTCGGTGCAAGGCGACATGCACACGCCGGCCGCACACTTCGAGCTCGCGCCGGGGCACGCGCTGTCTTGGTTGCACTGACGGCACTGCCCTGCGACGCAGAACGGCGTCTGCGCAGACGTGCACTCTTGATCGGTCATGCAACCGGGAACTTCCGACACGCACAGCTCTTCTTCACAGGTCTTGCTGCACACGCACAAGGTTCGGTACGTGTTGCAGAAGATCGGATCGCTGTCGCAGTTGGCTTTGTAGGTCTCGCAGTTTGCATTCGGCACGAACGCCGCGCAGCAGTCTTCTTTGTTCTCGCATTCCACGCGGAAGCACGCCTTGGGCAAGTGCGGCAGCGACAGGCCGGAGTCTCGGCACATGCCGGTCAGACATGAAAGCTCCGGCTCACAGTCGTTGGCCGCGGTACAGCTCTCACCGCGTCCGCCGCGGCGCGCGTTTGTGGTCGTACCCATGGTCACGGTCTGACAGACATTGCTCACGCACATCGCGCCTTCGGGACAGTCGCGGCGCGCGGAGCAACTGGTGCTGTCCGTTTCGGGATTACCTGCGTCCGCCTCGGTTGCTGCTTGCGAGCCGGACGCCACGCACACCAGCGCAAGACAGGCGAGTCCGTCGGCGCAATCATTGGCTGACGTGCACGATTCTCCAGCATTGCCGCGCTTCACGTCAGTGCCGCAGGCGATCATCACAAGGGACAGCAGGATCGAACTCAGAAGGACGCGCATCTGCATAAACGTGCACGCTACGCGCTTCCGCGTTTCACGCAAAGAGGCTTCGGATTGCACATGTCTACAGCTCTTGCCAAAGGCCGATTTAGTGTAAGTTCCCGTCCATGGGTGGCATGAGAGCGGGGGCGAGTTTTGGTGCAGCATTATGCGTGATCGGCTGCGCACTGCTTGCCGCGGTCAGCTGCAGCGGCACAGAGCGTAGCAGCGACGAAAAGGCTGGCTGCAAAGGGGGCGAGTGCGAGTCGCGCTACATTCCCGGGCCGCCCGACGCCGGTGTGCCGCTTGTGACGGAGAGCGACTCCGGTGCACCGCGCCTGACCGAAGCAGAAGGCGCGTGCGTCATGCAATCGATCGAGGCCACGCCCGGGGAACGCCGCCCCGTCGACATTATCTTCGTGGTCGACAACTCAGGCAGCATGTCGGAGGAGATCGCCGCGATCCGCCGCAACATCGATCACGAGTTCGCGTCGATCATCGATGAAAGTGATGTGGATTACCGAGTGATCATGCTCTCGCAGTTCGGCGAAGAGGGCACCGGCGTATGCATCGATCCTCCGCTTGCCGGTGCAGATTGTTCACAAGGCATCGAGAAGACCAATGGCGAGCGCTACTTCCACTTCAATCAGGTGATCGGCAGTAACGACGCGCTGTGTCAAATCCTCGATACAATCGATAATACTCGTGCCGACCCGCGCGCGCCGAATGGCTTCAGTGAGTGGCTCCGCCCCGATGCAGCCAAAGCCTTCGTGCTGATCACCGACGACAGCGCACGTTGTTCCTACATCGACAGCGAGATGACGGTTTACATCGGCGGGGACGGCTCGGACCCGTTCGAAGATGCGCTCACCTTTCATGCCGCGCTGCGCGCCAAGGCTCCGGAGCAGTTCGACGGCCCCTATCAGTTCTTCAGCATCGTCGGCATCGCCGTGCATGGCGATCAGCCGCAGCCGGTGTTCCCCACCGAGCCGCTCGATGCGATGACCTGCAACACCGCACCTACGCCTGGGTTGTCGTACCAGGCGCTCAGCATCGCGACGGACGGGCTGCGTTACCCGGTGTGTGAAGGCCGTTCATTCGAAACGGTTTTCCAGGTACTCGCGCAGAGCGTCATCCAAACGGCCAAGGCCGAGTGCACGTTCGAGCTGCCCCAGGTCCAAGCGCCGCAGGTGCTCGATCTGCCCAGCGTCAACCTCGAGGTCCGGCGCAGCCCGGACGCTGAGCCGCAGACCTTCGACCAGGTCGAGCGCCGCAGCGACTGCCAAGACGCCCATTCGTTCTTCATCCAGGACCGGATCGAGCTCTGCCCCCAGGCCTGCCAGTGGCTGCAGCGCGCGCCCGAGCCGGCGGTGGAGATCCTGTACGCCTGCTCGATCAACCCGGGCTGACCCGTATGAGGACGGGACGCTTGCCGCGCCCGCCTATAGCGCCTACACCTGAGCGCTCAGCCAGCTTTTGGCGCCTTACACCATGTCGCTCCCCCAAGAGATCGAGATCAAGCCCCGCTCGACCCCGCTAGACACCCGCGTGCGCGTGCCCGGCTCGAAGAGCATTTCCAACCGTGTGCTGCTGCTGTCCGGATTGGCGGAGGGCCAATCCAGCCTGCGCGGCCTACTGGACTGCGACGACACGCAGGTGATGATCGCCGCGCTGCAGCAGATGGGCGCGCGTGTCGAAGGCGAGTGCGCGGACTCGCTGGTCATCAGCGGTATGGGTGGGCGGCTTGCAGTGCCGAACCGCCCAGTCGACGTGCATGCTTCGGGGACGGCGGCTCGCTTTCTCACGGCAGCGCTCGCGTTGGTGGCGGGTGAGACTGTGCTCGACGGTAGCGCGCGCATGCGCCAGCGGCCGATCCAAGATCTGGTGAGCGCGTTGCAGGCGCTCGGTGTGGACGTGCGCATCGAAGGCGAGCGGGGTTGTCCGCCCGTGCGTTGCCGCGGTGGGCTGCCGTTCGGCGGCAACGTGCGGCTCGACGCCAGCAAGTCCAGCCAATACCTCTCGGCGATCTTACAGATCGCGCCGTACGCAGAGCGCGACGTCGTGATCGATCTCAAAGACGGCGTGCTCGTGTCGCGCCCGTACGTCGACGTCACGCTCGATGTCATGCGCACGTTCGGAGGCTCAGCGAGCTTCGTCGGCGAGAGCCAGCTGCGCGTCGACTGCCGCGAGCGTTACCGCGGCATGCATTACGTGGTCGAGCCCGATGCTTCGACTGCGGCCTATTTCTTCTGCGCTGCTGCGCTGACTGCGGGCCGCGTGCGTGTCGAGGATCTGCCCGGCCGCTCTGCGCAGGCAGACATGAACCTGCTGCACGTGCTCGAACGCATGGGCGCCGAGGTCACGCGCGCTGAAAGCTGGGTGACCGTGCAGGGTCCACCGCTCGGCAAGCTGCGCGGCATCGACGTCGACATGAACGACATGCCCGACGCCGTCCTCGCGCTCGCGGTCACCGCTGCATTCGCAGCCGAGCCCACGCACCTGCGCAACATCGCAAACCTCCGGATCAAAGAGACCGATCGCTTGAGCGCACTCGAGACCGAGCTGCAAAAGCTCGGCGCACGCGCCCACGCAGATGCGGACTCGCTACGCATCGAACCGGGCCCACTGCACGGCGCCAAGATCGCAACCTACGACGACCACCGCATGGCGATGGCGTTTGCGCTGGCAGGCTTGCGTGTCCCGGGCGTCGTCATCCTAGACCCCAGCTGCGTCTCCAAATCCTGGCCCGGCTACTTCGAGGCCTTCGCCCGCCTCGGCGCATAGCGTTCACGGCGCGCGGGCGGTGCCTAGTTGTTCCATCATGAAGGAGCCGGTGTCGAGCACGTCGGGTGGGGTGGCGACTTCGGTGGGCTCGGTGCCTTCGAGGAACACTTCGTCGATCGCATCTTGCTGATTGTCGTACGCGAGCTTGCCCGACTTTGGATCGATGCGCGCAGTGACGATGCCCGCAGGCATGGGGAACTCGACCGCAGGGCGACCCGCGAGTGCCGCTTTCATGATGTCGATCCAGATCGGCAACGCAGTGTGACCACCGCTCTCTTTGCGACCGAGTGGCCGCAAGTCATCGAAGCCGACCCACACACCCGTCACGAGCTCCGGCGTGAACCCAACAAACCACGTGTCGCGCACACGGTTGCTGGTTCCCGTCTTACCTGCGATCGGGCGAGCGAGCACCTTCGCCGCTTTACCTGTGCCGTCTTCCACGACGCTCATCATCAAGCTCGTGATCAGATACGCCCCCGCTGGCGTCATGACTTGCTCGGGCGCGGTTTCCGCGGGTAGCGCGACAGCCGTACCTGCCGGAGATAGAATCTGCCGCACGTAGCGCGGCGGCTGATAGCGGCCGCCCGCGGCAAAAGTCGCATACGCATTCACCAGCTCGATCGGCCTCACACCACTTGCACCGAGCGCGAGCGCGAGCGACGGATCGAGCTCACTCTGAATGCCTAGGCGCTTGGCGAAGTCGACCACCGCACGCGGCGTAACCTCAGCGACCACGCGCACCGCGACCAAGTTGATCGACTGGGCGAGCGCTTCACGCAAGCGCACAGCGCCCGTGTAGCGCCACGTTTCATAGTTATTTGGCTTCCACTCGTCGTACACCTCGGGCGCGTCGAGCACCAAGCTCGCAGGCGTGAACACCCGGTTCTCCATGGCCAATGCGAACTCGACCGGCTTCCAGGTACTGCCCGGCTGACGCACCGCCTGGGTCGCGCGGTTGAAGCCATAGATCGCTTCGTCACCGCCGATCAACGCGAGCACCTCACGCGTGCGCGGATCGATCATCACGACCGCGCCCTGCGGCCCCAACATCGGCCGCACCAGCGCAGCTTCTTCTGCCGTGTCAGTGGTCACCACCGTGATGCGCACCTGCGCGCCCGGCTCTGCAAACTGTGCCGCTGGCAGCTGCTTCGGATTCCAACGCGTAAGCTCCGCGATGCTCGCGCGCGCCTTGTGCCCGCCCACATCGAGCAGCAGCTCGTTCGAATCGAGCTTCACGCCCGTCACCAGCGCGTCGTACTGACGACCCGCCGTGAGCGCCGCTACGGGCGGCAGCTTCACCTTCTTTTTCGGCGCACGCAGCGGTGCCTGCAGCCCTTGGCGCTCGTCGATCTCTTGCAGACCCTTGCGGAGCGCCTTGCGCGCGACCTCCTGCATGTCGAGATCGATGCTGCTCGTGAGCGTGTAACCACCGAGCTTGAGCGCTTCGTCGCCCACGACATCTTTGAGCGCGGTCTTCGACAGCGTCGCGACCTCAGGGGCACTGTGCACCGAGCCATCGTGCACGTGCAGCGTGACAGGCTCCGCGCGCGCTTTCTCGATGTCCTCGAGCGGCAGGTCATCCCAATATTGCGCGCGCTTGTTCGCGAGCTGCGACAACACGTACAGCTGACGCTTGCGCGCAGCCTCGGGATGCGTGATCGGCGACAGCCGCGCGGGCGACTGCGCGATGCCTGCGATCATGCTGGCTTCGGCGAGCGTGAGATCTTCCACATGCTTGTCAAAGTACAAGCGCGTCGCTTCTTCCACGCCGTAGTGCCCGTGGCCGAAGTTGATGTGGTTGATGTACAGGTGCAGGATCTCGTCTTTCGAGAGCTCCGACTCGATCCGCCGCGCCAAGATCAGCTCGCGCAGCTTGCGCTTGTACGTGCGCTCGGGCGTGAGCAGCATGGTCTTCACCAGCTGCTGTGTGATCGTGCTGCCGCCTTCACGGCGCAAGCCCATCAAATCCTTGTACAGCGCGCGCGCCACGCCCGTGTAATCGAGCCCGCCGTGCCGATAAAAATCAGCGTCTTCCGCGGCCAATACCGAGAGCACAAACACGCGCGGCACGCGCTCCATCGGCACGACCGTCCTGCGCTCGCTGTACGACTCCGCGATCAAGCGGCCTTTGCGATCGACGATGCGCGAGACCTGCGGCGGATTGTAGTTCTCCAGCGATTCGATCGTCGGCAGATCGCGGCCGAAGTAGATGTACAGACCTACAAAGCTGGTGATCCCGAGCCCGAGCAACGAAAGCCCGATCACGCCGTAGCGGATCGCTTTCTGCCCGGCCGGTGACGCGCGAAAGGCCTCCCAGCTCTCCGCGGCATCGAATGTTTGCAGACGATGACGCAGCTCTGCCCTGAAGCGCTGTAAGTTCATGATTCCTGCCGTCTAAGATATTCAGCCACGATCGCATCGGCTTGCGGCACGCTCTTCCACACATAGCGAGCGCGCAGCGCGCGTGCTTCCGCCGGATCGAGATCACCATGCCTGCCGCGCGTAGCGGCGAACAACGTGATCGCCGCCGCGACCGAGACATTTAAGCTTTGTACGAAGCCGCACATGGGAATGGCGTACGTTCCATCGGCGAGATCGCGGAGCTCCTGGCTCACTCCACTGTGCTCATTGCCGAATACGATAGCGACTCGCGGCTCGTGCGCCAGCGCTTCCGGAGCGACAGCGCCTTCCATGGAAGCTACGAAGATGCGGTGTCCACGCTCACGCAGCGCACGCACACACGCCGCGCTTGTGGCGTGCCTGATCACGTCGACCCAGCGGTCTGCGCCGAGCGCGACGCGCGTCGTCGCAAGAAACGGCTCTGTGCCTTGGATCACGTGCACGCGCTGCACGCCGAACGCGTCCGCCGAACGCAGCACCGCCGAAACATTGTGTGAGTCCAGCAAACCGTCCAAGACCGCCGTCACCGCGCTGGTGCGCGCGGCCACCACCTGGTCGATGCGCGTGCGCCGCTCCTCAGTCAACAGTGGCTCGAGCGCTGCCAAGATCACGCTGTCTGCCGCTGGCAGCAGCGAATGATCGGCCACAAGGTAGGTATCGGGGTCGCCACGCATCATCGCGCTGCACTGTACCTCGAAGGGCGCCAACCAGGTTATTTGGCAGTCGCGTCAGCGTGCGGTGAGCTTGAGCCCGTCGCCAGCCCGGATTCCCAGCACCAACGTCCCGCCGTCGTAGCGCTGTCCTGCCACGAAAAAAGGCTCTCCCGTGGACGCGATGACCTCCAAGAGAGGCAAGTATTCCTTGCGGTTAGGCCGGCTGATCGACACCTGCAACTTGGCCCGTCCATCTGGCAGTTTCTTCACCAGGCGTAGCACCAGCGTCCTGCCGTTCGGCAGCGGGATCTCGACCGACTGCTCGCGCGGCAGCTGCACCTTGGAGCGCGAGAGCAGCTTGAGCGTCTTGTATTCGTTGAAGGGCGGGTGCTTGAGCGCACGAATGTCGCTCAGGCTCGCGTCTACAGCGCCTTCTTCGCCGCTGGCGAGCACCACCAGCACCTCGGCCGGCACGGCCGGCTCGTCAGCGCTTGCTGCTGACAGCGGCGCGCCCATCAGGCACAGCGCGGCCGTCATAACCAGCGTCAGAGCTCGTCGTTGCAGCAGCGCTACAGAGGAGATCGCGCCGCGGTGTTGTCCGCCCAACATGCGTTCACTCCTCTTCGTCTTCGTCATCGATCCAGACTACAGGCACCGACCGCCCATCGGCGAGCGGTATGCCGAACACTTGGCCAGCGTTGCGACCGAACTTCACCGCGGTGACTTCGGAGTGCTGCGCAGCGTCGAGCAACGCGAGCTGTTCCTCGCCAGCATCGCTCGGCAACGTGTCGCTGCGAGTCAGCATCAGGATCGCCGCAGCCGCCAGCGCCAATGCACCGAGCGCGGGCATTGCGCGCATGAGAGGCGACGCTGCACGCCTCTGCGGCAGCGAGATGACGTTCGGCTGCGCTGTTCGCGCGCCGTCTTCTTGCGACACCGCACGTTCGATTTCGGCAAACATGCGCGTGAACGCGTCGTCGCTCTGGTCGCTGGTAGCGGCAGTCTCATCGGTAGACCAACGCACCATGTCCGAGAGGCGTTCGAGCGAAGCGAGGTCGGCTTGGCACGTCGCACACGTACGCAGGTGCTGCCGCACGTCCGCAGCTTCCTGCTCGTTCAGCTCGCCGTCGTGGTGGCGCTGCAGTTTCTCTTTAGACAGATGGCTCAGATGCTCGCCGTTCATGACTAATCGCCGTGGACGATATCGAGATCGCCCTCCAAATACGGTTGTAACTGATCCTGCATCTTGCGCCGCGCGTGGAAGAGCCGGCTCATGATCGTGCCCTTGGGTACGTTGAGCACCTCGGCGATTTCCTCGTAGCTCATGCCTTCGACCTCACGCAGCAAGATCACGGCACGGTGATATTCGGGCAGTGTGTCGAGCGCTTGTCGGATTTTCTCCGACAGCTCACGTCGAACAACACTCTGACTGGGGTTGGCGTCGGGCACCTTCGGCACCAAAGTGCGATCGCCTGCGGCGTGCTCGATCGGCACATCGTCGCCCCATTCGACGATTTTGCGTTTCTTGCGTACGTGATCGATGCCGAGGTTCATAACGATCCGATACAGCCACGTGTAGAAGCTCGAAGCGCCTTGAAACGTGCCGAGGTGTTTATGCACCTTGATGAACGCGTCCTGTACGACGTCCATGGCGTCTTCGGGCCGTTTGACCACACCCAGCGCGACCGCGTAGACCCTGCGGTTGTACTTCTGGAACAGAGCCTGAAACGCCAAGTTGTCGCCGGCCTTTGCCCGCTCTACCAGTGCTTCGTCCTCGCTCGAGTCGCGCGCCTCCTTCACAGCAGCTTGTGGAGGTACAGACGCCTTTGAGGACTTATCATTCACGGCGTTTTGCGGCTCTTCCGAGGGTCGCTCGGCCGATTTCATGGCAGCTTGTGTAGCACGTTCCGTGTGGTGACCAGCAACATGCCGACAAGCACGATATTACTTGGGAACCGCCGGAACGGCAGAGTAGGTTTCGCCCGTGAGTAGTCTCACCCAAGGACTCAATCCTGAGCAGTTGCAGGCTGCCACACACAGTGCCGGCCCTCTCGTCGTGTTCGCGGGTGCGGGCAGCGGCAAAACGCGAGTAATTACACAGCGTGTCGCGCACTTGATCGAGCACGAGCGCGTGCCGCCGTGGCGCATCCTGGCCGTGACGTTCACGAATAAGGCCGCCCGCGAGCTGCGCGAGCGGCTCGACAAGCTTGTCCCGGGGCAGGCTCGCTCACTCTGGGTCGGAACGTTCCACGCGATCTGCGCGCGGCTGCTGCGCGCGCACGCGGAGCAGATCGGCATTCGCAAAGACTTCGTCATCTACGACGACTCCGATCAGAAATCGATGCTCACGCGCGTGATCAGCGGGATGGGCCTCGACGATCGCCAGTTTCAGCCCAAGCAGGTCGCCTATCACATCAACACGGCCAAGCAGGAAGGCAAGGGGCCGGACCAATACGAGGTGCGCGACTCGGTCACGCGTGTCGTGCGCGAGATCTACGTCGAATACGAGAAGCGGATGGCTGCATCGTCGGCGCTCGATTTCGGCGACTTGATCTACCGTCTGGTGGTCGAGATCAAAGCGCGCCCCGAGCTGCGGGAATCACTGCGTGGGCGCTTTCAGCATGTGCTCGTGGATGAGTTTCAGGATGTGAACCACGTGCAGTTTGCTTTTGTAGAAGCGCTGTGTGAGCAGCACCGGAACCTGTGTGTGGTCGGCGACGACGACCAGAGCATCTACCGCTGGCGCGGCGCGGACCGCCGCAACATCTTGGAGTTTCGCCAGCATTTTCCAGACGCGACGATGATCAAGCTCGAGCAGAACTACCGCTCGACGCAGCGCATCCTGCGCGCGGCCAACGCAGTGGTCGCGCACAACGTCGAACGCGAGCCCAAGCGGCTTTGGACCGAGAACGACGACGGCGCGAAGATCACCGTGGTCGCATGCGACGACGATCGCGACGAGGCGAACATGGTCGTGCAGGCCATGCGCATGCTGCTCGACAACGGCTTTGCGCGGCAGGATCAAGCGCTTTTGTACCGCACCCACGCCCAGTCGCGTGTGTTTGAAGAGTCGCTGCGCCGCAACAACCTTCCGTACCGCGTGGTCGGCGGGTTGCGGTTCTACGACCGTGCCGAGGTCAAGGATCTGCTCGCGTACCTGCGCGTCGTGCACAATCCCGAAGACGACGTGAGCCTGCTGCGCATCATCAACAAGCCTGCGCGCGGCATCGGCAAGACCACGTTGGAGCGCATGGTGGAAGCAGCTACGCGCGGCGGCACGAGCGTGCACGCAGCGCTGCTCGCGATGCGCGACGATCAGACTCAGCCATCGGCAGCGCGCAAGAAGCTGGGGGTGTTCATCGATCTGATGGCCGTGATGCGCGCGCAGAGCGATCAGCGGCCGGCGACCTTGGCTCGCGACGCCCTCTCGCTGACTGGCTACATCGACTATCTGCGCGCGGAGGACACCGTCGAGGCAGACACGCGGATCGAGAACATCCAGGAGGTGTTGACCTCTATGGATCAGTACCAGCAGGACTCGGAGACGCCGAACCTGACTGAGTTTCTCGAGCGCGTCACGCTCGAGACTGACGCGGACCGCAGCGTGACCCAGGACTCGATCACCTTGATGACTGTGCACGCGGCCAAGGGGTTGGAGTTCCCGATCGTGTTCGTCGCGGGTCTGGAAGAGGAGACGTTTCCGAGTCATCGCGGCTTCGGCGGTGAAGAGGACCCGGATGAGATGGAGGAGGAGCGGCGGCTGGCCTACGTGGCGTTTACGCGTGCGCGCGAGCGGCTCTTTCTCAGCTACGCGAACATGCGCCGCGTCTACAACGACGTGAAAATACGGCGGCGCTCGCGCTTCCTCGATGAGATCCCATCCGATGAGATGACGCTGGTGGGCGGCAAACGCAGCGCTCCGCCGCAGCGCAGCAGCATGGGGCAAGGGCAGGGCTTCACCGGCATGCCCAAGCAGGCATCGGGCTACGGTGGCTACAACAGCTACGCAGCCAACAGCAGCAGCAGCCGTCCGCGTCCGAGCAGCGCAGCCGACAGCGGCGGCCGCTACATCGATCGCTCTGAAGCGAACGACATCCTGGAAGGCGGCATCGCGCCCGGCATGCGCGTCCAGCACAGCAAGTTCGGGATCGGCCGGGTCACAGCGGTCGCGGACGGCGTGCCCCCTCGCGTAACCGTCGACTTCCCCGACGGCTCGCGCTCGATCATCAGCACATACCTCACGCCGGTCTGAGGAAGAGTTTTAAACCGCCAAGGCGCCGAAGAACGCCATAAGAGCGAGAAAGGCTCCGCGCGTGCTCGACAACCTGAGCAAGAATGCGCGGAGCCTCTTCTTCACTTGGCGTCTTCTGGCGCCCTGGCGGTTCCAATCCTCTCGGATCTTCGCGCTACTCAGCGGCACTGCTGGCTTTGGTCTCAGTCTTCGCCGGCGTGCTGGTGCTGGTGCTGGTGCTGGTGCTCGGGCTGGTGCTCGGGCTGGAAGACGAGGACGAGTCGCTCGAGCTTGAACTCGAGGACGACGACGAGCTGCTGCTTTTGCTGCTGCTGCCGTATCCGTCCGAATACCAGCCGCCACCCTTCAAGATGAAGTTTCCACTCACGATTTGACGACGAGCCTCGAGCTTGCCGCAAAGAGAGCACTTCTTGACGGGGTCTTCGCTGATGCGCTGTTCCAGCTCGAAGGTCCCCCCACATCCGTCGCACAAGTAACTGTAGGTCGGCATGGCCACTCCAACGTTTTCAGCGGCAAATTAAGCCGTCGGCCCCGCCTGTCAAGCTCATGACTGCGGGGCCCAGCGGAATCTGTCAGCGAATTCAAAGAGGTGTCATCACCTCTTATCGGCAAAGACTCAGAGGGCGCCTTCGATCAGGGCTTGGATTTTGCCCTTCGGCGCCGCGCCGACCTGCTGACCAACGACCTTGCCGTCCTTGATCATCAGGAGCGTCGGAACGCCGCGAATCTGAAACTTCTGCGCCGTGGCGGGGCTCTCGTCGATGTCGACCGCAGTGACCTTCACACGGCCCTCGAACTCGCCGGCGAGCTGATTGACGAGGGGGGCGATGGCGCGACAGGGCTGGCACCACGTGGCGGAGAAATCCACCAGCACAGGGACGCTCGACTTGAGCACTTCCGAGTCGAAGTTGACGTCGTTCACGTTGATCACTTTTTCGCCGCTCATCCTGGTTCTCCTGTCACGGGCGCTCGGTCTCCGCCGCTCCGTTACCACAACGTAGTGACCGCCCACCCAGCCTGTCAATTGGCAGGGTCTGTCGGGGTGTTACGCCATGGGAGCATCATGCTACGCTCATCACTTCGGCTGAGCGCCGCACATCCGCATGACAACCGCCCACAATAACCGCGCTTTTATGGCGCAGGAAACGCTGGATGTCTGGCTGGCCGACGAGCGCGTCAGCCTGGACGGCGAAGTGCTCAAGCTGTTGACGCACCCCCGTACGCCCGCGTTTTTGCTCACCACGGCGGTCTATTTTCAGGCCGAAGTGACCACTGGCGAGGATCCACTGGGCCTGTGTGGTCAGGTGAAATCGCTACCGAAAGTGCTGGAGCTGGGCGGCGAGCACGCACCAGGCTCGGTGGTGATCGGCGACAATGCTTACGAAGTGCGCGACGGTTTCCTCGGCGAGTTTCTGCCCGATCACGATGAAGCTGAAAAACGAGCCGGATCGCACCAGAAGAGTGATCCAAATGATGGTCGTGTCGCGCTCGCGGCGCTATCCACCCTCGCAAGCGCGGTAGAGCGATGAGCACCGTCACAGCAGTCTTCGTGTTGGCCGTAGCCTGCTACGCCGTGGCGTCGGCGCTGTTCGGCGTTGATCTGGGCCGAGGCGGGGCGAAGGTCGAGTCGTGGGCGACCGGTGCGCTCGGGGCTGCGACGGGTGTGCACTGCATCTATCTCGTGGTCGACTACGCGCTCTCGGGCCGCACGCCCGTCGCGACCGTGCATCAGACGTTGGCGCTCTTGTCGCTCGTGATCGCGGTGTCCTTTCTCGCCACGATGCGTCGTCACAAGCTGCCCGTGCTCGGCGCGTTCATCACGCCGATGACGCTGCTCTTGCTGCTGGCAGCGGCATTCAAAGGTCACGTGGCCGAGGTGCCCGAGCCGGTTCGCTCGTTTCTTCTGCCGTTCCACATCCTTGTCAACGTCTTGGGACTGGCAGCTTTTGCCCTGGCGTTCGCGGCTGCCGTTGCGTATGTGATACAGGAGCAGCTGCTCCGAACGCGGCAGGTCGGGGGTGTTTTTCAGCGCCTACCGGCCCTAGACGTGCTCGATTCCTGGGGTTTTCGCCTCGTGACCATTGGCTTTCCGCTGTTCACCTTGGGCGTCGTGACCGGCAGCATCTGGGCTGCTCGGCTCGGCAACGTGTTCGGGTTCAGCACCGGTCAGGGCTTTGCACTCCTAGCTTGGGTATTCTTCGCCTGCGTGCTGCTGTCGCGCGCCGCGGGTGGCTGGCGTGGCCGGCGAGCAGCGATCGGGACCATGCTTGGGTTCCTGTGTGCGCTCGCGGCGATCGGCGGTTATGTCTTGCGCGGAGTGAGTTGAGTGCCGGACAAGCTGCTCGTACTGGGTGTGTCGTTCCGCACCGCGCCGCTGGCGCTGCGCGAGCGACTTGCCGTGGGCGAAGATCAAGCTCACCAGGATCTCGAAGCGCTGATGAAGAACGCGGGTCTGAAAGAGGGCGTGTTGCTCTCGACCTGCAATCGCGTGGAGCTGATCGCGACGGCTGATTCGCCTGAGCAAGCGGCGTCGGGCACGATGGCGTACTTCAACCAGCGCACGTCGCCCGAGAAGATCGATGGCAGCGTGTACCGGCACTACGGCCGCGACGCCGCGCGACACTTGTTCCGCGTCGCGTGCGGGCTCGACTCGATGGTGCTGGGCGAGCCTCAGATCCTCGGTCAGGTGAAAGACGCGTTCGCTGCGGCGCAGGGCGCGGGCACCGTTGGTGGCTTTCTAGGTCGTTCGTTCGAGCGCGGCTTCAGTGTTGCGAAGCGTGTGCGTACGGAGACTGGGCTCGCGGCTGGCAATGTCAGTGTTTCGTCGATCGCCTGTGATTTGGCGGAGAAGATCTTCGGCGACCTGGCTGGTCGGCGTGTGCTCTTGGTGGGTGCCGGCAAGATGAGCGAGGTCGCGGCGCGGTCGCTGACAGCGCGCGGCGCACAGTTGTTTGTGGTCAATCGCAGCCCGGAGCGCGCGGAATCACTCGCTGCAGCTTGCGGCGGCACCGCAAAGCCGCTCGAAGCGCTGGCCACCGAGCTCGCCGAAGCGGACGTTGTGATCTCTTCGACCTCGAAGCGCGACTTCGTGATCACGTACGAGCTGATGCAGGGCGTCTGTAAAATGCGCCGCCACCGTCCCTTGTTCATCATCGACATCGCCGTGCCGCGCGACGTGGATCCGCGCGTCGACTCGCTCCGCAACGTGTTTTTGTACGACATGGACGACCTGCAGAAGGTCTCGCGCGAGAACCTCGCGGCGCGCGAGCGCGCGGTCGTCGATGCCGAGCGCTTGATCGATGCGGAGCTGGATGAGCTCGAGCGCTGGGCGCGTTCGATCGAGCTGACGCCTACCATCATCGCCTTGCGCGACCGCGTGCGCGGTTTGTTGCGAGGCGAGCTGGAGAAGACGCTGCCTAAGCTCGCGATCGCCGAGAGCGAGCGCAAGAAGCTAGAGGGCATGGTCGAAGCCATGGCGAACAAGTTGCTGCACGCGCCGTTGACTGAGCTGAAGCAGAGCCAAGCATCGACTGACGGCGCGACGTTATTGGAGGCGGTGCAGAGGCTGTTTCGTCTGGGCGAGGAGCCGGGGAGCATTCCTTCCACTGCGCCATCGGTGCCCGCTGCTGCGAAGCCCATTTCGGTTGCACCAGCAGCTGGAGCGGTCGACGCGCGGCCGCGCGAACGTCACGGCTGATTGCGGGCTGTCCCTACTGGTCGTTCGTAGCTGCGAAATTCTCGGCCCTGCAGCAGCGTGCAGTTGTACTGACTTGAGACAGTTGCTGCATGCAGTCGGTGCTTCTCCAAACTCACTAGACCGTACGCGTGCCCGTGCCCGTACGCGATCCTACAAGCCGCGGCGTATCAGACGCCGCCCGTAGGCGATGATCCGAGAGACCGAGAGCGGGCACGGGCACGCGTACATTGGCGGGTAGGCAGCTGGGCACACCGGTGCTACACCGCGAGACCCACAAGCTCACACACCCCGTCCTATGCCCACAAAGCTTCGCATCGCTACCCGTCGCAGTGCCTTGGCCCTCGTCCAGTCCAACTGGGTTGCCGCTGAGCTGAAGCGCCTGCAGCCTGGACTCGAGGTCGAGCTGGTCGAGGTCGTGACCACGGGCGACCGCATCCAGGACCGTTCGCTTGCAGCCATCGGCGGCAAGGGGTTGTTCGTGAGCGAGGTGGAGGATGTGCTGCTCCGGGGTGAAGCTGAGATCGCTGTGCACTCGCTCAAGGACGTGCCGGCCGAGCTCGCGCCGGGGCTGATGTTGGGCGCGATCCCGGAGCGCGAAGATCCGAGCGATGTGCTCGTCACCGCCGAGGGCGATGCGCTCGATGATCTCGAGGCGGGCTCGCGCATCGGTACCAACTCCTTGCGCCGCAGCTTACAGCTGCGACGCCAGCGCAACGATCTCGACTACGCGATGCTGCGCGGCAATGTCGACACACGCCTGCGCAAGCTCGCTGACGGTGAGTACCGCGCGATCGTGCTCGCAGCGGCTGGTTTGCGTCGGCTCGGTTTGTACTCGCGGCCGCTTTGGCCGATCCCCGTGGAAATCTCAGTGCCGTCGGTCGGACAGGGTGCACTGGCAATCGAAGTGCGTCAGGACGACCAAAGCACGCGCGAGATCTTGTCGAAGCTCGATCACGCCGCCTCGCGCGCGTGTGTGGAAGCTGAGCGTGCGTTTCTCGCAAAGCTCGGTGGCGACTGTCACACGCCGATCGGTGGTCACGCAGCGCTGCTCGACGAAGGTCGGCGCATCCGTTTCGAAGGTTGGGTCGGCTCGATCGACGGTGACAAACACGTGCGTGCAGCGCAAGACGTGTGGCTCGATGACAAGCTCACGCTCCAGCAAGTCGCACGGCAAGCCGCCAGCGAAGTAGCCACTACGTTGCTCACACGCGGCGCGTTCGAGCTGATCGAACACGCCAAGAACGACGCCAAAGCCCAACAGATCGACCCGCGCAAGAAGTAAAAGCGTCACGCTCCGCGGCCGCGCAACACCGGGCAACGTGTCCTTCACTCTGCGCGTGACCGCGGGGGATTCGGCGATCGTGGCGCGCGCTCGCGCAAAAGCACGTAGGGGCGGCTCTCGGTCAACCTCGCGCGTGAATGCGGGGATTTGGCGTTCGCGGCTCGCTCGGTGGGCGGGCGCCGTGGTTATTGGCTAGAGCGGCCGCTTAGGAATTTGCGGGCTTTGCGGTTTGTGGGGGCGGGTTCGCCGGGTTTGGGGCTGGTATCTTCGACGACGTAGGCTGTGAAGCTCACGATCTTGTCTTGCGCGCGTTTCGTGCGTCGATGGTGGGCCAGGATCCACTCGCGCAGGGGCTCGTGGAGCAGGCCTGTATCTTCGATGCGGGCTGTGTAGTCGCAGTAGAGATAGTTCTGCCCGAGCCGGTCGGGCAGCTCGCGCATGAGAGGGTCCGCGATCACAGAGGCGCGCATGTTGTAAGGATCGATGTGCCGACCATCGACGGTCAGCGCATCGACGACGACCATCATGTCTTCGCGCGGCGCGTTCGGAGCGAACATGCCCCAGCCCTGATTGAGCCGTAGGTAGCTGATGGATGCATCCATGAACGCAGGCTGGGGCGGGCGCAGGACGTCGGGCACCGCGTCGTTCTCCACGCTGATCTGCGAGAGCGCGAGCACCATCAGCGTCCCGACGGTCAGCTCGCGCAGCCTGTGACCTGCCGCTGACGGCGGCCGTATGGGCGGGCCGGATGTCCGCGCGGCGAGCCAAGTGAGCACTGGCCTGAGCTTGGCGCGCAGCCGCTCGACGTGCGCGCCGTAGCGGCGCTCTAGCCAATCCCAGTCGGCAGGCCCGAGCAAGATCGTCGAGAACACCATCATCACGGGCGAAAACAGGCCGAGGTTCGCGAGCAGCGCGATGCTGCCGTGGAAGGTCCAGATCAGCACGAATGCGAGCCTGCGTGGCCAGAGCAGCCACGGGCTCATGATCAAGAACGGCAGCGCGTATTCGATCACCAGCGTCGAGTAGCTCAACGCCTGCAACAGCGGCAGCGGCACGTGATCCCGCACCCACAGCCCAAACACCGTCACGATGCGGGCCTGATGCAGCATGTAGTACACAGCGCTGCCCTCCCGCCAGGTGCTGCCGGTCTTGTGCGCCGCGTTGAAGAAGTAGATCACCGCGATCTGCAAGAGCAGCGCGAGCGCGGCGAGCGACTTGACCGGCGGTGGCTCGGGTGCGTCCGGATCACGCGTCTGTGCGAGCCAACGATCGATCGAGAAGCGCGCGCCCAGCGGCAAGAACGCGCTCCAGAGCATCAACGTGCAAAACACATAGTCGCCGCCGTTGGCGAGGATGCTCGCCCGTGTGTTCAAGCTGAGCAGCGAAAACCAGCTGAGCACGTGCATCAGTCGGGTGCGATAGCCGACCAGGAAGCACAGATAGATCAGCGACGTCGCCGCAAATGCGATGCGCAAGTGATCGATCGTAAACAGCGCATACAGATAGGACAGCTGGTGAGGCGTGTCCGGGCGCCAGAGCAGCCGATGATTCGGCACGAGCCCGGAGTTCGTGTACCAAAGGCTCAGGTCCGCTGCGCGCTTCACCAAGTCCAGCAAGAGCAGCGAAGCGAGCGCGACGCGCAGAGCGGCGAGCGAGCGCGGATCGATGGTCAGTAGGCGCCTTTGCCAGAGCTTCATGCGCGCCCGGCAGTGTAAACGAGATGCCGAGCGGGCGTGCCGGTTATCGCATCGTCCGCCTGGCGTCAGCGCGCAGGGCGCCTTGTTCGTGCCGCCCTGTCCCGCTTGGCCCGGCCAGTTGCCGATCCCATACGGATGGCGGCAGTTCGTGGCGGGCTCGTCGGGCGCTAGTCGGCGCTCTGGCAGCCCGAATCGTCGGGATCAGTTGGCGACGATGTTGATCAGCTTGCCTGGGACGACGATGACCTTGCGGACCGTTTTACCGGCGATCAGCTCTTTGACCTTCGCGTCAGCGAGCGCGAGCGCTTCCATGGCTTTGGCGTCGGCGCTGGCTGAGATCATCAGACGGTGCCGAACCTTGCCGGAGATTTGCACCGGCACTTCGATCTCGTCGTCTTGGAGCTGCGCTTCGTCGTAGCTCGGCCAGCTGGCGAGCGAGACGAGCGAGGTTTCACCGAGCTTGTGCCAGAGCTCCTCAGCCATGTGCGGCGCGAACGGTGCGAGCACGCGCACGAAGCGGCTGGCTTGGTCTTTGGTCATGCCTTCGGCTGTCGCGGTGTTCACGAAGCCGATCAGCGCAGCGATCGCGGTGTTGAACGCGAGCCGCTCGATGTCCGCCTGCACCTTCGCGGTGGTCCGGTGCAGCTGCTTCTCGACCTCGCCGCTCGTAGCGGCGGCCAGCGTCAGCTCGCCGGTGCCTTCGTTCACGAGCACGCGCCATGCGCGCTGCAAAAAGCGCATGAGCCCCGAGATGTCACGCGTGTTCCAGGGCTTGCTCGCGTCGAGCGGGCCCATGTACATCTCGTACAAACGAAACGTGTCTGCGCCATAGGCCGCGAACACGTCGTCCGGGCTCGTGATGTTGCGCAAGCTCTTCGACATCTTGGCCACGATCTGCGTGACCTTGTCGCCGGTGGCTGTCTCGATGAAGTTGCCTTCGCCGCGCTCTTCGACCTGGTCCACGGCGACCAGCGATTTGTCGCCGCGCTGGTACGCGAAGCTCAAGATCAAGCCCTGATGGAACAACTTGCGGAAAGGCTCGGGCGACACGACGTGCCCGAGATCGTGCAAGAGCTGGTGCCAGAAGCGCGCGTACAGCAAGTGCAACACCGCGTGCTCCGAGCCGCCCACGTACAGATCCACGCCGTCGCCGAGCCAATAGTGGTCGGCTTCCGAGCTGATCGGCGCGTCCGCATGGCGCGGGTCGGCGAAGCGCAAGTAGTACCAGCACGAGCCGGCCCAGTTGGGCATGGTGTTGGTCTCGCGCGTCATCGGAGTGTCGGACGGGAGATCCGTCACGCCAGCTTCGCCCGCGGTGGTCTGCACCCACTCGCGCGCTTTCGCCAAGAGCGGACGCGGATCTTCGCTCTCCTCGGGTCGGAAGTCCTCGAGCTCTGGCAGAACCAGCGGCAAACGACTCTCGCCGAGCGCGTAGTGATTGTGATCTTTATCGTAGACGATCGGGAACGGCTCGCCCCAGTAGCGTTGCCGGCTGAACAACCAGTCGCGCAACCTTGTGTTGGACTTGGACTTGCCGATGCCGCGCTTTTCGAGCCATGCGGTGATGGTCTTCTTTGCGAGTGCAGTGTCGAGCTCGTTCAAGCTCACCTCGGCGTTGGCCGAGTCGACGTTCTTGCCTTCGCCCGAGAAGCAGCCAGTGACCTCGCCGCCATCAGCAGGCACGACGACCGTGCGGATCGGCAGCTCGAAGCGCCGCGCGAACTCGTGGTCGCGCTCGTCGTGCGCGGGCACGGCCATGATCGCGCCGGTGCCGTAGCCCATGAGCACGTAGTCCGAGACCCAGATCGGAATGGGCGCGGAGGTCGCGGGATTGAGCGCGGTGAGCCCGGAGAACACGCCGGTTTTATCTTTGTTCTGCTGACGCTCCAAGTCGCTGCGGTTCTTGGCGCTCTCGACGTAGGCGCGCAGTGCGTCGCTCTGAGCGGCAGCGCTCGGCGTGCTCAGCGCCACTTGAACGAGCGGGTGCTCGGGCGCGAGCACGAGATAGGTCGCGCCGAACAATGTGTCAGGACGCGTGGTGAACACGCGCAGCGAAGGGCGTTCTTCAGGCGTGTCAGGTGTCGAGACTTTGAACTCGAGCTCGGCGCCGACGCTGTAGCCGATCCACGTGGTCTGCTTCGCGATCGTCGCCGCGGGCCAGTCGAGCTGCGTCAAGCCGTCGAGTAAGCGCTTGCTGTACGTGGTGAAGCGCATGCACCACTGCTCGAGCGGCTTGCGGAGTACTGGGAAGCCGCCGCGCTCACTGCGCCCGTCGATCACCTCTTCGTTGGCGAGCACCGTGCCGAGCTTCGGGCACCAGTTCACGGTCTGCTTGGCGAGATAAGCCAAGCGGTAGCTGTTGATGATGCGGCGCTGCGTGTCCTTGTCGACGCTGTCCCATGCGTCGAAGCTGCGGCCTTTGTCAGCGTTGCTGATCTCCGCTGCGTCGGGATTGAAGCTCACTGCGCGCTTGCCGCTCTTCCATTCGTTGACCAGCTCGGCGATCGGCCGTGCGCGCTCGAGCGCGGCGTCGAAGAACGCGCCGTAGATCTGCAGGAAGATCCACTGCGTGTGCTTGTAATACGCGGGATCGATCGTGCTGATCTCGCGGCTCCAGTCGTAGCTGAAGCCGAAGCGCTTGAGCTGACGGCGGAAGGTATCCATGGCCTGCTTCGTCGTGATTGCAGGATGGATGTTGGTCTGCAGCGCGTATTGTTCGGCGGGCAAACCGAATGCGTCCCAGCCCATTGGGTGCAGGACGTTGAAGCCGCGCATGCGCTTGTAGCGGCTCAAGATGTCGGTCGCTGTGTATCCCTCGGGATGGCCCACGTGCAGGCCCGAGCCACTCGGGTAAGGGAACATGTCGAGGCAGTAGAACTTGGGTCGCCTGGGATCGAAGTCCGGATCGCCGGGATTGGGCTGGCGAAACGCTTGCTGCGCATCCCAGCGCTCTTGCCAGCGGACTTCGAGCTGGGAGGCGAGGTTTGCGTCGTAGCGGAACTTCGGGATGTCTTCTGCCATGGGCCTGCGATTGTAGCCGAGTTGGGCTCGCTAGAGGACGAAAGGGCTTGCTTTCGTAGCGGACCGTGCCTCGCCCCACAAGAGCGCTCAGTCGCGGGCCGCTGCGGCGATCTTGCTGATCGCGCGACGGCGCGTGGGGTCATCCCCTGCGGTGGCGGAAAACCGCACGTTTACCAAGCCTAGCAGTTGGTCGACGCGCTCGGCGTCGAGCACGTCTTGCGCTGCAGGCACGCGCTCGCCGAAGTTCAGCGGGCAGCACGTGACATCGCCGCTCGGGAGTCGCTCACGCACCGCGCTCACAGGCACTACGCCGTGCGGATAGCGCAGCGCGAGCCCTTGGGTCCGGCACACCAGCGGCCTGTGCTCGTACACGGCGCAGCGACCGTCGGCGTCGAGCAACGCACAGCGTGGACCTTGATCGCCGCGCTGTTCTCGCTCGAGCTCATGCTGACCACGCTCCGCGAGCTCTGCGCGCTTCGCTTCAGGCAACGCGGCGATCGCCGCTGTGAGCTGCGCTTCTTCCACGGCGCAGACGGACAGCCACGCATGACAGCAGCTCGAGCAGCCCGGTCCACACGCCATGTCCGCGCGATAACGCTCGCTCTGCGTGTCGCAAAACGCTGAGACCTTGTGCACAAGCGCGCGGTACTCGTCGCTCACCGCTGCCCGTTCTCGAAGTAGTAAACCCACATGAAGCACATCTCATCATTCACACCCGTGCCGAAGCGCACGTCGCGATCGGTGGTGTTCATGTAGCGGCAGGTCAGCCGCAGTCCATCGGTGCCGTCGAACACCAGCGGATCTTGGAAGACAGTCAGCGGCGGCTCGGCCCAGTCGCGCGACTCATGTAGCGGTGTGATGGTCGGTGCGGTCGCGCTCGCCACGCGCTCGATCGTCGCGTGCACGCCGAGCTGGTGCGTGTGCGAGGTCATCGCGAACACGTTCCAAGAGGGATCGGCGGGCAGCACCTGGAAGTGCTTGGACTCGCCGGGCTGGCGCGGTGGCAGGGTGATGCTGGTGCTGCCAGTGAACACGCTCTTGGCTTCGATCGGCCGCACGTCCTTCGGAAACAGCTCGAGCTCGATCGTGCCTTTGATCGCAAACGCCTTGGTGGTCGTGTTCACGTAGTGCAGCTGCAAGAAGATGCGCTGCTTCGGCTCGAGCAGAAAGCCCACGCCATCTGGCAGATCGAGCCGCGTCTCGTGCTGCTGCGCGATCAACAAGCGCGAGGCATCGCCGCCCATTGTTGGGCTGCACAGCTCAGCGTTCGGGATCAGCTCGACCTCTGCGCCAGGCCTGTCCACGATCATGTGGTGGCTGCCGTTGCCCAACGAGGCGTGCAGCGCCGAGACCCAGACCGGCTCGGTGTTCGGCAGCTCGACCAGCACGCAGCGGTGGGCTTCGGCGCCGCTCGGAACGTCATTGAGCTCGATGAACGCAGCGAGCTTGCCGTCGCTCTGGGTGACGCCACCTTTGCCTGTGCCGGTGTTTTCGCCTTCCTTCAGCGCGCCGCTGCCAGCGTCAGGTGGTGTGGACGGGCTGCCGGCGGCGGGCGGGGTGCCGGCATCTGGCTTGCTGTTGGGAGCGGCGGGCCCAGCAGCGGGTGTGCTGCTGGGAGCGGCGGACCCGGCCGCTGGTACGCTGGGTGTGACCGTCTCTTCGGCTGCGCCGGCGTCGGGCTCGGGCGCGGTGGCTGTGACGGCCCCGGCATCCGCGGATGCGGGCTCTACCTGCGTGCTCGCGCGACCTTCGTCCAGCGAGTTGCAAGCTGCCGCAAGTCCAGCCCAAAGCGCGATCCAACGTGTAGTTCCACTCATGGCGCGAGCATGCCTCACTCGCAGCGCGCGAGCACACCGTTTCGTACCCCAGCCTGCGCTCTGACTGGTAAGGCTAGGATGCTCTTCCGGACGTGTGCCCGTGCCCATACGCGTGCCCGCCGCTCGGTCAGGTTAGATCGCGTACGGGCACGGGCACGCGTACGTGAAAGAAGGCATTTTTGGGCTAGTGTTCAGCTCTTAATGCTCCCAGCCATTGCAGCGTCTTGCCTAGGATCGGGGCGCGATAGGCTGGCAGAAAGCGCACCTTGGTCAACTCTTCCTGCACGCGGCGCGGCCCGATGGCCATGAGCGTGAACCAGGACACCATCACGGCTTTCTGCGCCGCCGTGAGGCTGGTCGACTCGTGCACCGCCGACAAACCGAGCTTCGCGACATCCGCGGGCGACTCCGCGATCGGATGCTCGTCCGGATTCAAGCAGGCAGAGGCCATGCGGTACTGCAGCGCCCAGGGACCGTGATTGGCGGGTTGCGGACCGACAGGCATGCCGAGCTTCTGGCTGTGCTCCACCACGAATGCTTCGAGCGCGAGGTTATGGCGCACCGCGGTCGTGTACGTGCGTGGGTTGAACGTCGTGCGACCCCATGCGTTTGCCGTGTGCATGCGGTACTGACCGAGCGGCGAGGAAATGCTGGCGACGTCGCCGTAGAGCGGAGCGACCGCGTTCATCGGCCCGTCGCTGAAGCGAAAGCGCTCCTTTTCGATCGGGAAAATGCGCTCGAGATAGGAGCGCGCGTAGACATTGCCTGACGTGGGCGGCGACTGGTACTCGCCGGTCTTGAGCACCGACTCCCGCAGATCTTCGGGCGTGCGCGGGTGGTGATAGTTGGGGAACACGCTGTGGAGCGGTGCGCCACGATCGTTGATCGATTCGAGGCTGAATTGCACCTTGCTCGTGCGGGGCGTCCAGAGGGCGAGCACGTGCTTGAGCATGTGCGGAAACACCACATCATCCGAGTCGAGCACGTAGATTAGCTCGCCGCGTGCGTGGCTGAAGCCCACATTCACTGCGTCAGGTTGGCCGCCGTTCTCCTTGAAAACGGCCGTGACCTTACCCGCGCGCTCGTATTCTTCGATGACCGCTCGCGATTCGTCGGTGGAACCGTCGTCGACTACGATGATTTCCTTAGGCTCGTACTCGAGCGCCAGCGCGCTATCCAAGCACGCACGCAGGAAGCGCGCGTAGTTGAAGTTCGGCACGATCACGGAAAGCAGCGGAGTCATCGACCCATTCCTCCAAGACACCGGCGTAACCCCCGTGGTTGTGGCACATCTCGCGCGATCGTGACACCCCGACTGGCACGATGAAGCGCTAGTGCTGTTTGAGTTGTATTCTGAGTCAAGCCGGTACGCGTCTTGTCTGAATCGATGGTGAGCGTCACCCCGGAAGGCCGATCATGACCTTCAATATCAACTTGTTCACACGTGGCGTGGACTACGCGCGCTTTTCCCGCGTGTTCTACTCCGAGGCGTTTCAAAGTGCGTTGGTTCACGCGATCAACCTGAAGGAGCGAACAGTACGGGAGCGGCAGGAGCTGCCCGACGGTACGCAACGGTTCGTCGTGTACATCGCACCGCGAGTCGAGCTGCCCTCCATCTTTGCGAGCCTCGCACACGGCTATGCCATCGGCTACGAAGAGACCACGCTGTTCGATCCGAGCGCACGACGGGCCCAATCGACGGTGAAGATCCCTGGCGGCGATCTGCTGCATGTGGCGGCTGAGACGCTGTTCAGTGAGGGCGATTCGGGCGTGCATACTGAGATCCAGCTCAGAGTGCGGGCGAGGATTTTAGGCTTTGGTCGCGCAATAGAAAAGTTCGTCGCGAACGAGACGCGCAAGCGCTACGCGCTGGTGGAGCGCGCGCTGCAAGCGTACGTGGACGAAGGTCGCGACTTAGTGGCCTAGTGCGGCATCGCACACAGGGTGCGATCGGCCGTCGGGGGCGGGCGAGTGCTCGCAAATCGGCGGGGACCGAGCCGCAACAGGCTCCGCACGATGAGCAGCGCTAGCAGCGCGGCGCACGCGTACTCATACGGCGAGCATGCATGCATCACGAGTGGGTGCAGCTCGGGGACGTCGTGCTTTGTGAGCAGACGCTCCCCAACTTCACCGAGCGCGACGCACAGCGCGGCGGTCGCGATGCTCGCGATCGCCGCACTGCGGACGGTCGGCCGGCGCCCGAGCCAGAGCGCGAGCGGGACCGCGGCGAGCGGGCTGAGCCAGAGCAGCGTCAAACCCGCGTTCAGCGACAAGCCTTTGTGCAGCAACACGGCGACCACCGGCACCACGCTCAGCGCGCTCGCGCGGCCGAGGATCGCGACCAGTGCCGCGAGCACGCTGTGCCAGGCACCTGGCAGGCGCTCGAGCAGCTCCGGTGTGAGCGCTGCTTCGAGTGCCGCTGAGAGCAGCAGGCCCAGCACGATGAACGCAGCAGAATCGTCCAAGGCCCGCTGCGCGAGCTCCCAGAAGCGCGGCGTATGATCGCTCGCGTGGGGGTGACTTTTCTGTGACATCGGGCGCTGCAGGTAGGACCTCGCGGCGAGACCGATCGCGAGGCTGATCGCGACCGCGCCGAGCACGCGCATCAGCGCGACTTTCGGTCCCAGCCACGCGAGCGAGAGCGCGATCGTCTCGATGCCCAGCTGGCTTGCTGCGACGCTTACGCCTGCGATCCAAGCGGGTGTAGCGCCCGCGTTCTGCAGTCGAGGCAGCTCTAGCGGAAGCTCGGTGGGACGCTTCTGCTGCGTGAAACCCCAGGCCAGGCCGAGCAAGTTGCCCTCGGTCGTTGGTGGTGGGTTCCGGTGTTGGGCTTGGGCGCGCAGCAAGCTGGACAGAATCAGCCCGACCAAGAGCGCGGGCGAGCTTTCGATGAACAAAGGCAGGAGCGTTTGCGCGACCGAGAGCTCGCGCGGTTGCGCGCTCTGGAGCACGTCGTCCGGGCCGGGGACCGCTACGACGATAAACACGCCGAACAGGAGCGCTGCGGCCGCGATCGCGCGTGCAGCTCTTGGCGGCGTCGCCGGTGCTTCGTCGTGCGAGTGCACGAACAGCCGCAGCATCGCGCCCGCGCCCACGGCGAGCACACCGTCGAGCGCGCTGTCGGGCAGGAGATCGAAGATGCGTTCGCCCAGGAGCGCTCCGGCGATGGTGGCGATCGCGAGCGGTGCCGCTGCCAGCAGCGCGGCCCGTGCGCCGCGTGCTTTTTGCCGCGACGCGATGAAGAAGCCTTCAGGGATGCGGTGCAGGATGGCGGCGAGCGCCAGAAATCCGGCGCTGTCGCCCACCCGACCGGTGTTCGACATGGCGAGGGCCGCGCCGTCCGTGACCGCGTGCAGAATCAAGGCGGGCAGGACCAACGCTCCGCCCAAGCGCGCCTCGGCTCGCTCGCCTGCGTGGTGCGACAGGCTGACCGCGACGAAGCCGACGGCGGCGAGCGCCAGCGCGAAAAGTCCCAGCGATTCGTAGGCATGCGGCAAGAGGCGCAAGAGCACCAAGGCCGGCAGCATGCCGAGCGCGAGGCCCTCTAATGCGCTGGTCGCGCCTAGACGGAGGCGTCCCAGCGCGACGAGGCCGGCTCCGGCGAACAGTCCTAGGACGGACAGGCTGATGAGAAGGCTGAGCAAGGAGGGGAAGATGGGGTCGATCGGGGAGGAATTGCAACCCGATTGCATAAGAGCTGGGGGGGCTCTGATCGGGGTTTGGGGGCCTCTGGGGGCCTCTGGGCCGGCATTTCGGCCGCGGCGCTTGGGCCTTGGTGCGGTTCGAGCTCGGGCTCGGGCCTTAGTGCCAGCGGATGTGGGCGTTGTTCAATAGGCCTTGGGGGTCGACGCGGTTTCTCATCGCGCGAAACCAGGGCCAGGCTTTGCCGAAGTGCGATGACCATTCGCTTTCTGTCCAGCCTTCCATGAAGCCCGACATGTAGCGCTTGCCGCCGATGGCTGCACCGTGTTCGTTGTGACGGCGCACGTATGCGAGCGCATCTTGCAGCTGCGCGTCCGAGGCTTCAGGGGAGAGACCCAAGAGGATCAGCGGTCCATGCGTATGCGGCTGCAGCAGTGGTGCACGCTTGGGATGCGGAGCGATGCCGAGCACGACGCCGCTCGTGCGCGCGCGCGCTGCGACCATGGGCCCGGACATGACAGTGCTGATGAGCTCAGCGGCTGCTTGCGGCTCGCATAGGTGATCGACCCATGGTCGATGCAGCGCATCTTCGTCATCACAGTGGCTGGTCGGTTCCTCGAAGAGGCGAATGAAGGGATGCCCGGGCCGCCCATCGAGCTGCCATTGCGGCGAATCCGCGCGCACGAGCTCGAGCTGGGAGTGTAGGCCTGATAGCAGCGCCGAGTCGTTCAGCTCGCTCGGATCGTCGTGCTCTTTGCCTAGCAGGAGCAGCACCTGCCAGCCGCGCTGTGCGTTCCAGATCATCGCGCCGAACATGAAGTCTACGCGCGCGTCTCGACTGATCGTCTGCATGTCGGCGACGAGCGCGCGCCCGTCTGGACACGCGAGCGTGTAGCTACGGAGCTGAGCTTTGGCCTGCCGCAACGGATAACGCGCCGCAACGATCACTCCGCATTGACCGACGCCTGCGCGCACAGCGTCGAACAGCTCTTTGTTTTGCGCCCCAGAGCAGCGCGTGATCTTCCCGTCGATGGTCGCGACGTCCAGCTCGAGCACTTGATCGACTTGCGCGCCAGTGCGAAACGACTCGCCGCCCACACCGCCGACGCTGAGCGTTCCGCCCACGGTGGTGTCGACGATAGTCGTCAGCCCGACTGGCATCAGGCCGTGAGTGAAAGCCGCGTTGGTGACTTGGTGCCAGGTCGCACCGCCACTCAGCCATCCGCTGCGGCGCTCTGCGTCGATCTGCACGCCGCATAGGCCTTTCATGTCGATCACGAGCGCGCCCTCGGCGAGACCTTGCCCGGACATGCAGTGTCCACTGCCGCGCGTGACGATCGGCAGCGCGTGCTCACTGCCGATCCGCAGCGCGGCTTGCAGCTCCTCGCTGCTGCGTACCGAGACCACGACTGCGGGCGTGCGCTGGACCATTCGACCGTAGTCCCACGCGCACCGATGCAGACTCTCAGCGTCGAGGTGAACCTGATCTCCGAGCTCGCGCATCAACGCTCGTGCACACGCATCCTGGTCAATGCTGGACATCGCCGTCAGCTATAGCGACTCGCGCTGCGCGTTTCAATCAGGGGTAATCTGAGATTGGCCGAAGTTGTCAGCAGCTGACCGCATTTCCCGAGTGCACTGGCAGTAAACGAAATGTGCCGGAGGACCCATGTTGGTGAGAAAAGGTTTTGTCACGCTGTTCGCAATCGCTCTCGCGGCGTTGCCGCTCGTCCACGCTGCGAGCGCCGACGATAAACCTAGCGACGCGATCCTTGGTGAGTGGTGGACCGAGAACAACCAAGGCCGCGTGAGCATGGCCCGGTACAAAGACGGAACCTATCGCGGCACCACCACGTGTTGTGAGCACAAGGACGATAAGGACAACCCCAACATCGACATCCACAACCCGAAGCCGGAGCTCCGCAATCGCTCCACGACGGGCATCGTGTTGATCTGGAACCTCAGGTTCGAAGACGGCCAATACGTCGATGGTCACGTATACAACCCACGTGACGGCAAGACCTATCGCATGAAAATGGAAGTCATCGACAAGGAGACGCTCAAGATCCGCGGCTACATGGGCATCGAGCTCCTCGGCCAAACGCAGATCTGGAAGCGCGCGCACCTCAACAAGAAGTGATTCGCTGCAACATCAGCGCGCGCATTTCTTCTTGCGCGTCGGGGTTTTGGCGGGGCGGCGCGGGGTTTTTGAGATGCCGAGCAGGAGGCGTAGGGTGCGTAGGACGTCTTTGCGCGTCTGCGTGACGAAGCGGACCGCGTGCTCGGCGACCGCTTGCCCACTGCCGAAGATGTGCCGAAGCTTCAGTACGCCGCGGCGGTTACGCGCGAGACGCTGCGCTTGTATCCAGCGGGTTGGATCTACGGGCGGACGGCCGAGCGGGACGACGTGCTACGCGGGCACCAAATCCGCAAGGGCGACCTGTTTGGCATTTGCCCGTTCGTCACGCACCGCTTGGCCGAGTACTGGCCAGACGCAGAGCGCTTCGATCCCGAGCGCTTCATGGGCGACGACAAAGTAGAAGGAAATCGCAATTTCTCGTATTTCCCGTTCGGCGCGGGGAAACACATGTGCATTGGCCTGCACCTCGCGATGGTCGAGATGCAGATCGTGACTGCGATGTTCGTGCAGCGCGCCAAGCTCGCGGTCGTTCGCCCCGAGGCGGTGCGCATGAAGTCGAAGATCACTCTGCAAGTTGCGGGCGGCTTACCTGTAGAGATCGAGCTGAGACACGACTAACACGCTGGGCGTGACTGGGCCTGCCGTTCCGCGTCGGTTTCTGCACGCGAAATGGCATGGTTCAATTGGCCGAACGTGTAAGCACATGACCTGAATATCCGCACGCTTTTGGGCAGTAATCAGGTCGGCATGAAAGCACCTGGCCCAAGCACGCTGCAGTTCATCGGCGGAACGCGCAAGCACGGCTTTCTCGATTACATCGGGCAGCTGTGGCGCGAGTACGGTGATGTGTTTCAAGTCCGTATCGGAAGTCGCAATATACTGTTTGCGCTGCATCCGGATGCGTTGGAACAGATCACTGTCTCTGGCCGAGCGAAATACGACAAGACTACAAGCTTCGATGCGGTCCGAAAGTACCTAACAGGCGATGGGCTGGTAGGAAGCACCGGTGACCTGTGGAAGCGGCAACGCCGCTTGATGGCGCCGTTCTTCACGCCCAAGTCGATCCGGTCGTTCGCGGACATGATGATCAGCGATGGCTTGCGCGTCGAAGCGCGCTGGCATGAGCTCGCGAAGCAGGGCAACGAAGTGGAGATCGCAGAGGAGATGACGCAAGTCACCGCGTCGATCATCCTGAAGTCGATGTTCAGCTCCGACACAATCGAATCGATCGATCAGATCCGCGGTGCTGTCGAGACGATGATCTCGTTCGTGACGAAGCGCTCGACGGGCTTCGCGTTGCCTGTCTGGGTTCCCACTCCCGGCAATCGCAAATATGTCGCGGCGCAGAAGCTCGTGCATCGCGCGATCGCAGGTCTGATCGCCGCGCGACGCGCGCAGCCAGCTGATGAGTGGCCAGACGACTTGCTGTCCAAGATGATGACGCTACGCGACCCGGAGAGCGGCGAGATGATGGCCGAGTCGCTCTTGCGCGACGAGTCGATCACAATCTTCTTCGCCGGCCACGAGACGACTGCGCGCACGATGACCTTTGCCTGGTATGCGCTCGCGACGCATCCACTCGTCACCGCCAAGCTGCACGCGGAGCTCGACCAGGTGTTAGGCGGGCGCGCGCCTACCATCGAGGATATGCGCCAGCTGCCTTACACATTGCAGGTCGTCAAAGAAGTCCTGCGTTTGCATCCGCCGGCGCCGTTCTACTCGCGCGACGCAGTCGAGCTGGATCACATCGGGCCGTACGAAGTGGCGCCCGGCACGATTATATTACTGTCACCTTACTACACGCACCGGCATCCTGATTTCTGGCAGAACGCGAACGCGTTCGACCCCGACCGCTGGTCGCGCCCAGGCGAGTCGAACAGTCCAGCGTTCCACCCGTTTGGTTCTGGACCGCGTGTGTGTATCGGCAACAGCTTCTCGCTGCTCGAGAGTCACTTGTTATTAGCGATTCTCGCGCAGCATTTCACGCCGCGACTGCGACCCAGTTACACGGCCCAGTGGGAGATGCAGGGAGTGCTGAATCTCGCTGGTGGCCTACCGATGCAGATCGTCGCGCGCTGATCCATTGACGTAGAGATCGAAGGAGTATCTGAGATGAGAGATCTGTTCCTGGCCGCCCCGAAGAAGATGCGGGCGGACAAGCTCGAGGAATACAGTGCGTACCTCGTAGATCGCGACGGCGATCTCAATATCAACGAACGCTTACTGTCCAAGCGCGAGGCGATGATTGCCAAGCACGAAGCGCCGCCTACAGCAACTGCGCCGATGGACGAAGTAGAGTTTCGACGCCAGTACAACAAGTTCAACAAGCGCACGATGCGCGACCCGGAGATGCTGTTGCTTCTCGGCCTCGTGAAGGTGAACTCTGCAGAAGCGTACGGCGTGGAGTGCAATTTCCAGCGAACACTGGCGCGCGCTGAGTCGTTCGGCAACGACACGCTCATGCGCATTCTGTGTGAGGAGACCTATCACACGCGTATTCTGCTGAGCTCGGCGAAGCACTACGGGATCGACGTCGATCAAGCGTATCGCCCGCCGTCTGCGCTGCGCATCATGATCAATGGCATCGCGACCGCACCCGATGCGATCGCGTTGCCGCTCACGCTAGCAGGTGAGTTCATCGCCACGTTGATGTTCCAAAAGCTGCTGGAGATCGTGCCTCGCGTGCTCAAGCACCGTCCGGAGATCCGCGACGCGATCGAAGAGCGCATCATCGAGATCTGCACCGACGAGCACGGCCACATCAGCTTCAATCGCATGCTCGCGAGCAACATGGAGTTTGCGGAGCTGCGCGTCATCTTGACCATGACCGCGCGCATCATGCGCACAGTCTTCCCCGAGATGGTCGCGCTCGGCGCCTTTCCAATGGACATCATGAAGGAGCTGCCCATGCTCGCAGACCCCAAGCGCATTCCCGAGGTAGTCCGCCGCCACGCATTCCTCGCCTAGAGAATAAGCGCGGCTCGCCGTACCCCCCCACGGCGAGCCGCGTCGCCTCCGCTAGAATTCGATGAAGGATCCCTCGCGCGCTGCCAGTGAGGACCAAGACAGCATTCCGTCGTTGAGCCCGACTGCGACGATCGAGCTCGTGTACAGGTTGGGTCCGGGTCGTGATCCGCCGAGCGGCTCAGTCTGTGTGCCTGGAAACGGCGCTGGATTGCCGATGCCCCAATAGCTCAAGCCGTAGTCTGGCGCGATCAGCGGCGAGAACCACGCGCCGCCTCCGGAGTTGGTCGCTGCGTCGCCCCAGAGGTCTGTAGAATCGACTGTGTCGAACGACCAGCGCGCAGCCCCTGTCTCTGCGTCCAGCGCGAACAGGCGTCCTATCGCGCCGCCAGTGTATGCACCACGGGTCATCGTTGCTGGCATCGTCGATGCGTAGACCATTCCGCCGTAGGCCACCGGCTGAATGGCGATGCCTTCGCTCGATGTGAGCTGCGGTTTGTAAGTCCAAACAACTTTACCTGTCTCCAAGTCGAGCGCGATGAGATCGATCTCGCTGCCCGCGGCGAACAGCTTGCCCCAACCGATCGCTACACCGTTAGGTCCGAGTGTGATTTGTCCTGCAGTGTGTCGCCAGAGTTCTTTGCCAGTGTCGCGCGCAAGTGCATAGACATTGCTCTGCATGTCCTGCAGGTAGATGCGGTCGCCGAGCACGAGTGGGCTCGCGGTGATCGCACCGAATACGAAGCCTCCTCCGAGCGGGAAGCGCCACGACTCACGCAGTTGTGACACGTTGCTACTGTCGACTCGCGTCGCAGCATTGCGCGTGTTGTCGAAGTTGTAGTCGGGCAGCGGCCAGTCGTTCAGATGGCTCAAGAGCTCTGGTGGTGCATCGGGGTAGCGCTGGGCCATCACTGGGTCGATGGGTTGTGTCACTGGTGGAGGTTGTCCAACACTTCCGCCCGTTCCGGCCGAGGGAGTGCTTCGCGCAGGAGTCTGAGTGGGTTGAGGCGCTGCGGCGCGCGGAGTCGTGTTGCTAGCGCTTATGCCAGGCGCGCCTGCAGCCATTGGCGTCATCGGTGTTGCCGGTTCCATCGGCTTCGTCGTGCGGGGCTGCGTCCGCGCGCTGATAGCAGCCCAATCCGTGTGCGGCGCTTCTGGGCCATCACATGCGACCGAGAACGAACAGATCGCCGCGACGCCGAGCCGCGAGCAGAGATGACAAACTTCCATGTGCTTTGCTCCGCGACGGCTCTGATGCTGCGCGCGGCCTCTTTATAGGGTGAAAACGGAAGCTACTTGCGCGTCTACCCGCAAACCCGGCCATCGTTTGTCCGTCTCGGTCGGCGCGTCTTTTCTCTGCTACGGCCATGCCCCTGCGGGCTGGTCATTGCCGCAAGAAGAATCTTCGCTTTTCGTTGAAGGAGTCGACGCGTCTTCAGCAGTCAGTAGCTGACCCAAATCGTAAACCGATGGGAGCAGCCTCAATGTCCTGGATTCTTCGTAGCCTCGTAAGAGGCGCTGCAGTAACGCTCACTTTGGGTGGGCTCGCTTGTTCTAGCGAGTCGAGCGAACGGTCATCCGCGCGCAGCACAGGTGCTGCTGGCGCAGACCCTCAGGTCCTCGCCACGCCGAACAACGGGTCTCCCAACGCGCCAACGCTGATTCAAGCGGCGTCTGCTGGCACGGTCGCGAGGACAAGCGCAGCACCCGAGAACTGTGGCCCCGGATCATACGTGGGCACCTATGCATGCAAGCTGGTCATGCAGGCGCCCCGCGTGCTGCACGAGCACAGCTTTCTCCCTAGTTATGCCGCGACCGGCTGCTCCCGCGGCTTGATGTTGTACGCCGCGCGGAGCTCGGTCAGCGTGCGATCGAAGTCGTGCTGTGGAATCCAGTCTACACACATGTCGCGGTTGACCTGCGTGCCGCGCACGAATGCGGCCATCATCAGCTCTGGCACTGCGACGCCTTTTTCTGCGGCGGTGATCGGTGTGATCTGCACGCCAATATGGAACTGCGCCAGCATGAACAACAAGCCAAAGATGGGGTCCTTCTCGAGCATACCGGCTTGGAACGAAGCGATCTGTGTCTCCTCGACACTAGAGGTCTGATAGCCGCCGAGCACGTGCAAACAGTCGTGGAACACGACGACCTCGGGCGCCCCACCTTTTTCGCCGGGCAAAGCGAAGCTGTTCTGCCGAACAAACTCGAAGTACTCTCGGCCCAACGTGCCTCGCGGATTGTGCTCGAGCGCTTGATAACGAGCGGCCAAGGTTTTGTTCTCGATGCCGAGCAAGGACCGAGCTGTGCGCGCGACGCCGACCACTCCATGCTCTGCGATGTACGCGCGACCACGCTGTCCAAGAAACGATCGACGCGCGACATCGATGCGCGCGAGCAGAAAGCTCTTGTTGAGCATGCGCTGAACGTCGCGCAAGGCGTAGCTCGATAGCTCGAGCGCCCGCGCGATCTCTTCGAGCAGCGCACCTTCGGCAGGGTCCAAGTCGCTGTCGATCAATGCCATCACAATGCAGGCCGACAAGACGCGCTCGCGGATCTCATGGTCTGTGATTCGCTTCGCGAGCTCACTTGGCGCGACAAGCTCGACGGACGCGAAGTCCAGCGAAGTCCCGAGAATGTGCTCTTGCACGCTGTCGAAGAACCGTTGCTCGAGCTCGTGTGCATCGCCATCGATCAACGCGACGGATTTGAGTGCGCCCAGCGCAGCAAACGCTACCTCGGGAGATGGAGTGATGAGTTTCATGATCGTCCTCGCGATGCTGTCAACGTTTGTACGGACGTTTTGCATGGCGCGGGCCAAGCGCGAGGGCGGCGGAGCGCGCTCCTAGCGTTCGCAGCACAAGTTAGTGCCCGGTAACCCAGACACCCGACGCCGGAGTTCCAGACGGCCCTACGCGAACGTCGCGCTCGCGCGGCGCTTTGCCATCGGCGGCAGCAATTGAGCTGTCGCCACTGACTGATGTCGAGATCGCCCGAAGCGAGTCATCGCGGCGTTTACCGCACGGTCTGGTGCAGCGTCGCCAAGTTGCTGCGCGATCCGCAACGAAGTGGACGCAGTCAACGCCGACTACTTACTGCTGATCATGAAGGCGGGCCAGATCCACAAGAACGTCACTGGAGCAGTCACACGCACGAGGCGCCGTGCCGTCTAGTGTCAGTTCGAGACGACGGTTTGGCCCTCGTACGTGTACGCACGGGTGATTGTCTCATTGACCGGGCAGCTCGCGCCAGGGAACAGGCAGTGGATGGTGAGCGTTCCAGCCTGCCGCCGGATCAAGCCTTCCAGGTTCGTTTGGCGCCGGTAGTCGAGCAGCGACACTGACGCGTCGTCGCTCTGCACGCTGCCTTGCTGCGTCACAAAGTTGCTCGCGACCGTGTTGAAGCTTGGCACGTCGGCAGGGGCCGACGTGTACACGATGGCCGTATCGACGCCCTGGATCGAAGCTTCTTCGTCCGCGTCGTTGTAATACAGCTCGATCCGGAGCTTCGTGCTCGCGTTGTTCTCGACCAGGTAGGTCTCCTTGTACGTCTTTTCGCCCTGCTTGCGCGGCACCGGGCTCATGCGGACGAATGGCATCTCGAGCGCAATATCATTCACCGGATCGCACACAACAGTGCGTATGTCGTCCTTGCAATCACCAAACGTCTTGTACGCTTGGCCGAAGCTCTCCGGGTTGAACACCAAGTCGATCATGATCTCGGCCTCGGCATCCACGTCCTCTTTCGTGATCACGAAAGGTTTTTGGAACACGAACAGCACGCCGCCGTTGTTCAGCATGTACGTCGTTTCTTCCGTCGCACCATCCGTTGTGTCACCGATCTTTACGCGTTCCGATGGCATGCCGCCGGGTGGGGTGTTGCTGATGGCTGCAGTGACTGCCTTGGTTCGGAAGTGCTGTCCAGGCTCGCCTATGATCGGAAACTCAGCTTTGACCTTGATCGGGCGGTAGAAGTTGATCAGACCAAAGCGGTACACGCCTGGCTGACGTTGCGGCGCTTCGGGCACGCCAGCGTCGTCGTCACCCGCCCCTAAGGTTTCGATGACATCGTCAGCGATCGGCAGCTGCAGGGTTACGGGCTTCCGCAGCGCGGCTTGACCATCCGCTGACATCAGATCGATGTAACGTCCCTCTGTGTTGTCAGCCAGGGCTTGTGTCACCAGGTATGTGTTGTAGTCCGGCGACTCCGGTGTCATGTTCTGATAGAGGCTGATGCAGCCGGCGGTCGACGAGAAGCCAGAGCCCATCAGCTCGACGTCTTCGCAGAGCTGAATGCTGGTGATGTAGTACTTCAGGCTCTGTAATGTCGAAGCGGTGGGTGTGCCGACCTGCAGCGCGCTCGATTGCGAGCCGATGCCTCCGCCGCTCGACATGCGTTTGCCGGCGACGACGTTCGGAATGAGCTTGATCGACCCGGTCGCAGGGCCGCCGCCTTGGCCGCCACTGCCACCCGAGTGGCCACCTGCGCCGCCGCTGCCTCCATAGTTGCCGCCGGCACCTCCGGTAGGCTTACCACCTTGCCCGCCTTGGCCGCCTCTGCCGCCAGCCCCGCCTTTGCCGCCGCTGCCGCCCTTGGCTGCGGCGCCGGAGCTGCCGCCGTCACCGGCGCCTCCATCGCCCGCGTTGTCGCTGTCAGTGCAGCCAAGCGCGACGAGCAGACATGCGGACAATAGATGCTTGGAGCTTGGACACAAGCGAATGGGCATAGTCCCCTATCGCTCGACCATGGCCTAGCTTGAACATAATCTGCATACAAACAAGCGCCGTGCGCTTAGATAGTACAAGCGATGTATACGTCACGCGCGCGCTCCGCCCGGAGCTCTCGCCGTATAAAGACCGCCCCGAGCGCGAGCATACAAAGCCACGGCAGAAGGCTCATGAGCCCGTCCAGACCCAAGAGCTCTCCCCAGTTCCACATCGCGAACTGCTTGAGCATCGGCCAAGCGGGATGCAGATCCAGTCTGCGCACGGCAAATGTAAAGGGCGTGAGCAGGCCGGACAGCAGCAGGGAATAGGTATGACCGTAGAGCGGATTGGGGACGATGGGCGCCAGCGGATTCACAGCTGCGATCGCTAGCATGTTGAGCATCGACAGTGCGCTCAGCACGCCGGCTGTCCAGCGCATCTTCAGTGTCCACGGTAGCAGGGCCAAGCCTAACGCTAACTGTGGGATCGCACAGATGAGATACCGCGAACCTACAGTGAGACCACCGTGCCAGCCGTGGAAGCTGGCATTCGCCACGAAGTAAGCGCCTACGCTCAGCGCGTGGATCCACAACCAACTATCGCGCGGAGCGCTCCGAATGCCGTAGATGTATCCTACGGGCGCGAGCAGGAGCACTGGACAGTGTGCGAACAATCCACGCGTGAAGCCAAAAGTCAGCTGCCACAACACTGGTAGCGATATGCTGTCGAACAGCCCGAGTGCACGGTCTTCTGCCAGCATGGTCGGGTTCGACATCTGTGATGCTGTCGCCAACGGGCTGCCGAAGCAGGCTGTGTGATAAGCCATCAGTGCGATGACACAAGGCAAGGCGCCGAGTATGAAGGGCAAAAGCAAGCGTGGCCGAGCCCGCAGTAACCAAGCTGTCGCAGCGCACGCGCTCACGCCGATCAAATAGTCTGTGCACACGGCGAGTCCTGTGAGCGTGCCAGCCGCTGCGATACGCGTGGGCTTCTCCTGTCCCTTCAGCAGCGTGAGACCCATCGCGCTCAGGGCTGCAGCGGTGGTGTGGCCCCACAGCTGCGTCGAGTACGGAAACCACAGCGTGCCGAGCGTGCTCGCAAGCGCGACCCAGACTGCGTGGCCCGCCGCTGCGCCCATGCTGAGCGCGAGCGTGAACATCGCCATCGCGCCTAACGCGAGCGGAAGCGCCGCAACTCCCAAGTTGATCACGTAGGCATTCGCGAGGATGAACACGGGGGAGTCGTACGCGATGCCGAGAGCACGCTCGATATATACGAGTGGGGCGTAAACTAGACTGCCCAGCCAAATCGACCCAGGTGCCTTGTTCGAATAGTAGTGTCCTGCGTGCCTTGCCCAGTCGACTGTCAGGGGCTCGCCGTTCGTGTTGCAGAACCGATCTATGCGAAAGGTGCCCGTGTCTGGGGTGTTAGGCTCGACGAACGCATAGATCGCGAACAGTCGGGAGTTTTGGTTGTCAGCCGCTCCGCCAAAGAAGTATGCGGCGCTGACAAACACCATCACGCCGATGCATGCGCGTATTCGCCGCATCGAGCCAGCAGCCGCTTCCCGCGGCATGGATGGGTTCGGGTCTGTGCGCACGCAGACTGAGCGCGAGTCTGCTGGTAGCAGCGGAGGAGCGTCAAACTAAAACGAACGCTGCGCTATTCCTGCAGCGTGTAGGGCGATGTGCAGCGGCAGCATCGCGAACGAATCGACTGCATCTGTGCGGTGTGCCGCTGCATGCTGCATCTGCCGTAACGTGCGCACGGTACTGAGCTGCATGGAAGAAGCGGCACAAGAAACCGATGTAGCGCAATCCACGATCCTCGAGGCGCTCGACTGGGCATACGACGCAGCGCATCGCGAATGGCCGGGCGTGGACTCGGCGCGCGCCACATGTTCATAGAGAGCTGATGCTCGACCGATTCACAAAATCGATGTCGGGCTGTCTGACGTTTGGCCGCGCGGGTGCGTCCTGCGTGGCCATGACGCAGAACGCCGGCCGATTTCTTTCCCTCCTGACATGCACAATGGTCGCGCTGCTCGGTTGTGGCTCGGACCCAGCTGCACCTTCGGGCGCCGCCGGAGGGCCCGCATTGCCCGCAGTGGCCACACAGACCGCCGCTGCGAGCAGCGATTGCCCCGCGTGCCTGATTACGGTGTTGGGCGCTATCGGCGGCGACGCATGTGGCAACGGCTTTGACGACGATGGCGATGGCGAGGTGGACAATGACTGCACATGCTCGCCAGGCAGCACTCAGCGCTGCTTCTTGGGCAATGCCGCTCTCGCAGGCGTAGGCGCTTGCAGCTGGGGGCTGCAGCGCTGCCAAGGCGGAGCGAGCAGTGAGTTTCGGAGCTGGGGCCCGTGTCTCGAATACGGCGCGACCACGCAGGAGGTGTGCCGCGACAACGTCGACAACAACTGCGATGGGCGCGTCGATGAAGACTGCGGTTGCCGGGAGGGTTCCCGTGAATCGTGCACGAGCGTGTGCGGAGCAGGCGAGCGCGTCTGCCACGACGGCGTATTCTCTGCGTGCTCGGCGCGCTTGCCGAGCACGGAATATTGCAACGGCGTCGACGATGATTGCGATGGCGTGATCGATAACATCGAGACGGCGTGCTCGAGCAGCTGCGGCGCGGGGCGTCGACGCTGCGTCGCTGGAGAGTGGTCGAGCTGTTCGGCACCATCACCCACAAGCGAAACGTGCAACGGCGCCGATGATGACTGCGACGGTGTGGTCGACGACATCGAAACCTCTTGTTCGACCGCGTGCGGGTCGGGTGTTCGCACGTGTGAGGATGGCGAGTGGTCCAGCTGCTCGGCACAGGCGCCGCGCGCGGAAGCATGCAACCTGCTCGACGACGACTGCGATGGCGATGTCGACGAGGGCGTGGCCGCCGACTGGCACTTCGAGAACATTTGCGATGAATCGCAGATCTTCGTAGCTGTCGGCGGCTGCAACACCTGCACGGAGGCCTGTCAGGGTTGGTATGTCGACCCAGGCGAGGACCTGGTGCTAGAGGTCGAGCAAGACGAATGCATCGTGGTCTCTGCGGTGGCTGACACCTCACAAGGGCTGGTGTGCCTCGACGCTTCGGGCGGAGAGTTTGTCGGCGAGACACGCGAGCTGTGTAACGACAGCTGTGGTCGGGGCACGTTCACAATGGTGGCCAGGAGCGGCTGCTAACCAGAGAAGCCTGAAAGTAGCTCGCTTTCGACCGACCGTCCGGAGTTTTGCAACGGCTCACGCGACTCACGGACACAAACGCAATACGGCGAGCATACGCGCGCCATGCGCGAGCGTGCAGTTGCGCGCATAAGGAGAGTTGCCCATGAAGCTACGAGAGATCAGCCTAGCAACCTCACTGTTAGGCTGTGTGCTCATGCCAGCTGCTGCCGCCTACGCACAGGCAGCGTCGCCGAAAGTCGACTTGTTGTTCGTCGTCGACAACTCGAGTTCGATGCAAGGAGAGCAAGCGTCATTGCGCGCGCAGATTCCTGCGCTGATCAAGAAGCTCACTGAAGACCGCGAGCACCCGGTCACAGATCTGCACGTAGGCGTGTTCTTCTCAGTGATCGCTGGCGTACCAGTCGATCTCGTCGACGGCGAAGCGCTGAAGAACGTAGCGTTCGAAGACAGCGCGTCGCGCGACCGCTTCTACAACGCGATCCTGAATGATCCACGCATGCAAGAAGTGGTCGATCCCTCGACCAATCCTGGCACTGGACAGGGCAACCTCATACCGTCTTGCGTGCGCATCCCAGCCGGCGAAACCAATCCAGCCACTGCATATCCACCACGCCGCCTGGTCGAGCTCGCACGCCAGTTCGGCGAACAAGGCTTCGTGCAATCGATCTGCCAGGACGACCTAGCACCAGCAGTGTCAGCCATCTTAGACCGCTTGCCGAGGTAATGTGAGGGGCTCGCAACCTTGGCCGGGGTTGCATGCACATTGCCGACGTGTCGATCAGTGGCAATCCGCAGCTACCGACTTGCCAGGCAACCGCGCTTCGTGATCAGCTGAAAGCGCACGGCTTTGCAGGCAGCATCAAGATCGCTGACAATCTCGGAGCCTGCTCAGAGTAAAGGGTGCGGGGCCGATCGATGCTGATTCGACCGACTGCGCAGAGCGTTGCAGCTACTCGTTCTCGCGGCCTTCATCGCGCCGTCGCGCGTGCTCTAACAGTGCAAACGAAGTCGGGATGCCCAGCGCATCTTCGACAAACACATCCGCACTCGAAAGCTCGAAGTGTCCGCCAGTCCAATCGAGCACATGGAAGATGCGTTTGATGCCTGTTAGATGATCGTGCGTCGCACTCAGATCGATGCGCATGATCGCGCCATCGCGTAGATGCAACGTCGCGCGATCCCCGTCGTTCTCGAGCTGCAGCACACCGCTGCGGCGCTCTAGCTCCGCAAAGGCAAGCAAGCTCGTAACAGGCATCTTCGCCAGCGCACCGCGCATATCATTTGATGTGTCTTCGTTCATGCGCGAGCGCTCGAGAATGCGCTCGACGCGCGCGATCAGCTCGACCTCGGTGAACGGCTTTGCGACGTAGTCATCGACGCCCAGCTCGTAGCCGCGCAGGCGCTGTTCTTCATCGGTCATGTCCGTGAGAAAGATCACGGGCAAACGACGCAGCGTAGGGCGCGCGCGGATCATCCGCAGCAGCTGCCAGCCGTCCATACCCGGCATGTTGATATCGGTCAGCACCATGCTCGGCTGGTGCTTGAGCGCCGCGCTCAGTCCTTCGAAGCCGTTGTTCGCGGTGATCACCTCGAAGCCGGCGTCCGTCATGGTCTTGGCCGCGAGCTCGCGATACTTCGCGTTGTCATCGACTACCAGCACGCGCACGTGACTGGCGTAGTGATCGTTTGCGACGTTGGAGCTGCTGCTGGCTTCGGTGATGTATTGGGTGAGCTGCTCCGCGGCTTGCTTCCCCCACACGTCGAACAGCGTGAGCTGCATGATGTGTTGGCCGTCATCGTCGGCCTTGGGCTCGACACCCGCGACGCGCGCGACGCTCGTGATAGGCGGCGCGCTGGCTGACAAACGCAGGTTGACGGTGAGCAACGTACCGGGTGCGAGCGGCTTTCCGGTCGTGACCACGACGGTTGTCAGCTCGAGATCGAGCGTGACGCCCTTTGCTTTTTGATGCAGCGCCTTTAGCTCCGCGTGGAGCTCAGCTGTTTTCGGGCGCGCGCTGGGACGCGCTGATGGCCTACCTGAGGCGCGTGTCCTCACGGATCTAAGCGTATGTGACAATGCCTGCGCCTGGCTAGTGCACTCGTCACGGCACGGCGCCGCTGTGCGCGGCATTGTGAGAGCGCGGCATACAGCTGCGCGTGTTAGTTCGAAGTCAGTATGCGTTGGATGCCACGGGCCGAATGCGCGAGCAGCGCGTCGCGTGCGATGCCGCCGCCGAGAGAGGCGAGAAACAGCGGCTCGCCGAAGCAATCGAGCGCGCGCACGACGACCTCTTCGCTGTCTGTGCTGGCTTCGATGTCGACCGGCGCACCGCGCGCGATCAGCGGTGCCGCCGCACCCAGCTCTTCGCACAAGTCGTTTTCGCCCGCCCAGGCCAAGAGCAGGCCATCGCGGTCCGTGAGCGCGAGGGCCGAGAGATGACCGCGCTCCCGCGTGCTCTCGAGCTGATAGCGCAGCGCGGTGCTGTGTTCCTGACTGCGGCGTGCCCGACGTTCAGTGACTCGTTTTTGCATGCTGTCTTCCCCCTTCAGTGGACGGAGCTTGCCCATGTCGGAAAGGTGGGTGTAGGTGGGCCTGATCGTAGAAGAGCAGGGGCCGGATCGTCAAAGATTCAGCAATTTGCAGCTTCTTGGCGCGCCGAGCGCGGACGGTGTATCGGCGGTGCCGAAACGTATGCACTAGCCGCACGGAGTGAGCCGCGGCAGACTCGCCTCATCATGGATCTGTCGAAGGTGCTCGATACCCACCGGGTGATCGTTTGTGTTGGATCGGGCGGCGTCGGCAAGACCACGACCTCGGCGGCGCTGGCCGTGCGCGCGGCGAGTGAAGGCCGTCACGTGCTGTGCCTGACGATCGACCCCGCCAAGCGTTTGGCGCAGAGCTTGGGCCTGTCCGAGCTGCACGGCGCGGAGCAGCGCGTGTCGCCCGAGCTGTTCGCGCAGCATGGCCTGGTCTGTCGCGGCTCGCTGTCCGCGATGATGCTGGACATGAAGCGCACGTTCGACGACTTGGTCGAGCGCCACGCCTCCTCTAAAGCGCAGCGTCAGCGCATCTTTGCCAATCGTCTCTACCAGTACGTCTCGACGTCGCTCGCGGGCACGCAGGAATACATGGCGATGGAGAAGCTGCACGCGGTGCGGCGTGACGAGCGCTTCGACCTGATCGTGCTGGATACGCCGCCGACCACAAACGCGCTCGACTTTCTCGAAGCGCCGCAGAAGCTCGTCGGTGCGATCGATTCGCCGGTCATGCGTTGGTTCGTCGACACGTTGCAGACAGCGCCCGGCCTCGGCTTGGTGAGTCGCGGCGCGGCCTTTGTGCTGAAAGGTCTCGGTCGTTTCACCGGCGCGGAGTTCTTGCAACAAGTCGGACAGTTCGTGAGCGAGCTGAACGATTTGTTCGGCGGTTTTCGCGAGCGCGCGCAGGCTGTATACGAGGACCTAAAAGGGCCGGACGTGGGCTTTGTAATTGTCACAAGCCCGTCGCCTGCGACTGTCGCTGAGGCGATTTATTTTACGCGTAAGCTGCGCGAGTACGGCATCACACCACGGGCCATGGTCGTCAATCGTGTGCATACCGCAGAGGCGCCGCACGGCGAAAAAGCGCAGCTGACGGCGGAGCTCGCGCACCTATGGCCGCAGCCAGAGGCTGCAGGCCCGGTGCTGGAGCGCATGTGGCGCGCGGCTGAAGACGCCGCGTTGCTCGCGCATCGAGATCAGCACGGTCTCGAGCGCTTACGAAAAGCAGTCGGACAAGATCTTCCTTATGTGGAGGTGCCGGCGTTCGAGCGGGACGTGCATGACCTCGGCGCACTGACTCGCCTATCGCACCACCTTGCACAAGCGGTGTGATCGATGTTCGATGAGCAGTGAGGAAACTTCGATGAGTGATTCAAAAGCTTTTGTTGCTCTGGTGCTAGCGGCTGGCCAAGGCAAGCGGATGAAGAGTCAGCTGCCCAAGGTGCTGCACCCACTTTTGGGCCGGCCCATGGTGTCTTATCCCATTGATGCTGCTTTCAACGCAGGTGCGGAGCGTGTGGTGACGGTGGTGGGTCACGGCGCAGAGCGCGTGACAGAGACCTTGCGTGCTCGCTACGCGGAGAAGGTGCTGACTGCGCTGCAACCCGAGCAGCGCGGCACGGGTGACGCTGCGCGCTGCGGTCTGACTGCGCTGCCGCAGTGGAATGGCTGGATCGCGATCGTCTATGGCGACAGCGTACTGATCACGTCGCGCGCGATCTCAGCTTTGGTCGAAGCGGCGCGCGCACACTCGGGGCCACTCGCGCTGCTCACTTCGACGCTGCCCAATGCGTTTGGTTACGGCCGCATTATCCGCGACGGCGCGGGGCGGGCGCTCAAGGTGCAAGAGGAGCGCGACTGCAGCCCGGCCGAAAAGGCCATCTGCGAGTTCAATCCCGGCGTGTACGTGGTGCGCGCGGGTTTCTTGCGCGAGGCGGTCGAGCGGCTCAAGCCACAGAACGCGCAGAACGAGCTGTATCTTACGGACTTGGTCGCGATGGCAGCTGAGAGCGGCGGCGCCGCTACGCTGCATTGGGATGCCGCTGAGCTGCATGGCATCAACGATCGCAACGAGCTGGTGCAGCGCGAGCGCGACCTCGCTGAGCGCATCGCGCTCGAGCACATGACGCGCGGCGTGACGGTCCGCGATCCGCAGCACGCACGCATCGAGCCGAGCGTGCACATCGAGTCGGACGTGACGATCGAGAGCGGCGTGGAGCTGCGCGGCGACACGACGATCGCGCGCGGCGCGCACATCGATGTGGGCTGCGTGTTGATCGACACGATCGTGCAGGAAGACGCGCAAGTGCTGCCGTACACGGTCGCACGCGAGAGTGTGATCGGGCCGGCGTCGCGTGTTGGACCGTTTTCGCATCTGCGCGCGGGCAGTGAGCTTGGGCGGGATGTGCACCTGGGCGCGTTCGTCGAGACGAAGAAGACGCGCATGGGGCAGGGCAGCAAGGCCAACCATCTGTCGTACTTGGGCGATGGCGAGATCGGGCGCGGCGTGAACGTCGGCGCGGGTGTGATCTTTTGCAACTACGACGGCGTCAACAAGCACGTCACCAAGCTCGAAGACGGCGTGTTCATCGGCAGCGACGCACAGCTCGTCGCGCCGGTCACCGTCGGCAAGAACGCCTACGTTGCGTGTGGCACCACGATCACCGAAGACGTGCCAGCGGATGCGCTCGCGATCGGCCGCGCCCAGCAACAAAACAAGCCCGAGCGTGCGGCTCGTTTGCGCGAGCGCCTGCTCTCCGAAAAAGCCAAACGCGAAAAGAAGTAGTGAGCTCGCAAAGGTCGAGCGCGTTTGAGGGCAGAGGGATCGCCTAAGACGCCAGTGAACGCCTGAGACGCCAGCAGAAAATCAGGGGTTTACCCCCCGATCTCATCCTGGCGTCTTAGGCGAAAAGACTCGTCTGGATCAGCGAGCTGGCAAAGGTCGAGCGCGTTTGCGGGGAGAGGGTTCGCCTAAGACGCCAGTGAACGCCTAAGACGCCAGCAGAAGATCAGGGTTTACCTCCCGGATCTCATCCTTGCGTCTTCGGCGTCTTAGGCGAAAAGACCCGTCCTGAACACGTTCGAGAGCGAGGGTTCGCCTAAGACGCTTCGGCGCTCTTCAGGGCGTCTTCGGCGCACTCTCGGTCTGCGCGAGGCTGCGCCCGTCACTTCCTCCGTGGAAGTGGCGGTGGCTTGCGCGGGAGCTCGTGCGGCAGCGTTTGTAGCTCGCGCGTGATCTCGAACAGGGCGTCGGGATCGATCAGGTTGCGGGAGTCGAGGAACTGATAGAACGCGCACAATGTGTTCGCGAAGCCGTGGCGCGCCTCTTCGGTCGTGAGCAGCTCACGGCAGCCCGCGATGAACGCGCGCGTGTCGAGCTTGGCAAAGTCGGCTTGGGCGCGATGCTTGGCCCACAAGAAGTCGGCCGCCATGATCACGAAGCCCAGTGAGGGCGTGACGTACTGAGGCGCCGCTTCTTCGAAGTTGGCGAGCAAGGCTTCGGTGCGCACCACCCACGCATCCTGCTGGGGATCGGGGCGCGGCTCGTCGTCTGTTCCGTGGAGAAGGCCAGCGCGCTGCGGGCTCGTCGCAGACTCAGTCATGGCGGGGTTCCCTCCTTACCCAAAAAATCCCTTGGCTCCCTATTTCGAGCGCCAGGCGCCTCGGTTGCGCGCAACCGCGTCAGCGTGGGCGATTTTCCGGCAGCGATGGCGCAACCCGATACCCTTTGCTACATCTCGGCCGCGCTCAAGTTTGAGGCCGAGCTGTTCGGTGCTCAGTGCGTGCGCGCGAGGTGATGCATGCGGGAGCTCGAGCGACTGACGCGGGAGCTGAGTCGCGATCTCGGGCGCTGTGCCGGTGACTTCGAGATGCTGCGGCCCGATGACCGGGTCATGGTGTGTCTGAGTGGGGGCAAAGACTCCTACACGATGCTGCACCTTCTGGAACGGCTGCGGCAGCGCGCGCCCTTCAAGTTCACGCTGATCGCGGTGCACCTGGATCAAATGCAGCCGGGCTACGACGGCGAGCCGCTCGCGCGCTACCTCGTGGAGCACGGCTACGACCATCGCATCATCCGCGAAGACACCTACAGCGTGGTCAAAGAGCACGTGCCGGAAGGCAAGACGTACTGCTCACTCTGCTCACGGCTGCGGCGCGGCGTGCTCTACAACGTGGCCCAGGATCTCGGCTGCACGAAGCTCGCGCTCGGCCACCACCGCGACGACGCCATCGAAACGCTGCTCATGAACATGATGTTCACCGGCTCGATGCGCGCGCTGCCACCGAAGCTGATCTCCGACGACGGCCGCAACACTGTGATTCGCCCGCTCATGTACGCTGCGGAGCAAACCATCGCGCGCTTCTCCGAGCTGATGGAGTTTCCGATCCTGCCCTGCAACTTGTGTGGCTCGCAGGAACAGCTCAAACGTAAGCAAGTAAAGCGGCTACTCAACGAGCTCGAGCAGCATGCTCCACGCGCACGTCAGAGCATGCTCGCAGCAATGATGAACGTCCGCCCCTCGCAGCTCCTCGACCGTGACCTGTGGCGTGCGCTCGACCTAGGAGTCGCTAGCAGCGACGACTCAGCAGCAAGCGCCGAGCTCGCACACGTAGAGCAAGCCGACGCGCCGCGCGACTCCACAGAGAAGCTGCGCCTACCAGTAGTCTGAGAGCAATCATCAGAGAAGTTGAACCGCAAGGAGCGCCGAGGAACGCCAAGACAGCAGGAGAAATGCTCCGCGCGTACTCGGTAAGGCCACGGATAACGCGCGGAGCCCCTTCGTTCTCCCTGGCGTTCCTCGGCGCCCTGGCGGTTCAAAACCCTCTCGCTTTGGATCAATGCCAAACAGTGGCGAGGCGTTCGCGGAAGCTGGGCGCACGCACCGTAGGTGGCATGAGCCGCGAGCCTGTGCCGATGCGTAGCGAGTGACCGCGCCAGTGCACGCGACGGCTTACCAGCGCAACCGACCAGACGCCGAGCATGAGCGTGTCTTTCACCGGCAGAAACAGCAGCGCCGACCAGTTGGGCCAGCGCCCGGACACGTGCTTCGCACACGCTGCATCGAGCACGATGCGCAAGGTCAACCCAAGCGCACACGTCTGATAACAAGCTTCAGTCTCCGCGCGCAGTAAAGGCGCTGCGAGAAAAGGGCTCGCGTACAACAGCGGCTCCAACATGAACGGCCCGAGCGCACAGGTCCGTCGGAGCTGCGCCCAGCGCAAATGCCGCGACAAGAAGCGCCGCATATGCATACGCCGGTTGTAGGTCACGATCGGATGCGTCGAGAGCACCACGCGATAACCGCTGTCGTGGTAGCGCTGACCGAGCACATAGTCTTCAGCGAGGATGTCGCGCAGCGCCTCGAAGCCGCCCAAGCTCTGCAGCTGATCGCGGCGCATCAACATCGACTTGCCCACGACCACCGGTCGATCCGTGATGTCACCCATGCACACGCCGCCGACGACAAACGTGTTCAGATGCAGGTTCTCACACTGCGCGCCTAAGCTCATGTCGCCCGCACCGACGATCACACTCGAGACGAGGCCGACATCAGGCTCGGCCATCTCCGCAGTAATCGCGCTCAAGTAGTCGGGCGTCACGCGGACATTGGAGTCGGACACCAAGATGTGTTGGTAGCGCGCGACGCGCGCCATGTGCAGCAGGCTGATGACCTTTGGATTTGCGCCGGGATCCTCTTCCCCGTGGGCCAGCACGCGCACCCGCACGTCCGGGTACGCTCGCCGCAGCTTTTCTACTGCTGTGAGCGCAGGATCGCGCGGATCCGCCACCGCGAAGATGATCTCGAACTCTGGATAGCGCTGCTCCGCGAACGAAACCAGGTTCTCGTACAGACCTTCATCCAGGCCACACAGCGGCTTCAGGATCGAGATGGGCGGGACATGCCGCTCGCGCCGCACACGGATGCGACGCTTCTGCTGGACTGCCCAACTCAGGAAGAAACATGAACCGAGAGCGCTAGCGAAGAGCAGCGCGAGCGCCCAGTCGAGCGCATCGAAACTCGTTCTCATGAGCTAACAACATGTCAACGTGCCGTGACTGAAGCGTCGCTCCCGCGTGAGCAGTGCGTGACATCGCCCATGTTGGTTGCGAACAATCTAGCTGGCAGCTCACAGCGGCAGCGGGTTGAGCCCGAGCCCGGGGCGCCGTTCGAGCAGCGAAGTGTGGCGTTGTGGCGCTGGCATGGTGGCTTGCAGCTCGCGCAGCGTGCCTGCTTCTGCCTTGTAAAAACGCAATGATAGCTCAGTTGTGTCATGTTGGTCGCGGACCGATGCGGCGCAATAGATCTGTGCATGCTCGCGTCCTGACAGATGCTTGGTGCTCAGACGATGCGTGTGTCCGTGGACCACGTGTACGCGCGAGCGCTCGTACAGCAGGTCGCGCATCGAGGAAACGTTGTCTACGCCATCGAACCACTCGACCGCGAACACCGGGTGCTGACTCGGCGGATGGTGCTGCGCCACGACCACCGCGCGATCGTGACTGATGGGATCGCTCGCGATGCGGCGGATCCGCGCCACATCCAGCGCTCGGATCGCACCACGGGAGCGGGTAAACCACTGGCCTTCGATCGCAGTCGAGATGGGAACGATGACCGCGCCCGGCAAGACCGTCTTGGCGTGATCGTGACTGGTCGCTCGGAAGGCTTGGAGCGGACCGGCCAAGGCGCGATCGAACGCGCGGTAGTCCACGTAGGCATCGTGATTGCCAGGCAGCAGCGTTACGCGCTCCGGCTCGATGCCGCTGTTGTGCAGCGCTTCAGCGAGCATTTCGAACTGCGAGTCCACGCCGTCCTCGGTGAGATCTCCTGTCAAAAGGATGTGGTCCGCGCCGCCCCGTTGCGCTAGCTGCAGCATGCGCGTGGCACGCTGCAAGCGCGCTTCCGCATCGAGGGCTGCGCCGGTGCTCAGGAACTGCAAACGTGTTCGCGACAGGCCACGGCGCTTCCGATGATCGCGCTCGAGCATGTGCAAATCGGTGAGATGCGCCAATATCGTCATGCACAGAGCTTCCGGTGCTCTAGGCACGAACGCGTTGCCACGCATTGACTTTCGCGTGAAATCGATTTTTCGGTCGTTTGGACGGTGGAGGAAGGATCCGCTCAAGCTCTGGGAAGTTTGAAGAGTTTTCGCGGACCCCCTACGATGCCGCACCATGTCGAACGGGTGGGCTGACAAGCGGTGTGCGGTTTCTGCTGAGTGGAGCGCGCTGCGCGTCGTATGCGCTCGTGCTTTCCTGTTGTTAGGCTTGTACGCGCTGGCATGTACGGCGCCCGCTCGCGCGCAGGATGTGCAGCGCTTTCATCCAGCGCTCTCGGATGCTGGTTTTCTCGGAATCGACGCGACCCGTACGCCGGGCTCGCTGCGCGCCGCGATGCATTTGTGGTCGGATGTGTCGCTCGGTACGGTGGCTCTGCGCCTGCCGACGGGAACCGTGACACCCGTGCAAGAGCGCTTGATGCTGCATTTGGGCGCGGAGCTCGGTCTGGGCGGGCGGGCAGCGATTGGCTTTCGTCTGCCGTTGATCGCTTATCAGGACGGCGCGTACCAGACCAAAGAGTCGTTCATGCTGAGCGATCCACAGCTGTGGGCGCGCTATCGCCTGATCGGGCCGAGCAGCGATGACGAGAATGAGCCTCAGGACGGGCCAGGCCTTGCCCTGCAGGGCGGTGTCAGCTTGCCGCTTGGTCGGCGTGAGCCCGTGGTTGGCAGCGATGTGGTGCTGCCGACCCGTGTCGCTGGGCGCCCGTTCGCGAGCGATGGCTATCCGCGCACGGAGCTCGCGCTGCTCGCCGATTTTCACCTGCTCGGCGCGGGCGCAGCGGCCTACGTCGGCTGGCGGCACCACTTCTGGGAGAAGGACAGTGTCGCGGCTTCTGCGACCGGTGCACACGACGAGCTCACCTTCGGCGCCGCGCTCAAGTTTCCGCTGCCCGCGCTACCGTCCCTCGCCGGTGTGGTCGAGCTGCGCGGTGTGACGGGCATGAAGCGCGCAGCCGACACGGCTTTGGAGCTGGGTTTGGGTGGGCGCTTGCGCTTCGGCGCGTGGCTGTTCGCGCTCGGCGCTGGCTTCGGGCTCACGCAAGGTGTGGGCTCGCCGGACCTGCGCGTCATGTCGGGATTGTCTTTTGTGCCGCCGCGCGCCGACAGCGATCGCGACGGTGTCGATGACTCGGACGACCAATGTGGCTTTCTCGCCGAGGATCGCGACGGACATGAAGACGACGATGGTTGCCCCGATCCCGACAACGACAACGACCTCGTGCCCGACCTCGATGACAAGTGTCCCAATCAGCCCGCGGAGGAGGGCCGAGATGACAACGAAGATGGATGTACCGATGCATGACGGCTCGTGCCACCGCCGCCAACGCTTGCTGCTGACAGCTGCAGTGATCGCAGTCGCTGCCTGCACGCCCCAGGGCGATCCCGGCTTGGGTCCCGAGGGCTTTTCAGATGACTTCGAGCGCAAAGACATCGGGGCTGCCTGGAACAACACCGGCGGTCCCTGGAAAATCGTCGATGGCCAGCTCAAGGTGTCCGGCGCACGCAACAAGCCGCTGTGGCTGCGGCGCGTGCTGCCGAACGACGTGCGCGTAGAGCTCGACGTGAAGAGCGACCACGCTGATGGCGACATCAAAGTTGAAGTATTCGGCGACGGTGTGTCCAAAGCGGAGACCACTAGTTATACGGCGACGAGCTACGTGGTGATCTTCGGTGGCTGGCACAACTCTCTCAACGTACTCGCTCGGCTCGACGAGCATGGCGCTGACCGCGTGGTGGGGCCGGCACACAAGGTGGTACCTGGAAAAACCTACCGCATGAAAATTGAGCGTCGCGGCGCTACCATAAAGGCCTGGGCCGACGAGCACTTGCTGGGATCGCTGACGGATCCTCACCCACTCGGTGGTCCAGGGCACGACCACTTTGCTTTTAACAACTGGTCTGTTCCGCTGACGTTCGACAACTTTCGCATAACGCCCTTGTAAGAGGTCATGGATCAGAAGCAGTTCGACGCATTGCTGAGTGACGCGGAAACTCGGCTGCGCCGCTTGAAGGTGCTCTACGAACAGTGGTTCATGGGTATCGAGCGCCTCGAGCCTTCGCTTGCGCGCAAGGAGTTCGAGGACCTGCTTGCGCGCATGCGCAAAGAGCAGACGAACAACACCGCGCAGCGCTTTAGGCTGCAGCAGCTCGTGCAGCGGCATGTCGCGCTGTCCACACATTGGCGTCGCATCGGGCGCCAGATCGAAGAAGGCACTTACCAGCGTGATGTGCTGCGTGCGAAGCGCCGCAAGCAGCACGGCCAGCCGCGTGAAAACGACGATCCCGACGTCGATGTGTCGTTTGACGTCGATGTCGACGAGGACCTCGCTGCTGCGCTCGCTGAAGCTGATCGTCTCGCGCATGAGCCACTTGCGCCCGAGGCTTATCCGGCGCCGCTCTTAGCTGCGATGCGTGGTGGTAGTACGCAACCGGGCATGGCGCCAGGGGCGGTCGCCGCCGACGCGTACAGCTCAGTGCGCCCGCCGCTCCAACAAGACCTCGGCGTTCAGCGCTCGTTGACACCGTTTGCTGTGCCGGGCGCTAACCCTGCGCGCTCACGCTCGATCGCCCCCAGCGCGCCAGGGGCACCGCCGCCGCTCACTGCTGCAGTCGCACGCGCAGCGTCGACTCCAGGTGATGGGTCGCCGGGAGCGGCGAAGGGCGTGGGCCGAGCATCGGTCGTGCACGCCGCCGTGGCCGGCGCCGCAGGGCCAGGCGGCCCGCCCGCGATTCCAGCCGGCGTAGGCCGCAGCTCAGTCGTGCACGGCCCACCCGCGATTCCAGCCGGCGTAGGTCGCAGCTCAGTCGTTCAAGCCCCTGCAGTAAGCGCCGCCGGCACGGCAGCAGCCGCAAGCGGCAGCCCAGCAGTATCAGCACCGGGAGTAGGCAGAGGCTCGGTCGCGCAGGGCGGCGGGGCGGCTGGCGGAGGCGCAGCTGCGAGCGGCGGTTCGCCCGTGTCAGCGCCAGGAGTGGGCCGGGGCTCGGTCTCGCAAGGTGGCGCAGCCGGCGGCGTGGGCGCAGCTGCGAGCGGCGGTTTGCCCGTGTCAGCGCCAGGAGTGGGCCGGGGCTCGGTCGCGCAAGGCGGCGGGGCTGCTGGCGGAGGCGCAGCTGCGAGCGGCGGTTTGCCCGTGTCAGCGCCGGGAGTGGGCCGGGGCTCGGTCGCGCAAGGCGGCGGGGCGGCTGGCGGAGGCGCAGCTGCGAGCGGCGGTTTGCCCGTGTCAGCGCCAGGAGTGGGCCGGGGCTCGGTCGCGCAAGGCGGCGGGGCGGCTGGCGGAGGCGCAGCTGCGAGCGGCGGTTTGCCCGTGTCAGCGCCGGGAGTAGGTCGAGGCTCGATCTCGCAAGGCGGCGGGGCGGCTGGCGGAGGCGCAGCTGCGA
>Ga0209082_1000053_pt1 | contig 79053 bp, 60 predicted proteins | sample ColdCreekSource_FD_184127 | JGI IMG/M metagenome (GOLD analysis project Ga0209082, IMG submission 184127) | Groundwater microbial communities from Cold Creek, Nevada to study Microbial Dark Matter (Phase II) - Cold Creek Source (SPAdes) (version 3) | ecosystem: Environmental > Aquatic > Deep... | reverse complement strand
CGGAACCCGCATATGCAATCAAGGTGCTCTTCTACACAAACAGCAACGAGCAGCATCACCTGTGGATCTGTTACGTGCACGTCCGGCCCTCGATCTGGACTACCTTGCTGTCTGCCCAGTAGCAACACATGCGGAGCCAAATCGTTCGATGGGCTAAACTGTAGCTATAGCAACAGCGTGAGCGTATCCATGATCAATGCTGCTGGCGAAACTGCTGCATCAAGTGGCGCTGCGGGTTCTCTGGCGACGCCAACTGCGAACACGTCGACTGCAGCTGCGACCGTCACAAACGAGATCGAGACTGTCGCCATGATCACCGCGCACGGAATTCCGTCTTTCCCGGCGCTACTGTTCAAAGGGGGCTACGGCACCGAGCAATCGAATCAGGCGATTTGGAGCATCGCCCAGATCAACGCGGCCATGACCTCTGCACCGCAGGACTGGTTTCAGTGGCGACGTGGGGCGAACGGGCTGGAGCGCAACAAGGATCAGCAGTGGGAACCCTTCAACGGTGAAATTCCTCCAGCCAGTCCAAACGAGTCCTTCGCCTACTTTCGAGTGAATACTGCTACTGGCGTAGGCAGTCTGATCGTGCAAGAGGACTGGAGCTACTCACTGCGTGGGGGTTCCTACCAGTTTTGTCACTCAGAAAAAGACGGCGGTGCGCCTGGCGGACTGAGTGACACACGCCGCACCACGGACTCTGGGAGCTACACGATCGCTGGCTACGTAGTTCACATGGTCAGTGCGGACGGAACTAGACGAGACAATCTCCTGCTGTATCGACCGGCTGCTTTCCCAAGCTTGCCAGGTTCACTATGGATCGACGGAACCACTTGGTACGCAGGGAAGACCGCCTCTGACATGTTGTGCGCCTACTAAACATTGCCAACTGCTGGAAGCGTGTATACTCGAGCAACAAGTTCGATTGAGGCGATGAGAAGAACATTCAAATAATGACGCGCGTCGGTGTTTCGGAAGCCATCCGCAGCTGCGCGCGGGCAGCTGGAATCAGACAGCTTGTGCATCCGCACTTGCTGCGTCGGGGGTCCTCGTCACCCGTGCTTTCCGCCGCGCCCTCTAGCTTTCCTTAGAAAGTCGACCAGCGCCTCGAGCTTGGGGGCTAGGTTCACCCGGCTCGGGTAGTAGAGAAAATAGCCCTGGATTTGCGGGCAGTACTTGTCGAGCACTCGCACGAGTCGCTTCTCGGACACGAGCTCGCTCACCATGTCTTCGAAGACGTAGGCGAGTCCGACGCCCTCGACGGCGGCGTCTACCAATACTGATCCGTCGTTGGTCACGACACGACCGTCGAGGGCCAGCTCCAACTCCTTGTCGCTCTCGACGAACTTCCATCGGGCGACTGCGCCCGACGACAGGCGCAGACCAATACACTCGTGCCCGTGAAGCTCGCGCGGATGCTTGGGCTTGCCTCGGCGCGCGAAGTAGTCCTGTGAGCCGACGACCACGAGGCGCTGGTCCGCGCTGACGCGAACAGCGATCATCTCGCGATCGAGCTTGTGGCCTAGGCGTATGCCCGCGTCGAAGCCTTCGGCTACGATGTTCGACAACGCCTCCTGGAGACAGATGTCGATTCGGACGTCGGGGTACGCGGCGAGAAAGGCCGCAAGCTTCGGCTTGATGACGTCGTGGTAGCCGGTTCGGAGCATCGTGAGGCGCAACAGACCCGAGGGGCGGCCGTTCATGGCCATGAGCGACTCGAACGCGACGTCGATGCCGTCGAATGCAGGCCTGAGCTGGGCGATGAAGTGTTCACCGGCTTCGGTCAAGCCGACGTTGCGCGTGGTTCGTTGAAGCAGGCGCACACCCACGCGCTCTTCGAGGGAACGAATGATCTGACTCACAGCAGAGGGCGTAACCCCCAGCTCGGCGGCCGCTGCCCGGAAGCTGCGCTTTTCGGCCACGCAGAGGAGGGCCCGGAGCCCGGATAGGTCGTCACGCATTTGTTAAGCCTGGCTAACTATAGCATTCACGATTCTACGTATTTTTATTGTGTTTGGCGAGACCCATAATCTCTCCCGAAGCCAACCAACGCAGAGGAGAACACTCATGACGCCCGCACTCCCTAAACCCATCGCCGCCTATGTTGAGGCCAACGCAAAGCTCGAGGTGGACGGCATGCTGAAGCCGTTCGCGGCCGATGCCGTCGTGTACGACGACGGCGGACGCCATCAGGGGCACATCGAGCTCAGAACCTGGCTCGAAGAGGCGGTGGTCGCTGCCAAGGCGATCTTCACGCCGGATACCGTTCGCCACGAGGATGGTCAGGTCGTGGTCGAGGGCCCCGCCCATGGCGACTTCAAGGGCAGCCCCATTCGCTTCACCTTTCGCTTCACGCTCGAGAGCGAAGCCATCAAGACCCTGGAGATCGGGGTATGAACTTCAAAGCTGATCCGACCGAGTTCGCAGGAAAGCGCGTTCTCATCAGCGGTGGCACCAAGGGTGCGGGCCGCGCCACCGTCGACCGCTTCCGAGCTGGTGGCGCACGCGTTATCACCGCCGCCCGCGGGACCCCAGAGCCCATCCGCGGCGTCGAGTTCGTCCGGGCGGACCTCACGACCGCCGAGGGCGCGGCAACCCTAGCGAACGCGGCCCTCGAGCGCATGGGCGGCATCGACATCCTCGCCCACGTGATCGGAGGCTCGTCCTCGCCGGGCGGCGGCTTCGTCGCCCTGACGGATGAACACTGGCTCGCTGAGCTGAACCTGAATCTTTTGGCCACGGTTATCGCGACTTCTTGGTTTCCGCGTAGTCAGTGCTCCCACACGGCGGCTCAGTGGAGCTGAGGAAAATCCCCGCCTGGAACTATCGCAGCTTTAGTTGCGTCGCGTGCTCATCGGCATCGAAAACGGCTCCTCGATGTCAATGCCGCCAAATGCGTGAGGGCACGCGCGGACTACACACATCAACCGCTGCCGCCGACAGCTGCACACGGCTTTCCCGAAAAGTACGAAGTCGGCATGGTTAACGTTGAGGGTCAAGTCCATGCCAACGCGGCAACAGGTGGAAGACGAGCTTGAGAAGCGAGGCTACGAGCCAGCTAACACCGAAGGCTATGGTGGTACGTACACCGATAACGCGAGCGGCGAGAGGATCAGGCTCGGACGATCCGTTCGGTTCCGTCATCCGCGCGAAACCGAGCGCGGCGCCATCTACCTTCACGGCGAAGTTGATGCAGTGTTGGTGCCGAACGGGCCGTACAGAACAAGACTAAATACAGCGGGGATCCAGGAATCAGGCACCAAAAGCACCGGGGCCAGGACGGAGCCTGCCTGGAGGGGTCGCGCCCTTGGTCGCGCACTCAAAGTTCTTGGACATGTGGTCGCGTACTCGCTCAGGGATCTGGCGGCTTGCCCACATCTAATTGCCGACACATGGCGGCGGCGGGTCCTGCTCCCGCGCAACCGATCGAACTGCTGAAGCCGCGGCCGAGCACGTCGATCCACCGCTCCGCCAACACGCAGGGCGATGCGACGTGTACGCCGTGTCGCGGCGGGAGGTGGAAATGAGTCAGCCAAACACTGCATTGCCAAAGCATACGCTCTCCGAGAAGGCATTGAAGCTGGCGCTTCTCTCCATCTTCTTCTTTGGAATCACTGCGCCGTTCGCGCTCGTGATGGGACTCAAGGCCATGCGGCAGCGGAAGCAGAGTGCTGTCGCGTATCAGAATCCGAGATATCCGGCGCTGGCCGTTCTGCTCTCAGGTATCGGAATTCCTTTTTGGGCGACCATTATCGTGGGTTCAGAGGCGCAACGAAGCGAACTGGAACGCGCAAAAGCCAGTATCGCCGAAGCAAGCAGAAGCGAAGCTGGAGCTGCGCTTGGGCGGGTTGACGATCGGGTGAAGCCGGCGTCGCCCGATGAGCATCAGTACACGTGCCTCTTTACCGGGGCAACCGTCACACAGTCATGTTATCTGTATGAAGGTGCGGCCGACACGTGTACCCCGACTTCGGCGAATGTTCATTGTCGCGATGGTCTGAGCTTGCTCGATTCTAGCCTCAGAATTAACAATTGGAGAAAGTCGGGTGCTTGGAACAAGCTGGCCAACTCGATCTGGTTGCTGCATATCGAAGCAAGCGAGCCGGATACGGCATCCGAACGAATCTGCTATCAGTCACACCTCCAAGGCAGTGATGTACACATCTGCGCCCAGCATGGCGGACTCCTCAGCAACACGGGCCGATTAGACTTTCGGGGCTACGTAAAGTTCATTGACTATCACGAGGGCGTGATCTCCGATGACCTCTGGGTCGAGCCGCTGGAGTCGTTTACCTCGGAACGTTTTGAGGCGGAAACCGAACTTCTACGCTTCGCGCAGCTTCTAAAAGCATCAGAGATTCCCGAAGAGATGATGCAGTCTGTGGCGCAGCCACAACACCGCGGCCTCATCGTGGTGGGTATTCCAGAGGCAACCAAAGCTCCTGAGGCGCGCTTAGCCTTGTTATGGCAGCAGGCGCAGCAAGTCATAGCGCGCGTCGGCAGCAAGCATGTGGAAGCCGAGTTACGATCAGTCAATCTAAGCCTAGATAAGCTTTCCGCTGGCTCCAAGGATTTTCTCGAAATGAGAGAGCAGGCAGTTGGTCAGATGTCGAAGCTACAGCTTGCCTTTTGGCGAGCCGCGACTCCGGAACAGCTGGACGCGTCGGAGCACGGAGTGGAATGGGCGGTCTCTCCAACAGGTGCAACCGGTTGTGACGGCAAGCGAATCGACGTGCCAGATCGCGGCAACGAGTTCGAAAGTCGTCGCGAACTTGCCCGGCGAGCCGAGATCGTCGCAACCGTGAAGGGACGACAAATCGCGATAAGGGGGGCAGGAGATGCAAAAGCAGGCTTCGACTTCGGGCCATATTCCTTGGCCACATCGAGCTACGATTTTAATCGTAAGAAATACACCATCACCATCAGCTCAGATGGCGGCACGTGGCCAATCGGCGCAGAGCGCCCGGTTGTGAAGTCAAGACGCATCCACTCCTTCGACGAGCGGAAAATCGGCTCTATCGGAGGCAAAGATTTAAGGTTGACAACCGCACACACGGACACTGACTATGAGCCATACTCCGCACTAAAGATCGACTTAGGCATGAGCGAGTCGGAAGCGGAACATTACCAAAAGAATATGCCTATCGAAGTGTTCGTGGTGTTGGAGAACACCGGATACTTTCAGCATAAGATCTGTCGTCGCTCGTGCGACATCATTCTAGGAACTGAGGTCTGTGACACGTCCGATACTGGACTGGGGCTTGTCCGAACTGCGAAGACAGTTGGATACGAGATCTACTTGAATGGAGTGCTCGTAAGCGCAAAACAACCAAGCTAGACTCGCGTGCTGGAGCGCGTAGTCGACCGGACCAAGACTGGCATCAAGATCAACCCCGCGGCTCGCAGCATTTGTCGTTGTGTTCTTGGACGCAGCTTTCGTGAACGTCTTCGGTCGTGGTCCATTTTGCCATCCAACTCTGCACGCTCCGCGCGTATGGCCGCTTCCTCGGTCAAGGCAAGTCGTCCTCGACGGCCTCAGTGGCATCCCGATCGGGCGTCCGGCGGATCCCCATGAGGTCGCCGACCTCATCGCCTACCTCGCCTCGGACCGCGCCGCCGCGATCCACGGCGCCGAGGTCGTGATCGATGGCGGCACCATTCGCACTGTCTAAAGGCGCAGCGCGCGCTTGCTTGGGTCGCCGTGACGGCAGACGAGCTCGAGCAACCGGCCACGCGAGCGGCTGACACTTCGGCATCGGACGGTGGGCTTTATTACAAGCTGATCTTCGGTGTGCTGCCGATGCAATTTGCACGGGCGCCGCTTCCGGCTGCGGAAGAGGCGTTCAAGACAGTCGCCCAAAGCTCGCCGAGATGCTCTGCGCAGCTTTCGCTGACGAGCGCCCACCAGACCGACCGACGGTGCCGCGACGCGAACGAGCTTCGTTAACCAGCCGTGCACCCTGTGCACATTCACGCCCCGCCGCCGTGAGCGGCAGCGGGGCGAAGCTGATGCTTGCGATCACAGCTCGGGGTTTTCGGGATCCTCGGGCCATTGCGGCTCTTCTTCGGGTGGAGCGGGTTCTTCGGGCCACTGCGGCTCTTCCTCAGGCGGCACGGGTTCTTCAGGCGGCGCGGGTTCCTCGGGCCACTGCGGCTCTTCCTCAGGCGGCACGGGTTCTTCAGGCGGCGCGGGTTCCTCGGGCCACTGCGGCTCTTCCTCGGGCGGCGCGGGTTCCTCAGGCCACTGCGGCTCTTCTTCAGGCGGCAGGGGTTCTTCCGGCAATTGCGGTTCTTGGTTGGGCGGCGTTGGATCGGGGAGCTGGGGCGGTGGCTCAGCGGGTGTGCGATCCCCGTTCAGGATCCTGACCGTCAGCTCCTCAGGCGTTCCGCAGCGAATGGCGCTTTCGGGGACGACTGGCGGCGCGCTTTTGCGTTGACCGATGACCCCTCCGCCGCCGTAGTCGAGCGATGTCCACTCTTCGGCGAGCCCGCGGATCGTGGTGAGCTGCCCATCGCCGTCGATGTCGGCGCTGACCGGCATGGTTTGGTAGGTGCCGCCGCTGCGATTCAGGTCGATGTTCTTGCCCGGGCTGCCGAAGATCACCTCGAGCTGATGGCAGTGGGCGTTCTCCCCTGTACCCGTCAGACTCGTGCAGATGATTGGATAGCTAAGGCTCAGCAGCTCCGGATCCGGTTTGTCCGCGTCGATGCTAAACGCAGCGACCTCGTTCAAGCTCCTTTCATCCAACGCGCGCACCGGCGCACGTGCGAAATCCATAACGCTCGTGCCATTACGGTGCACACCATAGAACTGATAGGTGTAGCTCATCACGCTTAGATAATGAGGTTGATAGGGAAACGCGCTGAGCTCGCCGTTGTCTTGCATCCCGCCGTGTTGCAAGCCCAGGTTATGTCCCAGCTCGTGCATCAGCGTGCCGGCCTCCTTCTCCCGCAGCGTCGCTGTCTCGTCGTCCATGCTGCCAGCGAGCGTCACGAGCAGATTCACAGTGGGCCCGTCCGCCAGCGATATGCCGGAGGAGGCAGTCGACCCGTAGCTCGGCGCGAAGATGGCATAGTGATATGCGATCTTGCGACCGGGACCGATATTGTCGTCCTTGATCTCGTTCACCTGTTCGTGAGGATAATCACTGAACGCCTTAGTCAGCGTGATCTGATTGCTGACGTCTACGTGCAGCGCGATCCCTTGCGACCCATCGTGATTCTTTACGGGCGCAGCGGCAAAGGCGCGTGTCACGTCGTCGACCGCAGCTTGCAGCGGCTTCCAGTCTGACGTGTAGTCGATCTCGAGGAAGATATCTCGCTTGCGTGGGTTCGCACCGAGTGCCTTAAGGTCGAGCGTGTTAGTGCCCTCGGTGTATCTTTTGACCTCGAGGCCGTCATCGAGTGCGTCGCCGTCAGTGTCGCGCTTGTTTGGATCGGTACCGAGCGCGAGCTCTTCCTCGGTGCACAGAAAATCCCCGTCGGGATCCGGACACGCAGGCGCTGGAGCGCCAGCTGCTGAAGCACTCGCTGCGTTGGCTGCCGGCGCTTGCGCGCCCGCGGCCGATAGCGCGTTGTACAGAGGTCGTTCGCCGCGCGATTCGAGTGCAGGCGCGGGGCCTGACACTGAACCACACGCAGCGCACCAGAGCGGCACGGTCCAAATCCAAAATCTTCGTTTCATGAGTTGCCCTCCCGTCATAGAAAAGGACGCAACAGCGCGGCGAGACACGGGCTATGCCCGCGCTTCCCTGCTTCCCCCGTTGCTCCCGGTCTACGGTGTAACGGCGGACGCGCCCGAACGCACATGACGAAACGGTTACCCCCGGTGACCAACGGTAACGGTCACGTTGGGTTTCGCCGGTGACTTTTCGACGCTCCGAGCTCGCACGCGCCTACGTAGTAGTTGTCGAGCTCGCCACGCTCGATCAAGCGAAAGCCGTGGCGCTCGTAGAAGCGGTTGGATTCGCTGTCGCGCCAGAGCGTCTATCCAAAGCTCCACGCCGACCTCATCACCTCGGCGCGCGACCGAGGCGTGACGCTGCACGTCACCGCGGAGGTGCTCGACCTCGAAGCGCTGCTCGCGCTCGTCGTGATCGGAGACGCGATCACGTTCGTGTCGAAGCGGTTCTGCGAGCCCGCGTCCCACACCTCGCTCCTGTGGAGGCGGGTCGAGGACCTCCATCTCCACTTGAGTGAGGTCGTCACCTGGCGCGCAGCGGACGCCGATACGCCAGCGTTAGAGCCCTGTTCGAAAGCGCGCGCGAAACTAGTTTGCTCGCACGCGCCACCCGACGCGAGCAGCGTAGTCGCTAAGAAGCGCTAGCGGCTTTGCGCGCGTGCCTCCTGGGCGCAACTCACGCAAACGTTGTGCACGCGCGGCTCACAGGTTTGCTCGTTGGCGTGAATCGACCACCGAGCAAACCCACGAGTGTTTTCACGGAGCCGGCGCTGGTGCAGCAGGCGCTGCCGTCTCAGTGAGACCGTTCAAGCAGAAGTCGTAGGGGATCGCGGCGTCGATACCGCCAGGCACCTGCACCGAAGCCACTGCGAGCGGCTGCAGTGCGTAGGCTGTCCCCGAGTTGTCCCAACAAGCCGTGTTGAAGCTGGTCCAGGCGATGAAGCCGCCTGATCCGTTTACGTTCGCGCACCAAAGGCCCGTGCCATCCTGCGTTTGGATCAGAATGCGCAGCGGCGATCCAGTGCGGTTCGCTACGTCGACTTGCAGCCCGGCGAGCGTCGGAGTGAACGGCATCGGCACTCCGTTCGGCAGCTGATTCAAGTTGAGTCCGATCGCCGCGTTGCTGTTGTAGTCGGGCGTTGCAGCCACTGATCCCTGGATGCAGACGGGAGCTGAGACCTCAGCAGCGTCGTAGCCAGTCGCTGTGAGCGTCGTCCCCGCACCGCTAAACGCGAGCCACAGGTGCCCTTGCAAGGTGGCCGTCTTGAGGTGAGGCCCTTGAGGGTCCGATACGCCAGCGTCGTTGTCGTCGGGGGCACTTGTCCCGCCCGCACCCGCCGTAGCGCCAGCAGTTCCACCTGCACCCGCCGTCGCGTTGCCAGCGGTTCCGCCCTCGCCACCCGGAGCGCCACCCGGAGCGCCACCCGGAGCGCCACCCGGAGCGCCACCCGGAGCGCCACCCGGAGCGCCACCCGGAGCGCCACCCGGAGCGCTGCCTCCTTTGCCGCCCTCGTTTTCTTCTTCCTTCTTTTCCTCGTCGTCCTTGCTGTCTTCGCCGTCTTGCTCTTCTTCGCCTGCACCGGCATCGCGTGCACTCCCTGCACCGCCTTTGCCGCCCGCACCACCAGCAGAAGCTCCGCCACGACCTCCGCGGCCAGCGGTCTCACCACCACCTCGTCCTGCGGACGGCTTCTCCGCACCCGCATCAACGGATGCATCCGTGCCGGAATCGGCAGACTGCGCGTTTTCGCTGGACGCGGTGTCGTCGCTGCATGCAGCAGCTGAAAGCATAATGAACGCGAGGGCTGTGTGGGTCTGACGACGGCTCATAATAAGTGCCTACCAAAGACGAATGGGTTTGCGTTGTAGAACTGAGTTGCTTGAATCGCTCACAAAGATGCGCTCATCAAGTGCCTTCGATAAATGAGTTGAATACCACCGTCGAAACTCCAAAAAGGTCTCGTTGCACGTTCCTTGAGGCATAGATGCAGATACCGAGACGCAGGCTCCGTCCGCCAGCCACCGCTCTGCGACATGTCACCAGTCTAAGTGCGCACTCACTCAGACAGTCGCGTTGTGAGTGGTTTGTCGTCGACCTGTTCGAGAACGCCAAGCAGGCGGCCGCGGCGCCAGAGCAGTTGCAGCGCGCGCTCGAGAGCGCGCTACGCGAAGCCAGGTTCGACCGCGCCGCGCTCGCGGCCATGGCCATGGCCGCCCGCTTCGGTTCGCGTCGGACGCTGACGCTCGTGAATCAGGCTCTCAAGGCGACAGCCGCGTGAGTTTCGTGCACGACGACCCCGAGCTCGACGAGCTCTTGCTTATCGCTTCCGAGAAGCGCGGGCTCGGCGTCGCCCTCGTCGAAAAGGACTACTGGGTCACGCACACGCTTTGGGCGCACCTCTCAGCGTGACAGGTCCGCGCTGGTATTCTTTGAGCGGGCTTTACTCGGCGGCGATTTCGCCGTGCGTGTTGGTGCGACTGGCTGTCTTCTGCGTGTTTTGGGCTTCTTAGCAACGGCGGCTTCGTAGGCCGATTGTAGCTTGGCGAAGACTGATGCCTTGGGCGCCGGCGCTTCTAGATGAATGTGCCGGAGCTCCGCCATGAAGTCGGACCATAGCTTTGGCCCTCCGTCTTCGAGGATTTTTGCGCGCACGGAGAGTTCTTTGGATGCTGCCGTGTGACGCATGCCCCAGCCGCCCATGTGCGCGAGCAACGGCACTAGATCGATGGACGCATCGGTCAGGCTGTAGATCACTTTTTGTTTGTGGCTGGGATCTTCGCGGCTGGCGATCAATCCCGCTTCCTCTAGGCGCGTCAGCCGATCCGCCAGGATGTTCGAGGCTATCCCTTCCTGCGACTGGGTCAGCAGCTCGCGGAAGTGCCGGCGATTGCCGAACATCATGTCGCGAATGACGATCAGGCTCCAGCGATCCCCGAGCGTCTCGAGAGTCAGATTGATCGGGCAGCCCGAACGTGGGGTATTCATGCGCATTTCCAAAGAACCGATTGCTATATGCAACCAGTTTGAACTAGCTTATCACCGATTGCAGATCGCAACCAGAGGCTCGATTTCACACAGAAGGAAGTGGTTATGGCCAAGCTCGTATTCGGAATGAATGTGTCTTTAGACGGCTACGTCGACCACACGAAGTTTGCGCCGAGCCCTACGCTCTTCCGCCACTTTGTCGAGCAGGCTCAGGGCCAGGCGGGCAGCGTATACGGGCGCGTGCTGTACGAGCTCATGCGTTACTGGGATGACGATCGCTCCGAGTGGGGGGACGACGAACGCGCCTTTGCGGCTGCTTGGCGCAAGCAGCCAAAATGGGTGGTCTCGCGCACGTTGAAGTCGGTCGGCCCCAACGCCACGCGCATCGCCAGTGATTTCGAGGGCGCGATCCGTCATCTGAAAGCCGAGCGCGACGGAGAGATCGAAGTGGCTGGGCCGACCCTGGCGAAAAGCCTCACCGAGCTTGGTCTCATCGACGAGTATCGGATCTACCTGCATCCGGTCGTGCTTGGTCACGGCACGCCGTTCTTCGCCGGGCCCCGCTCACCGCTCCGCTTGGTGAACAGCGTTCAGATGGACGAGAATGTGCTCCAGTTGACCTACGCCCCTGCGTGATCTACGCGAACGAATGATGCATGCCGCTTTGAACGCAATCGTAGTGACCACCTTTATCGCGCTGCAAACTTGCGGAAGTGCGGTGCAGCCGCGACCGGCGCAAGCCGTCTCAGCCGCACCGGATGAGTATCTATCGCTCGAGGACGCGACAGACCTGTGCGTGCATCTGCACGAAGAGATGGTGTCGTGCGCACCGGAATTCATGGACCTGATCATCGACCTGCGCCGACGCTACGATCCGAGCTGGCCGGTAAACCATCCGACACCAGAGTCCGAGGCCGAAGCAAAGGTAGTGGGCATTGAAGAACTGAAGAACGAGGGGTCCGGGCCGCTCGAGCCACGACAGGAGCTCTGCCGCGGCTACGCGCAATCGCCAAAGACCCCTCGCGAAGTGCCAGCTACGCTCGATCCATGCTTCAAGATCAGCGACTGTACCCAGAAGGTCGAGTGCACGCGCCCGGTGATGGAATTGCGGTTCCGGGCCCGGGCTGAGGCAGCAAGCTCGGGAGCGCCGTCTATCAAGTGAGCCGCATCACTCAGGGACTACATTCATACTACGAGTAGACTTCACACACGGAGAGTCTGCTAGGATCCGCGGACGCTTCAGAACTGTGAGGTAGAATGCCTGCGCCAATCACGGCTGCTGCAGCTGCAGTAGTGCTAGAAGACCACACCCCGATCAACTTTGTGGCGCAAGTCGCACGCGAATGGGGCGGCTTCCAACCACCCCCAGCGTTCCCGTAAACCTGCCGCTCACAGCTGCACATGCACAGCCACTGACGATGCAAGCGCTACACAGCGATACGAGCGCCGCGCTTGCTCCGACTGAACCGCAGCGCGAAGGTGACAATGAGCAATGCCCATGTGTGCTTGCCGCGCGCGTGTTGGAACCCTAGCGAGACGGTGCTGCAGCCGGACTCGCTGGGCTCGGCCGGTGCTTGCGGCACGCCCGGTTGAGCGAGTTGACCAGCCGTGCCGACCGCGTTCGGACTGCCACCCGTGACGCCTGCACTCGGCCCCGCAGTGACGCCGACTGTCATCGTGCCGACAGGCGGAGTGCTGGTTACGCCAGCGGTCCCGTTCGCTGGCGTCGCCACCTGCGTGCTGGGGCCCACGCTTCCTGCCACTGCTGTTTGACCTGCTGCACCGGCTACCGCGCCCGCAGCGCCCAGAGCGCCCGCAGCGCCCACAGTGGTGCTCGGGCCGGCGACACCTGCCGCGCCCTGCCCTGCGGCGCCAGAGACTCCAGCGGAGCCCACGCCGGCAGCGCCAGAAGCTCCGCCCATGCCCGCCGCGCCAGAGCCAACACTGCCTGGCGCGGGATTCGCATCGGCGAGTTTCTGGAGCGTCGCGACCAACGCTTTAGCGTTCCTGTCGACATTGGCCGGGATGCCATCGCTGGGAATGTCGAAAGTCCCACGGCCCGGGCCGGGAGGCAGCTCGACGACGAACGTGATTCCCTGCTTGTCGTCCCAGCTCTCCTGGAAGAAATCCAGCGCGCCGCCGCCCGCCCCTTGAGCCAAGACGATGCCTGGCTCTACCCGCAGATCAGCTATTTTCCCGTAAACATCTGCAGCTGCCTTCGCCTCTTCGTACATCTTGGCGACGTCTCTGTTCGCTGCGAACGGCGTCATAATCACGTCCCCGCCTGAATGCACATCGATGTACAGAAGCGGCTTAGTGAGAGACTCGCCTAAAGCTCGAGTCACTTTCGTCTCAGGCTCGGAGTCCGCGTCGGGCCCACAGTAAGTCTCTGTGCCGCACACGCCGAAGTTCGTCTTGCCCCAGTCTTTTGCATCCCAGTTGCGGTTGAGGTCGACGCCGGCCTCACACGACGGACTCATGTTGGTCCGGCGCAGTCGCTCGCCACTGAACGTCAATATATAACTGTCAGGGTTCTGCACGGGGACAATATATACATTCAGATTGTCGACCACCTTTTTGACCGCAGGATCGCTGTCATACTGTGAGGTGAGGCTCCAGACGTAACCCATCACCACCATGGGCGAGATCCACTCGCGCGCGTGGTGCGTACCGGTGATCAGAACACTTCCGCGGCCTTCGTCGCTCGCGGCAGACGAGATCCGGATCACCTTGATGTCGTTCTTGTTGGCTTTGCCAACGACTCGCACGGTCGCGCGACCCGCAGCGCCTTTCGCGAGCTCATCGAGGTAAGTGTAGACCTCGGCGAGGGGCCGGACTTCGTCGAACCACTCGGGCAGTGCACCGCTGTAGCCTGCACGCGACGGAGTCAGCATTCGCTCGTACGATTCGTCGACGAGGTGCTGCACGTCGCCATCCAACACGTGCGCCTGGATGCCCGCCTGCTCCAGCGCGCGCAAAGCCTCGGGGCGAATCGCTACGCGATGCTCGACGATCGCCGGATCGTGCGGTTCGAGTACAGCAGAGGCGCTGGTCCAGATCGCTTCGACCTCTGCCCGATCCTTCGGAAAGAGGCTTGCGTAGCGCTGGCCTACATAGGGCCTCGAGCGCGCTTGGGTGCTGTCTGCACGAGCGCTGACAGGCGCCAGCGTCAAAAGCATCGCGCTCCATGCCATCAAGATGGCCATGCTCATTGCGATGCGGTCACGAGAAGTGATCATGGCTCTGTTTCTCCAAGGTCGCGTGGCGTCTCGCGCATGCTCTGCGTGCAAGCCAACGTTGGGCAGCGCGCCTCCTGCGATGCGAGCCACAGCCTCGCGGACGACTGCGCATGCCGAGACGCATGCGAATACAGCGATGACGGTGAGATGCGCGTGTCTTCGGGCATGGGTGGGCGCCAGCTTTATCCTGTGGAGTCGAGCGTGCGCTGAAGGTCAACTGATTCGCACGCGCGCGCGTCACAAGTCGCAGGCCTGTCGTCACAGCCGATGGCACTCGCGAAATAAGGTCGGTCTCCGAACGGCCGAGCATTGTTGGCAACACGAGCCGAGTTTCTGCAATAGGGCGCGCAAGCAGCCTCCATCTTCGCGCCAAATGGCTGCGGCACAGGATGACCGTTCTATTCGGCGCACGATGGAGCGCCGAGGACGCGTGATGTTTCAGCACAACGGCGCCTCGACTACGAAGCTCCCGGAGCAGCGTGCACTAAGCGCCGCTGACAGCGGCGCTTGGCACGTGCTTTGTGCAATCCGACTATCTCAGCGCGGAGGCTGGTACAGTTGGATCAGGTTTCCGATTGTGTCGGAAAACACTGCGATCGAGACTTGCGCGAGTTTCGTTGGCGGCTGTGTGAATGCGACGCCTGCCGCTTTCAAGCGCGCGTGCTCAGCCTCCAGGTCGGACACCTCGAAGGCAGTCGCGGGGATGCCCTGATCGAACAGCGCTTTCTGAAACGTCTTCGCGGCTGGATTCACGTTCGGCTCGAGCGCCAGCTCGAGATCTTCGCGGCCTTCAGCGGCGACCACGGTGATGCAGCGGTACTCGCCCACCGGGAAGTCTTGCTTCTTTTTGAAGCCCAACACCGTGGTGTAGAACTCGAGCGCGCGGGTTTGGTCCTCGACCATGAGGCTGGTCAGTTTGATCTGGATGGTCATTCGGTTCGCCTTTCGTTGTGCGAGGAGCCTGCCTCACGCCGCGCGCCTAAGCTTCTCCGAAATTGCGAAAGGCCTCAGCGGGCAGAAATGCGAGCATGGCGTAGCAACCTGGCGCGATCAGCTGCGCTTGGACCTGGGTCAGCCCGCGCCTGCTCCGCCTGTAGTCCGACGGGCTCATGCCCACGCGCCGCGCAAAGGAACTGCTGAAGCTGCCGAGGCTGGAAAAGCCGATGTCCATGCACACCTCAGTCACCGACGCCTCGTCTCGCAGCAGCATGTCTTTGGCACGCTCGATGCGCGCCTGAATCCGTAGCTGATGCGGAGTGCTACCGAACACCGCTTCGAACTGGCGGATGAAGTGGAACTGCGAGATGCCGGCTTGCTCGGCCAAGCCCGCGATCGAGATCGAGTCGTGGATCTCGTGCAGGAGATCACGCGCATGGCATAGCCGGCGAAATGTGATGCCTTGGATGAACATCTGCGAGACAGCTTAGCCCGCGTCTCATCGAAACCCAGGCAAAAGCCCACGCGCACGCCTCGCTCTGGTTTCCCACACCGCGGAATCTGGGATGCGGTATGGAGTCTTCCGGGTCGGAGGAACATGACGGGAGACGCCTGGAAATGGCTTGGCGACGGGGGCGGCGAAGCGGCTGGGCTGATCCGTTGCGTCGACTGGGCCGCAACCGCGGTCGGACCGGTCGAGAGCTGGCCCCCTGAGCTCAAGAGCATCGTCTCCATGATGCTGTACGCGCGTCAGCCGATGTTCTTGTGGTGGGGCCCTGAGCTCATCCAGTTTTACAATGACGGCTACACTCCCAGCTTCGGCGCGGGACGGCACCCGGCGGCCATGGGACAGCGCGGCAAGCAATGCTGGGCTGAGATCTGGCCGATCATCGGCCCCGAAATCGCAGGCGTTATCGCCCACCGCCAGGGCACCTATCACGAGGACGCGCTGGTCGAACGCGAGCACCTGGTTCGCGAGCTTCGCGCCGCCTCGCGCAGCAAAGACGAGTTCGTCGCGATGCTGGGTCACGAGCTGCGAAACCCGCTCGCGCCGATCGCCACCGCGCTGAGCTTGCTCGAGATGCGTAAGGTCGAAGGGATCGACCGCGAGCGTGCTGTCATCGCAAGACAAGTGCGGCATCTAACTCGCTTACACGCGCCCGCGAAGCCGGCTTCGATGGCCACTTCGTCAAGCCGCTCGACGTGGCGACGCTCCTTCGCGCCATCGAGCAGCGGGAGACTTGGTAAACGCGCTGGCCGTGGTTTAGTCGCGGCGCATTCGCGCCATATGTACAAGCCTCCGAAGACATTCTTGGCAATCGCGGTAGTGGTCATCGCGACGCGCGGCTAGCGCTCCGTCGCGCGAGTCGATGTGTGCATGTCCTCTTGGCAGAGGTGTTACATCGCTTTTCCGGTTCCGCATGTGTCGCTTTGGCAGGCGCTCGATGGTTGACCGGTTGCTGGATGGGTGCATGGCGCGCAGACTTCTTCGCTGCCGCAGCCGAATGCGCCGCGCTCGAAGATTGCGCTGAGCGGCTCGACCGTGAGCGCGAAGCATCGGGGGATGCAACGGCCTTCGCCGAGATCACCCGTGCACGCTTTGAACTGAATCGAGCCCGCAAGGGCGACCGCGTCAGGCACGCACTTGCCGCCGCTGCAGTCCGGCGTGCGTTCGATCAAGCTCTCGCTGAGGTTCACCTTCAAGCGCTCGAGGGGAATGCAGTGGGCAGGTCCACCGCACTTGATCTCGCCATCACATGCTGGGTCGTCGCTGTTGTCGCGCTCGGCAGGCGGCTTGGCGTCTGCGCACTGCAAGAATGTGTAAGCCCCGCCGCTATCAGCAGCAGCCGGCGCCCTACCGGCCCCTCCCGCAGTGCCAGCGCTAGGCTCGGCACTGCCTGCCCCACCCTTGCTCGCAACCGCAGCCATTTCTCCGGCGCTCGCCGGCGCCCTGCTTTCACGTTGGCCGCCGTCAGCAGCAAGCCCTGGCGCCTGCGCCGCAGGTGCTGTACTGGCGACGATCTCCACCATCGGTTCGGCAGCCTTCGGCGGCGTGCCTCCGCAGCCTATAGCAGCACCCATCATAACCATTTGACATGTCAACTTATACAATTCCATCTGACACCTCCCTCAGCCCGAAATCCACGTGGAATGCAGACCAACTGGCACACGCCACGGCAGCTTGATGCTCGCCAGCGCACGCGCGTCGATCGCGCGCGCATCCAAGATGTCGAGGCTGCTGCGCTGCGCACCGAGCTCGTAGACGTAGCTGAGCAAGTAGCCCTCGTCTTCCGCGGCGCTCTCTGACCTTGGAATGAACAACGGCTCGCCAGGCACGAAGCCGTAGTCGAACTGTCGAACCGTGGCGGAGTCGCGCTCGCGATCGTACTTGATGAATCCGATCTCTCCGACCGGCTGACTGAAATCGAGCGTGTTCGCCCACATTCCGTAGCCATAACGATGCTTGGCGCCGGCCCGCCGTGGGTCGATATGGGGAAACTCTACCGGTCGATCATCCAGCGGCTCGCGTTTCGCCGACTTCGCAGCGACATCGATCGTGTATCGAACCAACGCCGGATCAGCGTCGAAGCGGGTCGATTCCTCGATCCACAAATACGGGTATTCGCTGACCTCGATCACAATCCGGCCCGCATCGTCATACGCATTCCAATAGTGGAAAACGAAGCACGGCTCGATCTCGATCCAGGTGATGTCACTGTTGCCGCCCGCGCGCGGCATGATGCCGATCCTCGCGCCGTATTCGCGTCGCCAGCGAAACGGAATGGCCTCGTTGCGGACGGCGGCTGCGACTGCGTCAAAGGCGACCGGCAGATCCATGAACACCACGCACGTCTCGGTGATCTGGAAGTCATGAATCATGACTGAGTGCGGCAACACGATCGGCTCGCTCCGTACCAGCTGGCCCGCAGCGTCGACGAGGTGATAAGTGAGATATGGCTCAGCGACGCCGTAGCCGAACATGTGCAGCTCGCCGGTCCGCGGATCGAGCTTGGGATGCGCGGTCATGAAAGTATCGAGCTTGCCGTCGAAGTCGTACGCACCGATGGTGGAGAGATCCTGTGCTGAGATTTCGAACGGCAAGCCCACTTCCCCCAGCGAAAGCAGCTTTCCGGCGTGCTGGATCACGCTGACGTTGCTGAAGCTATCAGTAAGGTTCGAAACCGGATTCGCACGCTCACTTGGGTCGCGATCCAAGAGCGGCGTCCGCACATAACGATTGCGGTACCAGCGCGCTTTGCCGCCTTGCAAGCGCACGCCGTGCAACATGCCGTCGCCGACAAAGAAGTGCCCGCGGTCTCCGCGCTTTGGGTTACTGCCGTTGCGAACGAACAACCCCTCCAGCTCGCGCGGGATCTCACCTTCGACTTTGAGATCAAAGGCCTCATTCTCTTCGGACACAGGCTCGAACGGCGGCTGCACCCACCAAGGACGCTCCGGATCGAACGTATAAGACGCCTGTGGGCTGGCCAGCGCCCCGCCTGCACATGCAGCCATCAGCGCCGGGTGACCCAGCGTAAGCGCGCCATACCCCATGAACTGCAGCGCATCGCGCCGCGAAACCCTGACCGACATGCTCACCTCCTGAACTGGTGCGAAACCACTTCTAGAAGGCCGGGCCTGGCGCTGCTTATCGTCTACTTCTCGTCTTCGTGATTAAGCAGCAGCGGCAGCGCAAAGCTGCGCGCCGTACCGAGCTCGTCGGCAGCCGTGGCCACGTGTTGCAGCAGCTGCGCAACCCGTTCCTGAGAAGCGCCAGGCAGCGCCCGTAATGTCTGCGCGTATTGGAAGCGCACGCGCGCGAGCTGCGGCCGAGCACCAAGCTTGCTGCATTCTGCGATGGCGCGCTCGAAGTGGCTCGCAGCCAGCGCACGCTCACCCAGACAATTCGCGAGCTGCCCCAGGTACTCTGCGACCGGGCCGAGATAGATCCAGGTCGCGCTGGGCAATACGTTCAGCTCCGCGTAGGGCGAGAGCAGGTCGTACAAGCACTGTGCCCGTGGCCGATCATCCAAGCGCGCGCAACTCGTGGCGAGCACCGCGAGCAGCCAAAGCCGAACCGGACTGAGCGGGATGTCCGTGAAGCTGTGGTGCGCGAGCGCATCGAACAGGCTGCGAGCCCGCTCCATCTCGCCCGCAGCGATGCTCTGTTCGATCTCGCGTGCACGGCCGGAGAACATGCCCTCGTGCGAGACAAGCAGCGTGGGCCAGGCCTGCGCGAAGCGTTTGCCCTGCAACGAGCTCGCGTTCCAACACTCGATCGCGTGCACCTCCACGGCGAGCGGCTCTTGGATGCGAACGCCGCGCGCGCAGGCCGCTTCCGACAGCTGCGCCGCAGTCGCAAAGTCGCCCGACCACGCGTAACGCATCGCATGAAAAGCCTGCGCCCAATACAGATGCAACACATGATGCGTACGTTCGGCCAGCGCGCAGTACTCGGCGAGATCACGTTCTGCGAGCGCGACCTCGCCGAGCACAAGGTGCACGTGCATGCGCCAAAACAAGCCTTCCAGCAGCACCTGGTCGTTGCCAGTACGTCGCGCGAGTAGCACAGCTTCACTCGCAAAATCTTGCGACTGCGCTAGCGGGAGCGTGCCGAGCGTCAACCAACAGCGAAACATCAGCGTCATGGTGAGGGCGCCGTCGTCACCGAGTCGCCGCGCCATGTCGACGGCCTCGCGCGTCGCCGCATCTCGTTCCGCGGAGTCGCTGAGCCAGCGGCTGTCGCCGCCACGAAAGCCGATAAGCAGCGCTTTGAGCATACCGTCGCCCGGAGCTTGCATGTGCAGCGCTTCGCCGATCAGCGCCGTGAGCTCCGGGTTGAACAACGTGAAGCCGCGCCGTACGCGAATGCACATCAGCACCGCGGTCGCAAACAGCTCCGCGTTCTGATGAGCGCGCGCGTGCTGCGCCGCGCTGACGTAGCGCGCGGTCGCACGGTCGAGCTCTCCAGCAGCAAACCAGGCGTGCCCGGCTTCGAGCAGCAGCTCCCAGCGACTCACTTGCGACTCGTGCGCAGCGTCGAACAGCTCGACCGCACGGTCGTGCAGATTGGCTGCGGTGTCGAACGCCAGCACCCGCGCAGCTTGTGCGGCGGCTTTGCGTGCGTAGTCGCTTGCTTTGTGCGCGAGCCCTGCAGGCACGGCCAAGTAGTAGTGATGCGCAAGCTCATACAACCGGGCTGCATCCGCGGTTGCGTTCGCCTCGAGAGACTCCGCCACGGAGCGATGCAGCGCAACGCGGCGGGCCAACGGCAGCTCGCCATACAACGTGTCGCGCACGAGCGCGTGCACGAACCTCAAGCGTGCGCCGGCGCTGCCCGCGACCGGCTCCAGCGTCCCGTTACGCAACGCCGGATCGAGATCGCGCAGCAGGCATTCAGTGGTTCGCGCCGATGCCGCTCGCAGCTGCTCCACCGGAAACTCCACGCCCAACACCGAAGCCAGCTCGAGCAACGCGCGCTCGGATTCGGACAAGCCATCGAGCCTCCGCCGCACAGCTTTGGCCATCCGCTCTGGCACGTGCAGGACCCCCAGCGCGGACAGCTCGATGTCACCTTGCGCATAGCGCGCGAGCTCGCTGAGCAAAAAAGGATTGCCGCTCGAGAGGGCGTGCAGCTGCGCCGCGGTGCGCGCGGCTGGCTCGTGGCCGAGCAACCGATGCAAGAGCCGCGAGGAGTCTGGCAATTCGAGCCCAGACAACGTCAGCTTATGCGTGTTTTCGAGTGGACCGCCGAGCAGCGACGCCAGCGCGCAGGCTGGTGTCACCTCGAGATCGCGAAATGTTCCGATTACGAGCAACGGCGCGTCGCGCAGGTCGGCGCTCAGAAAGCGTAAGAAATGAACCGAGGCGTCGTCGGCAGCGTGCAGATCGTCCAGCGCGATCAGCACGGCTGGCGCAGCCAACGGCGGCAGTGCGCTCTCGCGATGCAGCGCGTGCCCCATGCGACGTAGCACGCGCGTCAACGCGTCGAACACACGGAACTGGGCTTGTGGCGCCTCCAGGTTGGCTTCGCTGACAGCGGGCGTGCCTGGGCGCGCGAGCTCGGGCACAAGGAACAACAAGTCGCGACAACGCTCGTCCAGCCACGCGCTGACAGTGTCGCGTCCATAGCGCTCGCCAAGCGCGCGCAGCACCTGAATGAACGGCCAGAACGCCGGCGCGCCGCCGTCCTCCCAAGAGCGCCCCCAAAACACGTGCGCGCCGCGCAAAGCGGCCCGTGCTGCGAACGCCTCGACGAGGCTCGTTTTGCCAATGCCGGGCGCACCCTGCACCAACACCAGACTGCCGCGCCCGCGTTCTGCCAGCTCGAGCCGCGCTGCCAGCAACGCTTGTTCGCGCGCGCGTCCGAAGAGCACGTCATCGCTCACCGCCTTTGGCGCGACTGGCGAAGCTCGGCCGCGCTCGACCTCCGTGACCTGCGCTGCGAAGCGGAAGCCGTGTCCGCGCACGGTCTTGATCATGTCCTCGCGCGTAGCTTTGCGCGCCAACAGGATCGTCTGGCTCAGCGCGGCATCGCTGACAGCCAGGCCACCCCAGACCACCTCCACCAGCTCGTCGCGTGAGACCGCGCGCTCTCGGTGTCGTAACAGATGCACCAGAGCGCGCACGACCCGCGGTGGCACCAACTGCGCGGCGCCCCGCGAACGCAGCTCGAGCTGTGCCTCATCGAGCTCGAACTCCCCAAAACAGTAGATCACCGGCTCTGCCCCCAGCGGAGCCTAAGCTGAAAACCCCGCGCAGGACAGCCCTGTGTGTTGGAGTCACACGCGGCTTGGCTGGGCGTGAATGACAGCGCTCAGAACCCTGGCCGAGGCTGCCTGCTGCGGTGTGCCGCTGACGGCTGCGCTCCTCGGTGTTGTCCGGCGGTCCCCAAAAGCAGAGACCGCCGGCATGTGATTACCGCTTACGGCTGCGTTCGATACAGGCTCACGGGGCGAGCACGATGTCGCCGATGCTGGTGCCCAGCGTTTTGGGGTCGTGATCCCTGCGGTTCGACATGACGGCGACGACAAGGTCATCGTTCGGGTAGATGCGGACGAGGGAGCGTGCCCCGATCCAGCTACCGTCGTGCTCTACGACGGAGTGACCGCTGCTGGTGCCGAGCTCCCATGCGACGCCGTTGTTGCAAATGCCAGCGGTCGAGCCTGCGCAGCCCGGAGCGACGGGTGAGAACAAGCGCGTGTCGCGCACGGTTGGACTCACGATCTGTCCAGACAGTACCAGCTGGCCGAAGCGCGCTAAGTCTACAACGCTGAGCTCGAGCCCTCCACCGAAGACCTTCCAGCTGCTGTCCTCGTAGGCGATCTCCTCGCCAACCGCGTCGTACGGAGTGGCGCGCTCGTAGTTGTTAGTCAGGAAACCATCCGCCCATTGTGCGCGCAGTGAGCCGAGCCCAAACGGCTGCGCGATCTCGGTTGCGACCAGATCTTGGACCGTCCTGCCGCTGACAGCTTCGAGCACCGCGCCGACGAACGTGAACCCTGGCGTCGAGTAACTGCGCGTGGCTCCGATGCTACAACCTGCAACCAAGCCTGTGCTCCAGATGGATTGCACGGCGTTGATGGCGCTGTCGTAGTGCACGGTCTGGTTCGGAATTGCGGGCGTCGTCTCGTAATGCGGGATGCAGCCGAGGTGCGCGGTCACCTGCTCCACAGTGTGCGTGTGGTGGGCGGGGATGAACGGCAGATACAGCGCTGTAGGTTGCTTGAGATCGAGCGACACAGCCGTGCCGTCCATCAGCGCGTGTGTAGCCTCGAGTCGCGCGGCGAGCGTCCCACCAAACACCTTGGACACTGACGCTGCGTTGTACACGGTCTCTGCGTTCGCGGCCTTTTCGTCGTTCACATCGGCCCAACCGAAGCCATGTTGATAGAGCACGTTGCCGCCGCGGATCACGGCCACCGAAATACCGGGCAGGTTGTTAGTATTGAGGTAGGTGCGCGTCGCAGCGTCGATCTGGCCTTTGCGATCATACTGGTAGCGATCGCTGTTCTGCACCCAGATGCTGGCCGACTCATCGCTGTCGTGACCTTCCACGAGCAGCGGGCGCAAGCCTTCATCCCGATTCTTACGCAAGAAGTTGGCAAAATCTTGCTCGCCCAAGGTCGTGCTGAGCGTGCTTGCACCGCCGCTCACTGGCCGCTCCCAGATCGCCGCGTACTTGTCGCCGCTATACCGATCGTCGTCGATCATCAAGTAACCAGCGGCGGCGTTCTGGTTGACTTGCGTCTGATACGAATCACGCGACATGTTGCGGAGTGCCCCCCACTCGATATTCTCTACGTTTTCATACCAGATAGTGGCGTAGCGCAGTCCGGAGCTGGTCTCGTACCCGTCGATGTCGATGGGCCGAAAGTTCTTTGCGCTGAGCTCGTCGTGGCGGGCCGCATACTCCTCTCCTGTCAGGCCTCGGAAGGACGACCAGCCCAGGCCTTCACGGTTTTCGATCCAGATGCCAGCCCACAGCTGCTGATCGCCGACGAGGTAGCTCGTGAGATTGAGTGGACGGAAGCCCTCGTCGCTGTACTGATCCCACAATGCGCCGTATTCCTCGGAACTGAGATCCCAGTGCATGTGAAAGTCTCGCCCATCGACGTTTTCACGCCATACGGTGGAGTAATGAGTAAAGCCGTCCTGAACCAGGGCGCTCAGGTTGATCGGAATCATACCCGCGGCTGAGTGCTCGTCTGAGAGCCGTTGCAGCTCAGCGCCGCGGATGTTTCGGTGGGACGCCCAACCGACCTCGCGCAAGCTCCAGATGTCGCGGCTCGTCCAAGCATCCGCGGCTTTAACCAACGCAGCAGGCGCGTGGCCGACTGCTGTGGAGGCGATGTCCGCGCTGCAGTGCAGCAGCGACAAGGTCATCGTGATCGTGCCCAGCTGCGTTGCGAACCGGGAGCCATGTATTGTTAGACGTGTCATGCGCTAGCCTCTCTTGTGGTCGTTGCCGCGTTGTAGTCGCGTACCACCGCGCGTGCCATACGTTTGTATTCGACAAAGGCGTTACGCACCGACGCTGATAGCGGCAGCACGCGCCCGCAAAGAGCGGAGACGGGAATAACGCACTAAGCAAGAGTTGCGCGCAAGCTTTGCTTGGTGACGATGCGCGCGCGCTGCAGCCGACGGCGTCGTATTCCAGGCTCGCCGGTGCCCCCAGCGGTCCGCCGCCAGGAAACGTTTTTGCCGCTACTTCGCGCTCTACCGCGTATACTCGCACGAGCTCCGCGCAGCGGCGTGCGCGCAGCCGGCTCCAAGCAAGGATAACAGTTGATTTGAAGCACAAACGATCGTGGCTGCGATTCTTACTACCCCTCGCCGTGTGCGCTGTGCTGTCAGTGCCTGTGCAGATTGGTTTGTACCGCAGCGCGCTCGGCGAGGGGCACTTTGATGCCGCCGTGGTGCTTGGTGCGGCGGTCTACGGCCCGGCGCCTTCGCCGGTGTTCGCTGCACGGCTCGATTTTGCGCTCGATTTGCTGAATACCAAGCGCGTGCGCTTCGTGATTCTGACCGGTGGGACGCGCTCGACTGCAACCCCGACAGAAGCCGACGTCGGGTTGCGATATCTTCTGGACAGGGGTGCGGACCCTGAATCGCTCCTGCTGGAGCGGGAGTCTCGTACCACGCTCGAGAATCTATGCTTCGCGCACGCCATTGGCCGGGCTGCCGGCGTGCAGTCTTATGTGATCGTGAGTGACCCGCTGCACTTGCGTCGTGCCTTGGTCTATGCCGCTGACAGCGGCATGCGCGCGACCCCAGGAGCCACACCGTACACGCGGTACCAGAGCTTTCTGCCGCGCGCTCGGTTCTTGGCTCGCGAGAGCTACTTTTACAGCCGGAGGTTGCTCTTCGGCGCGAGCGCCTGCCCAACCACTCAGCATTCGACGAGCGCCCAGGTCGCCGACGAGTCGGCGTTGCGCTCGGTGCACTGAAGCTACCTGCGCAGCCTCGCCTGACGCGGACGTCGCAGGCTCGTCGTCCGTCGCGCATGCAAAGGTATCCAGTTGGCGCGCAGGGAGAGTAACTCGCAGGAACCGTGACCTGGCCGCGTGGTAGCGTCGAGCTAACCGTACGCGCCGCATGCATAGCACCACTGACAACAATCCCGCGCAGCCTGTGTTGTTTGGTCGCATTTGGCGCGTCCTGCTGGACATGCCTGCGCTGTTGCTCGGCGTCGCGACGTTGTACTGGGCGCTGGCGCGCTACCTATTCCGCGCCGAGGCTCGGCATCGCGCGGGCATTCGGAGTGGCTTTGTACGGCGGGCCGCGCTCGAAGCTGCACCTGACACTTGGACGTCGCCGCTAACCGCGTGCAGCCCTTCGGTGTACCAGGTCGACCCCGCATTCATTGCACGCATGGCCCGCCCTTCCCCGCAGCTATCGGCTGCGCTGCGTGCGGGTTGTGTCCTGCACTTCACCGGCACCGGCGAGACACGTCACGGCCCGCTCGCCAGCATCGAGCTGCTGCTGGCGCACACGCCAGCGCTCGCCGCGCTCGATCACTTCGTCGTGGATGCGCCAGCACATGCTGCCGCTTACAGCGGCGCTATGCCGTTCGCCGAGCAGCTGTGGCTGGAGCTTTCGCCGTTGCTGCAGGCGCGCAGCGGTCCGTGTTTGTTCGTGGGCTTGTCGCGCGGTGCCCTCGCCGCGCTCGAGCTGGGCTTTCGCACTGCAGTCGAGCAAGACAAGATCGTGAGCGTGCTGGCGCAGTCCCCGCCGTTTGTGCGTCCTGCGCGCATGCCTCCTGCGATCGAGCTGATCGCTTCGTGCGAGCGCCTGGTGCTGCGCTCGAGCGCGCAGCTGGAGCTGTTTCCTTCGCCCAGAGTGCTGCGAAGGTACGTGCAGCTGAGCAAGCCCATCCAAACGCTGCTGACCGCATGCGTGCTCGCTGAGCTGAACCTCGACGACGCGCCCAATCAAACTTTGGCGATGCGTGACCTGCTGCGAGACGATCCGCTCGCCAGCAGCCTGCGCTCGGTGCGAGAGTTCGCGATGCTCACGCGCGTCCAGCAGGACGAGCTCTCAGAGTTCGCGGACAAGCTCGGCGCCACGGTGACACAAGAACCGCGTCTGTCGGTCGCAGTCGCTTGGGGTCAAAACGATCCCTGGACCCCCGCGGCGGCCAACCTCGCGCTCGTAGAGCGAGCCCTACGGCGTGCTGGCGGCAGCGATGCCAACACACTGCTGCGCGTGGTCCCGGGCGTCGGCCACGCCTTTTGCCGCGAGCAGGCGCAGCCCGCGGCGGAACTGCGAGCGATCACAAGCCAGCTGATCGAATGGACGGAGACCAAGCTGCGCGCGCGGCGCATGACGAAACCAGATGAGAGCCAAACGTAGGATGGCGTCGCACTCGCGCAGCAGCACAAAGCCGTGAGAAACTCGCACTAACCTATGGGCGCTGAGTCAGTAGGCCAAAAGCGACAACCCGAAGCGGTAGTAGCCGGACGCTACGTGCTCAGGCAACGCCTAGCGCGCGGCGGAATGGGCGAAGTGTACGCTGCACACGACCGCAGCACCGGACGCACGGTCGCATTGAAGCGTTTGCTCGCGAGCACGCAGGTCGTCCACTTCATGCGCGAGTACCACGCGCTATCGGCGCTGCGTCATCCGCGCATCATCGAGGTCTACGACTACGGTGTAGATCGCGCGGTGCCTTACTACACGATGGAGCTCCTCGATGGTCAGGATCTGCGTGATCTGTCGCCGCTGCCGTATCGGGAAGCCTGTCTGTATCTGCGCGACGTAGCGTCGTCGCTCGCGCTGCTGCACGCGCGGCGCTTGCTGCATCGCGACGTAAGCCCGCGCAACGTTCGACGGACGAGCGACAATCACTGCAAGCTGCTCGACTTCGGCGCGATGGTTCCGTTTGGTGTTCCGCCCAATGTCACCGGCACGCCTCCATGCGTGCCGCCCGAGGCGCTGCAAGGCACCGCGCTGGATCAGCGCGCTGATCTGTATTCGTTGGGCGCCGTCGCATATTTCGCGCTGACGGGTCGGCTCTGCTACGCGGTCACAAAGCTGGAAGAGCTGCCCGCGGCTTGGAGTCAGCCGCTGGAGCGGCCCAAGCGCATCGCACAGATGCCGGACGAGCTCGACGAGCTTGTCATGTCGCTCATGAGTCTGGATCCCATGAAGCGGCCCAAGAGCGCTGCAGAGGTGATCGATTGGTTGTCCGCGATAGGCCAGCTCGATCCCGACGACGCTCCCGCTGTGGCTCGATCGTTTTTTACGAGCGCGCCGCTGTGTGGACGCGCGCATCAAACCGGCAATATTGGCCAGCACATTCAGCGTGCGGCGCGCGGCAAAGGTGGTGCCGTGATCCTGGAAGGTAGCTCCGGCACCGGCAAGAGTCGCATGCTGGCCGACGCGGGTCTGTTCGCGCAGACCTGCGGCGTCGCGGCACTCCATGCGATCGCACACGAGCAGCGCGGTGCGAGCTATGCGCTCGCACACGAGCTGATCACCGCGGCTCAGCAGTTGATGCCTGTAGAAGCGGAGAAAGCTGGCGCCAGCAAGATCCCCTGGCCACGCAAGCAAGATGTCACAGCGAAGCTGGATCCCGTAGACCAGCGCGCACGCCTTCAGCAAGTGCTGCGCGAGGTGTTCACAGGCATGGCGCGCGAGCGGCCTGTGCTCATCACGATCGACGACCTGGAGCGCGCAGACGAGCCTTCTGCGGCGCTGATCGCAGGTCTCGCCCATGAGGCGGCCCAGCAGTCGCTGCTGATCATCGCATCGTACACAACCGATTCGACACAAAGCGCGCCGGAGGTCGCCGCATTGCGGAGCTTCGCCGCGACCGTTCGACTGACCGATCTGAGCCGAGCACAAACATCGGAGCTCGTGCTCTCGATGTTCGGGGAAGTGCCGAACATCAAACTGCTCGCGGACTGGCTGTACCGCGCGGCGCGCGGGAATCCCAAGCTTACCTTCGAGCTGGCCGAGCACCTCTTTAAGCATGAGCTGCTGCGCTACGTCGACGGCATGTGGGTGGTGCCGAGCGCAGAGATCACGCTGGAAGTCCCGGCAGATCTCTCACAAACCTGGGCGCTGCGCGTGCAAGGCCTGAGTCGCAGCGCGCTCGATCTCGCCGAGCTCTTGACCTTGCGGCGAGGTGGCGCTTCGGTCGAGCTTTGTGTCGCAGCGCACGGCGACGAGGCTGGCACCACATTTGCGTCGCTCGATGAGCTGGTGCGTGTCGGCGTCCTCGCGAGTGCAGGCAGCGACTATGTGTTCGCACAGGAAGCGCTGCGCAAGTGGCTCGCTCAGCAGCTGAGTCCGGAGCGCCGCCGTGAGCTGCATAAGCGCTGGGCGGACGTCTTGCTTGGCATTGCCAGCGACGATCTCGACCTGCGGCTCGAAGGTGGCTGGCATCTGATCCACACCGATGACGAGCTGCGGGCAGCGGATCTGTTGGCGCAAGTCGCGCCCACCTACGTCGACCGCGCCGTGTCGATGGGCATGGCCATCCCAGCGCTGGAAAAGGCGCTCGAAGTTTACGAGCGACGCGCACGTCCGCTCGAGGTGCGGCTGCGCTTGCGCTCGGCCCTCGTGTTGGCAGGTTATCTCTACGACTACCGTTTGGCGTTTCGTTACGGCGAACAGACGCTCGCGCTGTTGCATGAATTCAGTGGCCTCGCGCTGGCGTCCCGACTCGGCCGCTTCGTGGGCAAGCGTGTTGCGTTCATCGTGAGCATGCTCGCGCTGACGCTACGACGCGCTCTGAGCTCGAAAGCATTGCGCGGCCCGCCCGCACTCGTGGCGCTGCGCTACTTCTTACGCTCCGCCATGGGCATGCTGGGCGTACGCGCTACCAGCCTCGACGGCGCGGGCGCTGGCCAGCTCATGCGCATGATGGAGCCACTTGCTGGTGCGCCGAACGTCACCTCGGGCCGCATGATCTACTTATCGTGCCGGGCGCTCGCCACGGGCTTGTTGGGGCGCGAAGCCGATCACAAGCACGCCATGGACGATGCGCTGCGCGCTGTCCGCAGCGGACGGCGGCGGGGCATGAATGAGGTCGAGCATCACGCGCTGCTGGTGGGCTTGCTCATGTCCGACGGTCTGAACGAGTGCTCGCGCGAGAGCTCGCAGGCACTGGAGCGCGCGGACATGCTCGAGAATGTGGGCACCGCGATCGCGTACACCGGAGCGCTGCGTATCCGCGCGATCTATTATGCGCGGCGCGGCGACGTGGTACGCGCTGAGCAGTACCGCAACCAGCTCGATCTGCAGGCCATCCAGGGCGGAACAGTGTGGCAGGGTGAATGGTTTTCGGTGCCGAGTGAGGGCGCTGCGGGCGCTGCGTGGAACGACCTCGTGGTCATGCGCCGCTCGCTGGATCGCTTGCGCTTGCTCGTGGCCGAGGTGCCACCGCTCGGGAAGCTCTACGATGGCATGTGCATCACGTACCACTTCCGCCGTGGTGAATACGAACGTGCGGCGGAGCTCGGCGCCCGCTACGTAGAGAGCCATCCGCCCCGTACTGTCACGGGCTGGTCGTCGTGTTACGGCGTCGTCGCGCTGTCCTACGTGGAGATTGGTGAGGCGCAACGAGCGCGAGAGTTGTGCGAGTACGCGCTCGCCCAGGTGAGCAGCGAAGATCTGAGCTATTTCGTGTTGTACACGACGCTGGAGGTTGCACATGCGACGGCGCTGGCGATGACCGGTGAGCCGGAGCGCGGCAAGGCGCTGATGCAGCAGAAGATCGAGCGCCTTCGTCAGCACGGTGAGCACTCGAGCTTAGTGATCGTGTACCAATACCAAGCGCGCATGGCGCGCCTCTTGGGCGATCGCGAGCTGTTGGCTGAGTCCCTACAAGCGATGCGTGAAGCCGCGCTGATGTCGGGTTTGCCTGCTGTGATTTTGCTGGCAACGCGGGTCGCCGAGCTACGCGCAGGCAACCGCAGCTCTCCGCTGCCGCCGCCGTCAGCGCCACTCGACAGCGTGTTGCCCCAGCTGAACCAACTCGCCACGCGCCCGCCAGCGCGCAAGTCGTCGACGACCGAGGAGACTGCGGTCGCAGCTTTCCTGCGCCGGGCGCCATCGGGCAGGCGCCGCAGCCGCGATGCGCTGTGGCTCTTGGCACGCTACTGGTGTTGCGAAGAAGCCTACTTATTCAGGCTCGACGCACCGAGCGAGCTCGCGCTGGTCTCATCGATTCCAGATGATCGCGAGGCTCCGACCCTCGCCCGCGCGTTGTCATCAGAACTGGATCGCCAGACTCTCACGCTCGACAATGCAGCGCGCTACCGCATCCTCACGATCAAAGCACATGAGAATGAACAGCCCATCGGCATTGTGGCGATCCGAGAAGGTTCAGAGACCGTAGACACCATCCCCGACGACATCCTCAAAGAGCTCAGCGATATCCTAGCCCAAGACATCCACTCAACATCCACCAACCCGTTACCCCCAACCCGCGAGAACTGATCAACGCGCGGACACGACCGCGCGATCTTCGGCTGTGCCGAAGCTTAGTTTGACTGGAGCATCGGACTGCACCGGCACTGCCATGATGTGGCTGTTGCCGTCGAAGTCAGTCAGGTTGATCTGCGTAGAACCTGGACCGTTGAAGCCAGTCGTGTCGATGATCTGATATATGCCAGCGGCGACCGTGCCGCCGTCAGCTGCCAGATGGTTGTAGGTTCCCAACGCGCTGAATTCGATCCCGGTGGCGTCGGGGCGGAAGCTGCCGCTGCAGAAGACCCACGAACCTGCCAGCGCGGCGGCGATATCGGCCGCTGCGCCGATGCGATGCAGGTGTGCTTCTGCTTTGTCGCAGGCAGCTTCGCCAGCACGCTCACCGTCAGCGTATGCTTGCTCTGCAGCACCCACAGTCAGATCGCTCGCGATATACAGCCCCTCGAAGCCGTACGATCCCCTGCCGCCCAGCTCGAGCCGCAAGCTGGTCGCGCTGGTCGACAGGTCGACGGACGGAGACGCGAACGTGAAAGGCAGCATGTCCCAAAAGGCAACCTGCTGTGAGCCCGGACCGTTGATCGATGTATCCAAGATCTCGATCGCACCTTCGTGGCCGAAGCCGAGCTCTTCCCTCCACGCACCGTCGCGATACGCGATGTGCTTCCAGCCCGTCGCCGTGATGGCGATCCCCTCGTGCTCAGGAAAGCCGGTGGACTTGCCGCTGCAGCGCAACCAGACCTTGCTCAGCTTGTTGGATAGGTCAGCGATGCCTGGGCTGAATGACGCTGACACATCCGCGGGCTGGGCGGCGTCGCACAGCGCATCGATCGGCGCCGCACGCTGGAACGGCGCATCGAGATCGACGCCTCGGACCCAGCTGCTGTCGAACATAGCGAGCCCATACAAGTCGGACGCTAAGTCCGCGTCGTCGACGTCACTGATTGCGTTGAGCTCGCCGACGAGCGACTGCTCGCTGTAGAGGTCGAACACCACGCCGAGCGACTGGAGCACGAGTCCGGGGTACTGCGCGTGCTCGACGAGCCACTCGCTGAGTTTGCCTGCGCGCTCGAAGCTGCCGATGAACTGTGCTCCTCGCACCCAACCTTGCACCGTCTCGTCGAGCGCGCCGTCCTGCGTGCTCAGGCGGATCGATGCAGGGAGGCGCAGGTCCTCACAGCCTGGTTGATCGCTCTCGGTGTACGTCGCAGTGTCGCCCCATTCGATGGCGCCGATCGTGATCGTGGTGGTAGCGCCGAAGCGAGGTGACCAACGAAACGGCGTCGGTGCGTCGAGCGCCTCGACCCGCTTCACGAACGCATCGCGCAGTTCCCGCGCGGTGCCGAGCGACGTGGGCTCATCCGGGCCGACCTCACGCATTCCGCTGACTGGGCAGACTTGCGAGGTGCTTCCGGCACCGACTGGTGCGTCGGGCTCCCGCTGGGGCCCGGCATCCGCAGCATCTGAGCCAGCGTCGAGCTGTACGTTTGGGCCAGCATCCACCTCCACTGTCCGTAAGACATCAGCCGTGGCGACGCGCGCGTCGAGACTTTGTTCGCCAGCGTCAGTCGGAGCCGATGCCGCTACCGGCTGCGATGGAGCCGGTGCGACAAACGCGCCGGCATTGGGCTGCGAGTCGGCGGTAGGCTCGGATTGCGCCGCACAACCTCCGAGCAGCACAGTCAGACCGGCAAGAATCACTGCGTGGTAGTCACTGCCCATCGAATCCTCCGCTGCGGATCGCCCATGCGAACAGGTAGAAATGGCACGTCCTGGCACAGTGCGAGACTACCCAGCACATGGAGAGCAGCCGCCATGCCAAGCAGCAATGCTGGACCCTGCTAAAAGCGCGGCAGCAGCCACAACAAACATTTGTTGCCCAAGCAGACAGCGAGTTGACACAACTATCGCTGACCCGCCTTCTCTCCCCGTTTACGCAGGTGCGGACCGATCAGCTCGATGCGATTGGTCCACACGTAGCCGTCGAAGTGTTCCGGGACGCGCGCGTCGAAGCTCGCAGGATCTTCGAAGCCGCGCGTGCCCGCCCCTGATTCGTAGTCGTTCGCGAGGATCACTTCGCTATCTGCGGCGTGCATCCGCGACACGAAGCGGTGCGGCCAACCCCACATCAGCGGTCCCAGATTCGCAGGAACCAGCACGATTCGATGCCTGCAGGCTTCAGGCACGTACCCGGTCCAGCCCACGGCGATGTACATGAGCCCGCACGCCTGGACCGAAGCGCGCGTGTAGCCGCGCAGGCCGGGGTGCAGCGCGCGCGCTGTTTCGGTCGGCGCTTCGCCCCCGTACACGCCCCACACCGCGCCACGGTAGCTGGCTCCACGTGACATCAGGTTCGCCACCGCGAGGCCCACCTTTGCGTGGCCGCTCTTGAAGTCCACCAGGAACTTCCCTGAGCTAAAGTGCTGGAGCACCTCTGCCAGCGTGGGCATGCGCGCATCCGACTTGCCGCGAAACGGATAGGTCTTGCCGCCATCGGCGGAGTAGCCGTAGCCAAGGTCGAGCGTGCGCAGGACGCCCATCGGCATCTCGTGCGTAACGCCGTGTGTCCCAGTCACGCAATCGGTCGTCCAGTCGTGGAAGACCGCGAGCTCGTCATCCGGCGTCAAGTGCACATCGAGCTCGACCACGTCCGCACCCGCTTCGAACGCAGCTGCCATCGACGGAAGTGTGTTCTCTAGAAGATCGTGCGTGGGTGGGCCGATCCGCCTCGCGGCGCAGTCATCGCCGCGCATGCCATTGGGATCGAAGTGCTGATGCACGCCGCGATGGGCGAGCAACTTCGTCCGCCCCGCATGAGAACGAACCAGCAGCGAGCTGTTGCCAAGCCACAGCCCAAGCACAACCAAAGCCATCATCCACAGCAGCGTTCGGCGCGATCTTCTCGTCATGCAATGCAGGCAAGCCTAGCAAGCTGCAGCGACTGGCACCGCAAAGTTGCGTATACTCGCGCGCATGGCATTGACCGCTACCCTGCACACGCTCCGGATCGCGCTCAACGACGCGGATCGTGGCATCTACGAGACTCTGGACTTGCGCATCGCCCGTCATCCCTCCGAAACGCTGCCGTACATGCTCAGCCGCACGTTTGCGTATTGTTTGTATTGGGAAGCAGACATCGAGTTTTCGAGAGGGCTGTCCACGAACGATGAGCCAGCGGTCTGGGTGAAGTCGCCGGATGGGCGGATCAAGCTGTGGATCGACGTCGGTCATCCCAGTGCCGCGCGCCTCCACAAAGCAAGCAAAGCAGCGGAACGCGTCGTCGTGTGCACGTTTCAAGATCCCGCGGCTTTTCAGCGCACGTTGACGGGCGAGCGTATCCATCGTGCGCAAGACATCGAGCTGGTCGGGTTGCCGGCCACGCTGCTCGCGCCGTTGGAAGAGCTGATCGAGCGACGCATGGATTGGGAGCTCACCCTGGCGGGTGGCCAACTGTATCTCGCGACCGGCGGACAAAGTTTCAGCGGCGAGATCACGCGTACCGCGTTGCTTGTCGAATAGACAATCAGCTTGGCGCCGCGCACCGCTGCACACAGCGGGGGACGCGCGGCGCACACGCGATTGTACTGTCTAACCACAGTCCACAAAACGACCGCGGCCACGAGCATAGTTACAGTCAAGCTTGACTAGCCGTGTCATTAAACACACTCGGCTGGATTATTGGCCGCCGTACACGGATGCGCGCATCGACGCCACGTCGAGCACACATCAATTTTGTGCGAGCTGTGAGGTCTAAATGAGTTTGCAACGACTAGGTATGCGTGTCGTGCTCTCAGCGCTCGCACTGTGTGCAGTGCTCTCCCATGCAGCCTCCGCCTTTGCGTTGCCCGTGCCGCCACCACGCGTAATCGTTGTAGGCGCTGGAATTGCTGGTTTGTCTGCCGCACAGCGACTCAAGGCAGCGGGCTTCGACGTCACGGTGCTGGAAGCGAGAAATCGCGTCGGCGGGCGCATGTACACCAGCACGAATGCAACCGGCACCACGCTCGATCTCGGAGCCGCCTGGATCCACGGCCATCAGCTGGAGTTCGAGAATCTCGTCTCGAGCATGAACCTAGTCCAGAAGAACACTGACTTCACCGCGATGCGCTTCTACAACGCGGCCAATCGGTCGATGGACGTGAACGAGCTGATGTGGAACGACCTCAAGCTCCGCCTCGGCAACGCTGCATCGTTCAACGCCTTGTTTTTTCCGGACAGAACCGTCCAAAACATGCTCGATCTCATGTGGGCGACCGGTGGGTTCTTAGGATACTCGCGCGAGCTCGTAGACTTCTTCACGACCGCGGCGTTCGATACGGAGCTCGCCGCGACCGCATCGAAGATCCCCACGCGCGCGTACTCGGAGTTCGCGCCGAACCTCGACCTACTCGAGTTTTTAGACTCCATCTTTGGTCCGGCGGAGAAGAGCAACACCGCGTTCCCGCAAGGCTTCAACCAGGTGACAGATCGACTCAAGGTGGGCCTCGACATCCGGCTGGACACCGAGGTCACGCGTATCGACTATCCTGCCGACCAGAGCTTGGTGACTGTCACGACTAAAACTGGCGCGCAGCATGTCGCGAACCATGTGATCGTGACTGTACCGATCGGCGTGCTCAAAGCGGGCGCCATCACGTTCGCGCCCGCCTTGCCGGCGCAAAAACTCGGCGCGATCCAGCGCATCGGCAGTGGCCTCTTGAACAAGGTGTTTCTCGAGTTCCGGCCGGAAGATCAGTTCTGGCCGAGCGGGACCAACGCACCCGACGTATTTGGTACCAGCAGTCCACAGCGCGGCGCCTTTTCTGTGTGGATCAACATGCAGAAGATCACCGGCAAGCCGATCCTGATGGGCTGGCTCTCCGGAGACTCAGCGCGCGCGATGGAGAACGTGGACGACGAAGGCACCAAGATCCAGGCCCTGTTGCGCCTGCGCGATACGTTCCCCGGGACCGTGCCCGATCCGATCAACATCAAGGTCACGCGCTGGAACCTGGATCCATTCGCGCGTGGCTCGTACTCCACGTTCACGCAATCCACGCGGCTCGGAGATCGCGTGCTGTTGGGTGAGCCCGTGGCCAACAAGAAGGTTCTGTTCGCGGGTGAGGCGACTGTCGACACAGCGTTTTCTCAGGTCACCGGTGCGTATGCATCGGGAACGCGCGAAGCAGACCGCCTCATCTCTACGTACTGAAGCCGCAGCGCAGCGCGAACCGAAGTGTCGCGCTGTGCTCCAGCCCACGCACTACACGAGCGTAACGAGAAGCACGTCCAGCTGATCGCACGTCTCGCACATGCCACCTTTCGCACCGGACGCCATCTCGGCATCGAGCGCTTCCTTCGAGGGATAGAGATCGTGCATGACGAGGTGCGTCTTGCCGGCTTTCTCCTCGAACGTCAGCGTGGTGATGACTTGACCACCCTCGCCTTCGTCATTGGTCCACACGAGGCGCGAGGGCGGCGTCACCTCGAGATACTTGCCGTAAAACGGCATGGGCTCTGAATCGCCGTGCTTGAACACGAAGCGGTACCCGCCGCCGACGCGAACATCTGCCTCACAGGAGATCATGGTCACGCCGAACGACTTCGGCACCCACCACTGCTTGATCAGCTCGGGCTTGGTCCACGCCTCATACACGATGCGTGCAGGTCCGTTGAAAGTACGCGTGACGACCAGCTCACGCTCGGACGTACGTTCTGTCGTAGTGGGGTTCATCATTGGAGTTTCTCCTTCTGTTTCAATGCTTGGATCAGCAGGTCCAGTTCGTCGAAGCGCGTGGCCCAGCGTCGGCGATAGCCCTCGATCCACGCCTTTTCTTCTTCCAGTCGGCGTGGTCCGAGCTTGCAGGTCCGCACGCGTCCGACCTTCTCGGTCGTGACGAACCCGGCCTGCTCCAAGACGCCGACGTGCTTCTTCATGCCCGTGAGGGTCATGTGGAACTTCTCGGCCAGGTCAGTGATCGAAGCGTCTGCGCGTCCGAGCTGCTCCAAAACACCACGACGGGTGGCGTCCGAGAGCGCGGCGAACGATGCGTCGAGCTGGGAATCCGGAAACTGAACCATATGGTTCAGTTTCTAACCCAGGTGTTTGCAGCACGCAAGACCGCGTTCGGCGATTGCGGCCGCGTTCCCCACCTCTTGACACAGGCGTGCTTACAGTCCGCGTTCTTTGCGCTCGGCGTCGGTCAACATGATCAAGTCGATCACTCTCTCGGACGACTTGCCCGTCGCGCCCTGTGCGTGAAAACGCAGCTTATCGAGGTTCTCGATCGTGCCGAGGTCCTCAAAAATCAAGCAGGTCTCTGCGCCACGGTGCAGCGAGGTCACGCGCGTGGATCCGTCTGACCACGTAGTGCCCGCGAACGGCACGTTCGATTCATCGCGTCGAGACTTCTGTGTTTTGCCAGCTCCGAAGCGCCGCTTCAGCGCTTCCGCCGAGCTCGCAGCATCGCCAGCGTCGCGGTCGATCTCGCGGTACCACTTCCAGAGCCTGCCCTGGATGAAGAAGTACATGTCGCGCGTGCCTTTGCCCGTGACGACCAGCATCGCCTCACGATTGTCGCGCGAGAACTCCGCCGCGATCGGCGACACATCCCAACCGGTCTTCGCACCCTCGAACGCCACGAAGTTCTCGCCGAGTCGCTGAGCGCGCTCCTTGAACTCCTGGTAGATCGCGTCCTGCCGCATGATGTCGCGCTCGATCTTGATCCGTTGATCGAACTCAGCGCGGATCTGCGCTTTCAGGAACTTGATCAGATCGCTCTTGGACATGCCCCACTGCAGTGCGCCGAGCGCCTGCTTGATCGCCAGCTTCGGGTCGACCGCAAGCTCCTGCACAGGCGCTTGGGTCACCGTCTCGACATCGGAGAGCGTGAAAACCATCCCGTCCTGAGCCGCTGCGCGCGAGCACGCGAGGCCGACGAGAGACACTGCGAACAACACATTGCGAAAGGTCATAGGACAACGTCTGGGTCGTCCTAATTGTGATATCGCCCCCGCACCAAGGGTAGCCGAACGCCGACTTCTGAGCGCAGGCGGTGGCAGCGCCGCGCAGCCCACGTCAGCGCTTTGCCGGATCCCACAGCCGCGCAGAAGCGAAGCGCGTACACGCCTCAGGTCCTCGTAACCCCGCAGGTCCTCGAAATCATTGGATAGTCCCAAGTTGAAGGGAGTACGAGCACGGCCGAGCTGTATGCGCTATGCTACCAGGCTGGCTGCATGTCGCAGTCAGTCTGACTGGGAGCTGTTTTGGCCGACACTCAAATCTACAAGCATTCGAAACGCCCTGAGTGGGGCTTCGCAATTTTCAATGATGAGGTCGAGGACCGCGTTCGCTTTGCGTTCAGCGACAGCCAGATCCGCGCTTTCAGAGCCGACAGCCTGCACCATCTCACCGTGGTCGAATTGCCCGAGCCAGAGGCCGCCAAAGTGCGCGCTGACTTGAGCCGCAAGCGCACGGTGACCGCCTCGGGTCAGCCCAAAAAGAAGCCCAAGCCGCGCGCTCCCAAAGCCGCTGCTGCCGCGAAGAGCCAGACGGCCTAGCGCGACAAGAGCTGCTCGATCGTCACAGGTGTCTCCGCGCGCCACTGCAAGAGGTCTTTGGCAGCTTGGTCGCGCGCGGGGTGCTTGTGCTCGTCGTAGCAAGCGTTGCGCAGCGCGAGCATCTCCTCGCTCCAGTTCGGATAAGGCTCGAAGGACTCGAAGACCTTCACGCACGCGGGATGCTTGAATCCGAGCAGCTGCGCGAGCCGCAGCCGTGTGCGATCGCGTGCGGCTTCGTTCACGCGCAATGCGAACGGATGATCGAGCGCCTCCAGCCAGCGCACTGCGACCGCAGCGTCGTTCGGCGCATGGACCTGCAGCGTACTGAGGAAGCGCAACATGGGCAGGTGATGCGGCCAGGGATCGCCGCGATAGCGCCGCAGCGCTTCGACCAGCTGTTCGGTGCCCTGCTTGGTGCGCTGATGCAGCAATGAGTATTGCGCGCGCATCGCGATCGACTCGGTGGGCCGATCGGCGAGCAGGCGGGCAATCTCGCGCTCGCCCTCGATCGAACCTTCATGAGAGAGCATCTCGGCGCGCGCCAGCCGCTCGATCGCGCTCGGCGTCTGCGCGTTGCTGTGTAGCTCGGATATAAGCCACAGCTGCATCGCGTCGAGAAACTCGCCGTCGATCCACTTCACGAGCATCGCGAAGCGATTCTTGTACGACGCGCTCAGGTGATCGGGCGAGTTGTAGCTGCCGTATGCGAGCGCAAACGCTTCGGCCTCGAAGTCGGCGCGCTCGAAGTCGACGCTGCCGCCGCGCAACGCGGGCCGCGTGGCCGCACGTTTGGTAGCCGCAGCGCGGAGCGCAGCGAACGACGCGCGCAGGTTTCCGCGATTGTTGCGCGCGAAGCCGAACTCCACGGGCGAGACATCGTCGGTGTTGAGCTGAGCTGCATCCGCGGCCAGCGCTTGAGTCAGCTCTTCGCTCGCTACGAAGTGCGCGAAGAAACCTTCGATGCTGTCGGCATACCACGCGAGCCGGAGCGCGGTCGCGAACGGCTCCTCGGCGATGCGGGCGCGCAAGCGCGGGACGTCGTGTACGAGCGGTTCACGCGAGGCCACCAAAAACAGGTCTTCGCGCAGGCCGTTCCAAGTCTCGATGTGCGGAAACTCAGCAGCGAGCGTGGCGTAGATGGTTCGAACACCCCGCGCATCGATGTCGTACGCCTGCAGCCACTGCACGAACAGGCCTTGCGGCTGCAAGCGGCGCTGCACGGCTTGGTAGAACTCGCGCGCGTACAAGCTCGCGACACCGGCGCGGTAGGGATTGGACGGCTCAGAGAAGATCACATCGTATTCGTCGTCGAGGACCGACAGCAGCTCGCGCGCATCGCCGTGGATCAGGTTCAGCTTGGGGTTGTGGAGCGCGTCGCGATTGACTGCTTTGCAGCGCTCGGCGACTACACTTATCGCGGGCTCGATCTCGGCGACGTCGACACGTTCGATCTCCGGCAAGCTCGCGAGCCAACCGGCTGTGCTGCCCGTGCCCAGGCCGATCACCAGTGCTTTCTTGACACGCGGTACGAGCGCCGCGCCCAAGAGGCCGCCCATCACTTGCGTAGGCGCATCAGCGAGCGCGCTGCCATCGCTCTTGCCGTTCACTGTGAACGAGATGCCGTCGTAGTGCGAGACGGCGACTGCGCTCTCGATGCCGTCAGCTTCCCAGTCGACCGCGCGGCGCTGCTGCATGAGGTATGAGGTGATCGAGCTCGGACTGTCCAACGCTTTGAGCGGGACGCGGCCCACGCCGATCGGCGCGTGCCGAAAGACTGCGCTCGGCCCGCTCGCACTGAGCAGCGCGAGGCTTGCCGCTGACAGCAGCAAGACCGAGAGCGCGCGCGGGCGCAGGCATGTCAGCGCTGCGACGAAGACGCTCCAACCCGCGAGCAACACGGTGACCGCACGCCAGCAACCGAGCGCGCCAAGCATGGGCAAGAGGCCGAAACCACCAGCCAATGCACCGGCGATCGCGCCGAGCGTGTTGGCCGCGTAGACCGAACCCACGTGACGCCCGACGTCGCTGCGCCCCGGCCCGAGCAGCGCGATCAACAGCGGAAACTGAAAGCCCGACAAGAGCGCCGCGGGAAACACGACGATCACTGCGATCACGGTCCAGCCGAGCACCACACCGGCGAAACCGATGCTCCAGAACGTCTGCAAAAAGAGCGCGCTGAGCGCCAATCGATCGCCGAGCGCATACGGCAGCGCGATGCACGCAGCTTCGGCCGCGCAGCTCAACGCAAATACCAGCCACAGCCGCGAGCGCGTCCCGGAGAGCGCGGCGTAGAGCGCGCTGCCGGTGCCGATGCCCGCGAGCGCGACGCTCAAGATCAACCCGAACGTGAACACGGAGCCGCCGAGCAGCGGGCCGAGCATGCGATACCAGACGAGCTCCATGAGGAAGAACGCGAAGCCGACCAGCGCTGCGCTCGCGAACACCAGCCTTGGATGATTCACCTCGGCAGCTGTTGGCTGCGGCGCTTCTGCGCCTTTGCTGCCCGCTTGCACAGTGGTCCCGCGCGAGGCTGCCCATGCGAGCGCACCCACGAGCAGGTTGACGCCGCAGCCCAAGTACAAACAACCGCGGTTGCCGAGCGTCTCGAGCAACACGAAACTCGCGAGCGCACAGCCCAACACCGCGCCCAGCGTGTTGAGTGCGTACGCCACTGCGACTGCGCGGCGATTGCCGTCGCTGTCCCGCTCGATCGCGCGTGCGAGCGCTGGCAGCGTGCCTCCCATCAACCACGTCGGAGGCAAGAGCAGCAGGCTGGCCAAGAAGAGCCGCAGCAAGTTGCTGCCAAAAACACCCAGCTGCGGACTGCCACCGCTCGCGACGTAGAGCGCGTCCGCGGCCTTCAGTAGCAGAGGTGTGAGCGCACACAACCCAGCGATCGCGAGCTCGAGGCGCGCGTAGAAGCGCAGCGGGTTCGCGCTGCGCTCCACGCGTGACCCGAACCACAAGCCACCAAAGCCGAGCCCGGCGATGAAGATCGCGATCACCGCGGAAGACGCAGCCGTCGAGGCGCCGAAGATCAGGCGCAGCTGGCGCGTCCACACCATTTGATAGAGCAGCGCGCAAAAACCCGACCCGAACACCAGCGGAGCTGCGAGCCACGTCAGTCGAGACACATCACGCAGAGAAGCAGCCACCAAACAACACCCGGTCTTGTACCCCTCGCGCACCGTACGCTGGTGGCCGCGGAGAATACACGCCACGGCCCCAAGCACAAATGCTGCGCGCCCTGTGCGGGCTGCTACGCTTCGCGCCGCATGCCCCAAAAGCACTTGGAAGACTTGGCCGACCAGATCGAGAGCTCGCTGCGGAGCGACGACGTTTCAGAGCGCGACCGCGATGTACTCGAGCAGGTTCAGTCGGAGCTGCAGACGGCACTGGCCGCGCCGGCGCCGCTCGCACGCGCGCCTTCGTCCCTGCGCGACCGACTGGCGCAGGCGGTCGACCGCCTGGAGGGCGAGCACCCTCGGCTCACGGAGCTGCTTTCCAACGCGCTCGACGCGCTCAGTGACGTCGGAATCTGATCTGCAGGCGCGTACGCACATCAAAGCGCCGCGCGGGATGCGGTAGCATCTCGGGCACGCTTGGCCGAGCCGACCTCCACATCCGCGTTGCGTGCACGTCTGATCGCCGGCGCGACGTTGTGCGTGCTGGCGTTGGTTGTCTACGCGCCGCTGCTCTTGCCTGATCGTGCGCCCTACTCGGCGTACTCGGACATCCTCGCCGAGCACCTGGCGCTGAAGCAGGTCGGTTACGAGAGCTGGTCGAAGCATCACAACTGGCCGCTGTGGCGTGAGGATCAGCTCGCCGGGGCGCCAGCGCTCACCAACCCGCAAGCGCTGTACCTGCATCCATTGCATGCTGCGTTCTGGGTTGTTTCACCGCTCGCGGCGCTCGGGCCCACGCTGGTTCTGCAATTTCTCGTCGCCGCTCTTGGCTGCTACTTGTTCGCGCGCAGCTTGGGAGCGAGCCGGTTCGGCGCCGTGTTCAGCGGGGCTGCGGGCTTGGTCTCGTACAAGTCGATCTTGGCTGCGCACGCTGGCTGGCTGGCGCCGCTCGCGACCTTGGCTGCGTTGCCGCTGTGGGTCGCTGGCATCGTGCGACTGTGCGAGCGCGCAAGCAGCGCGCGAGCCTGGCAGCTGGCTGCGATCAGCGCAGTCGCCTGCGGCGGCGGCAGCCCACAGCTGCTCTACTACGCGGGCTTGCTGTGTCTACCGTTCTTGATCTCTACGCGGCGCCTGCCGCTGTGTGCGGCGTGCGTGGCGCTCGGAGCAGCCTGTCACAGCTATCTGTGGCTGACGGTGTTGGGCGACTGGCCGCTGCTCACGCGCGGCCAAACCGGTGACTACGCGTCTTTCCTGAGCGGGAACGGCCTCGCTTGGGCAGACCTCGGCTCGCTTGTGTCTCCGCAGCTGTCGGCGGCCGGCGAGGAGACCTGGGAGCGCAGCGCATACTTCGGCGCGCTGCCGCTCGCGCTGGCACTGTGGGCGGCGCTGTCTGCTCCAGCGCGTTCGCGACAGACCTATGCCGCAGCGGCGCTCGCGATCAGCGCGGCGATCAGCCTCGATAGCCCAGTGCTGCGCGTGCTTCACGCGTACTTTCCATTGTACGCGAGCTTTCGCCTGCCCGGCCGCATGCTGTTTGTGACCAGCTGCCTGGGCATCGCGCTCGCAGGTTGTGGCTTCGACCAAGCGCTCGCCCAGCTGCGCGCTCGCTTGCCGCGGGCAGCTGCGGGAGTGGCCGCGGCCTTGGTGTTGGCTGTGGTGGTCGAAGGCATGTGGTATGTGCAGACATATCTGCCCACGGCACCGGCGAGCGCGCTCTTGCCCGATGCTTCGCATCCGGCGCTCTCGCTCGACCCCGCGCCTACTGCGATCGCAGGACGCGACGCGCTGAACTACGGCTGGTCCAAGGCACTCGAGCTGCGGCTGATCAACGGCTACGATCCGTACCAGTACGCACACTACCGACGCTACATGACGCTTCTGCAGCGCGGCGCAGTGAGCGCGGAGCCGGACAATTGGATCGATGTCTCGAGCCTGGCGCGGCCTGATCTGCTGGACGAGCTCGGCGTGCGCCACGTGCTCGCGAGTCAGGCCATTTCGCTGCCACAGCTGCGCGTGCGCGCGACCGCACCGGCCGTGCGCAACTTCGTCTTCTACACCGGCATGACCGAGCAGCCGCTGTACGTGCATGAGAACACGACGGCGCGCGCGTTCGCACGCTTTGCGAGCGCCGCCATTGGCGTCAGCTCCGCGCAGGAGGTCGAGCGGCGCATGCTCGCCGAGCCGCTGCACGGACAAGCGTTCGTGCCGGAGAAGATCGCGCCGTATACACCTGACCCGCAGGCGAGCGTGCGAATCGAGCGCCACACGCCCGGTGCGCTGCGGCTCTCGACCCAAAGCCGCACGCGCCAGCTCTTGGTGATCGCACAGAGCTATCACCCCGGCTGGCGCGTTCACATCGATGGTCACGCCGGCCGAACATTGCAGGTGAACATGAGCTTGCTCGGCACGTGGGTCGAGAGCGGTCAACATGACGTCGAGCTGCGCTTCGAGCCGCCCTACTTTAGCATCGGCGTGATCGCGAGCCTCGTTGCGCTCGCGCTGCTCCTCGGCTGGTCGATTACGCTTCTTCGCAGATGAGTATGCGCGTTTCGAGGATGTCATCGATCGCTTGCGTCGCGCGAGCTGTCCGCTACCCTCCCACGAAACATGTCGCCATCAGCTGCAGGGATGGCGCAGACACCGCAAGTGGCGACTGGGTGTGTGCGGGGGTGCGGGTTAGCGATTGCAACTCGGCTTGTCAGCGCGCACCATTCGCTGCCGTCAGCGGCACACCGCCTGAACCTCTAACAGCTCAGGCGGTGAGTGGCGTGAGGATCTCTAGCGCGCGGTTGTATTGCAGGGCATTGAGGACCCGGTCGAGCTCGACGAAACTTTCCTGACCGAGCTGGAGCTGTAAGAACGGAGTGACTGCTTCGAAGACCTCCAAAGCATCGACGCGGTTGTGTGCGAGGAGGTCGATCAGTGTGTCGAGCTGAGCTCTGCTGCGATCCAGCTCCGCTGCCGAAGGGCGATTCTGGTGCTGTTGTGCTGTCATCAGTCCTGTGGCCGATTCTCGCAAGCGCCGTAGCTGCGGGATGACGGTGAGCGCTGTCGCTCGCAGTCCTTCTGTAGCGTCTACGTGCGCGATGCGCTCGGCCTCGCTCGCAGCTTGTTGGAGCGCCTTCGCCCCCAACATGGCCGCGCTGCCCGTCAGCTTGTGCAGGTGAGAGGCCAGGATCGACGCGTCCGCTGCGGCGCCCTCCAGCACTTCGAGCTGCACGAACAGGTGCTGCAGCAGCTGCGCCAACAGCCGGCGATCTCCGCTCAAGAGCGCGAATGTGTCGCTGGCGTTCATGCCATCCAGCACTGGCCAATCTGCGGGCGCTGGGCCTGCCGCTGTGGGCGGCGCAGCAGGCAGCTCGCGCACCGCGTCGGGCAGTTGTCTGCACAACGCTGCGATCAGGGTGTGAGGGTCGAACGGCTTGGTGATGAAGTCATTCATCCCTGCGTCGAGGGCCCGCTGACGTTCGCTGAGCAGCGCGCCTGCGGTGATCGCGATGATCGGAAGCGCGCTGAGCCCCGGCGTGCTGCGAATGCGCCGGGTCGCCCCCAAGCCATCGAGCACAGGCATGTGCACGTCCATGAGCACGGCATGACAACGCCCTGGAGACCTGCTCAACAGCTCGACCGCTTCAGCGCCCTTGTGGGCCAGCGTGACCGTGGCTCCCGCACGCAGCAACATGCGCTGCGCGATCTCGAGATTGAGCTCGCTGTCGTCTGCGACGAGCACGTGGATCCCAGTGAGCGAGACGGCTGCTCCGCTGGCAGCGAATCGCTCCGCATCTCGCGAGCGCACAGCTTCTTTGAGCGGGAGAGTCACGGTGAATTCGCTGCCGCGGCCTGGCGTGCTGGTGACGTAGATCTCGCCCTTGAGCAGCGTGCAAAGACGCTTCACGATCGACAGCCCGAGGCCAGTCCCTCCGAACTTGCGCGTCGTCGAGGCATCCGCCTGCGTAAACGGCAGAAAGACGCGGTCGGTCATCTCCGGTGCCATGCCGATGCCGGTGTCGCGGACGATGAAGCGCAGCGAAATGCAGCTGGCCGAGCGTTCCGACACACTGACTGTCAGCGACACCACCCCGCGGTCGGTGAACTTGATCGCGTTGGACAGTAAGTTGGTCAATATTTGATTGATGCGGGTTGCGTCCCCTGACATGCCCATGGGCATGTCAGCATCGAGCCGCACGTCCAAAGCAATCTGTTTGGCTTGCGCTTGGACAGTCATGATGCTCGCGAGCTCTGCGATCAACCTGTGCATGTCGAACGTAGCTTCCTCGACATGCATTTCGCCGGCTTCGATCTTCGACAGGTCCAGCACGTCGTTGATCGTGCCCGAGAGCGAGCGGCTCGCGATATTGATCTTGTCTACGAACACAGTCTGCTCCCAATCCAGACTGGTTTGCTCCAGCAGGTGGGTGAGCCCGATGACGGCGCTGAGTGGCGTGCGGATCTCGTGGCTCATGTTCGCAAGAAACAAGGTCTTGGCTACACTCGCAGCCTCGGCTTGACGCGTGCGCTGTTGCAAGGTGACGTTGAGCTCTTGCAGGCGCCCTTGCGCAAGCTTGAGCTCGCCGACATCGAACAAGACTGAGATCACGCCCTTGACCTTGTCGCCATCACGGTCGGGCAAGTAATAGATCCAGAAATCGCGCGTTTGCTGATCCGGGCACAGGCGACGTTGCTCGAAGCGCTGCTCCTCGCCGCCCAGAGCGGCTTGGATGTACTGCCGCACCGTGCTGAACACGGCGTCCCCGAGTAGGTCAGGCAAACTGCTTCCGATCAACTCCTCTTTACGGCGACCGAACCATTGAGCGTACGCAGCATTGGCGAACGTGCAGCGCAGCTCCGGCGTCCAGTAGCCGATCATCTCGGGCAAGTTGTCCGTTAGAATTCGCATGAAGCGCTCATTCTGACGAATTGCCTGCTCGTAACGGTTGCGCTCGGTGACGTCTAGGTTTGCGCCGATGATCCGCAGCGGCTTACCAGTGGTGTCCCGCAACACTTGGCCGGTGGCGCAAATATCGCGCACATCGCCGTTCTGCCAGCACACGCGAAACTCGAGCTTGAACGTCTGTCGCGCCTCGACGATACGTGTCAGGTCCGCTTCGACGCGCACGATGTCGTCGCGGTGGATGCAACCACGCCAATCTCTGGTCGGATCGAAGGAAGGATCGTCGCGGCTACGGCCGTACAAGCGGTAGAGTCGGTCATCCCAGGCGATCCGGTTGTGAACCAGGTCGAAGTCCCACACGCCGATGTCAGCCGAGCTGGCTGCCACCGCCAAGCGCTCGTTGGTGATGCGCAACGCATCCTCCATGCGCATGCCTTTGCTGGAGTCGAATGCGATCCCAGCCGCCCACTCCGGCTGTGGCATCAACCCGCCCGCGGCGCGCTTGGCTCCAGGCGCTTTACGTTTTGCCTTACGAGTCGCCATGCCTCAGTTCTGGCTGTTGCACTTCGAATGGTCGATGGCTCATACGACAGCGCCCGTTCTGCTTGGCTTCGTACAGCGCGCGATCCGCGGCGACCACGAGATCGTGTGCGCTGCTGGCGCACGCAGATCGCGCCATCGCTTCGCTGGGCGGCACAAACGTGGAGATCCCGATGCTCGCTGTCACGTGCTCGGCGACGGGTGAATGTCCGTGCGGAATCGCGGTATCTTCGAGCAGCGCGAGCAAGCGATAAGCTACGGCCTTTGCGCCCGCCGCATGCGTGCCCGGGAGAAGCAACGCGAATTCTTCACCGCCGTAGCGGGCAACGCGGTCTGTGGCGCGCGCCGTCAGCTTACTAAGCGTGTTCGCAAAGGCTCTCAAACAAGCATCGCCCGCAGGATGCCCGTAGTGATCGTTGAAAGCTTTGAAGTGATCGATGTCGATCAGCATCAATGACAGCGGTTGACTGTGTCGCTGCGCGCGCTTCCACTCACAGTCCAGCGCTTCGTCGAACACACGACGGTTGGCGATCTCGGTGAGCGGGTCGAGCGTTGCAGTACGGCGCAGCTGATCGGAAAGCTGCTTGAGCCGAATATGCGTTTGCAGGCGTGCGCGCAGCACAGGTGCATGCACCGGCTTGTGCACATAGTCGACCGCGCCCAGCTCGAAGCACGAAACCTCGAAATCGGGATGCTTATTGTTAGTCACAAATATCACTGGGATGTCTTCGAGCTCGGCGTGCTGCTTGAGCGTGCGACACAACGCAGCGCCACTCATCCCCGGCATCTCGGCGTCGAGCAGGACCACGTCTGGAGGCTCCGCTCGCAGCAGTCCTAGCGCATCTTCGCCGTTGGTCGCGAACTGCACATAGCCAAGCGGAGCGAGCATGCGCGCCAGAAGGCGAATTAGGATCGGATCGTCGTCGACGACTAAAATACTAGCCCGAGTCGTTGCAAGCACTGCCAAGGCCCATCCCCCAATATGACCAGCGCCTGGATTGTGTCACCGTTGTACTGGATATGCTATTTGTCACAGGTTACGGAACGTCGCTTTAGGCCTGCCACCTGTCCCCACTAACCTGAAAGGGTTAGCAACGACTGCCGCCATCAGCTGCAGCACAGGCCTATCGCGACTCAGGTTGCGCCCAGCGCTGATCAGCTTGCGCTCGAAGGGTTCGCGTCGATGTGCTCCACGCGGCGAGCCCAACGCAGACGCCCCGACCTCTCAGGGTGAGCTCTTCACCATCTGGCATGCTTGGCGGCGCTCGAAGCGACGTGGCTCGCGCCGCAGGTGCCGTTGGGCGCGCGCGCCTGAGTGGCCTCAAGTCGGCGCGCTGCGGCGCGGGCGAGCTGACCCACTCGCGCCGTGTGTCAGCCGAAGACTCCGCTCGATGCTGCGTACGGCATCGGCGCAGGCGATGACCTCGTACATCGCGCGGACGGCGCGATCGTGTGGAGCAACACTGTGGGCGGCCGCGTGCAGATCGTTACTCTAGTGCCCTGAGCGCTGCGTTTTTCTGGCCGCTTCCGGCGTCGCGGATCGTTTGCCTTACGAGGTTCACGATGCCGGTGACATCCAGCGCTGCTTCAGCCAAAGTCCCTGCCGATTGCCGGCCGCGTGGCCCGCCGATGGCGGCGGGCACATAGAACGACGATTCTTGGCCGGATCATCTGCTCTGGATCGTTAGTCACACGATGGCTCCCGCCGCTGCGTCCCCGGCCTTTTCGCTCGCTTATCAGCGCTTCGTGCCGCCTATTCGCGCCAAGTGTCAGCGCTTGCTCGGCCACTCGGGCGAAGCAGAAGAGATCGTTCAAGAGACGTTCTTGAGGCTGTGGCAGGCCGACATACCTTTGCCGCCTGCAGCGGAGCCGCGCGCGGTCATGGCTTGGCTCTATCGCACGTGCACCCATCTCGCGATCGACCACCTCCGCAGCCATTGGCGGCGGACGCGCGCGCCCGACGACGTGCTCGAAACCTTACCCTGTTCGATCAAGCTCGATGCCTGGTTAAACACAAAACAGATCTTGCACGCGCTCGCGGTACGCATGCCCGCGGACGAGCTGCACGCCGTAGTGCTGTGTCGCGTGGATGGCCTCGGTCAAGTCGAGGCCGCCGAGCTGCTCGACACCTCCGAACGCACGGTGCGCCGGCTGTTGGCCGCATTCGATCAGCGCGCCGAGAATCTAAGAAGAGAGTCCAGCTCATGAGCACAACCGATCCAACTGAGCCGACCACGTTTGCACTCGACGTGTATTTCGCAGCGGGGGCTGAGGGCGATGCGAAGCTCGCCCAGCATGTAGCCGCCTGCGCGCGCTGCAGGGCGTACTTGGGCCAGCTCGCCGCCCTGGCGGAAGAAGCAGCCCCGCTGCCGCCCACAGCGGCACGGCCCCAACATCGGAAGCCGTGGGTCGCCGCGGGCGCGTTCGTGAGCGCATGCGCCGCGGTCGCGCTGTGGCTGAACACTGGAGACAACTACGTTGGCAGCAAAGGTTTGCCAGCCGTCCAAGCGCTCATCCGCAGCGCGGGCCAAGCCAGCGTATGGGACGGCAAGACGCCGCTCCGGAGCGGCGACGCGATCGCGCTCCGCACCGACTGCGATCGCTTCTCGCATGTTGCAGTCGCGATCCCAGCCGCTGGCAGCGGCGACCGACCCTGGAAGCGTGTATTCGAAGGCAGCTGCAAGGAGCATGAACCGTTGCCGTTCACGCTCGTCGCCGACGATCGGCCCGGCAACGAGCAGGTCGAGGTCGTTTTCAGCCGTGCCGCGCTCGCTGACGCCACGCTGCAGCGAGTGATCGCCGGTCGCGAGCGGAGTGACACAACCTGGGTGATCACGCTGGTGCTGCCCAAAGCAGGAGTCGCGCAATGAAACATCTTCAGCACCTGTTCGTACTCGGCGCCATCGCGTTCACGTTCGTGCTCGACGCGCGCCCAGCGCACGCCGAGGCTAGCTCGCACCGTGTCGCGATCCTGGTAGGTGCCAATGCCGCACCAGCCGGCCGCCGTGAGCTGCGCTTCGCCCAGAGCGATGCCCAGCGCGTCGCAGACACCCTGCAGCGCGTGGGTCACTTCGCAGCGGCCGACGTGCATGTGCTGCTCGACCCGAATCCCGAGGCGTTGCTCACCACGCTGGACCATGTCGCGACGCAGCTCGATGCCCGCTCCGACAACTTGCTGGTGTTCTACTACTCTGGCCACTCCGACGGGCAGGCGCTCTACCCACACGGCGAGACGCTCGCGCTCGCGGATGTGCGCGAGAAGCTCTTGCGTATAAGAGCCCGCGTGCGCGTTGGCATCCTCGATACGTGTCGCGGCGGTAGCTGGACCCAAGCCAAAGATCTGAGTCTAGGCCCGCCGCTGCCAGCGGCAGACATCGCAGCGCTCTCCAGCGAAGGCAACGTGCTGGTCGCGGCGAGCGCAGGCTTCGAGGATGCCCACGAGGCTGAAGCTGTGGGCGGCTCATTCTTCACGCACCATCTGGCGGCAGGCTTACTCGGTGCAGCCGACCGCAGCGGGGATGGCGACGTCACGGTGCAAGAAGCATACGAATACGCGCGCGAGCGCACGGTGCGCGACAGCGCGCGCTACGCACCGGTGCCGCAGCACCCGAGCTTCTCGATCGACTTGCGTGGGCGCCAAGATGTCGTGCTCACCAGGCCGAAGAGCAGCCACAATGCGCTCGAGCTCATCCAAACGGATGGACCGATCGAGATCATCCAGCTGGCGACCGGCCATACGGTGGCTGAATCGCCGCGCGGCGCACACACGGCTCGCTTGGTCCTGCCACCGGGTCGCTATCTGATCCGCCGACTCTCGAACGGGCGCATCTACAGCAAGGAAGCGGACTTAAGCGCCGCGGGCGTGACTACGATCCGCGAAGCCGAGCTCGAAGCAGGCAACGCGGGTGCGCTCGCGATGAAAGGCGTGTCTGAGGTCCCAGCGCCGTTCGACCTCAGCAGCTCACTCCCCAGCGGCTATTGGCGGCTGACATTCGGTGTCGGCGTCGCGATCGATCCCGTCTGGGCTGAGCCCGGCAGCTACGATAGCGACGCCGTGCTCGAGGATCGGGTCGTGCGCTCCCTCGACTTCACCTTCGCGCTCAGTCACGCGTTCACCGATCGCTTCACCTGGAACGTGCCGTTCCCTGCGTTCTCGTATCGCTTCGGCGAGCAAGGCGGGTTCGAGACGATTCCACGCGCAGGCATCGTGGGCCTCGGCTATTCGAGCATGGAAGGTCTGATCGTGATGGGGGATGCCGGCGTCAGCCTGCGCGCTTGGACCGCTGCAGAGCAAAGCTTCATCGCGACCTTCTCCGGCATGGCGACGTACACGTTCCCGCTCGCAGACGACGATCCGGCCACGCGCAATCGTGTCTGGACGTTGGGCGCGACGGCAGGTTACGGCTGGACGATTCGCAACACGGTGAGCATCTATCCCGGCATCGGCTTCCAGCACGGCGAACGTCCTGCGCTGCAACGCCTCGAGATCGAAGGACGCACCGGCAACACGCTGAAGCTCGGCGGTGTGCTGTGGCTCGGTTATCGCCCGCTGCCGCTCGTGCAGCTCCATCTATCGCGGTCGTTCTCGCTCGACCTGTGGGCATCTGTTAGCATCGAGCTCGAGACGGGCGACCTGTACGATCAATATCTACTCGGCTTCACATGGGACTTTTGAGCAGCTCGATGTGCTGAGAACCTTGCGATGCACCCGACGTGCGTGACGGACCAATCGATTGGCTACGTAACGAGGTCGTTTGCGCGACGACGCTGCGGTCATGCATGCTTGCACGCAACGCTATGCTGACTCGCTATTACGTGACTGTCGGCCTTCTCATGATGTTCAGCACCGGAGCCTCTGCTGAGGAGGAACGTGCTTGCGAGCCTGTGATTCAACTCGGTTCTTATCAGTTGCAGCTCGATCAGTTCAGCCGCAGCTGCCTAGGTCCGCAGGAGAGCCTGCTGCCCGACATGTTCCTCAATGACCGCTACGCGACACAGGTTGGGTCGCTCACGCGCAGGACGCAGTTCTACGTGGACCAAGGAGGCTGCATAGCGAGCATTCAAATACGGACAGACGATTATCCCAGTGCGGCGCAGCTCTACTTGGAAGGGAACGGTTTGGTCGAAAGCGAGGGAGTGGTCCACGGCGAAGTAACGATACAGCTGCGCCAGTTCGAGGTAGAGCCTGGAAAGATGTTCGACTTTAGTATCGACACGAGGTCCCATCCGCCGAGCTGTGAGACGACCGCACGCGCGACGCTGATCCGCTTGCCGGATCCTCCAGACGCTGGCAGCGGCGCTCCCTAATCACGGTACCAAGCCGCGATTGCGCGCTTCGACCATCCACTTTTGCTGTGCGCTCTGGCGCGGATACCAGAACAGATAGTTGATCGCCCCCAGCCGCGGAGTGAGCAGCAAACTGTCAGTCAGGATCCGACCGGTATCGACATCCGTGAATGTGAGAGGCACAGGCCGATCTGCCGGCACGTTCACGAGCAAGGCCCCGCCGTCTTCCGTGGTCGCGACACCCCCAACGACCGGTACTCGATCTGCTTGCAAGGGCACGAACGTCGAGAGCGGCGCACCCGGCGCGGCCATCGCGACACCCTGTGCGGGGCGTCCTCCGCAGTCGTGTACGCGCACAGCGACGGTGGTGGCTGTAGGATCGAGCGTGACCGCGGCGCCCACCGCCAACAGGTCGAACAGCTGCGCGCGGATCAGCAGCAAGGGCGTCTGCGCGTGAAAGTCGCCGTACAGCGGCGTATCCGCAGTGAAGTGGACGTAGGTCGGCAAGAAGCCCGCCTCGACCGGCAGAACATCCACTTGCAACGCACCGATGAAGCCGGTCGAGGGCACGTTCTGAAACGCAGCCGTCAGCTGCTTATCGGCGCTGATGGTCACATCCAGGGGGCTGACGTTGGGAGCGGCGCAAGTCGGATCGATCACCGAGCAGGCCCGGGCCTGCAGATCGCCGACGCGTGTTGGGTCGTCCGGGTCCTCGATGTTTCGAACGAGGGTGCTGTAGCGCAGGACAGCAGGTGCCGTCGCGCGGTCAGAGTCCGCATCGAGACAACCCCACATCACATAACAAAATCCGTCGTAACCACAGCGATTGCCAGTGCCACACTCCGCATCCGACGTGCAGGCGACAGCTGTCTCCGCGCCTGAGCGCGTGCCAACACACATGTTCGATATACAGGTCGAGCCCGCTGGACATTCTGCGTTCTGCGCGCACGACGCCGCTTGGCAAGCGCCTGCCATGCAAACCAGCGGAGTGCCGAGGCCCACTGACGCCAGCATGCAATCTGACTGCTCGCTGCATTGCACGCGCTGAATATCTTCGCGGTAGATCAGCGAGCACGCCGCTGTGCAGAACAGATGTGCGCAGACGAGCAGCGCGATGGCCCACTGGGGAACCTCAAACAGACATCTCGTTGCACGTGAACTAACGCGCCGACCCATCACTGTCATAAAGACACTTCACAAATAAGCTGGTCGGTGCGACATAGCATCCGCTGCCGATTACCCGCAACTGACAGTTGAGGACTGCAGCGCAACAGAGGCAGCCGCCGACATGAATATCCCAGCGCTCGCCGTATTTCTGCTGTCACTCGTGATGGCCGTGTCGCCTTGCCACTCGCAAGATTCTTCGCCACCAGCAGGAGCGTCTGACGATGCGCAGAGCGTTGCGGACCGCGCACGCACGCACTTCGAACGAGGCGTCGAGCACTACAGCGCGGGCAACTACGATGCTGCGCTGGCTGAATTTCAGCGGACCCAAGAGCTGCGCCCGAACTACAAGTTGCTCTTCAACCTCGCGCAAGTACAAGTAGAACGGCACGACAACGTGGCTGCGCTGCAGCTGTTCAGCGAGTATTTGCATAAGGGTGGCGCGAACATCGCGCCCGAGCGCGTCACCGACATCGAACAGGAGCTGCAGCGCCTGCGCGAGAGCGTCGCTGAGCTCACATTGCAGATCAACGTCGAAGGCGCGCGCATCTTCGTCAATGCTGCCCCGGTGGGGATGTCCCCGTTGCGTGAGCCCGTGCTCGTGAACGCTGGCAGCGCGCTAATTCGCGTGGAAAAAGGCGGCTATGCCCCGTTCGTCGAGAGCGTCAACATCGCGGGCGCGGATCGTCGGCAGCTCGACGTCACACTGGAGCCGCTGGCAGCGGCAACGCTGGAAGCGCTGGCCCAGCCGGACTTCAAACCTCGTACGCAGATCTTACCTGTTCCCAACATGACTCCGTTCTGGATCAGCCTGGGCGCGACGCTTGTGCTGGGTGGAGCGACTGCGACCTTCGGTGTGCTCAGCCTGGGCGCCCACGCGGACCAGGTCGAGCTGCTCGCGCGCTATCCGGGCCGCCCGAGCGAGCTGCGTGCGGCCGGCGATCGGCTCCAGACGTTCGCTGTGCTCACGGACGTGTCTGCGGGTGCGACGCTGGTCGCGGGCGTCGCCGCGCTCTACTTCGCATTGAGCCCGCCAGAACGCACTGAAACAGCGCCACTGCGGGTCAGCGCAACGCCTACTGGCTTCATGTTGGCTGGAGCGTTCTGAGCTTTCGTCTACACTGCACCGCGCGATGGATCGCATCACTCCGACAACTCGGCCCGACCGGCGCGCGCAGGGTTTTCAGCGCTGGCATCGCCTGCTCTTTTCGCACTGGGAAGTCCCCGAAGCGGCGCTGCGAGCGCTCGTGCCGGAGCGCTTGGCACTCGACGCCTTCGAGGGCCGCTATTTCGTAGGCGTTGTGTCCTTCACGATGCAGAACGTGCGCCCGATGCGCTGGGCCCCGTCGATTCCGAGCGCGAGCAACTTCGGAGAGATCAACCTACGCACGTATGTTCACCTCGGAGACAGCGAGCCCGGCGTCTACTTCTTCAGCCTCGATGCCGCGAGCGCATTGGTGGTCTGGGCCGCGCGCGCGTTCTGGGGCCTGCCCTATCACCGCGCGAACATCACCATCGAAGACTCGCAACCTGACGTCAGCTATCAGTGTCAGCGTGGTTCCCTCACGTTTGCTGCCCAGGCGCGGGTCGGCGCTGCGCTCTCGGCGGCTGCGCCCGATTCACTCGAATACTTTCTGTGCGAGCGCTACCAGTTCTACGCCGAGCATCGCAGTCGACTGATGCGCGCCCGCGTACACCACGCGCCCTACCCGCTGCATCGCGTTGAGCATTCGACTGTGCAAAGCTCGCTGCTGACGGCAGCGGGCCTGCCGGACACGGGGCAGCGCACAGCGGATCTGTTTAGTCCGGGCGTCGATGTCGACGTCTTCAGCCTCGAGCACATCTAACAGTTCTCACACGAGCTGTTCGACACGCGCGAGGTCCTGGCGAATGGCGGTCACCAGCAGCGTGCGCACGATGGGAGCGCCGAGCTGCAGAAGCTTGGGCAACGCGAGCGTGACCGAGACGCCAAGCCGCGTGTCGCCGCCCTCAGCGGCGAAGCTCAGCGCGATCTGACCGGTAACGCCCGCGCCCTCGAACGCTTCGACCCACAGCTGGTTTGGCTCGAGCGCGACGATCTGCATGTCGAACTCGACCAAACCGCCGGGCCGCTCACGCCAACGCATGCCGACGTGCGGCTCGCCGTCGCTCAGCATGTCGACCGTGCGCAGACTCGCCTGCCAGCGGGGCCGATTGCGCGGGTCCGCAAGGAACCGAAACACGCGCTCGACGGGTCTGCGCACGATTATCTCGTATTGGGCCTGCACGGGCGGAGTATACGGGTCAGAAGCTCTGTGGGCACAACGAGCCGCCGCTCGAGCCTGTGCCTGGCAGGCCCGGATAGGCGGTGCTCTCATCGATCGAGAGCAGGTATTGCACGAGCGCGCTGATCAGCTGCCCGCGTTCATCGGGATCGGTCTCGGTGAAGAAGTTGGCGGACAGCGCCTGGTGGTGTTGGGCGAAGCGATCGCTGAAGAGCGCTTCGAGCGTGCGCGCATTGCCGGCGTGTAAGAATGGCGCCCCGCTCGCGACGCCGAGCAGCGAAGGCACGTTGAAGCCGCGCCCTTCGCCGACTGGATTGCCATCGCCTTGCGCGACGGTGGTCATGTCCGCGCGTAGCTCGGCGATGCCGACGCCTTCTTCTGCGACATTGAAGGTGCCGACTGCACGCAGCACACACAGAATTTGATCGAACGCCGCGGCGTTGCCACCGTTGAAGCGCAGGGTTTGGTTCTCACGCGCCGGCAGGAGCGCGCTCGGAAAGTCCGGGCTGAGACTCAGCGGCGCCGTGCTGAGCGTGCCATTCAACGCGCTGTCCGGCGTGTAGAAGCGGCGCGAGACTGTCCACTTCTCACCACCGTGACAGCCTTGGCATTTGGCTTGATCCTGGAACAGCTCGCGACCGGCCTCGACGAGCGCAGCGTCGAGGTTGCTGGGCGCGCGCGGCGAGCGAATGCTCTGCATGTACTTCTCGATCTCGTTCCAATCGTTCAACCTCGGCGTTTGCTCCAAGCCGAGCGGGTTTTCGGGATCGGCCGCGCGCTCTGACGAGCCGCTCAGAGCGGCATGACCAAGACCTTGAAAGTCGATGCGATCGCCGGTCGCAGGTGGCGTGCTCAGCTCCGCGACGATCGCGCCGACGCCACCCGACACACCGCGCGTGTTCGCTTCGAAGTCAGCGACTTCGTCGTTGATCGCGGTCCAGTTGAAGATGCGTTGATCATCGGGATGCTGCGACGCGAAGCTGCCGTCGAGACTGGTCGACTGGCGTGGACCGCGCGCAAAGTACCAGGTGACGTTGTCAGTCAAACCATCCGCATGGCACGACTGGCATGCGCCCCAACCTTGCCCGCGCAGCGACCAACGTGCGGTTCCCGTGTTGAAGAAGCGCTTGCCGCGCAACATGCGATCCGCGTCGCTGCCAGCGATCGGCAAGCTCGCGCTGGACACGACGCGCGGGTCGGCTGTGCCACCGCTCAGGGTCTGCGTGTTGAAGTCGAGCCCACTCACGTTGCGGCTCACCTCGTTGGCCACGAGCGCGACTTTCTTGTGATCGTGTGCGATCGCCATACCGATCGGGTTTTTGCCCTGTTTTTCTGCAGCGAGGCCCGCTGCGTTGAGATCGATGAAGTTGCTGGTGGTGGCGCCCACGGTCATGATCTCACCCGTAGGCGTGGTCTGGAAGCGGAACACAGCGTCGCTGCCGTTTGCGCTCACATAGCCCACAGTTGTACCTGGAACGAACACGACCTCGCTCGCGAACAACGGAAAACGCTGCTGCGCTGCATCGGTCGCGAGGCCGCGATAGAGCGCGTTGAAGCGCGCGTTCAGGCTGACTGGACTCGTGTCGATCTCGGCCGCCTGTTTGATATCGATGATCGAGAGCACCGGCGCGGTGGTCGTCTTGACGCTCGCAAGGTCGACGCACACGTTGTTGTCCGCGCCTGCAAAAGGCGCGACGCACGCGGGCTCGATCAGGCTGCCGCAATCAGCTGCAGTGGTACACGCGGTTGTGGTCACCTTGACGCCGAGCGGACCTTCGGGAGACGCACATACCGAGAGCGCGTACACGTATCCGTTGTTGATCGCCAGCGACAAGACTTGGTTCGGGTAACATCCTGCGACACCGTTTCGGTCGTCTCGAAAACCCATGTCTTTCAGCGCGGCCAAGCGAATGGTCGAGACCGTGTAGTCAGGCAGACTGACCTTGTAGACGATGCCAACCTTGTGCGTGTCGGCGTTCGAGCCGTCGGGCAGCTCGGCTTCGATCTGTTGTGCGAAGAACTCGCTGACGTACAACGCAGCCGCACCGACTACGACCGATCGCGGGTGCGCCAGCGCAGGTCGCGACGCGATCTCGCCGAGATAACCCGCCTCGACCAGCGCTGCGTTCAGATCCACCGTGCGCAGCAGCTTCATTGTCTCCGTATCCACGACGTTCAATGTGCCGTCGTTCCAGTTCGCGACGAATGCCTTGCGACCCGTCGCATCGAGCGCGAGGCCGGTGGGCTCTGAGCCAACGCGCACGCGCGCTGCGATCTCGGGCTCACCGGCGAGCGAGCCGATCTTCACGAGCTCTTGATCGCGACGGAGGATCACATAAGCGTTCTTGCCATCCGGCGCGAGCACGACTTGGTAGGGCTCTGAGCCCGGCCCGAGCGGCAGCTCCTTCTTGAGCGACAGCTCCGTGAGCGCCTCTTTGTCGTAGCCCAGCGCGAGCACGCTCATCGAGCCGACATCACGATTCACCACGACTGCCAGCGAATCGTCGGGCGAGATCGCGATCGCGGAGCCGGTCTGCGCGTCGCCTGTCGGCGCTGGATCCGCTGGCGCACCGGCGCTGTCCTGCGGAGGTGGCGCGCTGTCTCCGCCGCTGCCAGCGGCAGGCTTGCCAGCTTGGTTTGCGCTCGCTGTAGCGGCGTCTTCGGAGTCGCGCGGGACGCTACGGCCTGCGTCCGGAACCACGGTACCGATGAACGGTGGCGTGTTCTCACCGGCCTGTTGGCCGCAGCCAACAACTGTGAGACCCAACCACATGACAGCGACCCAATCGACTCGTGATTTCATGCTCTGCTCCGGCGCTGAGTTGCAGGACGCGGGACGGCAAGCCGGCCCCGCAGCCCTTTGAGCAACCCTCGTGCCGAGCGCAGCGTCAGCGATTCAGGGCGAGCATTTCGGGGTAGTGGTAGAGGCCTGACTTGGCCGGAGTGTCGAGCGATGTCGCGACCATCGCTTTGGCGATCTGCTCGACGCTGATCGACTTGAACGTGGCTGGCGTCACGAACGAAAACACGGGCAGCACTTTCTCGAGAAGCCAGGGCGTGTGCTGCGACCCGATGATCATCGCCGGCCGGAAGATGCTCACGACAGCCGGCCCGCTCTCCTTCACCGCCTCCTCGGACTCGCCCTTCACACGCGCGTAGCGCGGCATGCCTGCGGCGCCCGAGCCGCTCGCAGAAGCTTGAGGATTGGCGCCGACGGCGGACATGAACGCCAGGTGATTCACCCGCCCTGAAGCCTTCAGACCGCGCGCAAAGGCGGCGTTCAAGTGGACATCGATCGCACGATGCTCGTCGACCGTGAGCTTCGCGGTGCCCGCGCCAACACCCAGCACACTCAGGCCGACAACGTCGCCGTTGAGCGAACGGACGACCTCGACAGTGGCCGCCTCCACACTGGCGGGATCCATCGTTGGAACAAGCTGCTCGCGCAGCTCGACACCTGCCGCGCATGCCAGCGCGACTTGATCCGGTTGCGAGCGCCTCACGAGCGTCACGATCGGATCGAATGATCGCCGGGCGATCAGCTCCTTGATAAGCGCGTTGCCCACCGAACCTGATGCACCGAGAACTAAAGCTGCTTTCCTACTCGCCATGACTTGCTCTTCCTTGAGCTGCCCATAGCACAATCTCGAACGCGGCGGACCCCACGGCCGCGCTCTTCGTAGTGCGCATGACCAGCGAGCCCCGGGCGGCGAGCCGCTGTCACCCGGTGTGCGCACGTGTGAACACCGCGGCGTCACATCGCCGCCGCCATCAGCTGCAACGCAATACGCAATCATGTCCGCGCTTCTTCTGCGCTGTCGCGACGGATGCGTGTGCAGATGGCAAAGAAAGGCGCGGGCTCGCGGTGTTGGATTTCGCTGAATCCGGGTACACCAGAAGCTGGGGTTTTGCAGAGGGGCGCGCATGAAGCGAGTTGTCTTGGCGCTGGGTGCGCTGCTCTTGGTTGCCTGCGACTTGGCTCTGCCCGACGCGGACGGGGGCGCGCCCGACGCCGGCGAGGCCGTCGATTGCGATGCAAATCTCTGTCAGAACGGCGCCACGTGCACGGACGGCGCCGATGGTTTCGAGTGCGAGTGTGTCGCCGGCTACGAGGGTGTGCTCTGTGCGAATGTGATCGACCTGTGTGATCCGAATCCATGTGGGAACGACGGTGCATGCGCAACAGTCGGCAATGGCTTCGCGTGCACGTGTGCGAGCGGCTGGAGCGGGACGCGCTGCGAGATCAACATCGATGATTGTGTCACCGTGACTTGTTTGAACGGTGGCACATGCGTCGATGGTGTCGACAGCTATGACTGCGCTTGTGCGCCCGGCTATCAGGGTGACCATTGCGAACAAGAACACTGCGCGCTGATCGGTGTTTGTGGCACTGGCACCTGCGATGGCCAGGGCGGTTGTGTTTGTGAGCCGGGCTGGAGAGGCAACGATTGCCGCGAGAACATCAATGAGTGTGAGAACGGGACGCCGTGCCTACACCTCGGAGCGTGTACCGATACTGTCGGGGACTTCAGCTGCAGCTGCGCCACCGGCTATCAGGGCAAGATCTGCGATGGATGCACGGCCGGCTATCAAGACAACGATGATGACGGGCAGTGCTGCCGCAACGGCTACAAGGGTCCGCTCTGCCACGACTGCGACGAAGGCTACGAGGATGTGAACGGCGTATGTCGGCAGACGTGCAGCAGCACGCCGAAAGATTGCGGCGATCACGGCATGTGCGACGACTCGGGCAGCGAGCTCGTCTGCGTGTGCGATGCGACGTACTACGGCGAGCTGTGCGACAGCTTTCTGGGCACGTGCACGGTTGGGTTCTGTGGCGCAAACGGAATGTGCGTGTCTACGTCGAGCAACACGCGAAGGTGTGACTGCGACGCGGGCATCGTCGGTCGAATGTGTGAGGGCGTCGATGACTGTGCGCTCGCTCTGGCGAACGGAGAGACGCCCTGCCTAAACGGTGGTACCTGCGTCGACGGCAATGGCGACTACACTTGCACGTGCGCGTTCGGCTGGACGGGCGATGACTGCGCTGACGTGGAGGATTGCGAGGTCGCCGTCTCGCTCGGCGCGTCACCGTGCAACGATCATGGTGCGTGTGTGGACGGCGACAGCGCGTACAGCTGCACGTGCAACGTGGGCTGGCAGGGACTTGCCTGCGACCAAGCAGACGACTGTGCAGGCCACGCGTGCCTGAACAACGGCAGGTGCGTCGATGGCGACAACGCGTACGCATGCGACTGCACAGGCTTGGACTTCGCGGGCGATTTCTGCGAAGTGGCGATCGACAACTGCGTCAACAACCCTTGTCAGCACGGCGGCGCGTGCACTGACACTGGCGCGAGCTTCAACTGCGATTGTGCGGGCACTGGCTACGCAGGCTCGACTTGCCAGGATGATTTCGACGAGTGCGCCGCGCAAGCCAGCATCTGCGGCACAGGCGCATGCGACAGCCCTGCAGCTGGTGGCGGCTACACTTGCCGGTGTCCGGATGGCACGCTCGATATCGCGGCAGACGGCACGGATTGCGCTGAGGTCGTGAGCTTGGCCGCGGGCGCGCGGAACAGCTGCGCGATCAGCGCTGCAGGCTCACTGCATTGCTGGGGCGACAACGCGTCCGGACAGCTCGGTCAGGGCCACCAGGTCAATCCTACGGACGCCACGCCGTTGCGGGTCGGAACAGGCAGCCATTGGTCGAAGCTGAGCGTCGGTGGGCGGCATATCTGCGGCCTGCGTGGTGGGCATCTGTATTGTTGGGGCGACAACTCGAACCGTCAGATCGGTGCGACGAGCGCAGCGGCGCAGACGACTCCGCTCGAGGTTCGTTCCGATCTGGAGTGGACTGATGTGTCACTCGGCGAGTCGCACAGCTGCGCGCTCGCGGGCAGCGACTTGTATTGCTGGGGCAACAGCGCGGACAGCCAAGCGGGCGTGGCGACCGTGCTGTCCGACGTGGATGCGCCGGTGCAGATCGCCGGAACTTGGCGCCGGCTCTCGGCGGGTGCCTTCCATACCTGCGCGATCAACGCGGCGGATGAGCTGAGGTGCTGGGGGCGCAACACGTCAGGTCAGGTCGCGCTGCCTGCCGGCGCCGATGGCCCGTGGAGCGCCGTGCAAGCTGGGCCGACACATACCTGCGCGACGGCTGGAACGCGCGCGTATTGCTGGGGCGAAGGCAGTAAAGGTGCACTCGGCAACGGTCAATCAACAGACGAAGCTGCGCCTCAAACAGTCAGCTCGGCGCAGCCACTTGTGTCACTTGCTACAGGTGAAGACTTCAGCTGCGGCACCGTGCGTGAGCCGGATCCATCCAACCGCTTCCAGCTCTACTGTTGGGGCTCAAACGATGACCGCTTGCTGTTGCAGGCCGGCGGCCATGTCAGTGTTCCGACGCTGCTCGCGCCCACCTGGACAGCCTACGCGGTCGGCGCTCACCACATGTGCGCCGTCGACGATGGCCTCGTCCAGTGCTGGGGCAACAATGTAGATGGTGCTGTCGGCAATGCAGCGCCATCTGCCTCGCTCGTCGAGGCGCCCGCGCTCGTGAAGAGCGCTGTCGTCACGCACTCAGCTTCCAACCGCTGCGCAGCAAATCCCTGCAAGAACGGTGGCGCCTGCAGCACGACCCACGGAGGCTTCAGCTGCGATTGCACAGGCACCGGCTTCACCGGCGCCGATTGCACGGTCGAGACCGACGAGTGCGCGACACCGGGCATCTGCGGCCAAGGCGCCTGCCGCGACCTGCTCGATGACCAAGGTTACGCCTGTGCTTGCCCACACGGCCTTGTCGACATAGATCAAACAGGCACCACCTGTGAGAAGGTGGGGTTCATCGCAGCGGGCGTCAATCACACGTGCGTGCTGACGGGAAGCTCGCGGACGCTGCACTGCTGGGGCTCGAACCGCTACGGTCAGCTCGGCCTCGGCGTCACAGGCACCACAGCGTATTATCCAAACGAAGACAGTCAGACATATCGCACACCGCTGCGCCTCAGCACGATCGCCGGCGCGACGACCGACGCACGTGGTTGGACGCAGCTCGTGGTCGGTGAAAACGTCACGTGCGGCGCGCTGCCTAACAGTCAGGGAGCTGAGTCATTGTACTGTTGGGGTGACAATACCCTGGGTCAAACAGGTGTGGGCTCGATCACGATCGGCTATAATCCGGCGCCGACGACCGCGACTGTCACGCCCAACTTTCACGCGACGCCGCAGCTGTTGGATGCGACGCGGACTTGGATCTCGCTCGCGAGCAGCTACGCAACGACATGCGGCATCGACACGACCGGCGCGCTGTATTGCTGGGGCTTCAACCGCTACGGCCAAGCTGGCAATGGCTCGTACGGGAATCCACAGATCACTGACGGCGCCTACTCGTTCGTTCCGATCATGTATGCGCACGCGACGCCGGTTGCGCCGCCGTCCGGTCAAACCTGGGTATCTGTCACGCCAGGCAACACAACCACTTGCGCGCGCACCAACATGAACAATGTGTACTGCTGGGGTCGCCGCAATCTCGGTCAAGCCGGGGTGGGAACAACCATCGCCGGTACGGGCGATTTGCTGGTGCCCAGCACAGTCGACAAGCCTGATCCACAGGGCTTCACGGGTGTGTGGAACGACATCACCCATTCGTGCGCGTTGGTCGGCGACGCAGCGTATTGCTGGGGTCAAGGCACCAGTGGAGGCATTGGCAACGGCGCCAACAGCAACCGCAGCTCGCCGACGTTGGTCTCGGGCAGCGCGAGCTTCAGCAGCATCTCGCTCGGCTCCAACTTCGGCTGCGGCTTGGTCGCCGTGCCAGCCACGACTCCGCAGGCGTACTCCGCCTACTGCTGGGGCAATAACCCCAGAAACATCCTGCTCACAGGCGCGGCCAGCGCAAACGTCCCCACGCCCGTCAACACCTCGCGACAGTGGGAGCTGCTCGACCTCGGACCGGGCCACGCATGCGGCGTCGACCACAGCGACGGCAAGCTCTACTGCTGGGGCGACAACGGCCTGGAAGGCGGCGTAGGCCAAGGCAAGATCGGCTCAGTCCCCGCCCAACAAACCGGCAACATCGGCCTCGTAGACCCCGTGCGCGCGGCCCAAGCCAAGCACCCAGCCCAGTGAGCCGGCTAGAGATCGTGGCGTGCGGCCCAGCTGGTGAGATCTTGGCGCGTAATAGCTGCAGCCATCAGCTCCGGGAATAGATCCGGGGTACATGCAAAAGCTGGGATGCCCAATGCGGCAAAGGCTTGTGCGTGGTCGTGGTCATAGACCGGTGCGCCTTGATCGCTCAACGCGAGCAAGCAGACCATGTTGACGCCAGATTTTTTGAGCTCGGCCGCTCGCAGCAGCAACTCTTCGCCGTCTCCTCCTTCGAAGAGATCGGAGATCAGGACCAGGATGGTCTGCGTGGGGCGAGCGACGACCTGCTGGCAATACGCCAGCGCTTGCGCGATGTCTGTGCCGCCGCCGAGCTGTGCTCCGAACAACAGCTCTACCGGGTCACGCACGTGCTCGCTGAGGTCGGCGACGTTCGTGTCGAACAACACGAAGCGCAGTGTCACGCTGCGCAGCGATGCGAGGACGGCGCCGAAGATGCTCGAGTACACGACTGAGCTGGCCATGGAGCCGCTCTGATCGATGCACAAGACGATGTCGCGCAGCGCAGAGCGGCGGCGCGCATAGCCGACCACGCGCTCGGCGATCACGCTGCGGTGGGTCGGGCTGTAGTGGCGTAGGTTCTTGCGGATCGTGCGATCCCAGTCGATCTCGTGCGGACGCGGCCGCCAGGTGCGCTGGGCGCGCTGCAACGCGCCACGCACGGCTTGTTGCGTGGGATGGCGCAGGCGTTTCTCTAGATCGTCGACGACTCTGCGCACGACTTGCCGAGCCGTTTGTTTGGTACGCGCGGGGATAACACCGCTCAGCGTGAGCAGGTTCGCGACCAGGTGAACGTCGGGCTCGACCTGACCTAACAGCTCGGGCTCGAGCAGCATCTGGCGCAGGTCGAGGCGATCGAGCGCGTCTTGCTGCATGAGCTTGACGACCGAGCTCGGAAAATACGTTCGTATGTCACCGAGCCAGCGCGCTACGTTTGGGCTGGATGCGCCGAGGCCGCCGCTGCGCTCAGAGTCGTAGAGCGCTTCGAGCGTGCGGTCCATGCCCAGCTGCTCGCGCGTGAGCTCCGAGTCGAGCTCGTCTTCTGCATGGCGCCCCAGGAGGAGCCGCCAGCGCGCGAGCCGCTCGTCAGCCATAGGCCGTCTCCGCCGCTATCACGCTTGGGCTGCCACGCATTCGAGCAGTGTAGCAGCACGGCTGGCGATCAGTCAGCGGTCAGCGGCGCGACTTGCACGCGCGCGCCGTGCGGACTCGCGGTTGCTGTCGCGCAGTCGGTCGGCAGCACGGACCTCGCGGCGTGCTTCAGCATCCCGTGCCTCACGTGCACGTTGTTCCTCGCGCGACTCTTTCGGCGGCGCGAGCGCGCGCACAGTCTTGGCTGCCTCGCTCTCACGAACGCGCTCCTCGCGTCGTGCTTCACGCCGCCGGTCTGCTTCGCGCGCCTTGCGTATCTGCTCAGCCATGTCCTTCTGGCTGATGCTTTCTACCTGCTCGCGATCTTGAGCCAGCACGCTCGCCGGCAGCCCGACCGCGTTGAACAATAAGATCAGCGACACTGTTCGGCAGGCTTGTCGATCCATAAAACGGAGATGCACCCACAGTCCGATCAGAGCAAGCGTGCTCCTAAGCGAATTCATCACACAGTGCAGCAAACGCCGCGAGTTGGCCCGTTTGGTTGCTACTAACCTGGAACTTATCGTCGCTGTTTCGGCTCAATCCGGGTGATTTCGAACCAGGACTAGGGCGTGAAACGTTGTGCATAACGGACTAACACTCTGTTAGCGTTCGATGCCGAGAATGTGTGCGAGCACGGGCATAATGCATTCGACGCGCGCCGGGTCGAGATCAGGCTGTGCGGGTGCCTGCACCCGCTGGTGCGGCCCTTGATCGTTCTTGATGACACCTGCGACCCTGCGGCGTTCTGCGGGCGAGAGCGCAGCGAATGCGCGGCGCAAGAGCGGCAGTTGATTTTGGAACGCGGACTCGGAGAGCTGCCGCAGCCACGCATCCAAGCATTCCAGCAGCTCGGTTTGGTGCACAAGCAAGAGCCCGTCGCCTTCGATCAGGCCTTCTATCCACGCAGCGGATCGCGCCGGGTCGAGGCTCGAGCTGAGCGCCAGGCTTGCCCGCTCGGACAGCTCGGGCTCAGTCAGCGCGCGTTGTCCGAGCAGCCAGCGACAGGCGCGGCCGCGGATGCGTGGCTGGACGGGCTCAGCATCTGCGAGCACGCGCAGCATGCTCAGCCACTGATGTTGAAGCGCCGCGTCGTCGAGCAACATGCACGCGGTTTGTGCGCCGCTGAGAGCGGCGAGCATACTGGCCGCCGCTTCGTCGTCGAGCTGCGAGCATGCGGCAAGCGCACCGACCAGCGCGCGTTCGAACAGTGCATTGAGCACGGGGCGCAGGTGGTCGGCCTTGGTCTCGCGCACGTCGCCGTAACGAATGACCCGTGCGAGTGGGCCGAGCGCTTCCAGCTGCATGCGCACGTCGCTCGAAGCGGCCGCGCGCGTATCGAGCTCGCTCGCGAGGCCGGCGATCGACTCCGGCAAATGCGCGAGCATGGCGCGTTCGATAAGCTCAGTCAGGCTGGACAGATCAGCCGCGCGAGCGCGCTCGGCGAGCTTGTTTTTTGCAGCTTGCTCGACAGTCGTGCCGTAGACATTTGCGGCGATCAGCTCGACGGTCAGCTCGGGTTGCCAGCACAGCTGCAGCGTCTCGCGGAATGTGCCAGTGCCGCGCTCGCTGTCTTCGATCTGGCCCCACTGGACGTCGAGCAGCTGCAAGCGGTGCACGAGCTCGCTGCGCGAACGGTCGAGCGGCTTCCGCAGATCGAGCTCGATGGTGATCACTTCGGGATCGAGCTTCAACCGTAGGCTTTTGCACTGGCGTTCGAAGTCTCGCAGCAGCGGCACTTGACCCGCGCTCTCGGGCACGCGACCGATCGCGTCGCCGATCTCCAGCCGTGTGCGGATCAAGGCCAAACGTGCGCGCTCGCCGCCTACGAGCACGGCTTCGATCGCGTCGCGAAGCTCGCTGAGGCCTGGCATCGGTAGCTCGCGCAACGAAGCGAGCGCGCCGGCCAAGCGCACCGTTTCGATCACGTTGGCGGACGAGGCATCGAGCTCTTGTTCGCGCAACAACCTTGCAGCCAGTGTCGCCCAGACAATCGGCGCTTTTTCGGCGTGGCGCCACAGCTGCCCGTACCACCCCGGCGAATCGACGCCTGCGCCGTAGCCGCTGCGGAAGGTCAGCTTGCCGTACGTCCAAGGGATCCAGGTCGCGACCACCTTCACCTTGGGCAAGCCCTTGAGCAGCTCGGCGTCTGGCTTGGCAGGACCGAGCGTCGACAGCTTGGGGGCGTGCCAGGCACCGCATACGATCGCAATACGTTCGTAACCTTGTTTCTGCGCGGCGCGAATGGTCTGGCGCATGTACGCTTCGCGCTGCAGCTCGCGGCGGCTGCGCTCCGTGTATTGTTCGCGCACAGCGCTCATGGCTTCGAGGATCGCCTCGAACAAGCCACCGGCTTCGATGCGTTGTTCGACCTGCAGGTCCCACCACTGCTCGTGGTCTTCGAAGCCTGCAGCTTCGGCGAGCAAACCGATCGGGTCGTCGCGCAGCGCTTCTTCGCGCGCTTCTGTTGTGGCTGCATTTTCGCGCGACTCGGCCGGCGCATCCGCCTTGCGGGCGAGCTGGTGACCACACGGCAGGTCCATGAACTGCGCTGGGATGCCGCGCTCGGCGGCGTAGCGCAGCGCCTGCCACTCGGGTGAAAACTCGGCGAACGGATAGAACAGCGCGCGTTCTGGTTCCCCATCGACGTGCACCAGCAGCGCGACTGGCGGCACCATGTCGGGAGCAGCCAACAGCGGCAACGCGTTTGCGGCATCGCTTGGACCTTCCACGAGCAGCACATCAGGCGCGAGCGCTTCGAGCGCAGTGCGCAGTGCGCGGGCGCAGCCGGGGCCGTGATGGCGTATGCCGAAGACGTGCAAGCTCATGGGGCGGTCACGGCAGCTCGCGGCTCGCGCGGTACAAGTCCTTCCACTCGTCGCGCTCCTTCACGACCGTCTGCAAGTACTCTTGCCAAACGATCTTGTCCTGCACCGGATCTTTGACGACCGCACCGGTGAGGCTTGCAGCGATGTCGTGCGCGCGCAGCTCGCCATCGCCGTAGAACGCGGCCATCGCCAGGCCGCTCGTCACGACGCTGATCGCTTCGGCGGTGGAGAGTGTGCCGCTCGGCGACTTGAGCTTGGTTTTGCCGTCGAGCGTCTTGCCGTCGCGCAGCTCGCGGAACACGGTGACCACGCGGCGGATCTCTGCCAATGCAGGCCGCTCGATGGGCAGAGCCAGCGCACGGCCGAGGTCGCTCACACGACGCTCTACGATCGCCACCTCGTCTTCCAGCGTGTCTGGGACTGGCAAGATCACGGTGTTGAAGCGACGCATCAGCGCGCTCGAGAGATCGTTCACACCTTTGTCGCGGTTGTTTGCGGTGGCGATCACGTTGAAGCCGCGCTGGGCTTGGATGGCTTGGTTGAGCTCCGGGACCGGCAGCATTTTCTCTGACAACACGGTGATCAGCGCGTCTTGGACTTCGCTCGGGATGCGCGTGAGCTCTTCGACGCGGGCGATTCGGCCTTCGCGCATGGCCCGCAACATGGGGCTGGGTACGAGCGCTGCCAGCGTTGGACCTTCGGCCAAGAGCCGCGCGTAGTTCCAGCCGTAGCGTAGCGCGGTCTCGTCGGTGCCGGCTGTGCCTTGCACGAGCAAGTTGGAATCGCCGCTGATGGCTGCAGCTAGGTGCTCGCTCACCCAGCTCTTTGCGGTGCCCGGAACGCCGTAGAGCAAGAGCGCGCGATCGGTGGCCAGCGTGGAGATCGCGATCTCGATCAGGCGCACGTTGCCCACGTACTTGGGGGTGACGTCGAAGCCGTTCTCGAGCTTGCCGCCCATGACGTAGGTGCGCACGGCCCACGGTGATAAGCGCCAGTTTGGCGGGCGCGGGCGTGTGTCTTGTTGGCTGAGCTCTGCGAGCTCGTGTGCGAATTGGGTCTCTGCTGCGGCGCGCAGCACAGTGTCAGCGGGGTTGTCAGTCGTCACCGGTGGTCTCCGCGGCGATGCTACGCCGGAGCGCAGCCACTTCTTGGAAGTCGGCCAGTGCGCGCACGAACGCGCGCAATGGATATTCGACTTGTTTGATCTCGGGCAGAGGCAGCGCGTCGGGCAGGAGTGCGACCGGAATGGCAAGCGCCGCCACGGGGATGATGTCGCGGAACGTGGGTCGCAGGTCCGCGATCGCGGCGAGCACGCGCAGCGCGAGCGGCTCGGGCCAAGGTCGCGGCAGGTGCGGCAAGAGCACGCGCAGCTTGTCCTCCGAGACGAGCTGAGGCGCACGTGCGGCGACTTCTTGTGCTGTGAGCTTAGCGCTCAGCAGGACGCGCGGATCTGGTGGAGCAGCAGCGGGCAGCTCGCTCTTCGCCCAAGCATCCCACAACGGAGCAAACCAAGACTGCTCGTCATAGTGCAGCGCCGCCAGCGTCAACCCATCCAACAGAGCCGCCGCAAACTCATGCCCACCAGCTGCCGCCACCAGCTGCCGGGCCGCAGCGGAACGCGGCGCGGCTGCCGATTTGCCAGGCTCGCCAGGGACCAACGCTGGATCGTTCGCGTTGGCGTCCGGCATACGATCCGGTGCAGCAGCAACGCCTGCTTGCGGCGATGCAGCAGCGACCGACGAAGGCTGCTTTGTAGATGGTAGCCAGGTGGCGCAGGGGACTGCCGCTATCAGCTGCTGGAGCCACCATTGCCGTTTGCCGAGTGGACTGGCGTCGGGTGGCTTTTCGGCGATTCCGTCGCGGGTCCAGCTGGGGTCGAGTGGCTCGGGCGGCAGGCTGATGTGCCATGTGCCGTGTTGCGGTGCTGGCCCTGGCTCGAAGCGTACATGCGCTCGAGCGCGAGCGAGCATACGCGCCGCGACTTCGCTATCTGGCAGGCGCCAAAGCAGACGCGCAGCCGTGCGCTGCACTGACGTGCTGCGGTCGGCGAGCATGTCGCTCAAGAAGGCTTGGTCATCCGGCGAAAGGCCGATCGCAAACGCCTCTGCAAAGGCGGCGCGTTGCTCGGCGCGCTCGTGCTTCCACGCCTCCGCTGCGAGCTCGCGACCGCGTGCAGGGTCCAGCTCGCGAAGCAAAGTGAACAGTCGACGACGCTCAGCGGCGTTGCCTTCCGACCAGCGTTCGGCGAAGTCCGCAGGGAGCGCGCGACTGCCCTCCCCCGCAGCGCGTGCCCACGCCCATTCGGCTCGAGTCTGTGCGAGCCAGGCGCCACGGTGACCGAGCACCGGGCGCAGCAGATCACGCAACGCAGGCGACGATTGCTCCAGCGCAAGCGGCAAGAGCTCCGGCGCCAAGCGCACGCCGGCACGGGCCATGCGCCTGAGCGTCTCGTTTAACAGCTCGCCGCCCTGCTCTAGGAGCGCACGAGCAGCAGCCGTCAGCTGCAGAGAGCTCACCCGCATGGTCTCGGCCTCAGCCACCGGTAACAGCGAAACTCGCTGCGGCAACACACCCCCCGCACGCCGCGCAAGGGCCTCCGCCGCCGCGCACAGCAGCAACGCGCGTTCGCGCTCGATTCCAGCGAGCTTGCCGATCAACCCATCGGCCGAGCTAGCTGCACGCACACCAGTACGCGCCGTGCCGAGGATCGCCTCGCGGAGGAGCTCACTCATCGGCGGCTCCGGGGGCCAGAGTTATCAGGCGGTCTTCGGACCAGGCTGTGCGGGGTGACAAGGCGTAGCCGTCCCATTCGCCTGCCACGGTGAGTGGGTGGCCGCCGCTGAGCGCGAGCAGGACATCGTGGCTCGATCCGCGCAGCGGCATAGCTAGGCCGGTCGCATCGACAACCGCGTAGGGCTCGGGCGCTGCAGCTGGCAGCGGCAGGACACCGCTGAGCACGATCAGGCTTGCCCCTACCCACGGGCTGCGACCGAGCAGCTCCGCGTACCCGGTCACGGCTGTCTGAATGTCGTCGCCCTCCGGTGCAGCCATTAGCGGCAACGGCGCAGCACTTCTCTCCACGATCATGGCGCGCTGCGGCGCCGCGCTCGGCCAGAACGCTAGCTTCGCCTGCAGCTTGGTTCCCGCCGCCAACGCAGCCTCGAAGCTTGTGCCGAGCGGGGTGAACTGCAGCACCAGCGCACTGCGCTTAGTGCGCGCTCCGCGCAGCCACGCGCGTTGGCTACGCACGCGCTCGTTCTCATCGATCACGTCACACAACACATGCCACTCGTCTTCGAGCGTGTCGCCGCGAGCCAGGACCTCGCGCTGATCGAGCGTCATCCCCATGCGCCTGCGCACATCCGCAGCCAGCAGCGGCTCGAGCTGATCGATCCGCCGGTAGGCGTGCGACAACAGCGCGAGCTCACCCAAATCATCCAGAATTCGCTGGGGCCAAGCGTCACTGGCGCCCACGCGCTCAGCCAGCCCGCGCACGCGACTGGCGAGCCCCGGAGCTTGCGCATCCACCAGACGGCGCGCCTGCGCATCCCAGAAGTCATACGACTCGTGCTGCAGCCGCGCGAGGCCTTGCCGCACGACATCGCTCAGCCAAACATCGAGCTGATCCAACCCGGACAAGATGTTCTCATGACGACGTTGAGCGCGCTTAGCCTGCGCCACAGCATCGACAGGTTTGTCCGGCGCTTGCGCACGCGTCGCTTGCTGCGCGCGCTGCTCGAGCCACGCCTGTACCCACTCTGGCTGCGCCGACTCGCTCACACGCTCGGGCGCATCCGCCGCCAACAGCAGCAAGCCAAGCGCATGCTTGCACGGGGATTTGCGACTCGGACAGCTGCAATGAGCAGCCAGGTCCGCGAGCGCGATCTGCGTGCGGTACAGCGTGGACCCCTGACACTCACCCCACAACGCGACCGCGCTGTGCCCGAGCCCGCGCCAGACGTTGGGTCGAGCCAGCTTCTGCCCCGCCGCGACGGTTCGCCCATCGGACGTAAGACTGAGAACCTGCGCTTTGTTGAGCGTAAGCGGCATGCGCGCCGCGAGTATAGCGCCCCGGCAGCCCAAGCACGTGCAAGTAACAACACCTGCGCATCGAAGGCATCGGGGCGAGAGAAATTTGGAACCGCCAGGGCGCCAGAAGACGCCAAGAGAGAAGACAAAAAATGCTCCGCAGACCTGCCGCAAAGCCATTCGCACAGCAGCGGAGCATCTTCTTCCTGGCGTTCTTCGGCGTCCCTGGCGTCCCTTGGCGATGAATCTCGCCTCTCCCCCGCGCGCAGCTGATAGCGGCAGCTGAGATTTGCTCAGACCAGCAACGCAAGCTCACGGCTGCAGCGGCAGCCAGTCGACTACGCGCGGCATACGACCGCGCAGTCGCGTCCAGTTGCGGAGCCCGCTCGGTCTCGGTCTGCGCAGGCTCCACTTCGTGCGCGCGGCAGACAGAGCCCGCAAGCCATACCGCTGCAACACACAGGCCGATTTGGCCAAAGCACATCATCCTCTTCATCAGCGAGCCACCACAGTTCTGAACGGCGAACTGCGCGAATCTCGCGGTTTTGCAAGATCGGTGCGCGCTGGCCAGCCTTGCCCGCTGCTGCACCCCGGCCATGTGTTCCAGTCCACGACACTGTCCGCGCAAGCGCGATAACCAGCCTTTCTTGCTGACGCGCGCACGCGCGAGCCTAGGACATCGGCGCTGGGCAGTCGCAGCGCGATGCAGTGGGGAGGTCGTGCATGTTCACGCGCAGAGGTTTTTCTTGGGCTGCGTTGATCGGTCTATCAGCTTGGGCGTCGTACGCGTCCGCGCACGGCACCAGTCACGAGTGCAAGCCGACCGGCTCGCCGAACGCGCACGGGCAAACCGGCGCCGTTGCCGTCGCCCAGCCCGTCGAATACTGGTCCAAGCCCTGGCTGCTCGTCGCGGACAAGCAAACGCGCCCGGACAAGGTGCGGCTCGTGAGCGCGGGCGGCGACATCGTGGAGATCGCGAAGCCGCCGATCACCGTCGAGCCCGTGAAGTGGCTCGCGCGCGGACGTGCAGTGTACGCGCTCAGCAAAGGCCGCAGTCTGACGCAGGGCAAGAGCGATGTCGTATTGATGCGCTGGGGCACCGATCCGCGACCGCGGCTGACCAACATTCGCACCGGCATCACGCTCGAGGGCGAGCTGGGCGCGGTGTTCTCCAATGAGTTTTTGGCGCTGAGCTGGGCGGAGAAAGCAGCCGACGGCAGCCTGCATCGCATGTTCGTGACGATGGACACCGAAGACATCAAGGTGCCTGAGCCGAAGGATCTCGGCGCGGATGACGGCGCCACGCTGCGCGTGCAGGCACTGGACAAGACGTTTGTCGTGCTGTGGACCTCGAAGGCTGGACTTATGCGCGCGACCTTCGATCAATTCGGCAAAGCGAACGGCTCCGTGAGCACGCTGGCATACGGCGACACGGCCAAAGCATCGAGCAACACGCTCGCGGCGCTGCAATGCGGCGATCGCTCTTGGCTGTTGCGACAGAACGGCCAAGAGCTCGTACTCTCGTACGCGGGTGCAACCGGCGCGCTCAAAGAGCTGGCCCAACTGCCGCTCGCACCCGACGCGACGCTCTTGCCCACACAATGCGCCGCAGGCTCGATCGTGATCGGCAGGCGCACGCTCGATGCTAAAGCCGGCAGCGTCACGCTCTGGGTGTCCACGGTCGACCAATCCGGCAAGGTGCATGATCGCCGCGTCAAAGACGCGCGCGGCAGCGCCGACGAGATTCGCATGGCGCAGTTCTCGCAGATCGGTGACAAGCTGACGAGCTGGTGGATCCAAGGCTCCGGCGTAGAAGCCAAGGTCTGGTCGCGCGAGCTGAGCTGCGAGTAGCGGCACAGCTCGTACGTATTCGCCCTGGATTACAACTGAGATACGGCCGCGCAAACCGGTTCGTTCACCCCGGCTGGGGACGCCGTCGGAATGCGCAGTCGTGAGGGCGCGGCCGCTGAACCATTTGTCGAAATGATGAGCTCTATTGGCAAACGGCTGGTGCCAGGCGAAGGTCCGCAAACCTCATGTGGACGTTTCCGCCTCGTCGTATTGCCATTGGAAACCTGTACCTCGCGGGAGCGTTGTCATTCGTTGCGTGCGACCGCGCGCACGAGTCGATGACGCTGGCCGCAGAGGACGCGGCCGATGCTGCAGTCGCGTCCGCTCGGTCGAGCTCGGGCGGTGCGGGCGCTGCGAAGGAGCAGGCTTCCGCAGCTGCCCCCGCAGGTCGCGCTAGCTCGGGCAGCGCGGGCACCGCAGCAGCAGGAAGCGCCGCCCCGACAGCGGGAAGCGCCGCGGCAGCCAGCGCGACTCCGACAGCAGGAAGCTCCGTGGCAGCAGCGGGTAGCGGCGCTGCAGGCACGACCGCAAACAGCCCAACGAGCGGGACAGGCGGCTCCGGAGCGCCAACCGCAGGCAGCTCGGCCATGCTTGGCCCCGACTGCGGCAAAGACCCCCTCGCAAACGAGCAGCCTCTCGGCCGCGGCTTCTTTCAAGCGTTTCGCGGCCTGTTCGGCTGCACGAAACCAGCTGATCTCGCGCTGTATCGCCAGATGTTGCCCGAAAAGTTCGAGATGCCGGCGGACCCGCAAGTCTGCTTCTACGTCTTCCACTTCGCGATCAGCGGCGTCGGCCCGTACAACGAAGCGGCGATCCTCATGCCGATCACATACGCCGGACAAGCCGGCAAATACGTGCTCACGATGCCGCTCGACAACCTTGCAGCCAGCAGCGGCGGACGTGCTCAAGGTTTCCCGAAGTACATCGCTGAGGAAGTGTCAGTGAGCGAAGACGGCACCAACTGGACTGGTGTCGTGCGCAACGCTGGCGAGATCGATCTGCAAGCTTCTTACACAGGCGCATGCCGTGAGGGTGGCGACTTCCCCTTCCCCGACTTCATCAACCTGACGCCGATCGCGATCAGCGCCAGCCAGAACGCGGCATACATCGCGCCGCGCACAGGCAGCGCGCTGGTGATCCCTGCTGAGTATCTCGTCGAACCAAAGTTCTACAGCTTGCAGGGCAGCGTCCAGATGCAGATCAACGACGCGCTGCCGTGGAACGGCCTGTTCGACGAGTCTCAAGCATTTCCCGCGCAGCTCGTGACGTTCAAAGGCGGCATCGATCTCGGCAGCCGCGCGCTCGACTGACCGCCGACCGCCCATAAATGCCGTGCATGCTGCTACCATGGCAGCATAACTAGCAACCGATGCCTCGCTGCACGACATACCTCGCACTTTTGCTGGCATTGCCGGCGTGCAACCCATCAACTTCGCCGCCAATAGCGGCACCACCGCCACCTGAGCCGGAGCCAGCCACGGCACCAGGCCCCGAGCGCGAGCCCGAAGCAGGCTGCCGCTCCGAGCGGAGCGGCAACCTCGGCCATCCCAGCGGCGAGTGGTTTTCTGGCACTGAAACGAAGGTATGTGCAGCGCTGATCGAACCCGCGAGCCACGATGGCTCGTATGGCAAGACGCGCATCGTGTTCGACCGCGGTCCGAGTGCTCCACAGGTGACGCACGAGCTCACCGGCATCTACCGCATCTTCAGCCATTCACCACGCGCGCACGCATTTGTCATCGGAGGTCAGTTCGAGACCGGCGTGTTCGTCCTCGTCGAGCGCCTCGGGCTGATCGACGATCGCGATGGCAGCTTGCGCTGGTCCAAGTATCGGCCACCGCTGCGCATCGTCAGCATCGTCGCGAGCCCTGACGGCGACACGCTCGCGCTCATCGCCGGCCCGGAAAACGCAGACATGAGGCCGTTCCGTCTGTGGAGCTACCGCCCCGCCGAAGATGCATTGAGCCGGCTCGGACCCGCGCCTGGCCCGCCGCCGGACGACTGGGAATGCGACCGCGCCTACCCGAGTCGTTGGCTCACGATTCCTGGCAATGAAGCCTACACGGACATGGATCCCGGCGTGATCACGTTCAGCTCACCCGACGAGCTGCAAGTCAGCTACGGCGCGGACACGTGCAAGAGCCGCGCGAAGAAGCGCACTGTGCGGCGCTGGAATCTCGCAAACGCCAAGCCTTGGCAGCAGCCCGCGCGCAGCGCGGATGAGCTCGAATACTAGGGCCGTCGCGACGGCTCACGCCGCGCGTGGCGCTACAGTTGCCTGATGATGCGGTTGCGCCGGCGTGCGAGGCCGAGCCCTAAGAGCGCGAGCCATGCGAACATCGGCGTGTTGCGGGACTGCACCTGCCCAACGCTGCAGCCGCTTTCCCGTGCGCTTTCGGGCACCATGCTTGCATCGACGGTTATGCGCGCTGCGCTGTCGCTGCGCGAGATCGAGCTGGGCTTTGATGCATCGACCGCGGCGTCGCCCGCGTCTGCTTTTTCAGCATCGGAGCGTTTCGAAGGCTTAATTTGGCTTTCAGCGGCAGGCTTGGGGTCATCCTTGGGCTTGTCTTCCGCGGCCTGCTGCGGCGCGCCGCCGCCAGGAGCGGCAGGCTTCATCTCGATCTCGGCGCAATCCATCACGCGTGCGGCGCCCCAATCGGCGTGATCATCCACGTTGCCGTCGCCACCGTCCGAGACAACGAGTCGCAGCTGTTGGCTGCCAGTCAACTGAATTGCGATGTCCTCACGCTCGTCGCTGCCACGCTTGAGGCCGCTGTCGTAGACCATGTTGTCATCGAGGAACACCTGAAACACGACCGAACCGCGCTCCGCGACCTCATCGTCGACCCCGACGGCGGCCACAAACTTTCCGTTGCAGCGCCCGTCGAGATGGAAGCGTACGTCCGACGGCGCATGCACGCCGAGGCCGGTGTTGAACGCGACGCCATCGATCAGCATCGGCTTACCGTCTTCACCCTCCCCACCGTGGCTCTTGTCGCGCTCAATAGGCCCCGAGCCATTCATGACCGGATCGAGCGGCGTGAGTGAGCTGAGCTGCGTACGCGGATAGATGTCACGGTACACACGCTGCGTGGCACCCGCCGAGTCCTTCACGAATAGCTCGACGCGCACCCAGGTGTTAGCCTCGTCCGCCTCGAACTGCGGCACCATGAATGTTAGACTGTGGCTGCCGCTCATTGCGCCGAGCAAAGGATGCGTGTGCGTGTCATGTTGATAGTCGACCTGCCAGGTGAACGCGCTCGCCGGCAACGCGCCATCCTCGTCGTCGCTGGCGGTACCCTTCAGCGTAATCATCTCGCCCGGCGCGTACTCGATGCGCGCGTCACCTGCGATGGCAGCCTTTGGCGGCCGATTGGTGGTGATTGTGAGCTCAGCTGCCTGCGAGCTCGTCTGTCCAAACTCGTTCTGGGCAACGGCGAAGAACTTCACAGCGTTGTCCTCCGCGGTGGTGCGCTCGATCGTGTACTTGGCATCGGTCGCGCCCGGAATAGGCACACCGTCGCGCTGCCACTGGATCGTGGTCGCATCCTGAACTGTGACTTCGAACGTGACTGGGTCGCCGAGCACGATGGTTTGTGAGACCGGGTTCCTCGAGATCCGCGGAGCTGCGCTGCCGGAATAGCTGATCTTGCTCAGTGTTCCGACGCTTGGATCATGCGTCTTCGTGTCTTGGTTGCGCGACAAGTAGTAGACACTGCCATCCGGCACGACGGCCAGGTTCGTGGGATAGCCGATGCCACTCGCGAACGGACGCACCTGTTTGGTCGTCAGATCCAACACCTCGATCGTGCCGGCGCAGAAGTCTTCGAATAGAAACGTGCCGACGTAGTCCGAGGGAAATTGCGCGATCGTCGGATTGTAGAACCCGCCGCCGGTGATCGAACAATAATTGTTAGAATGTGCATACGCGTAGAACGGCGCTTCGTACCTTGTGTCTTCGGAGGGGCCTTCGACCAATGACCAGCCGTAGTTTGCGCCACGCTTGTCCTCGTTGATCTCTTCCCAATCAGCTTGCCCGACGTCGCCCACCAACATGCGACCGGTGCCTGGCTGAATGTCGAACGCGAACGGGTTGCGGTAACCGTAGCTCCAGATCGCACCAAAAGCGTCAGGCTCGTTGACGAACGGATTGTCACCCGGGACGCTGCCGTCCGGCCGAATGCGAAGGATCTTCCCAAACGGATTTGACAGCATTTGCGAGTTAGACTCGGGCAGCGGACCATCTTCGTGGTTGCCGACGGCCACATAGAGCATGCCGTCCAGGCCGAAGCGCATGGCGCCGCCCATGTGAAACTGAACGCGGATCTCGGGTAGCTCGATCAAGTGCATGATCGAGCTTGGATCCGCGCGACCGTCGACTTCTGTCACACGCAGCACATGATTGTTCGATGTGGACTCGCCCTTGATCGAGCAATATGCGTACACGTAGTGATTTGTCGCGAAGCTCGGATCCGGCACGATGCCGAGGCATCCGCGCTCGTAGGTCGAGTCGACGTCGGGCACTTCCCAGTAGCTCTCCGTGAGCATGACGTCGTCCTTCACCGTGCGAATCACGCCGTTCTGCTGCACGACCAGCACGCGGCCGTCCGGCAACGCAGTCAACGCCGTCGGGCTCATCAAACCATCGGCGATCTGTTGATCAGCGAACCCCATGGGCACTTCCGCAGCGCGTGCACTGCTCACGGCAGCCAACAAAAATAGTCCTACAGAGACGAGCGATCGCATAAGAACCTTCCCCGCGCGAGCCACGCGCAGCGGCCCACCCTAGCCCCCGATTGTGTCAATCGAGGCTCAGAGCCCTCGAAATCGCGCGGTTGACCCATGACGAAACCTGCCACAATCAGGGAACAGTTAGTTTCGCGTCGATGACGAGCTCCGGGTGGCTGGAGCGCAGCTGGCCCAGCGGATTCACTACGCCTAGTTCGAGCCAGACAGCATGCGCCTGCGCGCGGAGAGTCTCGCCCTCTTCGCTCTCGAGCATGCAGCCCAGCGCATACTGCGCTCGGCAAGTCTCTTCGAGCAGGCCAAGCCTCGCAAACTCCTGTGCGGACTTGCGCATCGAGTCTACGGCGGCGGCGACGTCGCCGCGCAGGTAGGCGACGCGCGACTTGAACGCGCGTACAAACTCACGGGCAGCGACGGTGCGCACGGTACTCATCGTTTTCAGATCTTCGCGCACGAACGAAATGGGATCGCCCTGACGACCATCGACGACCCAGCGATTGAGTACCAAGCGTGCCCTAGTAGAATGAAGAACGAAACGGAGCGCACGTCCGTGCCGCAGCGGAGAGCTGCGCACCGGCATCCAGAACCGGTCGATCACACCGAACGCCCAGTCGAACTCGAAGGTCGAGCAAGCGATGCTCATCACAGCGACTAGATGGAGCAAGTGCAGGATGCCGATGCCCATCTGCGGGAGCTCATCGCGCTCGCGATCAAGCCGAGGTTGTGCCTCGGCAGCGAGATTCAGGGCGAGATCGCTGCACGCGCGCAGCAGCGACGCTTGCAACACTGCCGTGCGATTGGCCGTCGCGTCCGCGCGCGCGAGCAGCTCGCGCAGCTCTAGATCGGCCTGCTTGTAGCGCCCAAAGTACTGCAACGCGCCGATGCGCGCGGCATGCACCGCAAAAAGGTAGTAGTAGTCACCTTGCTCGCCGCCAGTGCGCTGCGTCTCGTAGGTGCGGTTTGCCTCGTCCGAGGCTTCGAGCACCTCCGGCAGATCGCCGAGGAGAAGCGCACACACCGTCCGGGCGGAAAACAGCTCGGAGCGCAAGTCTTGGTCTTCAACTTCCTTTGCAATCGCTTCGGCACGCGCCAACTGTAGTTTCGCAAGCTGCGCTGCGCGCGGAGTTCCGGCAATGCACGATACCGTGGCGGTCAGACAGAGTGCCCGCGCCGCCGTCGAAGGGTCACCAGCGTCCAGGCCCAGACG
>Ga0209082_1000052_pt1 | contig 82091 bp, 65 predicted proteins | sample ColdCreekSource_FD_184127 | JGI IMG/M metagenome (GOLD analysis project Ga0209082, IMG submission 184127) | Groundwater microbial communities from Cold Creek, Nevada to study Microbial Dark Matter (Phase II) - Cold Creek Source (SPAdes) (version 3) | ecosystem: Environmental > Aquatic > Deep... | reverse complement strand
AATGAGCTCCGCTAACATTCGCAGTTATGCCCAGTCGCTCTACGGTGCGTTACGCGCGCGGCGCACGATCGAGCCACTCACCAACAGTGAGCCCAACCTGACGATCGACGACGCCTATCAGATCTCACGTCAGGTGCTCGCGCGCCGCCTCGATGACGGCGAGAAGATCGTCGGCAAGAAGACCGGTGTGACCAGCAAGGTCGTGCAACAGATGTTGTCGGTGGATCAGCCGGACTTCGGCTACCTGACAGACGTCATGAGCTTCGAAGATGGCGCGGAGCTGCCTGTTTCGTCCCAGTTGATCGCACCTCGTGCCGAGGGCGAGATCGCATTCGTGCTCGAAAGGGATCTGTCAGGTCCCGGCATCACGGCGGCGCAGGTGTTGGCCGCGACTGCGTACGTGAAGCCATGCTTCGAGGTGGTCGACTCCCGCATCGCTGACTGGAAGATCAAGATCCAAGACACCATCGCAGACAATGCATCGTCAGGGATGTACGTGCTCGGCCGCACCCCGGTGAGCCCGCGCGACTTGGATTTCGTCACCTGCGGAATGGTGGTGTGGAAGAACGGCGAGGTGCTGAGCACGGGCGCGGGTGCGGCCGCGCTGGGCTCGCCACTCAACTGCGTAGCTTGGCTCGCGAACACACTCGGCGAGCGCGGTGAGTCGCTGCTCGCGGGCGAGGTGATCTTGTCCGGCTCGCTCGTGCCGCTCGAGCCCGTGCGCGCTGGCGATTTCATGCAGATGCGGATCGCTGGCATCGGAGAAGCCAGCGTTCGCTTCAAATAGGGACCGTGACATGACCAAGGTCAACGCTGCGATCATCGGGTCGGGCAACATCGGCACCGACCTCTTGTACAAGCTCGCGCGAAGCGAGTGGATCTCGCCCTGCGCGATGGTGGGCATCGATCCTGCGTCGGAGGGTCTTGCGCGTGCGCGTGCACGTGGCTTGTGGACTACGACCCAAGGCGTCGACGGGCTGTTGCCGCAGCTCACTGAGCAAAACATTCGGATCGCATTCGACGCGACGAGCGCGTACGCGCACGCCGAAAACTCGCAGAAGCTCACCGGCCGCGGGGTGGTCATGGTCGATCTGACACCTGCGGCGATCGGACCTTACTGTGTGCCCGCCCTTCATTCCGTGCACACGCTCGGACCTGACGTTATGAACGTGAACATGGTGACCTGTGGTGGCCAAGCGACCATCCCGATGGTCGCCGCCGTCAGCAGCGTGCAACCGGTGGATTACGCGGAGATCGTCGCGACGGTGGCGTCGCGATCGGCTGGGCCGGGTACACGAAACAACATCGATGAGTTCACGCGCACGACCGCAGGTGCGGTGCAGAAGGTCGGTGGGGCGAAGCGCGGCAAGGCGATCATCATCCTCAACCCTGCTGAGCCGCCGCTGATCATGCGAGACGCGATCCATTGCCTGACCGAGAGCGATCCTGATCGCGCGGCGATTACAGCGTCCGTAGAGCGCATGATCCGCGAGGTGCAGCGCTACGTGCCCGGTTATCGGTTGAAAAACGGGCCCATCTTCGACGGCCGACGCGTGACCACGTACATCGAAGTGGAAGGCCTCGGTGACTACCTACCCAAGTACGCAGGCAACTTGGACATCATGACGGCAGCAGCATGCCGCGCGGGCGAAATGCTCGCCGAGCGGATCGCCGGAGGCGCGCGATGAATGGTCAAACTCGCAGTCTTTTGCGCGTGACACCCATCCCGGCCGGGAGAAACACTCCCGCGAGCCGCACAATGCATGCACGAGCTTGCTCCGTTGCGCGCGACATCATTATCGCGGCCGCGGGCCGTGCGCGCGGGTCGCTGGCCACAAGAAGCGCGGGAGGCGCACGATGACTCAACATCGCCTACTGCTGCACGAGATGAGCTTGCGCGACGGCATGCATCCCAAGCGCCATCAGATCCCACTGGACCGCATGGTCGCCATCGCGACCGCGCTCGATGAAGCAGGCGTTCCTCTGATCGAGGTGACGCACGGCGACGGGCTCGGTGGCGCATCGATCAACTACGGCTTTCCTGCGCACAGCGATGAGGAGTACCTGCGCGCTGTCTGCTCTCGCGTCAAACGCACGCGCATCTCCGCGCTGCTCTTGCCCGGCATCGGCACAGTCGACGACTTGCGGATGGCAGCTGACTGCGGCGTGCAATGCATCCGCGTAGCGACCCACTGCACCGAAGCAGATGTGTCACGTCAACACATCGACATGTCCCGCAAGCTCGGCTTGGACACAGTCGGCTTCTTGATGATGGCGCACCGCAGCGAGTCGGAGCCACTACTGGAGCAAGCGCTGCTCATGGAGAGCTACGGCGCGGGCACGGTGTACATCACTGATTCAGCGGGCTACATGCTGCCAAACGACGTAACAGCACGCGTGGGGCTCTTGCGCGCGCGGCTCGCGCCCAGCACAGAGGTTGGCTTCCACGGTCACCACAACCTCGCGATGGGCGTGGCCAACTCACTCGCAGCGCTAGAAGCCGGCGCCAACCGAATCGACGGCTCCTGCGCCGGCCTCGGTGCGGGTGCTGGCAACACGCCACTCGAAGTGTTTGCAGCTGTGCTCACGCGCATGGGTGTGGAGCACGGCATCGATCTCTACAAGCTGATGGACGTCGCGGAAGATCTTGTGGTGCCGCTGATGGATGCACCCGTACGCGTCGACCGCGATGCGCTGATCCTAGGTTACGCAGGCGTATACTCCTCATTCCTACTCTTCGCCCAACGCGCAGGAGAAAAATACGGCATCCCCTCCCGCGACATCCTAATAGAGCTCGGCAAACGCAACACAGTAGGCGGCCAAGAAGACATGATCGAAGACGTTGCGCTCGACCTCGCGAAGGCCAAGCGGTACGCAGACGCAAACAGCCAGTGATCAGCGTTCCGCGTGTCAGCTGGCCCAATCGGCGGACAGCGTGCTCGGCAGACTGACACCTGGCAGCGGCATGCCAGCTGCTGAAGCAGTTACCGCGGGCATGGTGTCGGTTGCCTCGCCCGATTCCAGCGGAGACTCGCTCCCTGACTACTTGCGATTGCCCCAGATATCGTCCGCAGATTTCGGCGCGTGCGTAACTGGCGGCTGTTCTGGCAGCGTCTTGAGCTTTGGTCGCTTGGTTTTTGGCGAGCCGGATTCCTTCGCCTTGGGTTGTGCTTCGATCGGAGCCTGCGCTTCCTCCACTGCCTGCAGGTTCGACTCGATCGGGCGTGCGGGCTGTTCCGGGATGGCCGCTGGTGGCTGCAGCGGATCAGGCGGTTGCTGCGCTGGGCTGACCGTTGTCTCGCCACGTTCGGTTGTGCGGGGCCAAAACGCCAGCATGGCGCCGACGAGCGCTAGTGCTGCTAACGATGCCACCCACGGCAGCACCTTCCACGCGACTGGGGCCTGGGTCGCGACGCTGCGAACCACGGAGCTCAAAGTCGTGTTCACAGCCGCGGTGCGATCATAAGCGGGTTCGCGACCGCCGCCGCCGACAGCGGCGCCCTCCAGCTCCGCACGATACGTGAGCACGATGCGCTCGCTCGCGAACGGCAGTAGCGCACGACCTAAACTCTGTGCGTCTTGGTACCGGGCTGCAGGATCCTTCTCCATCGCGCGCAACACCACGCGCTCGAGCGCCGGCGGAACATCCGGCGCGCGCTCCTGCAGCGGCACCGGCGGCGCATGCAAGATCAGGCTGAGCACTTGCGCGAGCGACGAGCCCGCGAACGGTACTCTGCCGCTGAGCGCGTGATAGAGGATCACGCCGATCGCGTAGAGGTCGCTGCGCGCATCGACGTCGCGCGCGCTGCTGGCCTGCTCCGGCGCCATGTAATACGGCGTGCCGAGCATCGTCTTCTCACCCGTTAGGCGAAACGATTGCGTCTCGAGCAGCTTCGAGATGCCAAAGTCGAGAACCTTCGGCACCGGCAAGCCGCCTGCCCCGCGCGCGAGAAAGATGTTGTCCGGCTTGAGGTCGCGATGCACGACCCCCGCGCGGTGCGATTCAGCCATCGCCGACAAAACAGGCACGACAATGTCGGCGGTCTCCTGGGGCGACAGACGCTCGCGACGGCCGAGCATGGCTGCAAGGCTCTCGCCCTCGAGCAGCTCCATGACGAGATACGGGATGCCGTCGTGCACGCCGACATCATCGACATCCACGACGTTCGGATGCCGAACCGCCACGGCGGCTTTGCCCTCGCGCACAAAGCGCGCGCGCACATCGGCGTCCTCCGAAAACGCATGCCGCAGCGTCTTGATCGCGACGCGCTTGCCGAGGCCGACGTGAACGGCGGCATAGACCGTCCCCATGCCGCCTTCCCCGATCCGGGCAACGAGCTCGTAACTGCCGACGCGTACGCCTATGGGAAGCTCTTGCGATGCCATGCGACCCGCCTGCGAGCTTCGCACACCCAGGCCGCGGCTGGTAGGGCAGCCCACAGCTTCAGTACCGCAAGCTCTGGCGCCTCCGTCGCCCGACGAACAGACGAACACCTTTGCTTTTTCCGCGCAGCGAGGAGAGGTTTAGCCGCGAGCGCGAGGTTCAAAGCATGACGTCTCATAGAGTAAGCACGATGTCGTTCGCGGTCTGGTTGTGCGCGCTCGCGTGCATCACGGCTCAGCTTGCGCACGCGCAAGACCGCGACAAAGCCGCAGCGGAAGCGCTGTTCGACGAAGGTCGTAAGCTGATGGCTGCAGGCGACTACACAGCGGCGTGCGCCAAGCTCGCAGCCAGCCAAGCACTCGATGCGGGCATAGGCACCAGCCTCAACCTGGCCGATTGTTACGAAAAGCTCGGCAAAACAGCCAGCGCATGGGCGCTCTTCCGCGAGACTGCAGCGGCCGCGCGCAACGCAGGCTCGCCCGAGCGTGAACGCGTCGCACGCAGCCGCGCCGAGGCCTTGGAACCGCAGCTGTCGCATCTGACGATCCTTGCACCGGTCGAAGCTGAGACGCTCGCGATCACGCGCGACGGAGCACGCATCGACGCTGCAGCCATCGGCAGCGCTCTCCCTGTCGATCCCGGCGACTACACGATCGCGGCCAGCGCTCCAGACAAGCTGCCCTGGTCGACGACAGTGAGGGTCGGTCATACCAGCCGCGTCAGCTTGAGTGTACCGCTCCTGGAAGACGAGCCCCGCGTCGCCGAGAAAAACGAGCGTGACCTGCGCGCCATCGAGCCGCAGCTGAAAGCGGCAAGCCCGGCACCCTCCAACACGCAAAAACTGTTCGGGATCATCACGTCGGGCACCGGCGTCGCTGCGCTCGCAGTCGGCGGTTACTTCGGCCTGCGAGCGGCATCCACGTGGAGCGACGCAAAATCAAGCTGCGACCCTTACCCGTACTGCGGCGAGGAAGGCCGGCGCCTCGCTACCAACGCACAACAGAGCGGTACGATCGCCACCATAGCTACAGTCGCGGGCGGCGTATTGCTCGCCGGTGGCCTCGTGTTGTGGCTGACCGCACCTGGACCAGCGCGTGAAACCGAAACCGCGCTGTTAGTTGGACCAACATCAGTCCAGCTGCGAGGGACCTTCCAATGAGCTTACGTCATGTGCTTCTTCTTACCGTTATCCCGCTGTGCGGGTGCAACTCGCTGCTCGGCATCGAGGATCTACAGGTCAAACCTGACGCGGCCGTCGCGCAGCGCGAGCAGGAGGTGACCGGCACGCAGGACGCCGGCGTGAGGACAGCTCCGCCAGCAGCCAGCGGCGGCACAGGTGTGATGCGCCCGCCCACCGCGAGGGAGCCAGATGCGGGTAAACCTGCTCACGCCGACAGCGGCACGAAACAAAACAAGGCGGGCAACGATGCACCGAGCCCGACCGAGGCAGCTGGCAGCGGCGGCGCACCCGCGGAAGCCACGAGCCCTGTCACCGGTACCCTCATCGATTACCGCAGACGCAAGCTTACTGGCGTAAACATCCGCATCGACGATCAACAAGCCACCACCAACGCCGAAGGCAAGTTCACGATCCCCGACGTTGCGAGCCGCTACGACGCCACTATCTTGCTCCAGGTCTCGATCAACAACAGTACAGCCAACCTGATCTGGCAGTTCCAAGGTCTGAGCCGTCGAGACCCTACGTTACAAGTGTTCCGCGGCCTGCCCGAGAACTACGCAGAGTTCCGCTCTCATATCGACAACGTCACGTTCCCGCTGATGACAGATCAGACCATCCTGCTCGGCTGGAGCAGCGCAGACGGTGACTTCAGCACGGACACCACTTATGTCGATCTCGACTACCTCTCGCCCATGTGGACCGGCCCTGCGATGAGCCCGGGCATCGCGCACGCGCTCATGGTCACTACGTCCAGCGGAATCCCCTCGCAATACCACGCATACGACGCACAGAGCGTCGTCATGACCGCGAACATGCAAGGCCAAGCCAGCTTCGACCTCGGCAACCCCATTCAAAGCACGGTCGTCACCGGCGCAGTCACCGGCAATCCGGCTCTCGGCGATCGCCGCAACGAGGTCTACCTACGCTTTCGCGATCAAAACACTGCGCTCAAGCTCGTCGATCAGTGGAGTGCAGCCGACAGCTTCGAGTATCCAGTCCCGAACCTCCCGGACTCGAGCCTAACTGTCGTCGCGAAGAGCGTAGCCAACCCGCCGGGCATCGCAGCTGCCTACGCAGAGGTCGAGCCGGGCGGCCCGCAGCTCACACTCGAATTGCCCGCATTGCCGACGCTCAGTGCACCGGACGACGGGAAAACTAACATCGACGGCGACACCGAATTTCACTGGAATGGCAGCGCCAAGGTCTTCATGCTCGCCGCGCGCTCCATCCCCACCAACGACGCGATCTATGTAGTGACAGAGGCCAAACAAACCCGCTTACCGATCGGCATACAGTTTGGCTACACCCCACAGGCCGGGTCCGACTTTTCATGGAGCGTCGAAGTCCACGACGCACACGCCACCATCGACGAAGCCACTTCCGACGCGGGTCATCTAAGCGCCTACACCTCTGAAGATATCCGCGGCCCCAAGCGCGGCCCAGGCACCTTCGCACGAAGCGTCCCCCGCATCTTCACCACCACCCCCTGACATCCTGTCATCAAGGTTTGGGTTTGGGCGGCAGCACGTCACTGAAGTCTGAGAAGGATTTCCAGGCTGGCTCCGGGGGCTCGTGGTTTTCGCGCGGTGCGTAGACCGAGAGCTCGCCGGTTTGCATGTTGTGGATGTAGCGCGGACAGTTCGGGAAGATCGCGTACGCTTCGACGCGGACGATCAGCTGCGCTCCTGGAAAGTCATGAAGCAGCGGGTCTTGGTCGTCTATCGAAGCTGAACCGTTGACGCGCAAGCGGCGTGGCTTTTCGAAGTCGATGAACAGTAAGCCCACGTGTGGGTTCACCACGACATTGCCCAAGCTCTTGAACATACCGTTGCCGTCGTAGCTCGGGAACGCCAGCGTGCTCTCACCAACCACGCGTACAAAGCCGGGCTCGCCGCCTTTGTATGAACAGTCAGGAAAGCCATCGGCATCCGCGGTCGCGAGGAAGAACATATTGCGACTCTGGACAAACGCGATGTCGTCCGGCGTGAACGCGACCCTGGCCAACCGCTCGACCAACCGGTCCGCCAACTGCCGCGATCCAAACTGGTCTTGAAGCCCCCGCGAGCCCTCGTGGTACATGCGAATGTTGGTCATGGTAATGCCGAGTCTACATGGACCCGGCGGCGCCTGCGACGCTGTCGGCGGCGGTTCGTGGGCGCTCGGCTTTCTGCTCGGCGGCATCATCGCTCCGCCCGACGCGGTCGCGGCGACCTCCCGGACGACGAGCACAAACATCGCCAAGCACTCGACGACCATCTCACAGCGCACGTCGGATCGAAGCTCGAGCACGCCTTGGAAGACAGCGCCCTACGCGATCACGTCAGCTCGCAGCGTACAGAGCTGCTACGCCTAAAAGGCGCAGGCAAAGTCTCGCACGAGAAAAAGAACTGGAGTTAGACCTAGAGCTAGCCCGCCTCGACGGCCGCCTAGAAGCCCGCCCGCCATTGAACTAAGCGTTGCTGGTGATCTTTACGCCGCGTTTTTTGGGCTCTACGAGGGGTTCTGGGCGGGGCATGGGGCGGGTGGCTAGGTGTTGGGTGCCTGCGTAGGTGTCGCCTTGTTGTTGTAAGACGAAGCGGTCGCGGTCCCGCATGCGGAAGTCGGACTCGATCTCCGTAATGCGCTCTGCTTCGAGCTCCAAGCCTTCGAGCGCGGCGCGGCCAAAGACGATCGCGCTCTCGTAGGTCTCGCGCATCTGATAGTCAGCACCGCGCTCTAACAGCTCCAGCGCGTGGCCACGGTCGTATGCGCGCACATAGATCTGTGCGAGTGGAAACGCCTCACGGACCATGGCCGTGATGTGCGTGGCGACCTCTCTCTTTTCGACGCAGATGCAGATCAAACGTGCACGTTGCGCGCCCGCCGCACGCAGCACATCGAGCCGCGAGCCATCACCGAAGAACACGCGGAAGCCGAACTTCTCCGCGGCCTCGATCATCTCCAAGTCGTTGTCGATCGCTGTGACTTCTGTCCCTTCGAGTAAGAGCAGCTGACTGACGATCTGCCCGAAGCGCCCGAAGCCGATCATCAGCACCGAGCCCTTCGCCACTTGGAACTCATCCTCACGCGTGCGCGCTTCGGCGCGGATCAGTCGCGGCACGAGCGCTTGCAAGAGTGGCGACAGCGCCATGCTCATCGTCACCAGACCGATCAGCAACGTCGCCTGCTCCTGCTCCATCACGCCGCGCGCGACCGCTGTCGAGAACAGCACGAACCCGAACTCACCGCCCTGCGGCAATAAAAACCCCGTTTTCACCGCAGTTTCGTGACTGCCACCGCTCCAGCGCACGAGACCGTAGATCACGCCCGTCTTCAGCACTGTGAGTGTCAGAAGCGCAGCGAGCAAAAGGCCCGCGAACTCCCCGATCAAGCGCAGGTCGACCGACATGCCGACGGAGATGAAGAATAGGCCCAGGAGCAGCCCGCGAAAAGGCTCGACGTCCGCTTCGAGCTCGTGGCGGTAGCTGGACTCTGCCAGCATGATGCCGGCGAGAAACGCCCCGAGCGCAGGCGACAGTCCGGCATAAGTCATGACGCCAGCAGCGGCGAGCACCAAGAGCAGCGCTGCAGCGGTCATGATTTCGCGCGCGCCTGTGCTGGCGATCAAGCGAAACAACGGGTTCAAGAGGAAGCGCCCGACCAGCACCACGCTGCCCACAGCGGCGAGCATGCGCAGCGCGGCCAGCCAAACGTCCGCCGATGAAGTCACTTCCCCAGGCGCAGCAGGCGCGAGCAGCGACACCAACGCGAGCAGAGGGACGACAGCCAAGTCCTGAAACAGCAGGATCGCAAAGGCCTTTTCGCCGTGGGGAGCCTGCGTCTCACCCTTCTCCTCGAGCACCTGCATGACGAGCGCCGTGGATGACAGTGCGAGCCCTAGGCCCGCGATCAGCGCCGCTTTCCAGGGCCTGCCGACGACCACCAGAGGAAAGATCATCATCAGCAAGCCCGACACGATGACCTGCCCCGCGCCAACGCCGAAGATATCTCGGCGCATCGACCACAGGCGCGCGAGGTTCAGCTCGAGCCCGATCAGAAACAGAAACAGCACGACGCCGAACTCGGCCACGTGCATCACGGATTTTGGGTCGTCGAAGAACCTCAGGCCGTTCGGGCCGATCGCTACGCCGGCCGCGAGGTAGCCGAGGATCGAGCCCAAGCCGAGGCGTCGGAATAAGGGGACCGCGACGACTGCCGCTGCGAGGAAGATGGCCGCTTGCAACAACACGGACGGCCCGTGCACATCAGGCATTCGCGCACCATGCCATGTATTGCGCGAATCCGCACGAGCCAAGTGCGGCCGTAGGCGCCTGACACACACAAGCGCTGTACCGGTCCGACGCAGCCGGGCCACGGCACCACGCTGCAGCCATCGACGCTAACAAGCTTGTGCACAATCGATATCCCAACGGCGCTTACAACTACCGCGGTTTGCTTGCACCCAACCTGATGAGGAGCGACTATCCCGTCGACACGCGCGCTATATGTGCACGGGTGTTTGACTGTTACCTAAGGGTTTTCCAGGTGCTACACTTAGGTCCAAGGCCGGCTGGTGTCGCGCGACCACGAGAACGCACTGAATGAGCTCGAACGCGAGCTAGCCGAGCTGCGCACGGTCATCGATGTGCTGCCGGTCGCGACGGCGATCAAGAACAGCGAAGGTCGCTTCCTCTACGCGAACAAGCCAGCAGCCGCTGGCTACGGCCTGACCCCAGAGAAGCTGATCGGCCAGCTAGAGCAGGATGTGCTACCGCCTGGCAACGACCTCGCGCGCACGCTCGAGCTCGACCGTGAAGTCATAGAGAGCGTGCGCCCTCTGAGTGTTCCGGGGCAAGCCTTCAACACTTTCGAAGGCCGCAGCATGGTGCTGCACATCACGCGCGAGCCCGTGTTTTACCGCGGCGAGCGCTGTGTGCTCATCAATGCGCACGACGTAACCGTGCTCAGCTCAGCTGCCGCTGAGCGCCGCAAGCTCGAACGGCGCATGGCCGAATCGCAGCGCCTCGAGGGACTCGGTTTGATGGCCGGTGGAATCGCGCACGACATGAACAACCTGCTCGTGGGTGTGCTCGCGAATGCAGAGATGGCGCTGCGTAGCATCGACGACGCGCACGACGCGCGTGGCTTCGTCGAGCGCGTCAAGCTCGCCGCAGAGCGCTTGGCCGGCTTTGCGAAGCAGATGCTGGCTTACACAGGTCGCGACTACGTGCAGATCGTGCCGCTCGATCTCGCGAAGCTCACGCGCGAGTCGCTCGCCCTATTGGCCGCGAACGTGCCACCGCAAATCTATCTCGATTGCGCGCTGCCCAGCACGCTGCCCGAAGTTCAAGGCGACGCCACGCAGCTCAGTCAGGTGATCGTGAACCTGATCATGAACGCCTCGGAAGCGATCGGCGATCGACCGGGCACGATCTCCGTGAATGTGCGCCGCGAGTTCCTCGACAACGATCGCACGAGCAGCTTGGCCGTGCGCTCGATCCGCGGTGCCACGGACTGCTTGTGCTTGGAGGTCAAAGACGATGGCCCGGGCATGGATCAAGCGACACGCAATCGCATCTTCGATCCGTTCTTCAGCACGAAAGGCCTACCCGGTCGCGGCTTGGGCTTGGCATCGGTGATGGGCATCGTGCGCTCGCATCAAGGTGCACTGCAGGTCGACTCCGAGCCCGGCAAGGGTACGCGCATGCGCGTATGGATCCCGCTCTCCAGCGAACGCCAACGCTCGGGCCGCGCGCCCGCGCTCGAGCACAGCCACAACGTGCGCGGTTACAACGTGCTGGTCGTGGACGACGAACCGTTAGTGCGCGACACCACGGGATCGGTGCTGCGGGCGCACGGCTGTCATGTCCACTTTGCCGCGGATGGCGTCGAGGCGGTCACCACAGCGGCGCGGCTTCCGCAGGTCGACCTGGTGCTGCTCGACATGAACATGCCCGGCACGCCGCTTCGCGACACGTTCTACGCGCTGCGGACCGCGCTGCCGAGGAGCAAAGTGCTGCTGACCAGCGGCTACAACGATCCGAGCACCCTGCGCGACTTGCTCGCCGAGCCCGGCACGGCGTTCATTCAAAAGCCGTACGTGATCGACGAGCTACTACAGCGTTGCGCCAGCTTGTTCGAATAGAACTAAGGCTTAACGCTCGTAACGCCAGCCCTGCCCACCAGGCGCGCCCTTGCCTTTCGGCACATACAGACGATGGCGTGCACCGACGGCATCGAGATCACCGCTCTCGTAGCCGGCGTCCTCCGCATACAAATACAGCAAGCCCTCCTGCGCCTTATGCGGCCGCGGCACGTAGTGCATCGGCAGCTTGCCGAGCTCAGCGCGCGCTTGCTCGATCGTTTGCATCGGCTCGAGTGCGATCAGCGTGACATACGTCGGCGGTGGCAGCTCCAGCTCACCACTCGCATGCAGGCGCAGCGCGTCGCGCGCGCTCATCCAGCGGTAACCTTGAACTTCAGCCGCTTGAATGATCACGCTCTGATCGGGCAGCGCCTGCGCGATGAAGTGCAACGTGTCAAAGCGACGCGGCTGACCAGGTGGCGTGAGCCAGCGCGAGATCAAGGTAAGCGACGCAGTGTCCACGCGAATGCCAGCTTCTTCTGACAGCTCGCGCAGCGCCGCCTGCTTGCCACACGCGATGAAGTCCGCCGGATCGCCGTCTTCCGGATCGATGCGTCCACCAGGAAACACCCACGCGCCCGCGAAAAACGCGAGGTTGGCAGCGCGCTGCAAGAGCAGGATCTCGGGTGCGTGCGCCGCAGGCCGCATCGGCACGACCGTGGCTGCGAGCTGAATGGGCGGCGAGGAGGAGTCTTGCGGCGAGGCCATCGCGGCCTTGTAGCACGCGACTTGCGCTCACCTCGAAACGAGGTAAGACATCGGAGTACGCGGCAGCACATGGCGTCGGGCAAAACCGTGGCAGAAACCAGCGAAATCACGTGTAGAGCCGAGTGGTTGACGCGCCTTGAAGCGGCCAAGCTGAAGAACCAGGAGCTGGCCGCACGCGACTTCTGGTGGACTATTGTGAGCGCGATCGACGGCAGGCTCGAGCAGATGGAGGTCATCGCAGCGCGCGGCATCATGCCGTCGCTGAAAGAGCGCGAGCGTTGCATGGGTCTCGGCGTGATCGCTGTTCGTAGCATCTACAAAGAAGATCCTGACTACTGCCGCCTGTTGTTAGAGCTGGCGAACGCGTTCGACGGCTGGACACAGCTGCCGCACACTCGCACGCGCACTCCGATGTAAGGTTCTTAGAACCTGCTCGGATGTTCTTTTTGAGTCATTCCGAAAGTCGTGCTGCAATGCGGGCTCGCTCCACCAGCTATGCACGCACGTGATCTCTCACGTAGTCGCCAGCATGCCGTGTTCAGCCTGCCGCTTTTGGCTGCCACACTCTGGCTAAGTTTAACCTTCATCCCGACTGCTTCCGCGCAGCAAGGAGCGGCGGTGCTACGCGGCCGCATCGAAGACGCGGCCTCCGGCGCTCCAGTAGCGGACGCTGTAGTGACTGTCACTTCACCGGCATTGCCGGCCGAAGAGATCGCAGTCACCGATCGGACCGGCGCGTACCGCATCCAAGATCTGCCGCCCGGTCTGTACACGCTGCGCATCGATCGCGAGCAGTACCAGCCATACGCACACGAAGGCCTCGATCTCCACGCTGACACGACCATCCAGCTCGATGCCGCGCTCCTGCCGGAGATGCTCGAGGCGGAGGAGATCGTCGTCGTCGGCAAAACCCCGACAGTCGACATCGGCTCCAGCGCGATCGGTCTCAACATCACGTCCGAGCTGACCAGCGCCGTGCCAGTCGCGATGCCGGGCAGCAAAGGCGGCGCCGCGCGCTCGTTCGAGGCCGTCGCCGAGATGACGCCCGGTGCCCAGGCAGACGCGTTCGGTGTCGCGTTCCAAGGCAGCAGCTCGCCCGAAAACCGCTACTTGCTCGACGGGTTGTCAGTCAGCAACGCGACGTACGGTGTGCTCGCAACGCCGCTGTCGATCGACTTCATCAAAGAAGTAAGCGTGATCAGCGGCGGCTACTTGCCGGAGTACGGAAGATCGACCGGCGGTATCCTGAACGCGATCACCAAGTCCGGCTCGAACGAGTTTCACGGCTCCACCTTCTTCAACGTGTCGCCGGGAGGCCTCGAAGGTCCGCGCAAGACGCCGTTTCGCGAAGGCGACTCGATCGTCACGAACCCGCGGATCAATCACATCGCGGACATCGGCGCGGACGTGGGCGGACCGCTCGTGCGCGACAAGCTCTGGTTCTACCTGGGCATGGACTTCGCCCGCACACGCTACGACGTCCGCCGCTCCCTGCGGCGACAGCTGTTCAATGCAGACGGGGACACCGAGGTCGACAGCGCAGGCAACACGCGCTGGGAGAACATCCCCGGCAGCGAGCGTACGTGGGCGGCCGAGCAGAGCATGCTGCAGGCGATCGGCAAGCTGACTTGGGCAGTGAACGATGCCCATCGGCTCACGCTCACCTTGAACGGTGTGTATCCGCGCTCGGGCGGCGACGGCGCGTTCGGCATCAGTCCGCTCAGCGGTCTGCCGCTCCTGGGCAACGAAAACCGCTTGAACGGCAGCTACGACGCGATCGCGCACCGCTACTCCGGCAACTCCACCAACGCGATCTTGAAGTGGTCTGCCGAGCTCAACGAGGACAAGAGCATGTTCCTCGACACCTGGCTCGGCTGGCACAACGGCTCGGGCGGTCGCTTGCCATCCGACGGCTCAGCCATCGGCAGCAGCTCGGGCTTGGCCGGCATCTCCAACGTCTGGTGGTTGCGGCCAGGTCACTCGATCACTGACTTCGAGCGCGTGCCCGGAGGCGCTTGCGACACGCCGCTCAACGCGGCGATGGGAAATGTGTCATGCCCGGTGACCGACTATCACACCGGCGGACCCGAGTTCATCGATCACCAGATCATGAATCGCGTGCAGGCTCGCTCGATCCTGACCAAGTTGTTCGAAGGCTTCGGGCACCACATCCTCAAGGTCGGTCTCGACAGCGAGTTCCAAATACACGACGGTCACCGCGCCTACACCGGTGCACGCGACTACGTCGAGTATCCGGATCCCTCGGTGAATATCTTCGTCGACGGTCGCGTGTACGGCTATCTGACCGGTCCAGATCAACCAGTCGTGTTGGACAGCATCCGCTCGACGACGCGCTCGCTGTCGATCGGTGGCTTCATCCAAGACAGTTGGAACGTCAACGATCAGGTCACATTGAACTTGGGCGTGCGCTACGACGCTCAGTTCTTGTACGGACCTGACGGCAAGCTCGCGATGAGCTTGCCGCATCAATGGTCACCGCGCGCGGGCTTGATCTACGATCCCACGCAGAGCGGTCGCGCGAAGATCTACACGAACTTCGCGCGCTACTTCGAGAGCGTGCCGCTCCGCATGCTCGACCGCTACTTGTCAGGTGAGCCGCTGTTGCAAGCGGCGCGTGACCCTGCGGTCTGCAATCCGCTTGATCCCGCACAACAGCGCAACGAATGTGTCTCCGACGAAGCGGTGATCCCGCTCGCAGGGTATCCGCCGAACGCGAAATACGACGCATTCAGCGGCTCCACGTCGGTGATCGATCCCGACCTGCGCCCACCCTCTACGGACGAATTCGTGCTGGGTGTGGACTACGAGATCATGGACGACGGTCGCTTGGGCTTGGCCTACACCAAGCGCTGGCTGAACGACACGATCGAAGACATGAGCCGTGACGGCGGCAACACGTTCTTCTTCGGCAACCCAGGTCGCGGCATCGCACGCGACTTCCCGGCGGTCCAGCGCCGCTACGACGCGTTCCACCTGAACTTCAGCAAGCGCTTGTCGCACGGCTGGATCGCACAAGCGAGCTACACATTGTCCTGGCTCCGCGGCAACTACAGCGGCTTGTTCCGCCCCGAGGACCAACAGTTCGATCCGCATCAGAGCGCGGACTTCGACATCAAAGATCTGTATACAAACCGCATGGGTCCACTGCCCGGCGACCGACGCCACTTCATCAAGCTGTTCGGTGCCAAGCAGATCGACCTGCCACCTGGTTTCGGCTTCGTCATGCCCGGCGTCGCGCTACGCGCATACTCCGGGGATCCAACCAGCATGCTCGGCGCGTACGACGTGTACATCGACAACGTGTACATCGAGCCGCGCGGCACCGGCGCTCGGCTACCCTGGACGACCTCGTTCGATCTGCGGCTCGCTTACGGCATCAAGCTGGACAAAGATCGCAGCATCTCGCTCACGGTCGACATCTTCAACTTGTTCAACTTCCAGAGCGTGGTCGCGCGCGACGAGCGCTACACGGCATTGGATGTGCGCGCAGTCGAAGGCGGCAGCGCAGCGGACCTCACGGACGCCGAGGGCGCGCCATTCAATCCAGACAACCGCAACCCGAACTTCGGCAAAGCCACGGCCTACCAAGCGCCGCGCATCTTTCGCTTTGGGCTAAAGGGTACGTTCTGATGGTCAGCATGCATCGAGCCTTTGTGTTCGCTTTCGCTGCTGCGGCGCTGCTGGGCTGCGAGCAGCCAGAGCCGCGCTGCAACGTGGCGCACGGACAGTTCTGGGCGAAGTACACGCTCGTCTCCGGCACAGGGGTGTGCGCGGAGCTGACCGGCGAGCTCTTGGATGTGCAGAGCTACTACGCGCAACGTTCCGCGACAGACAAGCGCCCGGACTACGACGCGGTCTCGATCGCCATTCAACCGGGGGCCATCACAGCTGCACTCGGCAATGCCGCGGGCTTCGAAGAGCCGGACGCCGAAGATGTCTCGTACAGCATCGGCCGCATCGGTACGTCGCGCCCCGGCGCAGACGGCTTTTGCCGAGCAGACAAGCTCAGCCCGGCGACCCTACGCCTGCCGGCTGTGCCAGAGCATCCGATCGACGAGTGCAACACGGCACCCGAAGCACCCGCGTACGACATCAAGTACGAGCTCAGCCGCGTGCGCATCTACTACACGCCCTCGGCGATCGGGACACAATTCGAAGCTGACCTAACATACACGCAGGATGATTGCGTCGCGGAGTACCATGTCACCGCCGTCTACCCGGTGGTGGCGTGCGCCGCTACACCAGCAGTCGATGCTGGCGTGGCAGCAGACGCGGGTCCTGTGGAAGCTGACGAAGCCGCTGATGGCGGCATGGCATGCCCACCTCCCCCACCACCCGGACCGGATCCGGTGGCGGACGACACACTGTGTGAGAACGAGAAAATCAACCCGGACTTTGCGCTCAGCTGTGACCCCGCGACGATGATGTGTGTGCTGGCGAAGCCGTCGCCTTCACTTAAGTAAGCGCGCGTACGCTCGGTTTTCCGCTGATTCTGGGTCGCGATTATAAATTAATGTAGAAGCATTCTTTCTGTTACGTAGCTTTTCCGGCCGAACGTTTTCGCGGAGAGTTACAGAGGCCTATCAATTGCGACAAAGGCTACAGAAGCCCAGGATGCCTCACGACCCCGATTGAAATTTGCGACGGGTTTCGCCATTCAAGGTCCTGAGCAACTTTCACCTGTGGTGAATAGAATGAATCGGAAGCCTGCAGCTGTCGTTCCAAGGACCTGGCACTCCTTGTGGGACGAAATGTTTTCGGCGGTCGCGGAGCTCGATCCCAATATCGGCATCGGCGCGGAGAATGAAATATCCGACGGCGCGGGCCAGGTTGCCGGTCCTGACAGCGAGCAACTCGAAGCGCTCAAGCAGCTCGCGCAGGTCGGCAACGACAACGGCCGCCGCCGCTGATGGCTGCACGGCGCCCTGAGCGCCTTCCCGAACGACGTATCGCCCAAGCTTATGCCTGCCAGAGCAAGCGACTTGCCGCTAGCGGCAGGCCGGCTGCCAACCGCCCTTGCGGGCCAAGGGAACTCAGCTTGACGATTCGCAGCGGATCCTAGTAACTGGGCGGTCGCGCGAGGGACCCGGGTGCGCCACAGACGACAGATTTTCGCACGTAGGTGGCAAAAGCTGGCTGCTATCAGCATGTTCGCGTCGTGCACACCGATCGCGGCGGTCCAGAACAGCAGCACGGAGCAACGTGCGGACTCGGCTGACACCAGCGCGACCGTCCCGACGGACACCGCGAGCGTGGCGCCTAACATCGTCTCCGCGCAGCTCGCCTCCGAGTGCAGCGAAGCCGGCGCTCGCAGCTGCGCGCGGGGCGAAATGCGCATGCCCGTGATGTGCAGCGACGGCAAATGGGCCGCCCAGGCGAGCTGCGGCATGACCGAACGTTGCGAGACCACTGCGGGTCCGGGTGCCGGTCTGTGCGTCGCGATCGCAACCCAGTGCCTGACGCACGAGCCGGGCGAGGAGTTCTGCGACGGCGAGCTCGTGCGCACCTGCGAAGACCTGGTTTTGCACGACGCGCGCAAGTGCCGCGAACGCAGGCGCTGCATGGAGATCGAAGGCATCGCCGAGTGCGTGTGCGCCACCGGCTGGGTCGACTTTGGCACCGGCGCTGGCTGCGAGCGGCCCACCAGCTGCGCGACGGAGAACGGCGGCTGTGACTCGCTCACGCAATGCAGCCTGCAAGGCACGCAGACGATCTGCAGCACGTGCCCACCTGGCTACGAGGGCGCTGGCAAGACCGGCTGTTCCGCTCAGCTCACCGCACTGAATGTCGAAGGCGGCGCGCTTTTGCCGCTGTTTTCGCCCGACAATCACAGCTATCGCGTCTCGTTGCCGCTCACGCGGCAGCAGCTGCGTGTCACTGCGCTTGCAGCCAATGGCGTCACTGTCGACATCGACAATGTCGCGCAGGACGCGAGCACGCCGTGGCTGTCGCCGCCCATGGCGCTCGGCGAGCACAGGATTACGATCAACTTGAGCACGAGCAAAGACGTCAAGAGCAGCTACGAGCTGATCGTCACGCGCAGCGGCGCGCAAGAGGCTTACCTCAAGGCGGAGGCCACTGAGAGCCAAGCCGAGTTTGGGATGAACGTCGCGGTCTGGGGCGACACGGTTGTAGTCGGGTCGATCTACGAAGACGGCAGCCGCGAAAACCCGCTCGACAAATCCACGACCAACAGCGGCGGCGCATACGTGTTCGTGCGCGATGCCAACGGCAACTGGAGCCAACAAGCCCACTTGAAAGGCAATCCCACGCGCGCCGGCGATTACTTCGGTTTTGCGCTCGCGATCTACGAGGACACGCTGGCCGTGAGCGCCCCGGGCGGCACGTTACTGCTCTCGAGCACGCCACACGCAGGCAGTGTGCACATCTACAAGCGCGAGGCCGGCGTTTGGAATTTCGTTCAGCGTTTGTCGCCTGGCACCGAACAGGGAGATTTGTTCGGGCAAGCCGTCCTGCTGGACGGCGATAAGCTCATCGTGGGCGCGCCAACCGACAGTGCGACGCAGAACTTCAGCGGTCGGGTCTACGTGTATCCTCGCGTAGGCGACGGCTTCGGTGAGCCTACGACGTTCAAGGCGAACGAGCCGATCGAGAGCGGCTTGTTCGGCATGGCGCTGGCAGTCGAGGGCGACACGATGGTGGTGGGCGCACCGCAGTACAACTACGTGCGTTCATGGATCGGTGCCGGCCGAGCGTTTGTGTTCCAGCGCAACAATGGCCAGGGCCAGTGGACAGAGGCGCAAGAGCTCGAGGCGCCGGCCAGTCTGGAAGATGGCGCGACGTTCGGCTGGGCTGTAGACCTCGCAGGCGACGTGGTCGCCGTCGGAGCGCCGCGCGCACGCGGTGCCGATGAGGGTCAGGGCCCAGGCGAAGCGTTCGTCTACGAGCGTGCAGCTCAGAGCGGCACGTGGACCACCTGGACACTGAAGCAGTCGTTCAGAGCCAAAGTCCCACGCGCGTCTGATTGGTTCGGTTGGCAAATGGAGCTAACAGAGTCGCTCTTGCTGCTCAGTGTGCCTGGTGACGCGAGCAGCTCGCTCGGACTGATGGGCGACCCGAATCTCGACGGCGCTCGCAACAGCGGCGCGATCTACATGTACGGCCGCAACAACGATCAGTGGGTCGAGACTGGGTTTATCAAGTCATCGAACAGCAACACACCAGACTATTTTGGCTGGGCGATCGCCATGCAAGGCGACACGATCGTGTCGTCCGCGACCGGCGAGGCCAGCGATGCGACCGGCGTCCAAGGCAATCAGTCGAGTAACAGCTTGGAGAGCGCAGGCGCAGCCTACGTGTTTCGCTGAACGCGAGGGCGCGTGTAGCACCCTCGCGTTCGGCGCGGCTACTCGCGGCGCGTTTGACCGCCGAGACATTGTTCGTAGAGGTTCGACATGCGCGGCCAATACATGCCGTGCAGAATGCACATCTCGTTCTCGTGCGCGCTGTTGCCGAACACGTAGGTCGAGTCGCCTTCGTTCTGGAAGGTGCAACTGAAGTTGATGCGTGAGCCGGCATGCAGCACGGCTGTGCTGTCATTGGGATACGCACGCTGGCTCGGCTCGGCCCAGTCGTCCTCCTCGTACAGCGTCCCGAGCGCTTCGGCGGCTGCGGCATCGTCCGTTTCGACGACGAACTTCACGCCGCGCTCGTGCATGTGCGACCAGAGCAGCGCGAGCTGAATATCGTTCGGCAGCTCGCAGCTCATGTGCGACTGGGCGCTGCCGTGCGGCGGCACGACGATGTTGATGTTGTTGAAGAAGATCGTGCCTGCCTCTTGCTCGATCTTGCTCGGGTCCGTCGGGTGCATCGTCATCTCGACGTGCGCCGCGAGATCCTTGTCGGTGGGATTGAGGTAGTGCGCTTGGATGATCAGCACTTCGCCCGGCTGAAACTTGTGCGCGATGCCATCAGGCAACTTGTGCTCCTCGTCGGGGCGCTGCGCCTCATAGTACGAGCCGCGCATGTTGATCTGCCAGAGACCGTCGCCGCAATCCCAGACACCCGTAGAGCCCTCGGGAATGCTGGTGAGGTTGCTGCGGTACGCGAGCAGGTGATGGCTGCCCGGCGTGTAGTGCGACTCGACGTAGTTCACGTTCACTTCGCCGCGATCTTGAGGGAGCTGCGCATAGATGCAGCGGAACTCCTCACCTCCTTGAGGCACAGTGACGTCGAATGCGTAGCGAATGTCGTCGAGCATGTCGCCTTCGATCACGCGCTCCACGCTCCCTCCAGCGCTGATTACAGGGGCTGGTGCTGCTGCGGCTGAGGGCCGGCCGGTGGCTGCGCGGCTCGGAGCTGCGGCGGGCTGCTGACTGGGCGCGCTCGTGGGAGCGGCTGCGCCCGCGCTTTCAGCAGCTGATTGCGCTTCCTGATCCGATCGACTCTCAGTGGACGCGATGTCGTGCGAGCTTGTGCAACCAAATGCTGCGACAAGCGCCGCCGCGGCCACGAGTTGGCTTGCGTGAGGACTCATGTGTACAAAACCTTATTGCGTGTATTCGATTACTAGATGCAGCTAAGTCGAACGCCTTACGTTTGTTTACAAGCGTGAGCGCTGTCAAGAGAACATGGCGCATGAGCAGCTCACGCGCGCACGAGTGAGCGCGTGTTGACGCGCACCGAATCGGTCAGCGGAACAGCGCAGTAACCGCATGAAATACACAGCGAGCATGTTCGCCTCGCTCGTTCACACGGCTGTCGCAGAAACATGTGAGCCGCTGCACAGCGCTTGGCGAGTGGAGCTACAGGTGCGAACGCACGAGCACGCGCGTGCTCGTGCCAGCCACGTGTTTCGCCCGAGGTGAAAATTCACTCCGGCGCAAAGGCGCGTACGACAGCGCATCGCCGCCAACAACTGCAGCACGAAACCCTGCCGCCATCAGCGGCCGACGAAGAGATCCGGCAACGATGCAGGAGCTACCACCACGCGGCCCAGTTGATTGTTAGGTGACAGAAAATCCAGCAAACCGCCGCAGCTGGCGCACGACGCGACGCTCTTGCTGAGGCAGCCGTGTTTGTAAGTGAGTTACGCCACAGCCGAACGTTTGCGTGATGTACGCGGCTCGCCAAGCTAGTTGTTTTCGTATAAACATTGACCACTATGCATTCTGGATATCGATCCAACTCCTGGCGCCGCTGGCCGCTGATGGCAGCACTGCCGATTCTGCTCGCTGCAGGATCAGCGCAGGCTCAAGCCAAAGCGTCCGCTGCCGCCGGGCACGACAGCGCACTTTTGCACTTGCTTTTGGCGCTCTTGGTCGTCGTTGCGTTCGCGCAGCTGGTAGGCCAACTGTTTCGGCGCATCGGGCAGCCGCCGGTGGTCGGCGAGATGTTCGCCGGCATCATCCTCGGGCCCTCACTTCTGGGCCGTTTCGCGCCGGATCTATCGGATTTCCTGCTGCCCGCCAACGTGGTGCCCTATCTACGCGCGATCTCACAGATCGGCGTTGTGCTCTACATGTTTCTAGTAGGTCTCGAGCTTGACGTGCGGCAGCTCAAGCAGCGCGCCGGCACGGCGATGGTGATCTCCGCCAGCGGAATCGCCGTACCGCTGCTGCTCGGCAGCCTGTTCGCGAGCGTTGTGTACGCGCATACCGCGCCGCCAGGCGTGTCGCCGTTCGTGTTCGGCTCGTTCTTCTGCGTCGCCCTGTCGGTGACCGCTTTCCCGGTGCTCGCGCGCATTGTTACTGAGCGCAAGCTCGACAAAACGATGATGGGCACGCTCGCGTTGACCTGCGCCGCCGCGGACGACATCTCGGCGTGGTGCCTCTTGTCGATCGTGGTGAGCTTCGCGCATGCCGAGCCGACCGCGGGGCTCTACACGGTGTTTCTCGCGGCATCTTACGTCGCGCTGATGCTGGTCGCAGTGCGGCCGTTGTTCATGCGCTTGGTGCGCTGGGAAGACAAGAACGAGAAGCTGTCGCGCCTGACGATGGCGCTCTTGATGTGCTCGCTGCTCGTATCCGCCCTGATCACCGAGTGGATCGGCATTCACGCGCTGTTCGGCTCGTTCCTCGTGGGCGCGCTGATCCCGAGCGAGAGTCGGCTCGCGCAACGCACGACCGAACAACTCGACAACCTGGTCGGCGTGCTTTTTTTGCCGATCTTTTTTGCGTTCACCGGTCTGCGCACGCAGCTCAATTTGCTGGAAGGTGCGAGCGCGTGGGGCCTGTGTGCGTTCATCATTCTGCTCGCGTTCCTCGGGAAAGCCGGCGGCGTTTCGCTGGCGTCTCGCATCTGCGGCGTGCCCTGGCGCACCTCGTTCGGCCTGGGCGCGCTGATGAACACGCGCGGCCTGATGGAGCTGATCGTGCTCAACGTGGGCTTGGATCTCGGCATCATTTCGCCCTCGCTGTTCGCGATGATGGTCGTGATGGCCCTGGTCACCACGTGCGCCGCGGGCCCCCTGCTCTACCTGATCGGCGAGGAGCGCACGGTGCCGCTGCCTGCCGTTCGGTCAGAGGCAAGCTAGCCGCGCAGGGCGGCGGACCCGGAGCTTCCGGCGCCGCCCTGAGCTGCCAACTAGCCTCACCGGGCTCATCGGGTACAATGCGAGCCGATGTTCAACTCCGACGCGCCGACCGCGCGCGAGATCGCAGCGGAGCCCGGGGTGGCCAGCGAGCTCGCGCGTCCCCCTGAGCTGCCCACTTCGCCACTCAGATTCGTGCTGCGCGCCGTCATGGGGCTGCGCCTCATGTACCTCGGCGTGGTGGTGCTCGAGGCACTCAGCGCCGCGTGCACGATGCTGCTGCCACAAGCGCTCGGGGGTATCGTGTCGACCTTGGGGGAAGCGGGTCTGCCTCGCACGGCTGGGCTCGCGGCGGTGCAGCGCCCGATGCTTTGGTTCTTCTTGCTGGCGATCGGCGATCTGGTCGCCACGCGTCTGTCGGGCGGGCTCACACTGCGCATCGGTCCGCGTCAGCGGCAGCGCGTGACACGTGATCTGTACGCCTACCTGCAGCATCACTCGCAGCGCTACCTGTCAGACAACTTCGCTGGCGCGCTCGCGCACCGCATCAGCGAGACCTCGTCGAGCGTCAGCAGCACGCTGTTCATGTTGCTCGTCGAGTTCTGGCCGGTGGCCACGGGCCTGTGCGTCTCGATGACGCTGCTCGCACGCGCCCACACCATGCTGGCCGCGCTGGTGGGCGCTTGGACCGCGGTCTTCTTCGCGATCAGCGTGCGCATGGCGAAACGAGCGCAGCCGTTTGCGGTCGCGGCCGCGGCGGCACGCAGCGAGACCTCGGGCAAGGTGGTCGATGCAGTCACCAACCTCGCGAGCACGCGGCTGTTCGCCCGGCTAGGCTACGAGCGGCGCTACCTGGATGGCTATCTCGGCCGCGAGCTCAAGGCGGTGAGTCGTTCGATCGGCTACTCGGAGCGCGTGCGTTGGTTCCAGTCCAGCGCGACCACGTTGCTCAAGCTGGCTGTGTTGTACTACGCGGTGCAGCTCTGGGCGGCAGGCGAGATCGACGTCGGCGACTTCGTGATGGCGACCAGCTTGTCGCTCTTGGTGATCGCCGATGTGCGGGGGTTGAGCCGGCGCTTCCTCGATTTTTTCGAGAATATCGGCAACATCCAGAACGGCGTGAACACGCTGCTCAAGCCGCACGAGGTCGTGGACGCCGCGAGCGCGCGCGACGAGCAGCTGGCCTTGGGCAAGCTCGAGTATCGCGACGTGCACTTCGCGTATCTCGAGGGCCGGCCGATCTTCGCAGGCTTGTCTGTGACGATCCAAGCCGGTCAACACGTCGGGCTGGTGGGCTTTTCGGGCTCGGGCAAGTCGACGTTCGTGCAGCTGCTCTTGCGCCAATATGACGTGCAGCAAGGGCAGATCCTGATCGACGGGCACGACATCAAAGAGCTACAGCAAGCTTCGCTGCACACGCAGGTCGGCCTGATCCCGCAAGAGCCGCAGCTTTTTCATCGCAGCCTGCTCGAGAACATTCGGTACGGCCGGATCGATGCCAGTGACGCCGAGGTGACCGAAGCGGCGAAGCTCGCCCACGCGCATGACTTCATCACGGCCATGCAACAGGGCTATGGCTCGCTGGTCGGTGAGCGCGGCGTGAAGCTGTCAGGTGGGCAGCGGCAGCGTGTCGCGATCGCGCGTGTGCTGCTCAAAGGCGCGCCTATCGTGGTCCTGGATGAGGCCACGTCGAGCCTCGATTCTGTCACCGAACAAGCGATCCAGGAGACGTTTGGCGGCGTGCTACGCGGCAAGACTGTCTTGGTCATCGCCCACCGGCTCAGCACGATCGCGCGCCTGGACCGTATCCTCGTCATGCACGAGGGCCGCATCATCGAGGACGGCACCCACGAGCAGCTACTCACGCTCCGTGGGCACTATCATCGGATGTGGACGATGCAATCGGGCGGCTTCCTGCCCGACAAAGCGCCCAGCAACTTGGAAAGTAGCGATTCTTCGGCGGCTTGACGCGTGGGCCGCACATTGTGGTAGGCAAAGCGCGAGGACACGCAGGTGACCAAGCCATTGAACATGCCACTGCCCAGCGGAGTCGTGTTCGATCTCGATGGGACGCTGATCGATTCCCGCGCTGACATCGCGCAGGCCTGCAATCACGTGCTCGCTTGGGCCGGCCGCGAACAGCTGCCTGTCGAGACGATCAGCAGCTTCGTCGGCGACGGTGCACGCGCGCTGATCGCACGTGTGTTCGGCATCGCCGACGATGCCCCGGAGGTCGAAGGGCTGTTCGAAGAGTGGCAGCGCTACTACCTCGCGCATCCGGTCGATCACACGCTGCTCATGCACGGCGCGGTGCGCGCGCTGCGCGAGCTCGACGAGCGCGGCATCGGCATCGCGATCGTCACGAACAAGGCGCGCGCGGTGGCGCTCGCGATCATCGAGGCGCTCGGCATCGCACCACAGCTGCGCGCGCTCTACGCGGGCGGTGATGGCCCGCTCAAGCCGCATCCGAAGTCGATCGTGATCATGGCGCAGGCGCTGCAGGTCCTGACCAAAGAGTTGTGGGTGATCGGCGACGGGACGCAAGACATCGCGGCCGCCCACGCGGCAGGCGCAAAGGCCATCGCCATCTCGGGCGGCTTCAACAGCGCAGCGGCCCTGCGCGCTGCAGGGCCGGACGCCTGCTTCGAATCGCTGGACGCGTTCGTCAACGCCCTGCCCCCGCGCATCAACGACCGTACCCGCGCCGACGCCTAGCTCCTGGGAATCTTCTTCTTCACGAACAACACGTGCTTGCGCGCGACCGGGTCGTACTTCTAGTGAAGGAGCGGTCGCTCAGAAGTTGTCCGGCTCCGCTACGAGCGTTGCATCGTTGCCGCTGTGAGCGGCAGCGTTTGCAAGCTTGCCTCGTTCAGCCAGTGCACGTGCGACGTCGAACCGCTGTATGGCTGCGATTCGCGTTCAATATATCGCAGCTCTTAGCGGCAAGTTTGTTCCGGCTTGGTGCTGCTGCGCGCGCGCCAGATCCTTAAGGATGCGCACAAAGGGCTATTTCTTCGCTAAAGCGGTCATTGTGGCGCGTTGCCGAGACGACTCTTCATCACACATGCATTAACTGTGTGGGAGCAGTTATGAACAACGTCGAGATTCAGCAGCAAGCAGCGCGTTGCGCCGCCGAACACACTGCAGCCGGCGCACATCTAGACGTCGATGAAGCCTGGCAACAGTGGTCAGCGAGCAGCGGCGTGTCGGACGCAGGCGCCCGCCTACTGTTCGAATATGAGTACATGCTGTGCCGCCGCGAAGCCCTCTGGTGGCAGCTGCTATCCGCAGCCAGCAACGCCAAAGGCTGGAAGCGCGTCCTCCACTTGGTACGCGGCAGCTGACGCCGACCTCCCACCTCCCACGACGCGCTTCGGAACTGACTGTGTCCGTGAGGTGAGTCACTAAGACTGGCCACGCGTAAGCCTACCCTGATATCAGAACGCACTAGTTTGTGCGCACGGGGGCGGCATGGCGAAGAAGGCGTTGCTGGTCGGCATCAATCAGTACGAGAGTGTTAGTAACTTACGCGGATGTGTGAACGACGTGACGAACATCAGCGCTTTGCTGATGAAGTATCGCGGGTTCACAGACGAAGAAATCCGCGTGCTGACCGACGTCAACGCCACCAAGCACGCGATCGAAAAGCGGCTCGAATGGCTGGCTGCCGATGCAGCACCGGGCGACTACCTACTCTTTCATTTTTCCGGGCATGGCTCAGCCGTCCTCGATCGCGATGCGGACGAGAATGATGGGCTCGACGAGATTCTGTGCCCGTACGACATGGATTGGGATGGGACGTACATCACCGACGACCAGCTGAAAGAGCAGCTGCAGGTTCCGGATGGCGTTCAAATAGAAGCGATCTTGGACTGCTGTCATTCAGGGTCCGAGGGCGAGGCGCTGATCGTCGACCCAGCTGTGCAAGCAGCACCGAACCAGCGGCCTCGCTATCTGGCACCGCCCCCAGACAGGGCGAGCGGGCGCACCAGGCAGGGCGCGAAGGTCCGGTCACGCATCCTGCGCTCGCGGAGTGTCGGCTCGACGCCGGTCATCTGGGCGGGTTGTGGGGCCACACAAACCTCCGCAGATGCGTTGATCGATGGCGTTCCTTGGGGTGCATTCAGTCAAGCGCTGTGCGGGCTGATGCGGCGACATAGCGGCGCGGTCTCGCGCAGACGAATGCTCGAGCTGACCCGGACCGCGCTCATTGAAGGGGGCTATTCTCAACGACCTGAGCTCGAAGCCAGTGATGCCATCGCAGACTCGCTCGTCTTCTCGAGGGTGGGGACATGATGCGCATCGTTAGCGTCTGGCTGTTGTTGCTCGGACTGACGAGCACGACGGCCGCTCAGAGCGGCGCGTCCATCACAGATGCAGAGCTCGAGGTCTTTTGTTCATTCGATGCCCCGGTCGCCACCGGTCTCACGGTCGACGAGGTAAAATCGCAGCTGGAGAAGCTGACTTTCAGCGAGAAGGATGCGCGACAAAAAGAGAAAGACGCAAAGCTGTCTGCGGCAGCGCGAGCTGAGGCTTCTGATTTCCTTTCCAACGTGGAGCAGCAACGCAAGAGCTACGAGCAGACACTGCGCGCTCTAACCAGCGCTCCAGCTTTGCGTGATGTGCCGGGTTGCCCTGACGAGCCGACACGGCAGAACTTTTGTGCAGCGTACCGTGCGGGCAAGCCCATCGGCTGGAGAGCCGCGACAAAGGTCGCGACGTGCATGCGCGAAGCGATCAAGCCAGATGCGCCTAACGCGCAGGCGCTTCGCCAGGTTGCCCCCAAGTTGCTCGAGGCACCCGTAGCGCGCGCGTTGACCGGCACTTCACTCGAGAGTGCGATCCTGCGTGGAACCGCAGAGTTCATCGTCGAGCGCGGCGAGCAAGAGCTGGCGATGTTTGCCAGCGAGGTGATGACGCGCGAGCTCTGCAACAAGGAGACGGTCAAGAGTTTGCTCTCGCGCACGTGTGCGTTGATTGCCGAACCGGATTCTGACGTTCTGTTCGCGGTTACACTTGCTGCGCTGCGTGAAGCCGTACGGGCCGATCTGGATGCGCTGCCCGAGTGGCTCACAGGACAGCTAGGAAAAGCCACCGCGACCAAGTCTGCCGCTTGTGCGCTCCAGATCGGATGGGACTTCTCCGAGCGCGTCTTGCAAGGCGCCGACGTCGCCGAAACGTTGTGGGACCTCCAATCGATCATCGACGCAGCAAAGAATCAGGAGCCCTGCAAGTCGGAGGCGAAGCTCGTCGCGACGCTGACCGAGCTGGCAGCCGCGCTGCACGCGGTCCCGCGCATGAAGGGCGTCGACATAAACAGTCTCGTGCGCGCGGGAGATTTAGATCTGCTCGTGAGCCGCGCCGCCCCCGACCTGACAGATGAACCGAACACTTCGAATCAGCGCGACCTAACAACAAGCACCGAGCTCAACGATCGCGGTAAGGTGATCCGCGAAGTGCTGCGCAGGCTGCGAGAGCTCCAGCGTGCGATCGAGACATCGGAGAAGGACCCCACCGGCCCCAATCGCGCAGCAGCAGTCATCGCAGCGCTGCGTACGGTCGAGCCGCTGCTCGTGCACGCGGGTGACGCAGCCACGAAGGCTCCCGAGTACATCACTACGATCAGCGCAGTCGTAGAGAAGATCGGCAGCCAACAGTACATCCCTGCCGTGATCGCGCTCGCCAACTCGGCGATGTTGCAAGACGCCTTGGGTAACAAGCGCGTCGGTCGAAACTTCCGCGTGCTCATCACGCTCAGCGCGACCATCGCGGAAGCCGAGTCGAGCGATGCCGTGAAAGCCGCGCTCGAGGAGGCCGCAGCGCCGCTGCAGTCTTGGCGCCGCAAAGACATCGAGCAGTGGGGTGCCACGATCACTGGCCTGCCAGGCGTAGGTTTCGCCTACGAGCTGCCGGTCGAAAGAACGAGCAGCCATGAACGCGCACCTGAAGGCATCACCGTAGCGCCCGCGCTCATGCTCGGCGTCGACATTCATCGTGGTTTCGGCTGCTCACGCTTCGGGCTCCTCTTCAATGTGCTCGACCTCGGAGCGGTGGCGACCATTCGCCTCGACAGCTCCAAACGAGAGAGCGACGAAGCGCAAGCCGAAGAGAAGCCCGAGATTCGTTTCGAACAAGTGTTTGCGCCCGGGCTGTATCCGTACATCGGTTATGGGCCATTCGACTTCGGCGTTGGCGTGGGTTTTGTGCCTTCGCTCAGGCCGGCGCGAGTCGATGACACTCGCAACATCGAGCCGCTGAACGTGCTTCGCTTCGGCGCATTCGTCGCCGTAGACGTGAGCATTCTCCCGCTGTTCTGACGCGGCGCTCGGCGAGTGTTTGCGCCGAGCGCGGACCAGAGTGATGCACTCTCTCACTGGATCGACCTGCAGCCCTCGCTACAGGCCGAGGCCGCCGACAGCGGCGCAGCTGAGCGCGGCAAGGAGCTGTTCGAGTCGGAGGCAGTGCGCTGCTCGCAGTGCCATGCTGGCTCGCATCTCACGAACAATCAGACCGCGAACGTCGGCACCGGCGCTGATCTGCAAGTGCCATCGCTCAAAGGCGTGCGCTTCCGAACGCCGCTGATGCATGACGGCTGTGCAGCGACCATCTCTGAACGCTTCAGCAACACGAAGTGCGGCGGTGGAGACAAACACGGCGCGACCAGCCAGCTGAGCGCAGCTCAGATCAGCGACCTCACAGCTTACGTCGAGACGCTGTAGGCTTCGCGCAAGACCACGCCTGCCGCCGACAGCGGCAGGCGTTCAGGCCGCCCATGCCGTCGAACTGGCCGACGTCGACGTGGACTGTAGTGGCGATGTCGTACGTGCTGAGCAGATCGCGACATGCCGCGCAGCTGCGAGCGGCGCTGCGCTCAGAGCAGAGACTTGAGATCGAAGCTGGGGTCTGCCGCTTGTGTGGGCGTGAGCGACGCATTGGCCGCGAGCAAGCGGCGCGCGAGCATGTGGTCGGCCGGCCGATTCAACGATTCCACGCACACGAGCCCGCCCGAGCAGAACAAAAAGACCGAGCAACTCGCCGCGCCTGCAGCGCCGCGCAGCACCTCTTCGCAGCCCGGGCTCGGTAGCCCAGCCATCTGCAGCTTGAGGTGAGCTTGATGGCTCCAGAACCAAGGCACCGCGCGGTACGGCGCAGGCTTGCCGACGATGCGCTGTGCGATGCAGCGGGCTTGGTCCGATGCGTTCTGCACCGACTCCAGCCGCACGCGGCGCCCTTGGGCGTGATGGTTCACGTGCGCGGCGACATCGCCGATCGCGCTGATCTGCGGATCGCTCGTCTGCAGATGCTCGTTCACCACGATGCCGTCGTCGACCGCGAGCTCGCAGGCCGCAGCGAGCTCGACATTCGGGATCACACCGATGCCCACCACGACCAAGTCGGCATGCAGCTGCGTGCCGTCGGCCGTCTCTACGGCGCGTACGCGGCCCTGCTCTCCTACCAGTCGCACGACCTGCGCTCCAAAGCGCAGGCGAACGCCGAGCTTCTCGTGCTCGCGCTGGAACAAGCTCGACATAGTGCGAGACAGCGCGCGCGCCATCGGCCGGTCCGCGACGTCTAGCACGGTGACCGCCAGCCCCTGCTTCACCGCGGCAGCCGCAAACTCGAGACCAATGAAGCCCGCGCCGATCACTACGACGCTCTTGGCTGCAGCCATGCTCGTGCGCAGCGCAGCAGACTCATCCAGCGTGCGCAGGTAAAACACATTTTGCAGATCGGCACCCGGCACAGGCAATGGCCGGTTGCGCGCGCCCGTTGCCAGCACGAGCTGGTCGTACTCGACGACGGAGTCATCATCGAGGCCCACAAGCTTGCGCCGGCGATCGATCGCCAGCGCGCGCCTGCCCGAGCGCAGCTCGATCCCAAATTTTTCGAAGAACGCGCTCGGGCGCAATGCGAGCTGCGCGTCCTGTGCTTCGCCGAGCAAGTACGCCTTGGAGAGCGGCGGCCTCTGGTACGGCAGGTGAGGCTCGTCACCGACCAACACGATCCGACCGGTATGCTGCAGCTCGCGCAGCGATGCGGCCACTTGCAAGCCCGCCTGCCCTGCACCGATGATCGCGATGGACGATGACGTCATGTCAGATCTGACTGATGGGCAAACGCACCACCAAACCGTCCAGCTCCTTGTTGAGCTTGATCTGACAGGTCAAGCGACTGTTGTCCTCAACTCTCAACGCACCATCCAACATCATGATCTCTTCTTCGGTCCGGGGTCCAACCTTCTCAACCCAATCGGGGTCGACATAACCGTGACAGGTGGCGCACGAACAGTTGCCGCCACAGTCACCGATGATGCCAGGCACCATGTTGTCGATCGCGGTTTGCATGACGCTATCGCCAGCTTTGCCCTCGACCAGATGCTCTTCCCCGTTGTTCAGAACGAACAGAACCCTCGGCATGAACGACCTATCTCTTTTCAGCAGTGAATGAATATGAGCCCATGAAGCCTGCTTTGGCTTTGCCGGTCATGCTCGCGCCGGCGATCTCGCCGCGGAACTCGACCTTCAGCTTCATGGGTTTCGTCACGTGGTTCACCCAGAACACCTTGTTGCCATCGACCTTGACGTCGCTGACTTGCGAGGTGTTGCCCTGACCGGTTTGGTTACCGCTGTAAGCGGCGCCGGACTTCTCGACCACCAGCACCGTCGGCTGCGGACCCGTTGGACCCTTCACGACCAAGTCCCAAACACCTTCGAGCGGCACGTCTTTCTTGACCGCTGCAGCAGTTGGCTGCGCCGCAGGCTTGTTGCGTCGCGCGCCACCGCCCACGAATACAGGCAGCGTCTCCCAACCGCGTACGGTCGACGTCGAAGCCAGCACTGCATTCTCGTAGTCGACTTCCCACTCCGGAAAGCGCTTGATCACTTCCTCCAGCGCCACGCGCCCTTCGAGGCGTGCGAGCGCCGCGCCGATGCACACGTGGATGCCGTGGCCGAAGCCGAGATGCGGCCGCTGCTCGCGATGAATATTGAACGACTCACCCTTCTCGAAGCGAGTCTCGTCGCGGTTGGCTGCACCGACCAACAACATCGCGATACTGCCGGCTGGTACCGTCTTGCCTTGGATCTCGACATCCTTCGTGATGTAGCGGCCGATCGCAGGACCGGGCGGCTGGAACCGCAGGAGCTCCTCGATCGTTTGAGGCACCAAGCCGAGATTGTTAGCGATGTCCTTGCGCTGATCGGGATGCTCGGCGAGCTCCTTGCCCGCCCAACCGATCAACCGCGTGGTGGTCTCGTTGCCAGCACCCGCGACCACATTCACGATCTGCACGATCTCGTCACGCGTCAGCTTGCGAACTGTGCCGGTCGGATCCTTCACCTCTGCGTGCAGCAGCTCCGTCATGATGTCGTCCGACGGATGCGTGGTGCGCCATTCGATATATTCTTCGTAAGCACTTCCACTGAAGTTCTTCTCGACGGTGAAGTCCATCGGCTTACCGGCCTCGGTGTGCAGTCGATCGTCGCCCGACTGGCGCACAGCGATCTGGTCCTCCTCGGGAATGCCGAGCAACATACCGATCACCTTCATCGGCATCACCGCGCCGATGTCGGCGATCAAGTCGAAGCGATCAGTTCCGACCAGCGGATCCAAGCACTGCGCGCACAGGTTGCGAATCTTATCTTCCAGCGCGTTCATGCGCTTCGGCGTGATGATGCGCTGCAGCAGCGAGCGGTACATCGTGTGTACCGGCGGGTCCTTGAAGATGAACACCGCATCGGGGAGCTCGACGTTCGCCTTGATAATCTCGAGGATGCCGCCGCGCGCAGAGCTGAAAGTCGCTGCGTCCCGGAGCGCGCGTTCCACTTCGGCGTAACGGCTGACCGCGTAAAAGCCGTGCTCTTCGTTGTACCAGAGCGGCGCTTCCTCCCGCAGTCGGCGGAAAATAGGATAGGGATTGTGGAAGAACTCGGGCCTGTAGGGGTCCCAATAAACCGATTGCGCAGTACTCGCGTCCATGAGTCACCGCTCCTTTCCGCTGACTTGTCGTGCTCGCAAAATCGTTATTGGACGCTGCACTTTGGCAGTCAACGCAGTGCCGGCGACATGTCCGCGCCGGGACAACAGTCTGCCGCTAGGGGCCCCGGCACTTGCTGAAGCTTTTGACGATATCGGCCGCGGCGTTCAAAAACAGTGATAGTCGCGGCCAGCTTGCTTGCCGCCGTCCGCTGCAGTTAGTGACTGAGCTCGGGACGCAACCACTCTGCGATGCGCTCTGCGATCATCAAGCTCGGCAGGTGAATATTGCTCGATGGGATCGTAGGCATGAGGCTCGCGTCCGCGATGTACAGACCCCTGATGCCGAACACTTGACCGCGTTCGTCAGTGACTGCGCTCGCGGGATCGCTGCCCATCGGCGCTGTGCCGCACGGGTGATAGCCGGAGTCGCACGCGCGCGGGATCCAATCGCGCACACTGTCGCGATCGCGCAGCGTGCGCGCGCTCGGCCACAGCGGTGCAGCGAGCTTGTGCATGGCCGCACTTTGCGTGAGCTCGTGCGCGAGCATCATGGCATCGACTGCGAGCTCGCGGTCGTGCGTGTTCTCTAAGAGCCGAGAGACGATCTGCGGCTTCGCGCGCGGATCTGCGCTCGTAAAGCACATCGTTCCTGTACCGCGCGGCTTACCGACCGCCGCCATCACACTGAGCAGCGGAACGTCGGCGCGCGGCAGCGGTAGCTTGGATCCGGGCTGCAGCAGCATGTCGCTCGTGTGGCTCGGTCCACTCGGGTAACGCAGCACCGTTTGGATCAATGGATCCGTGCGTGATCATGGAGTTGCGCCCACCATCGAGCAGATCGGCGGGCAGCGCACGTCCGTGGTAATCGGGCCCTGCTTCGAGCAGCAACGTCGCGCGGTCGCGCTGCTCCGAGAGCCGGCTGGCCATCACGCAACCACACGCGCCAGCGCCCACCACTATCACGTCGGGCCGCATGCCGGACAGCGTAGCAAGCGGGCGCAGCTCAGGGCGGCCAGTCGTAGCGGCCGTGAAGCCCACATGAATGCTGAAGCATGCAGCTGTGCGCGGCAGACCGCAGCCCAAGTAGATAGTTTTGGCAGCCGGCTACAAACAGCCCGCCGCAGCACGTCAGCGCGTGCAAGCCGTCGATCGTCGGGTGGTTTCCTGTGTAATATCCACTAAGTGAAGAAGACCGACCTGACGCGGCGAGGCTACAGAGGCTCCGAAGCCCCCGCCACCGTGCAAGACACGGGCGGAGGCGCGCAGGTGATCATCGACGCGTCGCTCGGCACTGCCGTGCCGACGGTCGGGTCTCGCGTCGGCCGCTATCGCTTGCTGCAAGAGCTCGGCGCAGGTGGCATGGGTGTGGTGTTCGAAGCGAACGATCCCGAGCTCGATCGCAAGGTCGCGATCAAGTTGCTGCACGCGCGCTTCGACAAGACACAGCTGGTGCGTGAAGCGCGTGCGCTCGCACGCTTGTCGCATCCGAACGTGGTCACGATCTACGACGTCGGCGAGGTAGATAGCCGCACCTTCATCGCGATGGAGCTGATCGACGGCACGACGTTTCGCGACTGGCTGTCGCAGCGTACACGCGGTTACCGCGAGATCTTAGACGTGCTGATGGCTGCGGGGCGTGGACTCGCCGCCGCGCATGCAGCTGGCCTGGTCCACCGAGATTTCAAGCCTGAGAACGTGATGGTCGGCCGCGACGGTCGAGTGCGCGTGCTGGACTTCGGGATCGTGAGCGCCGTGGCTGCGCGCGCGAGCAGCATGCCGCCGAGCGACTGCGGGCCCGCCGCTGAGGGCTCTGACTCGCAGCAGTCGACGCTGAGCAGCAGCTTCACCGGAACACCTGCGTACATGGCCCCGGAACAACTGACTGAGCGCGCGATCGACGAGCGTGCAGACCAGTTCAGCTTCTGCGTTGTGCTCTGGGAAGCTATGTACGGCGAGCGGCCTTTCCAAGGTGCGATGCTGAGCGAACGCGTGCATGGCGTCGCTGCCATGAAGGCGACCGAAGCGCCTACGAGCCTTGCACCTGCTTGGCTGCACCGTTTGATCGTGCGCGGGCTGTCGGGAAACCTGGGCGCACGGCACGCCTCGATGGAAGCACTGCTCGCTGCGATGGAGGCTGGGCTCGCCCGAGAAGCGGCGTCTGCGCGCTTGATCGGTCGCCGCTACGAGCCGATTCAAGCATCACAAGATGCCGAGGCCAAGCCTGTCGAGCGCGCGTTGGACCGCCTGACCGGCACGGTGGTCACGATTCATCGCGTCGCCGCTGACAGCGGCGCTGGCGACTCCACCGCGGCGCGCGTCAAGCTCGCGCGTGCCTATCGAGATCTGGCTGCGCTGCGCCATCCGAACTTGGTTTCCGTGCTCGACTTCGGCTTCGAGGATCAACGCGGAGCCTATTTCGTGTTGGACTTGCGCGACGCTGGCGTGGATCTGCGTGCCGCGATGCGCGAGCGCGAGCCGCCAGTGCTCGACTATCTCGTGCAGCTGCTGCGTGCGCTCAGCCATCTGCATCGCCACCGCATGCTGATCGGCACGCTCGCGCTCGACGACGTGTTCGTGATCGAGCATCAGGTCAAGCTGATGCCGCTGCGTGTCACGATGCAGGTCGAAGCTGCCAACGACAACGCAGCCGAGGTCGCAGCCGATCTCAATGCGTTTGGTCGCTTGGCAGCAGAAGTATTGGCGCTCGCTACGCACGCCCGGCAGTTCGAGGTCGATCCCAAAGTCAGACCCGTGATGGAGCGGCTGCTCGAAGCAGCGCCCAGCGCGCGCTTCACGAGCGCGGATGCGGTGATCGATGCGCTGGCCCAAGCGCTCGGTCGATCGTTTGCGACCGAGACCTTTCAGACGCGAGAGAGCCGCTTGCGCGCGGCGCCGCTGATGGGGCGCGAACACGAGGTCGAGCGCTTGAGCAACGCGGTGCAAGCGGTGTGCAACGGCTCGGGTGGTGCGTGGCTGATCGGCGGCGAGAGCGGCGTCGGCAAGTCACGGCTGCTCGATGAGGTGCGGACGCTCGGTGCTGTGCAGGGCGCGCTCGTGCTGCGCGGACAAGAAGAGAGCGAAGGCGCGAGCCCGTATCGCTTGTTTCGCGATGCGCTGCGCTGGCTCGCGCTGCTCACCGATCTCGATGAGCTCGAAGCTGGTGTGCTGTTGCCGATCGTGCCGGATTTGTCACGGATCCTCGGTCGCTTGGTCACGCTCGCACCGGAGCTCGATCCGGCGTCGATGCACGCTCGCACGTGCGATGTCGTGACGGGCATCTTGCGTCGGCAGAAGCAGCCGGTCGTGCTGTTGCTCGAGGACGTGCAGTGGTCGCGCAGTGACAGCCTCGATCTGCTCAAGCATGTCATCCCGATCACCCAAGAGATTCCGCTGCTCGTGGTCGCGACTGATCGCGACGATGAACGCCCGAGCTTGCGCGAAGCGCTGCCTGGGATGCAGCCGCTGGAGCTGCAACGCTTGTCGCAAGACGCCGTGGAAAAGCTGCTCGGCGCCATGATCGGCGAAGCGGCCCGCAGGCCCGAGGTCGTGCGCTTGTTGTGGCGCGAGACTGAAGGCAACGCGTTTTTCCTGGTCGAGGTGGTGCGCGCGTTGGCGGAGGAGTCAGGTGGCATGGCGCGCATCGGTGCCGACGCGCTGCCCGACAAGGTGTTCGCGGGCGGGATCAGGCGCGCGGTCGAGCGGCGGCTGCAGCGCGTTCCAGAGGAGGCGCGGTCGCTGCTTCGGATCGCAGCGGTGATCGGCAGAACACTCGACCTGAGTTTGCTCGCGGCGATCGCCCCCGAGGTCAAGCTCGACCACTGGTGCGCGCAGTGCGTAGAATCGTCGGTGCTCGAGCGCACGAGCGACAGCATTCGCTTCGCGCACGACAAGCTGCGCGAGGGCCTCTTGGCGGAGCTGCCTGCGGCAGAACAGCGGAGGCTGTCGCGGATCGTGGCAGAGGCGGTCGAGCGTGCCGCTGATGGCGGCGCGGAGCACTACGCGCTCTTGGCCTATCATTACGGGAAAGCGGAAGATCGCGCCAAGGAAGGCCGCTATGCCGCCCTGAGCGGCGAGCAGGCGATCCGGAGCTTTGCGATCGCAGAGGGCAGCGCGCTGCTCTCGCGTGCACTTGTGCTGACGCCGGAGTCTAGCGAGACCGCTACGACGCGCGCACGTTTGCATCGCCTGCTCGGGGAGGCGCGATACTACGAAGGTCGCTTCGACGACGCGCTGTCTCAGCTCGAGCAGGCCCTATCGCAGCTCGGGATCCATGTGCCCACGTCGCGCTGGCAGTGGTTGCTCTTGCTGCTCGGGCAGGCGTTGCTGCAGGTCGCGATCTACATGGGTCTCGTGCGGACGAGCACTGTCGGCTCGTCCGACGCGCAGCACGCCAACGAAGCTTCTTGGACTGCAGCGCGTGCAGCGTACATCTACAGCTACGACATGGACATGGTGCGCTCGCTGTCGCTGAGCCTTGTCTCGGTCAATCAGGTGCGACGCGGCGCGCAGGAGAATCCGTTCGGCTTGGGCGTGCTGGGCTATGCCGCTGCCAGCGTCAAGCTAAAGGCGGGCGGCAGCTACTTTCGGCGCGCGCGGCAAGCCGCGAGCAACACGTCTGACAATCAGCGTGCGCTCGCGGATGTGTTGCACCTGCAAGCGTCCTACCTGATCTCGGTCGGGCAACTGGACGAAGCCGAGACCGTGGCGATCGAGAGCGTGGCGGTGGCCGAGCGGCTCGGAGATCGCATGTCGGCATCGGTGGGTTTGAACATCGCGTCGATCTGCGACTATTTGCGCGGGAACCTTCCGCGCATGCTGAGCCGCTCGCAGAGCAACGAGGCGTATTGCAGCGGTGAGCATCGAGTGCTGCGCGCTTGTTCGCTGGCGATCGCGTGGTGCGAGCTCGGTCAGCCCGACAAAGCGCTAGAGGCACTGCCGGCCCGCAGCGCTGGCGATCAAGCGCCACAGCTGCGCGTGGCGCGCGCGACTGTGTTAGGCGTTGTCGCGCTGACTCAAGCCCGCCGCGGAGCGCTGCCAGAGGCCTGGGCTGCGACGCGCGAATGTTTGGAGCTCGGCGTTGCGGGTGAGCTCGTGCCCGCGTCGTGCGGCGTCATCCTGATCGGTCCGATGCACGCGACCCTGCAGCACTGGTCGCAAGCGCGCAACACCGGGGATCATTCTCGTATCGAAGAATATGAACGAACCGCGCGCACGCTCCTGCGCCACCTACGCGCGTACGGCCGAGTGTGCCGCCCTGGCACCGCACTAGCCCCGTACTTCGAAGGCCACGTGCACGCCCTGCGCGGCGACAAAGCGGGCGCTCAGCGAGCATGGACCCGCGCAGCAGAAATTGCACGCACACTGGGAATGCGCCACTGCGAAGCCCTATCCCATCAAGAGCTGAGCCAAGCCAGCCCAGAAAGCTCCGCAGCCCGCACAGAACACCTGCGCCGAGCCGAGGAGCTTCTAACCGAATGCGGAATCACCGACTACGGGCTCGGCGACCGGCGGGCTGCTGATAGTTGAGCGATGTAGATGCAGTCGAATAGGAATGTGGTGATGTACAGGAAGTAGAAGAAGCTGAAGTTGCTGATTTCTGGGTGTTTCGCTGGCATCCACCAGATGCACATGATGGATTCGCAGGCTGTGCCTAACATCTTGAGCCACGCGACCGGATAGGACAAACCACGTAGGTTGGGGCGGGCAAAGAGCATAAATACAAACAGGATGCTCATGCCCATGTTGATGATGAACGCGAGCACGAAACCGTCTTCGTCGTGATAGGTCTTGGGAAAGGTGTACTGGCCCAAGAACGCGAGGATGAGCGTGCCGGCGACGACGATGTAGAAGTACTTGCGGATCTGCGGGATCGTTTGCTGGTCGCGGCCGAAGCGGAGCAGCTGGGAGATGATCACGAGATCCATGCACAACCAGACGATGTCAGAGTAGTGGAACGCCGGTTCTTGGCGCACCGCGACCCAAAAGAAGACTGACAGGATCTCCCATGTGATGTTCATGCAGATCGCGGCCAGTGGAATGCCGTACGTCTTCTGCTTGAAGCCTGTCACGATCACTAAGTAATAAGCCGCTGCCCAGAGCGCGCAGCCGATCACGCCCGCGATGAGCGCACCCAACCAGACCTCGTCGACGGTCTGCTCGCCTAACAAGATCGCAAACAGTGCTCGTAAGTGCATGAGCTACTTCCCTTTGCTAATTTCAAACAGTTTGCACGATGGTCGACCACTGCTCGTGCAGGTCGACAGGGATCGAGAACGTGGCACGGCCGGGCATGCGCTCTGCGCTCAAAAAGCCTTTGATCAGCTCGCGACCGATGAAGCCTGCTACGCTGCTCGATAGGGGATTGTCGATGCCGTGCTTGCTGAGAAAGTCGTCCAACGAAACGGCCAAGCGCGTCACGCTCAGCGTCCAGTCGGGTTTTGGCACATCGAGCATCGCTGCGATGTCGCGACCCGTGAGCGACTCCTTTTCGAGGAAAAAATGCATCATGCTCGCTGGCATGCCTGAGAGAAAGCCCGGCAAGAGGCGCTGGTAACCTCCGATCAGATCCTTCGCGAGCTCTTTGCCTTGTGGCGTCGACTCGCCTTGTGTGTTGAAGATCTGCCAGGCGAGCTCACGACCATTTGCGACGTCGGCAGGGATGAGGTCTTCACGCACGCCCATCATGCGGCCAACCGCCATCCAACAATGAAAGTACGCCTCGCGCTCGGTCGTGCTGACAGGCAGACCCAGACGCTCCACGCCCGCAAGCACGACATACGCAAACGTCATCAGCGTGCCCGCGAGATCTTCTTGGTTGATCGGCATACCGAGCAGCGCACTATCCCAAGGCGCCGTCGGATCATTGCGGATCAAGTGACGAACAGCCGCGTGCATCAGCCGCACTTTTTGTGCAGCGCGCACGCCGCGTCCCGCGGGGCTCAAGCCACCAGGTGACAGAACATCCACTACCATCTGCGTGGTCTCCAACACGCGTCGCATCGGGCGACGTGCCAAGTACGCGGTGCGGTACAGCACTTGGACGCCTTTGCCCGCGGCGTAATCCATCGGCAGACCGTAGAAGCCGAGCACGGCGAGCATCTCCGGCCCGAGCCGCGCGAACAACTGTTCTCCCTGCGCTACGGCGTCGCGGTCCGGCGGACGCACCTGGCCGGTGCTTTCTAGATAGTCTCGGACACTCTGCGGCAGTTGCGCCGAGGGTATGCCATCGTTCGTTACCAGCTTGCGCATGAGGTCGTTCACGACCTCGATCCCGCCGCTCTCGAACAGTCCGCTGACCACAGCATCGGCGACCGGGTCACCAACCTTCCGCATCTCGGCCAGCTTTTGCTCGTTCCACGTTCTTGCCATCCAGTGACTCCTTTGCCGCAATCAGCTGCACATCTGACACAACCATTACAGCGCAACGCGGGGCATCTGATCTAGCTCACTGTCACTGGCTGTAATGGACGAACAATCAATCAAACAGCTATGTCGAGGTAGGTAGTTATGGCGCAGTGCAAGCGAGACTTTCGTCACAGCGCTCTTGATCGCTACCTCAGCAGGCGCGATCCTATTCGCTGGTGTATGCCTTGACCTCGCAGCTGGATACGCATCGGGACGAAGACGAGCACCTTACGGAATCAGTGGGGCGCGGGCCGCGCTGCAAAGCGGCCATGACTGTGTTGCGAGGTGAGCTGCCAGGCGCGCTCTTTCCGCTGCACGCCGAGGAAACAGTGATCGGGCGCGACCCCGACGTCACGATCGCGCTGCCAGAGCACAGCCTCTCGCGACGGCACGCGCGTGTGCGCCGCGCGGGCCACCTGTACTCGATCGAAGATCTCAACAGCACGAACGGCACGTTCGTGGACGGCGTGCGCGTAAACGGCACGCATCCGCTCGAGGATGGCTGCCGAGTGCACCTCGGGACCCGCACCGTGCTGCACTTCCGAATGTACGACTCGGTCGAGCTCGCCGCTGCGTGCGAGACCTATGCTCTGACAGTTCGAGATCCACTAACAGGTGTGTACAACCGTCGCTACCTGCAGGATCGACTGTGGTCCGAAGCGGCCTATTGTCGAAGGCACGGCACGCCGCTGTCGCTCATCCTCCTCGACATCGATCACTTCAAGCGCATCAACGACATGTACGGGCACAGCACCGGTGACGACGCGCTGCGCACGCTCGCCAGCACGTTGCTGCAGCTCACGCGCCAAGAAGACGTGCTCGCGCGCTACGGCGGCGAAGAGTTCGCGCTGATCGCACGCGGCATCGACCGCGAGGGCACGCTGGCTTTTGCCGAGCGAATCCGGCGCGGGGTCGAGAGTCAGCGGTTAGCGGTCCCGAGTGGGCTGGTCACTTTTACTGTCAGCGTGGGCGTCGCACACAGCGAAAACGGCGACGACAGCGACGTCCAAGCGCTGCTCGAAACGGCCGACCGCGCGCTCTACTCGGCCAAAGAAGCCGGTCGCAACCGCGTCTCGCTCTCGCCTGCCGCTGGTTGACGCATCACACCCTAACACTACTGCTAAGCGGATGTGGGCCGATGTGATCGCTGCGATCGCGGATGGTTCGACTATATTCCAGCCTCGAGCATATGGGGGGGGCTGGGATGCTGCATTCAGAGGATACCTCACAGGCACATGCGCAGCGAAACACTGAGACGTTTCTAAGTTACAACCGCAACGACTCAGCACTGGTCAATGAGGTTGCTCGCGAGCTGAAGCAGCGCGGCGTGAATGTGTGGTTGGACGAATCCAATCTGGCGCCTGGCGAGCGCTGGCAACACGCGATCACCAAAGCGTTCGATCGCGCCGACAGCATCGCGGTGTGTATCGGCGGCCATGGACTCGGCGGGTGGCAAAAGATCGAGCTCGAGTTGGCGCTCGCGAAGCATCCCGAACGCGGCACGCGCATCGTGCCTATCTTACTGTCCGATGCACCTCGAACACTGATGTTGCCTCCGCAGCTGTCGCGCTTCATGGCTTGCGATCTACGCAGGTCCGACCGCTCGACGCAGCTCGACAACGTGTCCGCCGTCCTGCTCGCGAGCAGCGAGTGGCCTGAGACACAAACTCAACGTCGGCGACGCAGCATCGCGCCGAGTGCGCCCGCTTGGCTTCAGGCATTCTGCCAAAGCGCAGGGCAGACACTCGATCTGTCGACGACATGGCCCGAAGTGACCGGGCGCGGGGTCGGCTACGATCCGGCCGACCCAATCGACGAGTAACTCGTCGAGCGCCGCTGTGCTGCAGAAGGAGCGCGCGGTGCTGCGTTTGTCTCGATCGCTGTCAGTAGAACGGTCCCTCGGCTTCAGCCAGATAGTTCATTGCGCTCGACCAGTTGGCTGAGTTTTTGTCCCCATTCCAGTGCATGACTACGCTGCCGCCGCGGCTCAGCGCGTCGATGGCCTGAACGGCTCGGCCGTGTGCTTCACCGGTGACGAAGCCAAACATGGCAACATCGTCGCGCCACACGGCGAGCGTGCGCGCGGTTCCGCAGCGTTTCGAGTCGCCGAACGACAGGGCCAGAAGCCCATCGCGTTTCATCAAGTCGGCCATGATTGGCTGCATCAGCTCGCCAAACTTCTGGCGTGCCTCGGGCTCGGCCCGCAGCTGCAAGTAGGTCGAGCTGATGATGTAGTCGCCCTCCATCAGCTCTCCGTCCTGGACCCGTGGCCCGGTGAGCGGTGCACCCTCGAAGTCCGTCTCGAGCTTGAAACGCTCACACTCCGCAGCTGTGGGCTGCGCATCGGCGCCGGCTACAGTGAGGTCGTCAGGTCGAGAGGTACCTGCACGCCTCTCACCGCAGCCCAGTTGAATCAGACACAATAAGACAAGTGTTCTCATACACAGGTTCCTTCTAAGCGAGCGGGAGCGGAGCAGCGAGTTACAGCGGCTTGCCGCGGACAGCTGCAAACAGCAGCGGCACAAAGTCACGCTGGAGGCGCGACGAGCGAAAGTGATCGGCCTGCCCCAACACCAGCGCGCGAACGTGATCGTCTTTGGGCGTCGTCGCCTTGAGCGACACGAGCCACGCTTCCGAGCCGTCCTCTTCGCGTAGCCGCAGATACACGTACGGCCCTGCGGCGAGCCGTTCGTGCACGGTGCCGTGCAACCAACGGCGCTCGCGCGATGGCAGCGAGTGCTCGATGAACGGATTGGGCGAAGCCGACGGCGTGCGCTGGGGCAGCACAGGATCGTGGCTAGCCGTTGTCGGCGCGAACACGAATAACGCTCCCGTGCACGCCAACATCACATAGAACCGACCGCGCTGCAGGCGGTGCTCGGAGTCATCCAGGGCCATACCCTCTATGCCCGCCCACCTCCCGAGTGTTCACGCGTGCGGAGAAAACTTTGGTACGGCCGAGCAGCGGCGGGACGAGCGGAGAAGCGCGCCGAGGCCCGGTGCCGGTGGCCCATTCCCGAGTACGGCGCCCCTCCCCCTCCGAAAGCCTGACTAACACGAGCAATCGTAGTCATTCGGCGTGACGACAAGGTCACGTCCTGCTTCATCCACGCTGTGAAGCGCTGGCGTTTCGTGCCGCCCAAAGGCGGACCTGCACGCGTAGCGTTGCTTCTGAAGCGCTAAGCTCAGGGCGTAGAGCTGTTGGCTTTGGGGGGCTCCGAGCTGCCTATCGCTGGGAGCTTTAGGCGTTTTTGTTCTTCGTCGTATTCGATGGGGACAATGGCCGAGGTTTTCCGGTCTTTGATGTGTACGAAACAAGCTCCGCCGATGAACGGTTCTAAGGTCATGACTGACTTGAGCGGAGTGGCGACGACCATCTGGAAGCCGAACGTCTTGAAGATGTTCATGGCCATGGTGGTGAACTCAGCGTCGGCCTTGTCGAACGCTTCGTCGAGGGCCACTGTGGAAAACATGGGCATGCCGCGGTCTTGGCCGCCGAGCTGGTAGCGTAGCGCCGCAGCCAAGCACGTGGCCGCGAGCTTCTGCCGCTGTCCGCCCGACTTGCCTGCACCGCTCGAGTAGACTTCGACTTCGCGCTCTTCTTCATCCAGCTCGCGCACGACAAACTCGACATGCTGACGAACATCGAGCACGAGGTTGCGCCAGTTCTTATCAGCTGTCTCTTGGCTGGAGAGGCGCGCGACGAGCGTGCGCAAGCTCTCGAAGCGACGCTCGGCGAGCTCGGCATCACCGCCAGGTGCAGTCTTAGACGCGCTGCTCTGACTGGACTGGCTCAACGCCAGCTTGAGTGTTTGTTTGAACTGTCGAACGTCTTCGTTCAAACGGTCCTGAGTCTCGATCAACAAGTGCGTACCAGGATTAAACGGCGCCGTGCGCAAGCTCTCGTTGACTAGCTCCAAGCGCGCCCGAATCGCGCTGCGCTCTTGCTCCAAACGACTGTTCAAGAGTGTCAGGTTTTGATCGCTCTGCTCACGCAGCAGCTGAAAGAAGCGCTCTTCGTAGCGCGGCAACCCATCAGTCTCCAGTCGCGCGAGCTTGGCGAAGTAGTCGTGTGCGCTGTCCAAGCTGGGATCGAGCCCATCACTGTCCGCAGGCCACTCCCGGTTGAACTCGGCGAAGCTGCGCTCGGTCGCGTGGCGCAGCTCGGTCACGCGCACAGCAAGCTCGCTCTGCTCATCGCTGATGGTGCGCTGCACCGAAGCATGCAAGTCAGACAAGCTATCCAAGCTGAGCGTGCGCCCCAGCTGCGCGAAGCGCGCTTGCAGGCCGACTTCTTGCGTAGGCGTCAGTCGCAGCGAGAGCTGCTCAGGCGAAAGCGCCGAACGCGTGCGCTCGTAGCGCGCGACCTGATCCAACAGGTACGTGTGCCGGCTCTCCTCTTTCATGCGCGCTTCTTCCGCACGCCGGTGCGCGTCCCCCTCACGCTGCACTTGCAGATCGAGCTCCGAGAGCTCGGGCCGCGCGCGCGTCTCGTCGAAGATCCGCTCGCGCAGATTGTCGATGTGCGTCAGCAGCGCGGCGACATCGACCTCTGCCCAACTCAAATTCGAGATCGTTTGACAGCCAAGCAGGTGCTCGCGCTGACGATCAGATTCTTCCGCCAGGCGCTCCAACTGCTGCGCGAGGCCGGAGATCTCCCCTGCGTGCTCAGCGGCGTTGTGCTTGAAAAGCTGCAGTTTTTCATGGTTGTCGAAGCCGAGCACCCAGCGCGTACGGTCATCGATGCGTCGCCGGTCGTCTTTTTCGTGGCGCGCGTAGCCGTGGCGCACGAGGCCCTCACGCGTCACAGCCTTTGGCGACTCGCGAAACGCCTGCATGCTCTCCGCACAGTCGTAGTCGAAGCGCAGCGACAGCTCGGTACGCAACCAGTCGCTGTAGCCCCCAGGCGCGTAGTCGAGCTTGCGCACGAGCGAATTCGGCCCTAGCGTGCGGCGCTCCTCCGCGTGCGCGAGCGTGCGAAAATAGACCAAGCGCTCACCGATGCTGCGCTCGTTCAGATAGCCAGAGACCGCAGCGTAGTAGCGATCGTCGACCAACAGCGATTGCGCAAAGCCATGGAGCACGCGCTCGATCGCACCCTCCCAAACAGCCGCGTCTTTCCGCACCTGGAGCAACTCACCCGTAAACGGCAAGTCCTCTTCAGTCAGACCTAGCGCGCCCGCCATCGCCGCTCGCAGCGCCAGCATGCGTGCAGGGATATTCGAGCGCTGACGCTCCATCGCGCTGATCTCATCGCGCAAGCTCTTGAACTCAGCTTCTTGCTCGCGACGCTTGGCCTTTACCTGATCCTTGCGCTCGTCCAGCTCCGCCGCGTGCCGGCCCGCCTGCAACACACGCTCTTTCGCCGACGCCACCAGCTGCACGAACTCCGGACCGGTCTGCGGCTCCTCCCAGCCCAAGCTCACGCAAGCCGCGCGCAGTCGCTCACGCCGCTGCACGCGCCCGGGTCGCTCCGCCTCAGCTTGTTGCATCTCGCGCGACAGCTGCTCGAGCAGCCCACCACCGAGCCCATGACGCTTCTCCTTCAGCTCCAAAAGCACGCGATGCCGCTCGAGCGCCTCTGCCCGGAGCCGCTCCACTTCCAGCATCACGCCCTGCGCCTCGACTCGCAGCTCTGAGCCTCGACGCTCCAGCAGCTCAGCGCGGCGCTGCTCGCGGAACGCGTCGAGCCCCACGAGCAGCTCAGCCAAGATCGAACGCTCGTTGCGCGCGCGATCGAGCGATTGATAGGCGGTGTGCGCAGGCTTGAGCGTCTCGATCTGACAGCGCGCGGCAACCACCGCCTGGTGCGCGGCGTTGAGCTCGCCGAACTCGTTGACCAACCGATCCGCCACCGAAAACGTCTCCGGCGGATCGAGCATAAAGTCGCGCAAGAACAGGTTCAGATCACCCAAGTTCTTGGCCGACTGCGTCTTGTGGAGCAGGCGCAGCGCGCGCTCGTTCTCGATCCCGAGCAGGCCGCGAAAACGCTCCTGGTATGCGCTGAACTCGTCCTTCACGAATGCGTCGGGCAAGGCCTGCTTGAAGCGCCGCACATCGAAGTCCGAAGCTGCGAAGAACTCGAGCTCACGCAAGCTCAGCTCGCGCGGCAGCACCATGTACAGGCGCTTGACGTCCCCCGCGCTCGCCGCTTGCCCACGCACCCACAGCACCTGCGCCAGCACGATGCTGCGCCCGCGCCCGTCACGATAGGTTTCGGCGATCGCGGACCACGTGGTGCCACTTCGGAGATACTGCGTGACGTACTCACCCGCCTCACCCGTTTGCCGCGCCCACGCGCCGCGCACGTAGCTGAGCGCGTTGCGGTCCCTGCCTTGCCGCTCGGCCTCGCGCGCTGCCACGTTGAAGTCCACCCACTTGGGCGGCGTCAAGAGCGCCGTATGCGCGTCGAGCAAGGTCGACTTACCAGAGCCTGACGGTCCAACAAACAAGTAGCCCGAGTACGGAATAGTCAGGTCTAACAGTCCACCAAACGTGCCCCAGTTGAAGGTCTGTAAGCGTGTCAGTCGGAACTGGTCTTCCGAACCGTAGCTGAGCCTCAGCTGGCCCGACGGCGGGGGATTAGAGCGTGCAGTCATCGCCCTCCTCCGCAGGAGCCTCGCCGCGCTCTGCCAACGCAGCGTAAGTCCGCATCAGCGCCTGGATCTCTTCCGCAGGAAACAGCAGCTTGAGCGTCGGTGAGACCTCATAACGCTCTTCCCCGCTCTTGAGCCGGCGCAACAGATTGAGCTCCTTGCAGCGATCGACTGCGCTGTGAGCTTGGCGCTCGAACTTCGCGCGATCGCTGCTCTCCTCGCGCTCGTAAGCCAAGAGGTGCTCCACGAGCTCAGCACGCGACAACACGGCGCGCTCACCACGCGCATCGGCCACTGTCAGTTGCTCGCGCAGAAACAACACGAGCGCTGACTGTATGAATGTCAAGCTCGCCCGACGCAGCAGCACGGGCACATCCACCTCACTGTCCACCACCTGACGGGTGAACGCGACTTGCTGATCGTGATCGACCACAAGCTCTAAAAACAGCTCATGCAGCCGTGAGCGGAGCACGCGCTCATCGCGCAACAGCACGGGCCAAAGCTTGTTCTGGCGCTGCGCGTCCAAGGCAGGCCCGAGCAGCAGCTGCACGAGCACACGCCGCGTCTCGATCCGCAGCTCTCCCGTGTCTCCGCTGAACGCGGCTTCAATCGACGAGCTCGTCATAACGCTCCCTCACAAAATACAGCGTAGGCACGCGCGCGCTGCGCCGCACCTCGTCCTGGCCCTGCCAGCTCACGAGCTCGTCGGCCTGCGCGCGCACGCCGTGCTTGACCCCGAGCGCGATGTACCCAACTACACTGCCCAAGCCCTGCTCCGCGGGAAAAAGCTCTAACACCTGCGCGATGCTGGCTTGCGCGTGACGCTCGAGCACCGCGCGCACGTTTTGCCTCAAGCTGCGAAAGTCGATTTCAGACATCCGCAACAGATCGCTGAGATGCGTGAAATCAAGCTCCGACGGATCCGCATCCGGCATGTGTGTGTCAGTGACGCGGCCCGACGGATCGTACAACAGCCACTGGGCGCTCGAGCGCACACGGCTGCTCGTGAGCGTGAGCTGATAGTCTAGCTCTTGCGTCGGTCTCACTAAGGTCCGCACCTCGAGCGCGGCGTGCGTCGCCTGCTTGAGCAACGTATGCAACCTGCGTTGCTCTAAAAACTCACGGCTCTGCACGAAGCTCTTCAAGCTGCGCGCGAAGCTCTGCAGCACGTCGTGTACGGCGCTGCCTTCATCTGCGAGGACATTGGTGAGGTTCACGAGGAACTTGCGCTCCTTCGCCTCGAGCTGACGCGCAAATGGCCGCTCGACGATCGTATCGAGCGCTTCGCGCAGTGATTCGCTCTGATCTGGATCGGTGAGCAGCCGCCAAAACGCAGCGAACGTCTTACCTGGCTCACTCTCCGCGATCAGATCCACGCCGGCAAACAGCGCCTCGAGCACCTCACCGCGGCTGCCTTCGTGTTCGATCAAGCTCTGACGCAAGCCGCGATTCAAGCGATCAAAGTCGTCGCGCACGCGCCGAAAGTCAGCGGCCAGCTCATCCGACAGCGCGATGATCTCCCGCGAACGCTCGAGCGAGCGCTGCGACGACAGCGCCGTCACACCATGCGTGCGGATCATATCTATCTCGCGGTCGATGCGCTCGCGCTCCGCGAGCAGCCCGATCACGCGAGAATCGGGATCGCCGTCCGTAGCTTCAGCCAACTTGATCACCTGGTGGATTACGCTAGCCAAGCGGCTTTCGGTCGCGAGCGCGCGCTTTTGCGTCAAGCTCGCGATGAAACGAATCGCGATCGCAGCGTCGGCACTCAGCTCAAATACTTCCTCGTCGGCACCGGGCGGCAGTCGGCGCGTCAGGTAACCGTGACCCAACCAGTCGGATACGTAAGCTTCGGGCGTCTGCGGCAAGTCCTCACCGGCGGTGCGCAGCTCGGCGAGCGCTTGGCCGAGCCGCTCGTACAACACCGACGCGGGCAACACCTTCTCCGTGTCGAGCAACAGCTCCTGCAACACGGCGACCACGAAGACCGCTTTGTCCGCAGCCAACAGCTTCCAGAGCGGACGGCCGCGCAGACTCCGCAGATCGGCGAAGTTACGCAGCGGCCTCAGCACGGTGTCTGCTCCCCGGTCACAGGGCGTAGTATAGATGTGTCCGCAGCGTGTTCGGCAAATGTGGCGTTCTCGTCGCCTGCCGCACACCTTTGCGCCGCACACGCACAGGTCAGTTCTCGTCCGCCCGGACCTCTGTTTCCAGCTTGTCGAGCTCGCTCAGGTAGTTCGCGCGCATAATCGTGGCCGCTGTTTCGGCCTGGAAATCCTCGGGCACCGGCAGCTGGGCCGCGCTCGGCGGCGCCTCCTGGTCGGGTGCGGAGACCGGGGCTGTCACCTGCGCCGGGGCCTTGTCGGGCTGGTGTGCGAGCTCAGCCTCGACCTCTTTCGCCTCCTCGGCGCGCCGCTGCTCCGGCTCGGCCGACCGTCCCTCCGACTTGTCTTTGCATGCACCTGCAGCCAACAGCACCACAATCGCGAGCGCGCGGCTGAAGCTCATGGCTGCGGCTCCTGCTGCGCCTGGCGACTCGCGGCCTGATCTGCGGTCAGCTTCTGCATGCGCTGCTCGTGGCGACCGGCCTCGCGCGCGCGCAGCCGAGCCACGCGATCGAGCGCCGCGTTGTCGTTCGAGTCGCGTGCAACCGACTCGATCCGTTGCAGCTTCGCCTCCCTGCGCGCGTTTTTCTCGAACTCACGCTGGATGCGGGCATCGATCGCTTCGGGCGAGCGCAGCTTGGCCCGCCACTGCGCCCACACCCTGGCGCGCGTAAACTCCGCGCGCTCTCGCAGCTCGGCAAACTCGCGGTTGAGCTTCTCACCCGTGATCGCGAGCTCGGTCTTGCCGGCAAGCAAGCCTTCGCGCAGCGATTCCCGCGCACCTTTCAGCTGCTCGTGTGCGGACGAGCCCACCGCCTTGAGCTGATCGCGCGCCTCTAAGAAATGCTCACGCGCAGTCACGCGCGCCTGCTTGAGCTCCTCACGCACTACCTCGCGCTTCTCGCGCGCGGAGTCGCGCAGATCGCTGAGCTTGGCGCGCGCCTCTTCGCGAGAGTGCTTCATGGCCTCGGCCGCGTGCTCGCGCGCCTGCTTGGCGTGGTCGGAAACCTCGCCGCGGCGCTGTTCGATCTCGCGCGCGCTGTCCGGCTCCGGCGGAGGCTCAGCCTGCACAGCGCCGCTCGTCGCGGCAAGCCAGAGTATTGCCACGCCGAGCGCGCTTTGCCTGTTGCTGATCGTCGTCACGCACATCCTCCTGGCTGGTTCGCTCGCGCATAGTATCGCGAGTTTGCCGCAGGGCCAGGTGGCACCTAGTCACGTGCCCGTGCCCGTGCCCGTGCCCGTAGGCGTTCCCCATTCCCGCCCTGTAGGAGCGCGCTGCGAACCGGGAAAGGGAGACGCGTACGGGCACGGCTGACCATAGGTCACAAGTTTTCATGCGATTCTGCGGCTGGGCAGCTCGCGCGGACTTCGGCGTGCGCCTGCCGCGTCGAGAAGGATCAACAAGGAGGCGAGGAGCCGGGGAGATTTTTGAGGTTCGCGACCTACGCGATGAACCTCGCTACACGCTCCGTTCACCCTCTGGACCCAATTCCAAAATCTCCCCGGCTCCTAAACTCCCTGTTCATTCTCTTGTTTCGCGCTCCGTTTCGCGCGGTTGCCTCTCGCTCTGCAAAAGCACCAACTTCATTGCGAAACTTGTGACCAATGGTCAGACGCGTACGGGCACGGGCACGGGCACGGGCACGCGACTAGGAAGCCGCGCTACTTACACGATCCCACGTCTTTTCCCGAGGGAATCTCACACTTCTTCGAGGCGCACACCACGTCGCGCTTGCAGGCCGCGCCTGCCGGCTGGGGCGGCTTACAGACGTGCGGAGTGAGCGCCAGGATGCAGACCTTGCCGTCTTTGCAGTCGCCGTCCGACTTGCACTCGTCGGCAGCGGACGCGCCTCGCGCAAAGCCCATGGCAGCCACCAGCGTCAGCGACACGATCATCTTCTTCAACATTTGCGATCTCCTTGCAGACAAGCTCACGCTTAGTCGACACGCAGTCGCGTTGTCTATGCGCCAATTTTTCGCCGCCGCTCACAGCTGCAACACGATCCAACAGATGACGCAGGATCGTTACCGGGCGCAAACAGTCACACGACACAAGCCCGCGGCCTCGCCCCGTGCGCTGCCGCTGTGGGCGACCGAGGGCGGCAAGGTTTCCGATTGCATCGCGCGCTAGGTTTCGAGCCAGTAACCGCTCAGGGTCTGAACTTTTTTTTGCGGCACGGGTCGCGCGGCGGCCCGAGAAGTCTAGGAGTGAGCAAAGCTGCCCAAAGTGACCACCGAAAGCAGGACCGAGCCGTTCAGGCGCCGCAGCATTCTGCGCGCTTGAACCTGTCCAGAAAGCGTCCATTCGCACGAAAGAAAGTGGACGCCCCGCTCCGACTTTCGGACAATAAACAGTGGCGGCTCGCGCTTGAGACTTGACATGGGGACGGTTCCGCAGCCGACCGCGTCACGATACTCAAAGGCAGTCAGATCGACACAACTGAGAGTTGTGCACGGCGTGTGGTTCGCCTATCGATGCTGCTCGCAGCGGATGCTCTCTGGGTGAGTTGCAGCCGTAGCGCCCTGGAGGAAGTGCATGTTGATGGATGGGATGTCCCCGTGGCTGGTCTGGGGACTGATGCCGCGCTTTATTGGACTGCTCTACGTCGTCGGCTTCGGTGCCCTCATCCCCCAACATGACTGGATGCCTGGCTCGAACCAGCTGTTGCCGCTGCGGCAACAGCTGGCCCGCATGCGCCGCGACTACCCAGGTCTGCGCAGGTTCGTGCAACTACCGACTGTGTTGTGGCTCAACGACAGCGACGCTGCCGTGCGGGCCGTGCCCTATCTCGGCGTGCTCTGTGGCTTCGGCGCGATCTACGGTGGAACGCTGGGGTTCTGGTGTTTGCTGTTCGGCTACGTGTTCTGGCTCTCGCTCGAGTCGCGCAGCCTCTACTTCCCATGGGACACGCTGCTGCAAGAGGCGGGCTTTCTCGTGCTGTTCGTGCCCGACGCGCGCGTGTTGCCCGAGCTCACCACCAGCGCACTGCCGCTGCCCGATGTCGCGTTCACGTTCCGCTGGCTCGTGATCCGCTTGATGATTGGTTTTGCGAAAGACAAGTTCATCGGCTCGACCCCGAGCGACAAGATGTACTTGCGTGGCTTCATGGTGTGGATGCCGATGCCTTCGCCGCTCGGTTGGCTGATGCACCACAGCCCGGCGTGGTTCCTGCGCGTCAGCTTGTACATGATGTTCTTCGCCGAAGTGATCGCGCCACTGCTCGGCTTCTTCACCGGTCCGCTGCGGCTCGTGTCGTTCGCGTCGCTCGTAGGCTTGATGGTCGGCATCGGTGCCACTGGCAACTGGGGCTTCTTCAACTACGGCTATAGCTTCATCTGTGTCGCGCTGCTCGACGTGCACGCATCGGTGTTCGACCTGTTCGATGCGCCGTGGCGCGAGCGTTCACTGCAGTGGCCTGACGTAGGCGTACACGCGGTCATGCTGGTGCTGTTCATCGCCAGCCTCTGGTATGTGCTGCTCGACTCGTGGGTGTCGCGCGCGTGGGCGGCGTGGCCCAAAGACGTATTTCCCGCACCTGCGAAATATCATAAGCGCATCGAGCTCGCGCACAAGCTGTTCGAGCCGCTGCGCTGGCTCGCGCCGTTTCGCGTGGTCAATGCTTACGGCGTGTTTCCTCCGAACTCGATGCCACCCGTACGCTTACAACCCGTGCTGGAAGGCAGCGCCGACGGCGTGACCTGGAAGCAGTACGGCTACAAGCACATCCCGAGCTTGCCAAATTCAAAGCTGGGTTTCATCGCGCCTTACCACGCACGGCTCGATCAATGGTCGTTCTACGTCGGTCAAGGCATCGACGGTGGCAGCTTGTTCGGCGGTGTGTTTCCCGGCGGGAATCCGTATTGGGCGGGCATGCGCTTCAACTTCATGGAAGTGATCGCGCAGCGCATCCTGCGCAACGATCACTCGATGCTGAGCGGGCTCGGGCATAATCCATTTCCGAACGAGCCACCGAAGCTCATGCGCGTTGGGCTAGTCGCGCTCACACCCACCTCGTTCGCCGAGCGGCGCGCGACCGGCGATCAGTGGAGGGTCCGTCGGCTCGGAACGTATGCGCCCGCGCGTGGGATCGACAACGCACCGAGCGATCTGCTCTTGCCCGAGCCTGAGCTGTTCATGCCGGAGTTCATCGACTGGAAGCGCGCCTCGCAGCCGATGCGCATCATCACTGCGGCACACAAAAACGGCATGGCACCGGATGATGCGGTGATCCAAGGCAGCGATCTCAAAGCTACAGATGTGCAGCGTTTCTGGAACGAGGTCGTGCCACTGCTCGCCGCAGCGCGTGGTGACTGGACACAACTGCATGACTACGCGGCGCGGCTTGCGGCGCGCTACAATGTGTATGAGATACACACGTTCGAGCGGCTCTTGGAGCGCTTTGCGCTGCTCTTACTTGTACGTACCGAGCCGCATCACTGGGGTGACTCGCAGCCCGCGTTGCCGCCGATCAGCTGTTATCGCTACCACAAGTTGCTGCACGACGTCGTGCTCGATGGCCGCACTGCGTATCTCGCCACGCTCGAGCAACCTGCAAACATCGTCGAGCGCTACGAGCGATCGAGTCTAGAAACGCAGCTCTGGGCGTTCGCGCTCCTGCGCTACGACCACTTGATGGCGTTCGCGCTGATCTTCCGCGGGTCCGACTTGGCTGGGCACGCATACAAAGCGGGCGTTCCGGGCTTGTTCGAGTATTACGAGATCCTGCGAAACTTACCGCTCCCAAGCGAAGAGTTCGTGCTGCGCTCGACCAAGCTCGCCGACGGCGAACACATCGTCGAAGACCTCTACCCACCCACATGGCCCAAACCCGCCGCCTCACGCGCTGCAAGAAACTAGTGCAGAATATGCGACGGCTCTTCCCGGCGTTGAGTGCCGCCTCGATATGCAGCAGAGGGCTGTGCGGCGCCGCCAAGTTTACAGCGACTGAACCCGACGGGTGCCGCTTGCGTACGGTGCAAAGCACGTTGGGCGGCGCTCTCGCGCGCTGAGACGTAGGTGCTTGCTGCAGGCACCGTGGCGCGCCTCAGACCGACGATCCACACGCGCAAGCTTCTGCAACTCAGCCATCAACCGCACATCAGCAAATCGACCAGCCTCAACTCTCCACGCGATCAACTCGGAATCCATAACACCTCCATCTGTTATACAAACAAGCTATACCACACGATTTCCTGACCTTCTAACAGCGCACCAGCCGCGAGCGTTTGCACGAAGACGATCGCAAATGCAGAAACCGGTCCGCTCAACATCGGCCGCACTAGAACCTGAATCTTATGCCGCTCCAGCAGGGACAACATCTCCTCGCTGCGCGAGCTATTCTCGGGCAAGAGTCGCGATGATCGAAACCGCGCCGGGGCCGGAGCCCCTACTGCATGCTCGCGTTAGCCTCCGCTTCGAGCTGCGGCAGCCGCCCAAGCCAACGCGGCGTACGCAGCAGCCCAAGCGCACGCTGAGCCTCACGCTCAGCATCTTCAACCCGCCCACGCGCAGCGCTCACCTGCGCCCGCACGATCAGCGCCTCCACAGCATCGAAACCTTCAGGGTCGTCATGCACAACAGCGCGCAAGCTCTGCTCCGCCGCTGACAGCTGCCCAAGCGCCAGCTGGGCACGCGCGTGCGCCACATGAAATGGCGCGAACATCGCCGACCGCGTGAGCGAGCCCGCGCCCGCCGTCCACAGCTGCAGCGCACGCGTGCTGTCCGCAAGACTCTCCGCATGCAGCCCGAGCTGCCGCCGTGCCGCCGAGCGCTGCAGCAGCGCACGCGCCATCAAGATCGACTGCGGCAAGCGCTCACCCAGCTCCGCAACCAAGTCCGAGAACAGCTGCTCAGCCTCGACAAAGCGCCCCTCGATCAGCAGTGACGCACCGTAAAAACTCCGCCAGTTGGCCACAGCGTGCTTGCCCGCGCCCGGAACCTTCGGCTCGACCGCTCGCAAGAGCGCCAAGCCTTCCGCACGCCGTCCAGTCTGGTGCAACAGCGCGCCGAGCTTGAGCTGCGTCTGTACGGTCGCCATGTTGTCGTCGCCGTTGAAGAACCGCGACAGCCCAAGCGCCTGGCGCAAGTTGTCCTCCGCCGCCACCAGCTGCGAGGCCTGCCACTGCGTCTCCGCGAGCCAGACCAGCGGCGTCACCGACCAAGCAGTCGCTTGCAGCCCGAGCACCTCTAGCTCCGCCAGCGCCTCGACGAAGCGCGCCTCGGCCTGATCGAATTCGCCCGTCAGCTGAAACGCGCGCGCCTCGATGTTCAGGCTCTGAAAGCGGTTCGACCACATCCGCTCGACCGTATGCTCTTTGAAATACACACGCGCCCGCGCTGCGTCCACGCGCATGCGATCGAGATCCGTGTATTGCTCCAGCTGCGCCGCCTCGAGCCAAACGAATGCCAGCGTCTGCGAGCCGCGATCAGCCAACCGCTCGAGCATCGCCTTGGCCGCATCCAGGCTCGTCAGCGCCGCGGTCAGCGCGCCGGCCTGCCGCTCGTCCTGAGCCTTCAGCAGCCACGCCTCGGCGATCAACTCATGGTCACGCCCGCGCACCCGCGTCAGCGCCGCGATGCCCTGAGCACGCATGCGCGCCGCATCGTCGCCGAGGCCCATCTGGTGGTACATGTCCGCCAGCGTCCCGCACAGATCAGCGAGCACCTCGGGCGACGCCGCGAGCTGCTGGACCACGCGCCGACTGCCGATGTCCAATAGCTCCCGCGCCGTGCGCTGACGCGCGGCCAGCGGATCGAGCTGCTGGTCCGAGTTGCTCGTGAACACGCCGAGCAGAAAGTCCTGCACTGCGCGCGCACGCTCGGCCTGTTGGGTCGCGAGCTCCGCCGCCGCGCGCGCGCGGCTCGCTTGCTCGAGCGAAAAGTGCGTAGCGCCGAGCAGCAGCGACACAACGACAGCACCCACGCTCACTGCCACTCGCCGACGCTTCACAAACTTCCAAGCACGATAAGCCAAACTGTCAGGTCGCGCTTTGACTGGCTCGCCAGCGAGATACCGCGCGATGTCCTCGCGAAACGCCTCCGCCGTGGGGTAGCGGTCACCGGGCTCTGCACGCAGCGCTTTCAGCACAATAGTATCGAGGTCGCCGGTCAACGCGCGGGCGAGCTTCTTCGGCGTCACCCCACGCGCGAGCGCCGTCTCGTGTGCGATCATCTGCAAGCTGGGTGGAAACATGCCGCTACCAGCGACGGGCTTCCGACCACAGAGCAGCGTGTACAGCACAACACCCAGCGAGTAGACATCACTGGCCGTGCTTACAGGCTGACCTGACAGTTGCTCGGGCGCCGCATAGTCAGGTGTCAGTGCGCGACCAGCGAGCACTGTCAGCTCGCTGTCGTGCACCGGGCTCTGATCATCCGCCATCAGCTTCGAGATCCCGAAGTCGAGCAGCCGCACCTGCCCGCTGTCTGTGACCAGAATATTGCCCGGCTTGATGTCGCGATGGATCACCAAGTTCTGGTGCGCGTACTGCACCGCGCTCAGCACTTGCAGCATCAGCCCGAGGCGCGCGCGCAGCCCCAAGCGGCGCTCGTCGCAGTGTGTGCTGAGCGTTTGCCCCTCAACATACTCCAGCGCCAAGTAAGGATGCCCATCCGCAGAAAAACCCGCATCGAGCAGCCGCGCGATCCACGGGTGCTCGAGCCGCGCCAAGATGTCGCGCTCGCGTGCAAAGCGCTCGCGCGCCGCGGCCGCCGTGTCCAGAAACCCGCGATGCGGCAGCTTCAGCGCGACCTGCCGCTGAAACAGGCCATCGGCACGCTCTGCCAACCACACCGTGCCCATGCCGCCTTGCCCCAACAAGCGCCGCAAGCGGTAAGGTCCGAGTGTTTGACCCTGACACAACCCATCATCCTGCACGGCGCGGCTCACCACATGCGCGAGCGAGTCGTCGCGCGTGAGCACCGTCGACGCAGGAATGTCCTGCAGGAGCTCGCCGATCAGCTTCGACCACTGCGGCTCGCGCTGCGCGAGCTCAGTTTGCCAGCGCGCGCGATCATCCGCAGCGACGCCCAGCGCTTCGTCCAGCAGTGTGGAGACTGCGCGCGCTTGCTCCGGACTCAACGCTTGCAACCGCGCCAGGCTCACGACGGCTGGGTCTCTCCCTCTTGAATCAAGCGACGCAGAAAGCTCTTTGCCTTGAGCCATTCACGCGCCACGGTCCGCACCGATTGGCCGCGCAGCTCGGCGATGGCTTCGACCGACAAGCCCGCGAAGTAGCGCAGCTCCACCAGCTCATGGAACTCGGGCGAGATGCGCGCGAGCACGTCGAGCGCTGAGTTGAGCGCGAGCAACTGATCGTCCTCCACACGCTCGCCCTCGATGCCGTCGACCAAGGTGACGCGCTGGGCGCCACCACCACGCTTTTGCGCGCGCAGCTCGCGCACGTGATCGATGATCACGCTGCGCATCACGCGCCCGATGTAGCCAAAGAACGCACGGCGGTCAGTGACCTGCAGCTCGCCGCGCTCCATCAAGCGAATCAAGCTGTCGTGCACGAGCGCGGTGGTATCGACCTCGGCGCCGAGGTGATTGTTCTGCAGCCGTGAGCGTGCCATGCGCTTCAAGTCGGCGTAGACGCGCTCGTAGAGCTCTTGGCTCGCAACAGCTTCGCCCTCGCGCATCGCATTCAGCAATTCAGTGATCTCGGCCATGGCATCTCGCTCCCGTACTGTGAATCGCTCAAAACTTAGCTCGCAGCTCGGCGCTGCACTTGTGAAAAGCGTCACAGTGAGCTGCGAATGTGATCCAGAACGCCGCGCGCGACGTTGCACGATCACAGCACAGTCAACTAACAACCCGCTCAGAACGCAGCATCGATGGAAAACACGCGCGGATCTTGGACGCGCTCGCTCGGCAGCGCATCGAACGACACCTTGTCAGCCAATGGCGGCGCTTCCACGGAGGGTGGCTTGCCCTGAAAATAGGTCACCTTGCCGTGTACGGCGGCATCCACCACGAGCTCCGCATCTCCAGGTTGCAGGTTCAGTGCAGCTAGCCGCGGCATGATCGTGCTGTATTGATCGTGGCTGAGCGAACGCGGCTCAGTCAGTCCACGCCACGTACGTTCGACCCGTGCGCGCAGGTCCACAGTCTGTTCGATCTTACGGTCGAGCTTCTCGAGCTCGCTGCGCACGCGTGGGACAACCTCGCCTTCCAAACGCCGACGCACCTCGGAGGTGAAGCTGTCTTTGGTGATGCACAGCTTGAAGGCCCCGGCCGTGCACAATTTTCCGTCTGGCGCAGGCCCGTGCTCGGGCTGGTCGATGTCCGTCGCGAGATGCAACTGCCACTGCGGCGTGATCTCGATACGCGTCCTCACGTGCAGCGTTACCCGCTGTGGATCGCGCTCGCTGCCCCAATCTTCGTTCTTCGCGACCTTGAGCCACTTCCCACCGAAGGGATTCTTCATCTTGGCGTCGAACCGCGCCGCGTAACGCAGCGGAACATCGACGAGCAACGTGTCGCCTTCGAAGCGCACCTGCACGTCATCGCGCCAAACCTCGATGCTGGCTTCGATCGCCGGGCTTGCGTTGGGGCGCGTGAGCAACTTGCGTGGCTGGCTCTCGTGCTCGGGAATTTGCGCTTGAATGCTCGAGGCCAAGAGCGCCAGCGGCACGTGGATCGACTGCACGAAGGTCGCGTCGCGCGCGGCTGGCAGCGGCGGATGCCCAGACTCTGCGCCACTCGTCGTACTCGAGCGGGCAGGTGCGACTGGCTCGGCAACACTTGCACCACAGGCGACGCTCAAGAGGCAGGCAGCGAGGATGGCTCGGCTCATCGCCGCACGATACCACCCTGCTCAAGTGTCGAGTGGTCTGATGCTCGGCCGTGACCCGGAGCGGCGCCCGCCGGCCACTTGGAAAACAGGAAGGGTGTACGTTGCGATCCTCGACTCAATCTTTTCCACACGGTCTGTCCATCATGCTCGTCGCTGTGTTCGCATGCACGAGCTGCAACAGCGCACCGAGCGCCGCCGGCCCGACCGCAGGCACGTCAGCGGCTCAAGCTGAAGAGTCTGGTCAGCCCGCGGATCCCGCGGTTCCGCCGCCGAGCTCCGGAACCAAAGCCGGCAGCGGAGGAAGCCCAACCAGCACCACCAATGCGAGCACGGCCAAACCCGCAGCAGGCGCGGGCACACCGAGCACTGGTGGAGCGGGCAGCACAGCTCAAGCCGGCAAGAGCGCAGCAGCAGGCGAGCCAGGCTCTGCAGGTCAAGGCGGCACCACGCTCACGATGCCCAGCCCGAGCACACCCAAAGCATCGCAATGCCCCGCCGGCCCATTCGGCGAGCCATTCGCAGCCGGCGCGAGCGCGACCCGCGTAGCAGGCTTTCCGCCGCACGACGCATTCAACAGCGACGGCAACACGCGCACGAACGTCGAAGGACCCGTGTGGATCGGCGACAAGCTCTACGCCTCCGAGTTCGCGTTCATGCCAGCGCCCGATGCGCGCATCCTCGCGCTCGATCCGATCAGCGGCACCGTCTCGATAGCGGCGGCCAGCACAGGTTCGAACGGGCTCGCAGTTGACATGGCAGGTGCATTGCTCGCGACCGATCACAAACAAGGTGCAGTCGTACGCATGCCCTTCCCGCTCGGCGCAACGGAAGTCATCACCGGCATGTTCGAAGGCAAGCGCTTCAACTCACCGAACGACATCGCGGTGCGTTCGGATGGGACACTATATTTTTCAGATCCTGACTATCAGGCGCCGAGCATGAAGCCACAGTCCAAGACGCGCGTTTATCGCTTGGCGCCTGGCGCACAAGAACCGGTGATGTTCGATGACACTCGCTCGCAACCCAACGGGGTGACACTGTCAGTCGATGAGAACACGCTCTTCGTCGCGGGCGCCGACGGAGTGTTTAGCTACCCCGTGCTGTCAGATGGTAGTGTCATGTCAGGCTCTGGCACGCGCGTGAATGCATTCAACGGCGGCGCTGACGGCATGGGCATGGACTGCGCCGGCAACCTCTACATCACCTCCGGGCAGCGCATCGTCGTGCTCTCCAAAGCCGGAATGGAGATCGGTGCGATCGCTGTGCCGGGCGCCGAGAGTGTCACCAACGTCGCGTTCGGTGGGCCCGAACGCAAGACGCTGTTTATCACCAGCATGGGCAGCGGCGAGCAGCGCGGCGTATTCCGCGTCGAGCTCAACGTCCCGGGCTTCCCGTATTAGAAGGCCAGCCGACTGAAAGAGGCTTCCGAGACGTCTACGCGATCGATGCGCCTGGCTTCCAGCGCATCGAGCCGCTCACGCGCCAAGCGAAACTGCTCACTCAGTGGTTGCTCAGCTTCGAAGCGAGCCACAGTGGCTTCGGCGAGCGCGCGTTCGGACTCGCTGCGGTAGGCCAAGGCAGCTCGCTCGACGTACACGCGGTCTGATTCGTTCCGATCGACCTCGAGCCGGTTGCTCTCGCTCTCGGAGTCGACCCGCACGCTCTCTCCTCGCGCTCGGATACGCTCCGCCTCCTCCAGCCCTTGCAGGCGCGCCGCGTCTTGGCGCTCCGTGGCGCGCGTCTGCTCGCGCTCCTCGTCGAGCCGGCGCGCTGCGAGGCGCTCAGCGTCTTCCTCTTGTTCGAGGCGTGTGGTCTCGCGCTCTTCTTGCAGACGCTGTTCTTCTACCCGCGTGAGGTCCTCGCGCTGCGTGAGCTGCTCAGAAAGACGCTGCTCCTCGAAGCGTAAATCGTCCAAGCGCTGCGTCTCGCGCTGGCCGAGCAGCCGCTCTGCATCTTGAGCCGGAGCGACGCGCTGGGCTGCGAGCCGCTGCGTCTCCAGGAGCTGCGCGTCGCGCAGCACCTGCAAGCGATCGGCCTCGCGTTGCGCCAGGGCGATCGGACGCAGCGGCTGGTCGCTCTCTTGCTGCTGCAAGATCTCATCGCGCTGCAACGCAGCTTCGCGCAGCGCCGCCTGGCGTTCACTGAAGAACCGCTGCACGATGTCGAGCGGCGGGCGAAGCGTCTCTCGCGGCTGCGTTTGTGTAGCCGCCGTCGGCGGCGCCTGCGACGCGCGCGAGCCCACTGAGCGCTGAACCTGTTCGACCACTTCGGTCGCTATCCGCTGCCGATCACGAACGCGCGGCTCCGAACGTGCATACTCCGGTGGAACCGACGAGATGGATGTGATCGGCGGCATGAACTGCTCCCGCGCTTGACATTTGATCTACACCCTCCAGGGCGCGGTTCAAGCCCTATTCGCGTCCAAGCGCGCGACATAGCTCACTCCTGTGTTTCTTTACTGCCGCCGTCAGCTGCAGGCATCTAAACCTGACCTAAACGGGCCCCCCAGCATGGCTCTTCCGAGAAGCTTACATGTAGGCAGCAGAACGTCAGAGCGATTCGTAACCAGGCATCGGGACGAACTCACCGTCCTTATCGCAAGGCCAACCCTGCGGCACACCGAACGACCAACCGCCGGTCTCCACAGGCTCGGTCTGCGGCTTCCCTTGCAGCGTCGTCTCCGTACGCCCGTCGCAGTGATCAGTCCAGAGCGGCACCGCGATCAAGCTCTCTGCCGAAGTGCAGCGGATCCTACTGTGAGGTGGCGGCGCGTACAGGCCGCCGGGAGCGGCGACAGTGGGAGCATCGGGACACGGACTGTCTTCCGCGAGCTTTGCGGGTGACTTGTACGAAGTGCCAGCGATCAGCTTGCCCTGCCTATCGCATGGCCACCACGACGGTGGATCCTCACGCACGTCCCAGCGCAGCGGCGTGTGCTCTGCATCCGTGTCGCCGCTGGCGTAACCAGGAATATTGTCTGAGCTTAGCTCGTAAGTGTACTTGCGCTTGCACTCAGGATCGTTCGGAATGAACGAGAGCGCATCACGCCCATAACACATGACTTGACTGCCTTCGGGTGGTGCAAACGCTGGCAGGTACGTCTGCGGATCATCATCGAAGTCATAGATGATGTCAGGCCGACAATGAAACTCTGTGGGCGGCTCGTAGAACGCCACGCCGGTGTACGCTTTGCCGTTGCGCAACGAGAGCGGGCTTGTGCTGAGCGGCTCGCGCGCCGCGACGTACGGAGAATCAGGATTCAAGCCGCCCTCGTCGCATGGCCACCATGACAAGTCAGGATCACCTTGCCATTCCAGCCGCATCAAAGTGTCAGTCTGACCGCAATAGTCATCTGGATGTGACGCGTAGCTCAACCTGTCTGCGCCACAGTGCACTGCAGCGCCCGCAGGCGGCGCCTTTGCATAACCTAGATAACCAGTTGGATAAGGGACACAACCCCGCGCCAGCCACGACTTCTGCGCGCGGTCGACCGCAAACAGTGTGATCGGCTCGGCATTCTCTAACACCTCGACCTTGTACACAAAGTCGCGCTCCGCCATAGCGCGCACCCAATACTTGTCGAAAGTGTTGGACATCGTGATGCCGTGGGTCTCGAGCAATGCGCGCTGCGCGAGTGGCAGCGCTTTCGACACTGACACGTGAACGACGAACAGGCCGTCGCGGTCTTTCAGATCACCCCAATCCGGCACGAACAGCTCGAGCGGCGGCGCGAACGGCGACTGCTTGTTCACCACGACATGACGAATGGCCTTACCGCTCTCATCACTACCTGACGAGAGGGCCAACACGCGATCGGGGCCCGGTCCCGGCTCACCTGGCTCGAGCAAATCGAGCCGGCCATTGTGATTGGCGTCGTGATAGAGCACGAGCTCGGCGTGAGGCATCGAGTGCACGTTCCGATCGTCGTCGACTGTGCCGAGGTCGCGCACCGAGCTCGGCACGATGAACGCGGTCAGCCATGCGTAGTGCATCGGCTCGACCGGCTCGACCGGGACGCGCACCTGCAGCGGAAAGCGGACGTTCACCTCGACGTCGGAGCTCTGCTGAAAACGCAGCTCGCGCAGGTCGTCAGAGGTCGAGGTCTCAGGCGCGTCGAGCGGCCGGCCATCGACCCAGGCAAGCGCGGCGCGCACATGATCGTCGGGAAAGTCTTTAGGCCGCTCCGGCAGCTCGGCGCGCAGCACGCTGCGACCATCCTGCTCCGCGGGCTCGGGCTCGCTGTCCGGCGCTTTGTAAGACGAGTCGCACGCACAGAGCAGCGCCAAGCCTGCAACCGGCAACAACTTGCACGTTCCAGCGGCGGCGTATCGGACACGCGCAGTGCGCTGCGGTCGCATGACTTGTGCCTTATCTCGCTCGCTCGATCATCGCAAGCGTCGCCGCAACTTGCATCGCTGCGAAACCGTACACAAAAGTCCAGTGTCGAGCGACACCGAACAGTGCTCATGTCTGGACGAAACAAGCGCGCACGACGCTTGCTGCCGTGAGCTGCATGCCGAAGCGCTCCGCGTTGTCCAGAAGGCGCTGGCGCCTCACCCCGTTTTTTTGTCACAGTGTGATGAGAAGTGCATGCATCGCTTGGATACGTAGAGGGGAACGGAAGTAGCTTATGAAAAGCTTGTGGTGGCTCACCGCCGTGCTGGCGGCATCAGGATGCGATTGGAGCGCGGCCGCCGACTCGGAAGCTCCGAAAGGCGCGCCATCCGAGAGGCTGGTCGCGGACACGGACCGAAGCCGGAACCGTGGCCGAGCAGAGGTCGCCGATGCAGCTGCGGCGGTGGACTCGGATTCGGACGAGGACAAGGACGAAGACGAGACGTCGCCGAAAGCACCTTCGCCCACCCTGGGCTGCGCCGAGTCTCGGGAGCCTTCGATCATCGGAATTGCTTCGGCATCGCTGCAGGGCAAGGCCCCGGAGCTCACTGCAACGAGCCAGCTGCTCGGCGAAGGCCTCGAGCTCACGCTCATGCCGCAACAGAACGTGGCCGGATCACTGCGCTGGCGAGGTGACCGCTTGTTCGTCAGCGTGGACACAGGCTTCTGGGAGATTCCGCCCGAAGGCAAGCCCACCTTCTACGCTGCTTCGAGCGTGATCTTGTGGGGCTTGCGCGCAGGTGACTTGGACAACGATGGCGATCAGGACTTGATCGTGCTCACGCTCATACCGAACGAAGGCAATGCGCGCACACCGTTCGGCTCCCAGCTCGCCGTGTGGGAGCGCTCATCGCACAACCTGTCGTTCCACAGCAATATCATGCGCACGACCGAAATGCGTTTCGCCATGCCGTACGTGCTGGGCGACGTGGACGCTGACAATGACCTCGACGTGATCACCTTCGAACAAGGCGCCCCGGTTGCGTTCATCAACGGCGGCGGGCTCGAGTTCACGCGCGAAGTCCTCGGCCAAGTTTCGCCCGAGCTGAAGGACGCGCTTCCGTTGGCCATCGACTACTCCGATCGCAACGGCGACGGCGACAATGATCTGCTGGTGATCCTGGGCAACTATGCAACGCCGCTGGAGAACAGCATCCGCGTGCTGCTCGCGGAGGGACCGGGCAAGCTCGGAGCGCCTGGGCCGATGACGGCGGGTGAGACGCCGCTCGTCCCGCACGGACCGGATGGCGTGGGCCTCGGCATCGCAGATGTGACCGGCGACGGCGTCGCGGACGTGTTGCAGCAAGACGATCAGAGCACCGAGAGTGATCCTGCGATCCGCTTCTACGCGAGCATGGGTCCTTCGGAGCTGGCAGCGCCCGTCGAGCTGAAAGGTCTGGGCTTCGAGTTCGCCGATGTCGACGAGGACGGCGCGCTCGACATCGTCTCCAGCTTGAATAACCGCCTGATCGCGCTGCTCTCGCGCGGCGAGGGTGCGTTCGAGACGCGCGATTTGGGCATCAGCGTCGCGGCGCCCGAGGTCATGGACTTCGTCGTTGATCCCGGCGAGGGCGCGGCGCCCGCCGTCGTGCACACGCTCTACCGATTGCGAGATTGCCCGCGCTGCGACGACGATTGCAACGGCCGCTGCCTATTCGACGTGTGTATCGGCTGCCTATCGGACGCCGATTGCGAGGGCGGAACGTGCGAATCTCAAACGTGCAGCTGACAATTAGATTGTCACGCACTAACTGTTAGACACACAGACTCACAACAAAACCAGGAAAGCTGGAAGCTCACCAGCCGGAGCTTGCAGTGCTTGCGCCGCCGACGACTTCGATACTCTGCACGGTGTCGGCGGCCATCTTGATCAAGTAGAGCCCAACGTGATTGTCGTAGATCACCGATGCCGTGATGATGCCGGCCTCAACATCGAGGACCGGGTAGCGGCGTTCCTGGAACCGCATCGTTCCAGGCGGGCCATTGCAGAAGCCATCGCCCAGCGGCACGCCGTTCTGCCGGCGCCGGCAATCCGGCGTGGATGGAGGCACCTCGCCGCCGTTCACGGCTGCATCGAAATAGCGCTCGGCATACGCCTCGAGCTGCTCACGCGACATGCGCCGCGCCTCGACGACCGGCTCGACGAAACGATCGCGTCCGATCGGGATGATCATGTTCACGTCGATGCGCGCCAGCGTCTCTGGCACAACGTGGGCCTCCACTTCCAGCAGCTCCCCATTGCGGTAGAGCAGCCGGACACCGAACACGACCCCACCGGTCAGCGAGCTGAGCACCGCCTGCGTGATCGAGCTACAGCGAGCCTCGTCGAAGACATGCCGCGAGAAATCCACTTGCACACCACGTCGCCACACGCCGCTGCCGAGCTGTTGGTTCTCGCCGTTTTCGGTGTAGCGCACGGAAGCATGCAAGCGCAGTGGGCTCGGATCACCAGCCGCCATCGCCTGCAGATAAGCGGCGGCGTTCGTGCGCAGCGCGTCACGCGTGCACTCCGCCGGTACGGTCATCGCGGGCGGTGTCATCGTGTCGGGCGTGGTCGGCTCGGTCGGCTGAGTCGGCTCGGTCGGCTCGGTCGGCTCGGTCGGCTCGGTCGATTGGGTGCTGGCGCCCGCATCCGGCGTAGTGCTCGGCGTGTCGGTCATCTCCGGCGCGCTAGCATCCGTGTCAGCATCCTTCTGGTCGCTGTCCGACGCCTCTTGCGGTTCCTGATCCGTGTTGATGCGCGAAGCGTCTCGCTTCACACCAGCATCCGCCGAGCTGAGCCGCGCCCCTGACGTCGGGCCACGACCAGCAGCATCCGGCTGCGCATCATCGCTTACAGCGTTGGCGCCCGACTTCGGCAAGGCCGGCGTGCTGTCCAAAGTGCAGTGCGTCAGACAGACAGCGAGAGCGAGCGCAAAACATTGAGGTAGGCGGATGTATGCGGTCGAGTCTGCCACTCGTCCGCTCGCATGCCGACGACAAAACGCTCTGGCCGAGACCCTCACTCTCCGCACCCTCGCTCTCACACAGTCACTTTGAAAGGCAGACAAGTTGCTTTATCTGCCAACAACGATATGGCGCTTCGTACGTGAAGGTGAGAAGCAACGCAAGACCGATCCGTTGCAAACCAGCTTTGCCCCACGACTCGGACCGACCCGATCACAATGTGTCATCAGTGCTGATGCATACGATGCGATCAAGGTCGCCTGCAATCTAACAGCTGTGAGCACGCGAGCTGCGGCGACACATGAGCGCGTCGCGTGCGTGTGCGGCATCTGCGCGTGCAACAAGAATGCGGGGCTCGAGCGCGGCGCCATTGCCTCAGCGCGACCGTGTGACCACATCACAGAGCATGCAGTTGTAATTGTCCCGAATACCGATCTACTGCACTTCGACTAACACCTCCGAGCGTTGCGATGAGCGCGAAGATCGACACGAACGCGGCGTGCATGGAGCCTCTCGTACCAGCGCCCCGCGAACAGGCTACCGTAGTATGGGTGGCCTAGCATGTCCGCGCCTACTCTCGACCAACTCCGCAGCTATACCATCGCGCGCAGCCTGTTCGCGCCCACGAGTCTGCCTCGTGCGCTCGCGAAGCTAGGCTACGTCCAAGCAGATCCGATCCGCGCGCCCGCCCGTGCGCAAGACCTGATGCTGCGCCAGCGGGTCAAGAACTACCGCGCGGGCGACCTGGAGCGCCTGTATCCACGCCTCGACATCGAGGAAGACTTCTTCGTCAACTACGGCTTCGTCAGCCGCGCCACGCACGAGCTCATGCACCCTCGCAAAGGTGGCGCCCGTCGGGCTTGGGACCCGACTGCCCGGCGCAGGGCCGCCCAGCTGCTGCGCTTTGTCCACGCGCGGGGCAGCGTGCATCCGCGCGAGGTCGAAGCCCACTTCGGCTTGGGCCAAGTCACGAACTACTGGGGTGGCACCTCCAGCGCGACCACACACCTGCTCGAAAAGATGCACTACCGCGGCCTTCTGCGCGTGGCTCGCCGCGACAACGGCGTGCGCGTCTACCAGGCACTCGCCGAAAAGCCGGTGGTCAAGAGCACGAAAGAGCGCAACGCGCGGATCGACACCCTGATCGATCTGTTGGTCGCGCTGCACGCGCCCTTGCCTAAACCCAGCTTTGGTCCGCTCTTGAACCGCCTGCGTTTCGCGGTCCCGCAGTGGGAACCGCAGCTCAAGCCCGCGATCGCGCGGGCGCGCGAACGTTTGGCGAGCACCAAGGTCAACGGCATCGACTGGTACTGGCCCGCGGATGAAGCGCCAGTCAGCACGCGCCGCTACTCGGGCGCACCCGAGGTGCACTTGCTCGCGCCTTTCGATCCGGTCGTGTGGGATCGTCGCCGCTTCGAGCTGCTGTGGAACTGGAGCTACCGCTTCGAAGCGTACACGCCGGTGGCAAAACGCCTGCGCGGCTACTACGCCCTGCCCTTGTTGTGGCGAGACCAAGTCATCGGTTGGGCCAACCTAACACTCGCTAACAGTCAGCTGACGACAGAGCTCGGCTTCACCAGCCTACGCCCGAAGGACAAAAACTTCGAGCGTGAGCTGGAAGCCGAGCTCGTACGCATGCGCGCGTTTCTGGGCGTCTAACTGTCAAGGGCGACCGCTTGCGTATTGCCTGTATGCGGTGAGCAGATCACCCCAGTGCAGGCCGATCATGCCGCTGAACGACTCGCCGCTGAGACCGTGACGCGCTGGATGCTCGGGCCGCAGCGCTTCCCAGCCGCGGTGCTCGAGCACGACGCGTGTGCCTTTGCCTTGCTCTTCGAAGCGAACCTCGACTTCGGTGCGCTCGTTCGGCGCGAAGTTACGCAGCCGGTACTCGAGCAGGAGCCGTTTGCCTGGCTCCCACACCTGCACTCGGCCGATCTCGAACACGCCTTCTTTGCCTCGCTCGATCAAGCGCCGACCTTGTGCGTCTTGCTCGAAACACAGCTCGCTGTCGGGCCCGCCGCTGCGAAAGCGTGGTCCGCGCCGCCACCATAAGTCCACTTCGTCGGTGAACACTTCGAAAGCATCGTGTGGTGACACTTGCACGAAAGTGATGACACGCGCCGTCTCGGCTGTCGCGCTCATTCCGGTCTCCCCCGCTTCGGTTTAGGCCCGCGCGTGCGCTCCGCGTGACGCTTGAAGCTCTCCAACTGCAGTGTCCAGTACGACTCGACCTCATCCAGCCAGCCGCGTAAGCCATCGAATGGCTCACGCTGCAAGCTGTACACGTGCACACGCGCGTCGTCGGGCATGCTCTCTTCGCGCACGAGACCACTCTCCCGCAACACGCGCAAGTGCCGACTGAAAGCCGACTTCGTCATGTTGAGCGCGCCCGCGAGCTCCCCCGCGCGCTGCGGACCGAAGCGCAATAGCTCGATCACGCCGCGGCGCGTGGGGTCTGACAGCGCGAGCAACGTCGCTTCGACGTCTGGTACGGCTCGACTCACGCCAGCTCCTTCGCGAACACCCAGCGGTGCCCCTCCGGATCACTCGCGCGATAGAACCGTAAGCCGTGGTCCTCCACCATGTCGGAGGTGATCGTTGCGCCCGCTTCGAGCGCGCGGTCACGGTGCGCGTCGACATCATCGACGTAACACCACAACGTACACGATGTCGCGGGCAGCTTGAGTGGGGTCTCGCCAAAGCCTTCGAACACCGAAGCGAGCGCGATCATGTTGCCCTCGTAGCTCAGCTCTGCATGGCCTACGCGCCCGTCCGGCATCGGATAGCGAAACGTCTCTGTGAAACCAAAGGCTTTACACAAGAACGTGATCGCCGCCGGAGCGTCTGCGTAGGCGAGACTCGGAACGATGCGTTGAATGCCTGTGCGAGTGCTGCTCATCTTCTCACCCGTGTCGGTCGTGCTTGTTACGCACCTTGCTCCACTCGGGGTTTCCCGTCTTCATGCGCTGCGTGAACCACCAACGATGGCCTTCGCAATCGAGCGCGCCGTAGGTGCGGTCGGACCAGTACTCGTCGCCGTAGTCACTGGTCGCTAGCTCGCGATAGATCTCCGCGCCGTTCGCCTTGGCGTGTGCGAGGTGTGCTTCGACGTCGTCGACGATGAGCATCAGCGATTGCGTACAGCCACCTGCAGCGCGTGGACTCTTCCAGTGCTCGCTGTCGTTCGTGCCGACCATGATCAAACCATCGCCGTACACGAGCTCGCTGTGCGCGACGCCTCCGGCGCCTGTCTCCACGAGCAAGCGCAGCTCGAAGCCGAACACCTTGCACAGCCAAGCGATCGCGCGCTTGGGATCTTCATAGAACAGGCACGAGGAAATACGCGGCCAACCATCCGGGGTCGGTTTCATGAGCTGTCTCCTTGGTAGTAGACCCGGTATACAGACGCAGATGGTTCACGTCAAGGTGAACTATATCCCGTTGAGCGGAGCGTGCGCAAATCCAGACAAGCATTGTCTTAGCCTGTGGCAACGCTGCGCGGAGCGCGGTGCGCGTGGCGACAATGACCTGAAAAGCACTGGCTGCGCGTAGCAAACCGTCCCAGATCAGCGCTGCCGCTGTCAGCTGCATGTGAACACGAGTGAAATTGACCGTTCGGAAACTGGCGCAACCACGCATCTGCGGCAAAGTGCTCGATACGAGTCGAGCGCATGAAGCGTCTAACCAGTGTGGCACTCATCTTTGCCTCAGCGTGCGCGTTTCCCACGCCGCACGGGAGCGAAGCATTGGTTGCAGCCAAGCCGCGCGTGCACATCGATGAGAAAGCAGAGCGCGCATGGATCGGCGTAAACGGTCGCGCGCGCGTGATCGAGCTGGGCGGCGACGAGCGTCTCGGAACCACGCTCACGATCCACGGCATCAACGCCGCGCCGAACGACGTCGCGCTGCTCTCGAATGCGGCGCTCGCGCGCGGCGAGCGCACGCTGACCATCGCCTACGACGACAACTTCAGGCGCCTGCAAAACACCGCGGACGACTTCGCACGACACGTGGAAGCCGCACAAAGCATGCTGAAGCCGCAGACGCGCCTGCGGATCGACGCGCACTCGATGGGCGCGCGCGCGATCGTCGTGGCCTTGGATCGCATGCAGCGCACTGGGCGACTGACCGGTGACAGCGTGGACCTACACTTGATCGCGCCGCTCTTGCGCGGCATCCGCGCGGCCAATCAAACCTGGATGATGCCGCTGCTCTTACCGTTTGGTCTGAGCTCACTCGTCAAAAACGCTGAGCCCGCGCGTGACCTCGCGCAGAGCAGCGCGTTTCAGCGCGAGCTCGAAGCCGCACGTTTCCCTGCCCAAGTCCGCGTCGCGATCACACTCGCCGAGCACGACCGCTTCGCCAGCAAAGACGCCACGACCATCATGCTCGCCGAACGCTGGCGCGCAAGCGTGCTCGTGTTGCCAGGAACCACCCACCTCAGCATCTTGAGCGCGGCATCCTCTCACGACCACATGCAGCTAGGAGCGGCGGCCCCCGCCTCACTCACTCGCGCTGCCGCTGAGCAAGTTAGCGCCACGGGTCATACCAACCTCGGCAGCATGAGCCAAAGCCTCGACCCGCTCGCCGCTCCGAGCGTCAGAACGCAAAAACCGAATCAAACGCTCCTTGCCGGCAGCATCGAGCTGCCGAGCTTCAGCAGGAGGCATCACCCCGACCTCCCCAGCCCGACGCTCCATACGCTCGATCGCCAAGTCGAGCTCTCGCGCGTCCATACGCGCTAAGTCGATGTTGAAGCGCGCGCGAGAGATCGACTGATCCAACACATCGTTGTGACACGCACCACAAGCTTGGATCAGCGTGTCGACAGGGGTCGCATCCGGCTCGGTCTGCAGACCGATGCGCGCGCGCACCATCGGATCGTCAGGGAACACATCGGACAGATCAGGGAGCTCATCCAGCGTGCCCTCTCGATATGCTTTGTACGCAGCGGAAAGTGCTGCAAGCTTGTCCGGATCCGTTGCGCGCTGTTCGATATAGGGAAGCGCGAGCTGCTCGCCGCGCTTGAACGCGGCATATGCATTCTCCCAGAGCTCACTCGGCTGCGGCTCCGGTGGATACTCGCCGTCTGCCGTCCGCGGCCAGCGCTCGTTCAAGATCTCTTGCGATGAAAAGATCACCGGTTGGTCAGTGCCGACGGCCGCTTGCAGCAGCGATCCATTCGCCGGAGATAAGCGCTCGGGATCGACGCCCGCATACAGCTCGTCGCCGTGCGCGGCGATGTAGTCACGCGCGAGCGCGGTGTTCAACACGCCAGGCAACAAGCGCAACCCTGGCTCCTGGCTCACCGGCTCGAAGAAGTGCGTCCAAGGGGGCACAAGCTCACGCATCAGCAGCTTCGCAGTGCTGCGTGCGCGCTGGTGACACTGGCGACAATCGAGCGACGTGTTCTTGAGCTCCTCGTCGTCCTCTAGCTCGACGCTGAGCCAATCCTGTTCAACACGCGACGTGTACAGATCGGTGGGCCTGCAGCCCTCGGGCTGCGTATTGCAAGCCTGCATGAAGCTGAGCAGGTAGAAGCGGCGCGTCTTCTGATCGAGGCTCATCGCGGTGATCTCGACCTGCTGCACGCCTCGCGTGAATGTCATCAGCGGCCCGCCGCCGATAGCGACAACGATCGCACGCGGATTGATCGACGACACGTGGCGGCCCGACAGCGACGTGGAGTGCCCCAGCAGCAGCGCAAACAGCGGAAAGTCCGGCGGGAGCTGCTGGAGCTGCTCAGTCTTCAGCTCGTGCTGGAGCTCACTCAGACTCGTGACTGTCGGCGGCATATCCGCGCAGAACCGCTCGCGTACAAGATCGCTGCTCTCGACCTCGCGCTGACAAAGCAGAGGTCGTCCATCCGGTCCGCGTGAGGATCGCGCGGTTGGCCGCGGCGGCCCCGCGTCCTCGGCTGTCGCAGCGGCATCACGAGCGGAGCGCGCGGGCTCCGCATCGCAGCCGAGCAACGCAGCGGTTGCAATACAAACGGCGAGCCAACCACGGAACCGAAGCTCCTGCTGCTGACTCGCCGCGCTCTCCACAAGGCCCCCCTTGCTCATGGCGCTCTCTTCTTTGCGTTTACTTCAGACCCAGCACCGTCAGCGTCGAGCCAGCGACCAAGCCTGCCGGCAGCCATGCGATGCCGTCGCCGAAGGTCACGCGACCGCGCGAGATGGTGATGGTGCTAGCTACGGTGCCCTTCGAGGGGAACGACTTGATCAACACGCCGGTGTCGGCGTCGAAGCCTTCGACAGCTTCACCCGTGCCTACGAAGCCGACACCGTTCGCAAAGGCCATACGGCCGAACACGCGACCGGGCAACGGACGCGTCCATTGCATGTCGCCGGTTGCCGGATCGAGCGAGGTCAAGGTCGCCGGACCACCCTCGTTACACGCGCCGACGAGGCCCTTGCCCGAGAACGAGAAGTTGGTGAACAAGCCTTGGTTGCCGTCCGCCGAGCCCATCTTGCAGATGTCGCGCTTCCAGAGGAGCTCGCCCGTTGCGCGCTTGAGCGCTACGACATAGCCGTACTTCGTCGCGCCAGCGACGAGCTTCTCCATCACGCCACCGACCATCGCCTCGTACACAACGGGGTTGTTGCCGAAGTCCGAGTCCGGTGCGGTCAGGTTGCTGGGGAACGTGTCGTCCATCACGCGCTGGTACTTCCACTTGATCTTGCCTGTGGCGAAATCAAAGGCGATCAGCGAGTCCGAAGTGTCAGTTGCGGGCGGACCGTAGTTGTTGCCCGTACCACCGTACACTGCGCCGTCTTCCATGCTGGCCGAAGCGGTCGACCAGAACGAAGCACCGGTGGAGCCTTCCGGCACGGTGAACTCGGTCCACTTCTTCGCTCCGGTCATGCCATCGAGCGCAGCCATGAAGCCGCGGTACACACCGGCGGTCAGCTCGACCGGACCGTTTGCGCCACCGACGAGAACAATGCCCCCCACAGGAATGGCCGACGACGAGCCGTCGTTGCCTGACGCGTCGGACGGCACGTTCCACAGCATCTTGCCGTCAGCCGCATTGAACGCCGTCAAGTTGCCGCTCGTTTGGTGCAGATAGAGCATGCCGTTCGCGTAGCCGAGCGTGCTGCTGGAAGCTGCGGTCGTCTTCCACAGCTGCATGCCGCTCGCAGCGTCAAAGCCGAACACCGCGCCGGGACCGGTCGCGTACATCTTGTCGCCGACCTGCAGCGCGCCACCGAGCACGTTGCCACCCAAGTCTGCCGTCCAGAGCACTTCCATGCTCGCGACGTTGTCCTTGGTGATGGTAGTTTCAGCCTTGTTGAAATAAGTCGAGCCGGGGTCGTAGCCCATCATGGGCCAGTCGACGCTCGCATCACCCACTGGCGGAGCACCACCACCTGCGGTCGCCACTGCGCCGGCAGCGCCCGTTGCGGGACCGCTGCCCGCGACGCCAACATCACCGGGCGTACCCGGTTTGGCGCCAGAACCTGCAACCGGCGTCACGCCTACGCCGCCCGAAGGCGTGGTGGCAGCCGATCCACTCGTGCCCGCGCGTCCCGTTTGGGTGCCAGTTGGCGCGCTGCCCGCAACACCGGTGCCTGGGCTCGTCGGGCCTACCGGAGTGTTCACACCTGGCGCGCTCGAACCCGGCTCTGCGGCCTTGCTGCAGCCCATGGCGCCAACAAGGAGCACTATCTGGGAAATCACTAACCCCGAGGCTCTATTCACAATGACTCTCCCGCTTCTCATGAAACCAGGCTCCTCGCCCTCGCTACCGTCACCCGACGGCGCACCGGACTGCGCTCCACGCGTGTTTCTATGCAACTGAGTTCAAAACAGCGGTGCAGCGCTGCACCGGTTGCGAGCCCGCCAGTCACACCGCTGAACCTTCTCAGGCATCTGCCGGATTGACTACGAGTTCCTGCGGTTCATTACGCATTCCTCACGTTTGCGCAAATACATCTTGATCCAGTGCATCTCCGCGGATCACGCCGCGCGATCATTTGGCTGGTTCGGCAACACTTGTCTGTTTGAGAGCCTGTTCGTGCGCGAACCGAAGCTGCATGCGCGACGCTCACCGCGCAGCCACCGTCGGCATGCCTGGTATTAGCCCGCGCGAGCAGCGATTCACTTAGATTGCTAAGGAAATCGTGGCGGTAGATTTGACGTGCGGGCGTGCATCGCAGCTTGAGCTGTGCTGCTCGGTCGCCCAATATGTGCCTCGTGAGAGCACGCTTCGGGGATTTCGTGCTGGATGGCTCAGACCGCGTTTTGCAGCGCGGGCAGGCTGAGGTTCCGCTCGAGCCCAAAGTCTTCGACTGTTTAGAATTTCTGGTCACGCGACCGGGCAAGCTGGCGAGCGTTGCAGAGCTGCGGCAAAAGCTCTGGCCCGATGCGCATGTAGGCGAAGGCGCGCTGCGCCGCATCATCAACGATCTGCGGCGCGCGCTCGGCGACACCGGCGCGGGTCAAGCGATGATCCGCACGCGCAAGGGCCTCGGCTACGTGTTCGTCGCGCCGGTGGAGTTGGTCACCGACCTGCCTGCGCCGCCCAGTGGGGAGATGGAAGCGCCTAGCGGGCAATGGCCATTCGTCGGCCGCGAACGCGAGCTCGAACAACTGCGGCGCTGGCTATCAGAGACGCCCGGCGGCTTGTGCTTCATCAGCGGCGATGCGGGCGCAGGCAAGAGCAGTCTGCTCGCGCGTCTGCGCGCCAAAGATGTGGGCGGCGCGCGCTGGGTGTTAGGTAATTGTCATGCGGGCTTGGATCAGCCGGCGCTCTGGCCCTTTCGCGAGATCGCGGCGCAGCTCGCACGTGCGCCGGAGTTTCGCGCGCACACATTGAGCTTCGCAGAGTCTCTGCCTGCGCTGCGTGGCATGCCCGAGCTGCAGCGCCGCGCGCCAGCCTCACAAGCGCCGGAGGGTGCGTCCCGGCATGTGCGCGGCATCGGCTTCGAGCTGTATGAGAGCTTCGCCGAGCTGTTGCGCCACTTGTCAGGTGTGCGGCCGCTCTTGATCGCGATCGAGGACGTGCACTGGGCCGACGAAGCGAGCGTCGCGCTGCTCGACACGCTCTCGCGCACCGCACGCCAGCGCGATCTGCACGTGATCGCCAGCTATCGTCCAGAAGCGGTCGCATCCGGACGCGCGCTCAGCCAGCTGATCGGGCGCACGAGTGGTCGCGAAGGCACGATCGCGCTGCACCTCGAAGCGCTAGGCCTGCCTGCGATCGAGAGCTTGCTGAGCCAGCTCGGTTATCCCAGCTCGGATCTGCACTCAGCACAAGCACTGCAACGCCTGACTGCTGGCAACGCCCTGTACGTGCACGAGCTGCTGCGTCACGCGCTCGCGACCGACACGCCGTTCGATCGCGTGCTACCGCCGAGCCTGAGCCACATCGTCGCGCAGCGGGTCGCGCTGCTGCCAGCGGCAACGCAGCGACGCTTGGTGCAAGCTGCGGTGTTGGGTCGCGACTTGGACATCGCGCTGCTGCGCGCGGCGACCTCGCTGCCCACCACCGAGATCCTGCTGCGTGAGCTCGAGCCCGCGCGGCAAGTTGGCGTGCTGCGTACGTCGCCCGGTCGGCCAGAGCGCTTGCAGTTCAGCCACGCAGTGTTGTGCGATGTAATCGCGGCGCAGGTTGGTCCAGCAGAACGGCAAGCGCTTCATCACGCCGCGCTGCGCGAGCTGTCTGCGCGCAGCAACGCTGCTGCATGGGACGGCGCGCTGGCCGTGCACGCATTCGAAGCCGGGCCACTCGTCGAAGCCGCGGAGCGCCGGCGTCTGTGCGAGCAAGCCGGTCGCGAAGCGCTCGCGCAGCAGTCGTACGATCGCGCGGCGCTGCAGCTCGGTCGCGCAGTGAAGCTGCTCGATCCAACCGATCGCTCGGAAGCAGCCGCAGAGCTCACGCTGCTCTGGGCCAAGGCGCGCTGGGCCGCCGACGACGGGGAGTCCGATGTCGAGCGTGCATTCCAGCAAGCGGCCGAACGTGCACGCCGCGCGGGCTCGACGCGCTTGCTCGCGGAAGCCGCGATCGGCAACGCCATGGGTGACGAGTCGGTGATCGACTTGCGCACTGCGTATCTGCGCCCGTTCGCGCGCGCGCTGGCCGATGAAGCGTGGGATGCGCTGCTCGCCGAGGTCGATCACGATGCCTCGCGGCTGATCGGTGAGCTCGCGTATCGGCTCGCCGCCGTGCGCTGCTGGATGCGTGCCGAAGCAGGTCCGCTCGACGCGTACACTGAATCCGCACAGATCGCGCTGGAGCTCGCGCCGGAGGAGCGCGATGCCGCGCGGCGCATGTGGCTGTCTGCGTTGCGCGCGACCGCTCGGCCCGAACAGGCGAACGTCATGTTGGCTGAGTTCTGGCAGTCGCTACGCGATCCCGCGCTCGAGCTGCGCCCGCGCGTCGAAGGCTTGATCCTCGCGCTCGGCGGGCGTTTGATGCAGGGCGATCTCCGAGGCTACGCCGAGACGGCACATCAGCTCACGCAGCTGGTCGAGCTGCTCCCTCACCCCGATCGCGTAGGTCGCATGGGCGCGCGCTTGACTGCGTACGTCGCAACTGCGTTATGCGCGCCGATCACGATGGCTGTGATTCGCGGGCAGCTCGCCGAAGCGCGCGAGCTGATCATCGCGCTCGGCAATGAAGCGCGACGCCGCGGCCTGACCATCGCCAAGCGCGGCGAGAACAACGCGTTCTACATGCTGAACCAACTGTTTTGGTACCGCGGACACAGCGCGGAGCTCGAGCCGCTGATCGATCAGGCGCTGCGCGAGTCACCGGGGCAGCGCTGGTTTTGTGCGCTTTTTAAAGCACAGTTTGCGCTCGAGCGCGGAGACCTTACTGCGGCCGCGCAGCACTATGCGCCGCTGCGAGCGACGACCTTTCAACCGCAGCTCGACGGCCGCGCGGTTCCGATCAAGCCGGAGACGCTCGCGCGGCTCGCCGACGTGTGTGTGGAGCTCGGCGATGCAAGTGACGCTCAGATCGTCTACGACCTGCTCTTGCCGCGCGCGCAATACTGCATCCAAGACGGTGCGTTGATCGGCTGGGGCGCGTGCGGTCGCGCGCTCGGCGAGCTCACGCTGCGTCTCGGGCGTCACGCTGAAGCTGAACAGCACCTCACGCGGGCTGTGACACAAAACAAAGAGTTTGGTCACGTGCCGGAGACCATTCGCTCGCAGCTCGCGCTCGCGCGTTTGTGGCTTCGCATTGGCAGAGAGAAGGACGCAGCGACTCTGATCGCGGAGGCGCGCGGTAGAGCGCTGGAGGTTGGCATGCAGCCGTGGGCGGCGGCTGCAGAGAGGCTTGCCGCTCAGCTCTGACTGTGCGGTGCGAAAGGCAGAGTCGGGCTCGGGCTCGGAGGAGTCAGATGGCTGGATCGGGGGGCTCGATCACTACCAGTGGGATCAAACGGTCTGTACGCGTTTGATAGTTCGCGTAGCGCGGGAACTCGTGCGTGAGCCCGTTCCAGATCTCGGTGCGCTCGTCGCCCTCTGAGATGCGGGCTCGAGCGTCCCAGCGCTTGCGTCCGCGCTGCACCTTCACTTCGGGCTGCTGCTTGATGTTTGCGATCCACGCCGGGTTCTTTGCGTTGCCACCGAACGAAGCCACCACGATCAAGCGGCCCGCGACGGTGAAGTACGGCAGCGGCACGCAGCGCGGATCCCCCGAGCGGTGACCGATCGTCGTGAGCAACAGCACGTCCATGCCATCGAGCCGGCTGCCAATCAAACCGCCTGTCTTTGTGTAGAGCCAGGTGTGGATCTTGCCGATGCGCTTGATGTTCTGAGGCGCGGGGATCCAACTGATGTAACTGGTCTGCGGCACTTCGCCCTCTCTGTCTTTCGTAACCGATCTAAATGCTGAGGCTTCGGTCACTCGTGCTTTTTCGGCGCGTAAGTAGGCGTATAGCTCGGAACATCCGCAATGCCCAGCTCTGCCCTCACCTCTGCGAGCGGTCGCGCTAACCACTCTTCCCAAGGTGCGGGCGCAAGTGATCGCGCGCGCATGCCATCCTGCAAGCCGCGCCACGCGAGCTGGCGCATCCTGGCGCCCTGCTTCCACCCGATCGTGAACGAGTGCATGAGCCCAAAGGCCAAGAGCACGGCCATGCCTGGCGAGCGCGTTTGCCCCAAGGTAAAGCCGAGGATCGCGGCTTCCCCGAGCAGATCGGCGCGGCAACCGTACACGACGTGCCATAAGTCATGACTGTCGCGGTGACGATAGGCCGCGTAGCGGACGTGACTGTCTTCGATCGCGTGCGCCTCTGAGCCTGCCTCACCGATCGCGACGAAGCCGTCTGGATGAATGCCTTCACTCTCGCACCAGGCGCGGTATGCGCGACCGAGACTGCCTTCGGGCAAGGCATCGAGCGCAGCGGTGTCTCGCAACACGTGCAGCAGCCTGGGCTGCTCGGCGAGCAACTGAAGCCCACGCGGCGCGGCCCGCATCAGCGCGAGCTCGCGGTGATGGATCAGCGGATCGAGCGCTTCGAGCAGACGGAAGCCCTGCGCCGTGTCGTTCGGGTCCTTCAGCAATGCAGCGAGCGCCTCGAGCGCGTCGCGCAAACGTCGTCCGCCCTCGGGGACAAATGAGGTGGACGGTTCTATGACTGTGAACATCGCGCCCGGATATAGCAGCGGCTCCCATTGCCAGTCTATCGCTTTGCGACGCGCACAGATCGGACACCCTTCGACAGTCACATCCGACGGATGGCAGTTGTAGTCTGACAGTCAGTAGAGCAGCGAGGCGTTAACACCCGCGCCAAGAATCAACCCGCGCGAGCTGAAGCCCGGCCAGCCCGGGTTGTTAGTCTGCAAACCGATCGACTCTTGGTAGACATCACCGCGGCTGTTCATCGCGCCGTCGACCCACTCGTCCTGCACGAGCTGCGAAAAGCGCTCGCCCGCGAACTGCGCCGCGGTCGGGTCGAGCTTCTTTTGTGCACGTTCCGGGAGGATGTGCACCTGTCCCTGCAAACCGAGGCGAACCTGGAGCTTTGTGTCGGGAATACTGAATTGATAAGTTGCGCCGGCAGCAATCGCGTAGCGATCGTTATCGACATAGTTGGTACGACCCGTCTGCAGTGGCACTGGTGACGGTGCGTACACCCCATCCAAGAAGCTGGTGATGCGCTGCGCGTAGCTGTAACGCAAGCCAGCTGTCACATGCAGGACATTGGACCACTCGTAACCTTGCAACGGGCGGGCATTCTGACGGTCGCGGTATTGTGACCAAACCTGGTCATTCGCTGTCAGCACCACACCCAGCCGATGCGTCTCGGAGCGCAAGAAATCAAACTGTGCGCCCAGCGAAATCATCCACGGCTCCCAGGCCAACACGGCGGTGCGGTCGGCGCGCTGCAGGTCGCCGTTCGGCAAGAACGTGGCGAAGCCTGTGATGATCTCCAGCTTCTGCGGCGTGTGAACAGTCAGACTGATGTCGAGCCCGTCGATAGGCGTCAGCACCGCACCAAAGTTAGGGGCAACGCCCGTGGACACTTTGACCTTCGTGTTCAGGAGCAAGGTCTCAGGGATCATCGCGCTGTTGCCGACGTACGTGCCCGCATCCGCGGAGTTGGTCAGGCTGAGCGTGACGCCGACACCGATCGACAACCACTTCGTGATCTGACTGCCGGCACCGAACGCCAGCGCCATGGCAGTGAGTCGGTCCGAATAGCGTTCGGGATGCAAGCTGTTCGAAAAGTACTGCTCGCGCTCGTCGGAGAAAAACGAGCGGCCTTGCATGAAGGAATCGAACGGCACCATGCCGTACACACCGAGCGTCAGCCAGCGATCCACGATCCGTTGCACCAAGCCGAACACCTGATACGCGGTGACGTTGCCGCTCGATCCTGCTGATTGGCGCGGCCGCGCGGCCAGCTTGCTTACGCAACGGCCGCCTTGCGTTGGGTCGCAACCTCGGTCGATCCATTCCGTCGGCAATGCAGGAAAGTTCCCCTCGAACTCGTTAAGAGCCAGCGAGGGAACATCCTGCGCGCGCGACCGGGCGTACAGCGTGACATCGATCGCGTCATTCAAAACGAACCAGCCGAGCTGCAACCCATTGTCGGCGCGCGTGAGCCGAGCCGGGTTGAAGTAACTGGATGCCGCGTCTGCGCCGCTGGCGCGCGCTGACATGCCACCACTGCCCAGCGTCGAGCCGCTCAGCTCGAACGGTGGCGATGCACCCGCGGGACTGGACAGCAAGCAAAGCACCACGAACAGGATCGAGGCTGGCTGACTTCTCACTTCCTAAAGCTCCTGGGCAGGCAGCGCATCCTGGACGGCGAAACAAGTGTCGACTTGATCTTGTTTGATCAGCGCTTGTGCGCGCGGGTCGGTCGCATCTCTGCCCAAGAAGCGCAGCGTGGTCGCATGCTTGGCTTCGCGGGCCGGTGTGCTTCCGGAGGTCAAGAGACCCTCGGCCGGATCCAACACGCTCTCTTCATTGTCGAAGTCAGCGCGGATCCGCACGTCGTCTGTCCAATCCATGCCCGCTGGGAATTCATAACCAGGGTCGGTGAACCAACGCGTCCAGTCGCGCTGTACCGAGTTGCGCGTTCCTGACAATAGACCCGAGATCTCGAATGCCAGGCCCAGCTTGCCATCGCCATCTGGATCTATCGCGCCTGCCGTGTTGTCCTTCGTCGGCAGCGGCAAGGACGTCGTCAGATCGCGGATGTTAGCCTCCGAGTCGCGAACACCATCCTGCAGATAAGGCAGCTCTTCGGCGCCTCGAATGCTCCAGAAGCGCTTCGTTTCGAGGCGGCAGGACGCCCCATCCTTACTCATAGTCAACTTACGTCCCGCTTGCTGATTGCGTGTCAGCTGCGCTTGCACCGCGCTGCGAGGCAAGACCACTGAGACAGCACCCACTATCTCGATCCCACAGTCGAAATGTTTCGTCACCTCGACAGTGGTGCCGCTCTGCTTGTATTCGAGGTAGTACCAGTTGTTGCTGAACGCCTGCACGCCGATCGCTTCGTTCACAGTAATCTGCCGCGCGATCCAAATACCGGTGAGGTCGCAATCGGCGTCTTGTGCACCAGCGGGCTCTGCGCTGCCAGCACTGCCTGCACTGTTAGGCTCGCCGCCGCTGCCAGCGTTCGCGCCACCCGTGCCAGCGTTCACTGCGGCGCTCATACCCGCTGCGTTCGTGCTGGCGCTGCTCGGTGATCCGGATCCCGAAGCCCCACCCGTTCCGCCGCTCTGCGCGTTTTCCGTGCTTCGACTGTTCGCGCCGCCGCCAGAAGCGCCGGCGCGATTTCCAGTGTCAGCGCGCGCGCTCGTTGTTGCAACCGCGCCACCCGTGCCGCCCGCGCTCGCAGTGCTCGAGCTCCCACTCTTGCCACTGGTGCTCGGCGTCGCCTCCACACTGTTAGCAGAAGTGTCAGTATCGGGCTGTAACACGGTGTCGTTACTGCGTAGACAACCTTGGGTTCCCGCACTTGCGACTAGCAACAAGCAGAGCCAAGCGCGACGATCATACGCTCGCGCGGCGCTACGATCATGAACTGATATGGACGACATACTGAGACATGACTTAAAGGCGATGAGCGCGCATTTCAAGTGACAGGATCGATCACTTCGCGCGCTAAGCGCGAAGCGCACGCGAAAGCTGCGTTCGTCAGCGGGCTGCATGAGTGGAATGTAATCTCGCGCACATGCACTTAGCATAAAGTTCGAGCACGTCCCGCGATCGAGCATGTGACCTTGAAGCCACATGCATGTGATCTGTAACTGACTCGTGAAGCGCCTGTGCTATACGGGCGATTCAGTACGTAGCTGGGGTAGACGCGTCTTATGTTAGCAATCAAGCACGCGTGGTTAGTCTGTTTGAGCGCCACGTCAGTTCTGTTCGCAGGCTGCAACCTCAACCGCATTGCAGCCGATCAGGCTGGCAACATCGCGGCGGCCAGCTCGGATTACATGCGTGGCTTCTGGGACTACGAGATCGCGCGTGCAGGCACGGCT
>Ga0209082_1000051_pt1 | contig 82278 bp, 74 predicted proteins | sample ColdCreekSource_FD_184127 | JGI IMG/M metagenome (GOLD analysis project Ga0209082, IMG submission 184127) | Groundwater microbial communities from Cold Creek, Nevada to study Microbial Dark Matter (Phase II) - Cold Creek Source (SPAdes) (version 3) | ecosystem: Environmental > Aquatic > Deep... | reverse complement strand
TTGTTCTGGATGCCGTCCTCGCAGGGGTCACCTGCGCCTGCATCTTCGTCTCCAGGCTGAATGGCACACAAGCCGCCCTGCGTGCAGTAGCCGCTGGTGCAATCACCGGCGGTTAGGCAGCCCTCACCGTTGGCGCAGTTGTTCGGGCATGAACCGCCGCAGTCCTCACCGGTTTCGTCGCCGTTCTCGGTGTTGTCGCTGCAGGTGGCAGGCTGAACCGCACACACGCCGGCTTGCGAACAGTAGCCACTGACGCAATCGCCGCCGTCTACGCAGTCGTCACCGTTGGCGCAGTTGTTCGGGCATGTACCGCCGCAGTCTTCGCCGGTTTCGTCGCCGTTCTTGATCTCATCGTCGCATGTCGGTGCGGGCGCGGCACACGTGCCTTGCACGCAGTTGCCACTGACGCAATCGCCGCCGTTTACGCAGCCTTCACCATTGGCGCAGTTGTTTGGGCACGTACCGCCGCAGTCTTCGCCGGTTTCGTCGCCGTTCTCGGTGTTGTCCGAGCAGGTCGGCGCTGGCATGCAAACTAGGTTGTCGCAGTAATTGCTCTCGCAATCGCCGTTGCCTTCGCAGATGAGGCCGCTGCCGCATGGATCGCAGGTGCCGCCACCGCAGTCCACGTCGGTCTCATCACCGTTCTTCGCCTCGTCCTCGCAGGTCGGCTCAACTGCACACGGCTCACAGCTTCCGCCGCAGTCGACGTCGACTTCGTTGCCGTTCTTGATGCCGTCGTTGCAGGTAGGAGCAACGCCTGCATCTTCCTCGTCTCCACACGGACCACAGCTTCCGCCGCAGTCGATGTCGAGCTCATTGCCATTCTTGATGCCGTCGCTGCAGGTAGGAGTAGGCTGAACGGCACACAAGAGATCTTGCGAACAATAGCCACTGATGCAGTCGCCGCCGTTCACGCACACTGAGCCGTTGGCGCAGTTATTCGGGCATGAGCCGCCGCAGTCGACAGCCGTCTCGCTGCCGTTCTTGATCTCATCCGTGCAGGTACCGACGGGTGCGGAGCAGCCGTCCTCGCCATTGCCTGTCCAGCCTTGCGGGCATGGACCGCAGGTGCGGCCGCCGTCCGTGTTGGTGCAGGTGACGTTCGAATCGCAACCGCCCATGTTGACGAGGCACTCGTTGACGTCTTCGCAGACGCCGTCACCCTCACCCGTGTAGCCGCTCGGGCAGTCGCCACAGGTGCGACCACCAGCAATGTTGGTGCAGTCCACATGCGAGTCGCAGCCACCGTTAGCGGTGCTGCACTCATTGATATCCGTGCAGGTGAACGTGCCCGTGCCCTCGTAACCCTGAGGACAGTCACCGCAGGTGCGGCCACCGGGCGTGTTCGTGCAAGCCACGTTCGAGTCGCAACCACCGTTGCCGGTCTCGCATTCGTTGATGTCGGTGCAACCGGTCGTGCCGGTGCCGGTGTAACCATTCGGACAGTTGCCACATGTGCGGCCGCCCGGCGTGTTGTTACAGGCGGCCTGCGAGGCGCAACCGCCGTTGTCGGTCAGACACTCGTTGATGTCTACGCAGCCGCTGTCGCCGCCGCCCGTGTAACCCTCAGCGCAATCACCGCAGGTGAAGCTGCCTTCGGTGTTATTGCACTCGGCGTTCTCATCGCAGCCGCCGTTGTCGGTCTCGCACTCGTTGACATCGGCACAGCCGTCATCGCCGTTGCCGGTGAAACCTTGCGGGCAGCTGCCACACGTGGAGCTGCCGGGACGGTTGGTACAGGTCGTACGTGCGTCGCAGCCACCGTTGTCGGTCAGGCATTCATCGATGTCGATGCACATGCCGTCCAGATCCATAAAGCCGGTGTTGCACTCGCACTTGTCTGCGAAGCCGTCTTGGTTCGTATCTCTCGGCGACGAAACGTTCTCGTCGCAAACGATATCGGTGACCGACGTGATGTAGCCGGTCGAAAAATGGGTGACCATCGCGACGGCCGTGCCATCGACAAAGGTGGTCGGAACAGTGTCGTACTTCGTCGGGTCGTCTTTGCGACTCCAAGCGACGGCAAACTTGCTCGCGTCACGCCCATCGAGGTCGAAAGGCATTCTGACGGGGACCGGCATCAAGAACTCTGTGCCAGCCGGGCCAAACTCCCAAATGGCCGACTGGGCTTCAGCGGGCGGAACGACCGCCGACACACTGACGCTGATCTGAATGTTTTCGCCGGGTGGCAAAGCACCTGCGGGGAAGTCGAGCTTCGGGCCGTTCTCGAGCTGGACCGTGCCGCCGACGGCCGGATCGATCTCCTCTCGCACTTGCCAAACACCGGCATCGACAACAGGGTCTTCGATGTCGCATGCAGCGGAGAGCAGCATGGCGAACATCACGATGAAGCGTGATGCCGAGGCGCCGTAGTTACGTCGCCGAGCAGCGCGCGAGTTAATGTCGCAGTCGTATCTCTTGGTCTTGCCCATTTGTGCATTACCCCCGCGAGCGAGCTGTTCGCGCCGCTCTGAAGATTTTTTTGCTAGCGATGCCTGCTAGAGACCAGCCATCGTACCCGCAACGAAATAATCACCCGCGCGGAATAGACATTTTGCCCGCTTTTTTGTCGCAGACTCTCCGCGGTATACGCCAGGGCTTACACTACATTCGTATGCAGCCTCCGGCGGCAACTCGCTCACTACGCGACCAGTAATCTTCGCGATCAACCTAGCGTCACGACGCACACATGAACGCTGTTGTTGATCGCGCGCGCGAGTCGAGCTCGATCATCGATTTCTCAAACGACGCTGCCGACTCGACACGCATTTGCTACGCGCGCAGATCGTGGAGCCATCGGCTGCAGCCCACTACCGCAGCGGACCGTGCGCGCCGGGGCTGGACCACATACCACCGCCGCATACACTTGCGGCACATGCACATACAAACTCTAGTTTGAAGAAGGCTACAAAGAAACCTATCCTCGAATTGCATGAGCGCGGGTAAGTTCTGCCTTCTCATAAATTGCTTCATCGCGGGCGCGTGCGGCGCAGCTGACACGTATTCGGAACCATTCTTTGTTCCGGATGCTGGCGCGTTCGGCTCGCCCATGGCGGCTGACGCGGATCAGCCGGCGACGAGATCAACGATCACACCCGCCGCTGTCAGCGGCGGGTCTATGACTGTTGATCCACAGGTCGATGAGATCAGCGAGAGCAGCGCCTATCCGCGCTTGAGCCATCGTCAGTGGGCACTCGCAGCGCAGTCGCTCTTGGGGTTGAGAGAGCCGCCCGACGTCTCGCACTTCAGCACGGATCCCGCGACGGGCACTGGCCTCGAGAACACCAGCGATAAGGTCGAGGTCGCACCGAATCTGTGGAGCGACTACCAGACCGCAAGTGAAGCGGTAGCTGCGCAGGTGGCAGCCGAGCCTGAGACACTCGCGCAGCTGGTCGGGCTGGCGCAGGACGACGAACCCACGCGCTGGATCGATGTGCTGGGTGAGCGCGCGTTCCGCCGGCCGCTGACAGCCGCAGAGCGCGCCGACTACCTACAGCTCTTTCATGCGGCGAAGCAGCTCTTTCCCGAACGAACAGCGTTTAGCGCGGGCGCAGAGCTGACGATCGCCGCGCTCTTGCAGGCACCTGCGTTCATCTACCGCGCCGCCGGGTCGAACGAGCTCACGGATCTCGAGCTGGCCGCCCGGCTCGCGTTTACGCTCTGGGACTCACTGCCGGATGCCGAGCTGACCCGCGTCGCAAAAGCGGGCCAGCTGCGCGCGCCAGAGGTGCTCGATGCACAGCTCGAGCGGATGTTGGCTGCGCCGCTCGCGAACGAGAAGCTACTGGAGTTTCACCGCCAGTGGCTCGAGCTGCGCCGCTACGACGCGTTCCACTCGGTCGCCCTGCCTGAAGGCATCGGCGAGATGTTTCGCGAAGAGGCCGAGCTTTTCGTGCGCGCCACGGTGCTCGACGACGCCGGCTCACTGCAGCAGCTGTTTACGAGCAGCTTCAGCTTCGTGAACGACGATCTCGCGCGCTTGTACGAGCTGCCCGACGAGTTCGGCCGAGCCTTTGCGCGCGTGGACCTCGACCCGGCACGACGCTCGGGTCTGCTCACGCAGCCCGGCTTTCTTGCGCTGCACTCCGGTGACACGGCGCCCATCCTGCGCGGTGTGTTCATCAATCGCCGGCTCTTGTGCGCCACGCTGCCTCCGCCGCCTGTGTTCAATCCGGGCAAGATGGAAGGCGATACACGCCGCGAACGCGTAAACAGCGTCACCGGCGCTGGCACGTGTGGCGAAGTCTGCCACGCGCGACTGATCAATCCAGCGGGCTTTCCGCTCGAGAACTTCGACGACGCTGGCCGCTATCGTGAAAAGGACAACGGCCACGAGATCGACGCTACCGGCTCGTACCGCTTCGGCGATCTAACACATGATTTTAATGGACCGATCGAATGGAGCCAAGCGATCGCCGGCAGTTTGCAGGCACACGCTTGCTACGCCAAGTATTTGGTGCAGTTTAGCTTCGAGCGCGGCTACGCGCCGGGCGATGCGCCATTGGTAGCTCGACTCGCACAAGCTTCCCTCACGGAGCAGAAGTCGGTCAAAGAGCTCATGAAGATGATCGTGCGAGCGCCGAGCTTCAGCCGGCGACGCGGAGGCGCGTTGTGAAGAAGAGACTGAACCGTCGCGACTTCATGCGCGCGAGCGCCGGCACTGTCATGCTTGGCCTGCCTGCGCTCGACGCCTTTACGCCGCGCAGCGCACGGGCCGACGACGCGCAGCAGTCCAAGTTCGCAGTGATCTTTCACCAGGCGAACGGTGTCGCCCAAGCCACGATCGAAGAGCCGACGGAGCTGTTCTGGCCGGACCGGATCGGTGAGATCACCACAGAGTCGCTGCAGCAGTCCCCCGATCGCGCGACCTCGGAGCTCGCTGACTACGCCGCACGCCTGTTGATGCTGCGCGGCGTCAACTTTCCTTACACCGAAGGGTTCGGCTGCACGCATGTCAGCGGGTTCTGTCAGCTTCTGACAGGTGCCAAGCCCTGGGAGGATCCGACCAACGGTTTGATCACCGCGATGGGTGAGTCGCTCGACAATCGGCTGGCGGCGCTGCTCAACCCCGAAGGTCGCGAGCCGCTCACCTTGCTCGCGCCGACAAACGCGCCGATGACGCCCACCCTTTCGTTCCGCGGGCCCAAGCAGCCGCGCTCGGTCGATAGCAACCCGTGGACGGTCTACAAGCGCATCACCGGCCTCACGAGCTCGGATCAAAGGCTCTCTGAGCTCGTGGCGCTGCGCCGCAAGAGTGTCAACGACCTCGTGCGCGGACAGATCAAGGGTTTGCTGTCACGCTCTGAGCTCAGCGCCGAAGACCGTCGAAGGTTGGATCTACACCTCAGCTCGGTGCGTGACATTGAGATCAAACTGTCATGTCAGCTCGCGAGCTTCCCCGCCGAGCTCGACGAAACAGCGCTGCGCGATACGCGCAATTTGGCCAAGATCGCTGAGCTGCACATGGACCTGATCGCGCTCACATTGGCGTGCGGAAACGGCAACGTCGCGACCTTGACGATCGGCGGCTGCGGAAACAACGGCCGGCTCGCGCTGCCTGGTTTTCCGCAAGGCGTCGATCTGCCGAACTACCATCAGATCTCGCATCGCATCTACAACGACGGGCGCGCGACCGACGCGATCAGCGACGCGAAGCGCATGCACCACGAGTACGATCGCTTCCACGCGCGGCTGTTCGTGTACCTCTTGAACAAGATCTCCGCCCACACGACACCGCAAGGCAACTTGCTGGATCTCGGCGTAACTGTTTGGACAAACGAGCTCGGCGATGGGCCGGGACACGGTCGCAAGAACGTACCGTGGATCATCGCGGGCAGCGCCGCCGGGCAGCTGCGCCAAGGCGTGATCCTCGACGTTGCGGGCGCGACGCACAACCGCTTGCTCAACACACTGCTGACTGTGCTAGGCGGACGCACCGACTCCGGAGACCACGCGCAGATCGGTGATGCGGACCTCGACGGTCGCTTACTGGACGCAGCACTCGTGTAAGCGCAGCGCCTACGTCGGGCGATTTACCCCAGCAGCAACGAGTGCGACAGCGCCGCGCGTTTTTCAGCGAGCTCCGCCGCTCAAAGCTGCGCTGGTTGCGCCTCGCACACGCAGGATGTCGGATCATGACCAAGTGTCACCCTTCAGTTCCTGCAGTTGTAAGGGTGTGCGTGTCACTGGTGGAGCGTGTGGCGATCGAAAGCCGTTGCCGGACAAATCGACAAGGCACTCTTTTGTCTGACACCCCACGACCGCCTCGTTGTACTAGCAAGAGAGTTGTCCTTCTCGCGGGGTGTCATTTGTCGCCGCTGACTCGAAAAGTTCTGGTTGTCGACGATCATCCCATCGTCCGTGAAGGCATCACGCTGCTGCTCACGGCGCAACATGATCTCAGGGTCTGCGGCAGCGCATACGACATCCCCTCCGCGCTGCAGGCGGTACGGGACCTCGATCCTGATGTGGTGTTGATCGACCTGTCACTCGGCTCAGCGAGCGGTCTAGAGCTGATCGGGATGATCGCCGAAGAGACACAGAACCGGGTGTTCATGCTGGCCCTGTCGATGCACGACGAAGCGCTGTACGCGAAGCGCGTGCTGCATGCGGGCGGGCACGGCTACATCATGAAGCACGAAGGTACGGACGTGCTGCTCCAAGCCATCCGCACTGTGCTCGCCGGCCAGATCTACGTCAGCCCCGCGGTGAACGCACAACTTCTTCAATACCTGTCCACGAGCGGCAAGCCCGGAAGCTCGCGTCCCTCGCGACCGCCGCTGCCCAATGCTGACTTGTCTGGATTGTCGAATCGCGAGCTGCAGATCTACCGCCTCGTCGGCCAAGGCGTGAGCACCAAAGAGATCGCACGCCGGCTGTTTCTGAGTGTGAAGACGGTGGAGTCGCATCGCGCGAATATCAAGCAGAAGCTTGGCGTTGGCACCGCGGCAGAGCTGGTTGCGCACGCTGTCGAATGGCACGTGCGCAGCGGCGAAAGCAGCGATCGGCTCAGTGCCACAAGGCTCGATGCAGTAACAAGCCCACTCGCGGCAAACGATCAAGAGCGCAGCGCCGAAGGCGCCTAACACTCCGTACCGTAGCCGTAGGCCACGATTAATTATGTGTGGCATAGGCTCATAGGGAAAAACCTGTGAGCACCACCGAGCCCTGGTTCAAACCCCTAAGCACGAATCAGGTCTCGCCCGGATTGTGACACCGCCGGATCTAACACAGATTCGCACTATGTTATGTCATTCAGCCAGCGCGCCGCTTGTTAGCACAGCGCACGCTGGTGCGATCTCGAACATCGGGCTCGAGCGTTGTGCGGCGGCGCTGCTCGTCTGCGATGTGGCGGGCAACGTGCTCGGCGCGACTGCCAGCGCGCTCGAGCTGCTACAGCGGCTAAGCGTGCCGATCGGACCTCTGCCCGCACCGCTCCCTGCTGACGTTTGGAGCGCGCTCACTGCCAGCGACCTCGGTCAAGAAGCTGAATGGCGCCCCGCAGCGCGACCGGAGCTGATCCTGGGCTGCATGCGCTATCGACTCGATGACCAGTGGCTGATGATTCTGCACGAGGTGTCCGCGCGCCAGCACGAGCTCGCTTCGCGCATCCATGACCGACGCTTGGCGAGCCTCGGACGCGTCGTGGCCACGGCGGTCCACGATCTACGCACGCCGCTTTCTTCGATCGTGTTTGGGGTAGACGTCCTCGCACGTCACGACGGCGCGCTCTCGCAGGAACGCGCGAGAGAGATCATCCACGACGTACGCGCAGCCTCGTTTTGCCTGCGGGAGACGATCGATCTACTGCTGAACTTTCTGCGCTTCGGACCACACACGGCGTCCGCCGTGTCGATCGAGCAAGTGCTCTCACGCATGCAGAGCTTACTCCGCCCTCAGCTGCGGATGAGCCCGCATGAGCTGGAGGTACACGTCGAGCGCGACGTACCTGTGTCCGGCAACATGCTGGCGCTCGAACAGATCTTCGTGAACCTCGTAGTCAACTCGCTCGAAGCCGCAGAACGCCCGACCAAAGTGCGCGTGTCCACCACGCTCGAGGAGCAGCGACTGTGCGTGCTCGTGGCTGACAACGGCCCCGGCATTCCCAACGACCAGCGCGAACGCGTATTCGACCCTTTATTCAGCACCAAAGCGCACGGCATCGGGCTCGGCTTGAGCTCAGCGCTCGAATCCGCGCGCTCGGTCGGCGGTGACATCCAGCTCGTCCGATGGATCGACGGCGCGACCTTCGCCGTGTATTTGCCCATCTGCCCGGCGGAGGCACCATGACCGCCGTGCTCGTCGTCGACGACGACCAGATGTTCGCGCGCGCAGTCGGCGGCGACCTGCGCTACCAGGGCTTCGACGTCGAAGTTGTGCATACGGTTGCGGCTGCGCTCGACAGCGTGAGCAAACAAAACTTCGATGTGCTGCTGACCGACTTGCGCCTCGGCGCGCAAGATGGCATCGATCTCTTGAGCTCATTGCGCGACGCTTCACCGCATACGCGCGCTGTATTGATGAGCGGCTTTGCGACCGCACGCGACTATCAACGTGCGGTCGAGCTGGGTGCAGTGCGCGTCTTATGTAAGCCGTTCACACCGGCCGATCTGATCCAGTGCATTCAGGAAGCGGTCGAGTGTGGCGTCGGTTTTCGTGGCTCTTTTCACGGCCTCTCGCTGGTGGACATGTTGCAGATGTACAACTACGCGCGGCGCTCAGTCACGATCGCGGTCTCGGGCAACAGCCCCGGTCGCATGCACCTGCGCGAAGGTCAGCTCGTGCACGCCGAGCACCAAGGCAAGAGCGGCGAAAACGCGCTGACCTCGATCCTAGCCATGCCTGCAGGCACGCTCTGCACCACGCCGCTGCCCCCGCACCCACCCCAAACCATCACGCGCGACTTCAGACATGTATTGTTAGACGCGCTGCGCTCGATCGACGAAACAAGCGCTGATGCTGAAGGCAGCGACGACCTCGACGAGCTGACGTTCGATCTGTACACCGAAGAGCTCACATCTCCCGCCAAAACACCCACGCATACGCTGCTGTTGCAGCGTACGCGCAAGATCGATGGTTATCTCGGCTCCTGCATGTTCTTAGCCGCCAACGGCGGCGTGATCTGTTTCGACGGCAATTTGGACCTGCGCCCCGCAGCACAACACACCGCGGAAGCACTGCGTCGCAAGCAACAGACCATTGCTGACATGGGCCTCGACGACGACGCAGAAGACTTGATCATCACGAGCACGAGCCAATACCACCTGCTGCGCCGTATTCACTCGGATGTACCGGCTTACATCTATCTCGTGCTCGACCGCGACCGCAGCAACCCGCACTTAGCGATGCTCGAGCTCGAGATCGCCGAGCGGTCACTCAGCCACAGTTAACCCTCCGCCCGGCACGGGTCGCCGTTGGCGACGAAAGGCCTGGTTGTGATCGAACGATGAGAGCGAAATCCCGAAACACGCAAGCAAGGAGAGTAGTGATGGCAACTGCAAAAGAAGTTCTTCCTAAGTTGATGGAGATCGACGGCTGTCTCGGCGCATGCATCGTCGACAGCAACAGCGGCATGATGCTGGGTGCGGTAGGCGGCGGCAACGTCAACTTAGAGATCGCCGCCGCCGGCAACACCGAGGTCGTGCGCGCAAAACGCAAGACGATGAAGGCCTTGAACCTCAACGAGCAGATCGAGGACATGCTGATCTCGCTGGGCAAGCAATACCACATGATCCGTCCGCTCAGCTCGAACGATGCGCTGTTCATCTACGTGGTGTTAGACCGGCAACGCGCGAACCTAGCGATGTCTCGTCACATCCTCTCGGGGCTCGAAAAAGAGCTCACGATCTGAGCGTCAAACGACCGCACGAATAAGAAAGGAACGACCATGCCTTCAGAGAAAACGATCAACGAGAACTTCGAGCGGCTGGCGACCGACATCCCCGGTTTTATCGCGGCCTCGCTCGTAGATATCGAGTCCGGCATGACATTGGGCTTGAAGTCCAATCGTCCGGACTTCGATTTGGCGGCTGCGAGCGCCTACAACAGCGAAATGATCAAACAAAAGATGAAGATCATGCGCGCTTTGAACCTCAAGACCACGTTCGAAGACATGATCATTTCACTCGGCGATCAGATCCACGTGATCAAGATGATCACCCCCGGCACATTCGTCTATCTCGCCGCCGATCGCGCTTCGTGCAACCTCGCGATCGTGCGCAACGTGGTCAATCGGAACGCAGCAAGCTTTGTTTGAGCCCAGGTGCACGCGCGAGGGCTCCTGCTCTCACTGCTCCCGCGCGTGCACCCAGCGAATGGGAGGAGGTTCGCCGTGGCCGTGCTGGATCGTGAGCGCGAAGTAGTCGTGATTCGGGTCGTCTACGATGGTCCACCCGAAGCCGGGAAGACCACGAGTCTGAGAGCGCTGGCCGGCAGCTTAGGCCAGAATGTCACGTCGCCCGCCGAGGAGTACGGGCGCACGCTCTACTTCGACTGGATGGACTATACAGCAGGCCGTTTCGAGGGCTTTCAGATCCGCTGTCAGATCGTCAGCGTGCCTGGACAGTCAGAGTTTTACCAGCGGCGCTGGCGCCTGATTAAAGACGCGGATGTGGTCGTGTTCGTCGGTGACTCGACGAGTGCGCGCATGGATGAATCGATGGAGAGCTTGGGTGAGCTCTCGCGCTTTCTCGCGCGCACAGCGTCGCCGCCGGTCGGCGTGATCTTCCAGGCGAATAAGCGCGATCTGCCGGACGCTGTGCCGCTCGCGGAGATCCGCAAGCGCGTCCACAGCGGCGGCGGCAGTCCGATCGCAGTGATCGAGTCGGTGGCGTCCGACGGCACAGGCATCCGTGAGACCTTTGTGTTCGCGGTGCGCCTCGCGCTCGACCGTGTACGCGAGATGCTGCAGTCCAAGTCGCTGCCCGTGGGCAAGCCTGACGTCGAGTCGAGCGACGCGCTGCTGGCTTCGCTCAAGCGGCGCGAGGGTCGAGAGTCGTCGCCGCCGACAGCGGCATCGCCCAGCGCGCCTCCACTGTTGCGCCAGGTGCTCGCGGAGAACGAGGATCCGACCATTCAGTTCGCGCCGTGGCGCGATGTGTCGGTCGCCGTCTCTGAAGACGAACGTCCGCGCTCGCCCGATCCGTCCGCGCCCAGCGGCTCGATCTGGCCGCCGGTCGAAGGCCGGGTGATCTTGCAGGAGGCCGCGTCTAAACGCATGTCGACGCATCGCCTGCGCGGCGGCGGCTGGACGGCGGGTCTCGGGCTCGGTTGGCGCATCTTTTCGGGTCGCGACACTGTCTTCAACGACGTCGAAGCCGGCCGCGAGGTGCTGGTTAAAGTGGCGCGTATGCACGTGGCCTGCAGGCCGCTCTTGTCTGTCCATCGCTGCGTGGTGCTCGCATCGACCGGGCAGAACTCCTGGAGGTTGTGGCAGATCGTGCGTGCCGAGCGTCCGTTGCGTGACCGCTTTACAGACATCAACCGCTGCACGACTGAGGAAGCGGCTGCGCGCATCGTCGAAGCGGCGAACGTGTTGTGTGAGGTCGGCGCGCGCATTCAACAGGCGCCCTGCAATCTGCCATGCACGCTCGATACGATCGGCTACGGCGAGAGCGGTGCGGTATACGTCGGGCTGATGCCGATGGATATGCAAGATGGGCCAACGGCCGATGTGTCATATGCGATCGGATCACAGCTCGGCTCGATCCTCCGCAGCGCCCTGCACGATCGACGGTCCGAGGTCCTCGCTGCGGTCGCGCGCTCACTGTTCCACTCACACCCATCTGACAGTGGTAGACTGCTCGATGAGGTGTTGACGCAGTTGGCGGCGAGCTAGATCACACTGGATGCAGCCAGCAGCGACTGAGACATATGTCAAGCGTCGCTGGGCTCGTCAGTCGGTTCTGGCACTTCATACGACGCGCGCAGCTCTTCGATAACTTCTTTCGGCGTCTTGTTCGATGCCCGGAGCTCCAAGGACATGTCGAATTCCTGGCCCTGGCGGAACAAGCGAACCACGATCCGCTGACCGGCTTGATTTCGCGCGCGCAGGAATTCATCCCACGAGGGGGTCGGCATTCCATCCAAAGCCAGTAAGATGTCACCATAACGCATGCCCGCGTCCTCGGCTGGACTGCCCGCAAGGCAACCGAGGATCGGGAGACCACCGAGCGCAGTGGCGAGGCGCGCGAGCTCTGCCGGTGTCAGCATGCATAGATTGTGTCCAGTCCTCCGGTGTCGATGCAAGTAGGAGCCTGCAAACAAGGAAACCATGGAGCCAACTCGCAAGCCCACCCCTGTGCGTGAGCCCCGAGTGGAGCGCTTGAGCCCCGGTCCTTGTGTGATCGGCCTCGACGCTGTTGGCTGCGTTCGCAGCTGGACGAGAGCCGCTGAAGTGGTGTTCGGACACTCACACGAGCGCGCGCTGGGCTTGCGGCTCGATCAGCTCGCACCTTTCCTCGCCGAGAGTCCGGGAGACACAGAGGGCTGGTGCCGGCGCGTCGATGGCTCGGTGTTTCGCGGCATGATCGGCGTGCTCGCGCCGGACGACGCCTCCGCGGTATTGCAAGGCGTAGTGCAATCATTTGTGGTCACCGATGTCACCGCGCGCTACGTGCGCGAGCAAGCGGAGTCGCGCGCGCAGATGGGCGCACTGCAGCTGAGCGAGGCGAAGCTCGCAGCCATCTGCGACGCGACCAGCGACGGCGTGATGTTAGTCGATGCCGATGGCAAGGTGCTCACGCTGAACGGCAGCGCGCTCACGCTGCTGCGCGGTGCCAAAGGTCCGCTGCTGCACACGCCCTGGTACAGCGTGCTCGGTCAAGCGCCTTCGCTTTTACCTGCGAGTGGTGCATTCGAAGTCGTGTGCCGCAACGCCGACGGCGCAACTTTCACGCTGGAATGCAGGGTGCGTGCGCTCGGCAGCGAACAAACGCGCTTGGCGCTCGTGGTCATGCGCGATCTGTCACATCACCAACAGCTAGAGCGGAGGGTGATCGATGTCAGTGAACAAATCCAACGTCAGATCGGCCAAGACCTGCACGATGGCTTGGGACAACTGCTCACGGGCACAGCCTTCCTTACGAAAGGCTTACAACACAGCCTGGGTCACGAGCACCAAGGTCAGGCGCAGCGCATCATCGAGCTGATCAACCAGGCGATCACGCGCGTACGAACGCTCGCGCGCGGGTTGTCACCGATCCATGCCGGCGCGCAGAGCCTGATCGATGTGCTGCGCCATGCCGTGAACGAAGCCTCGGAGCTGCTCGGTGTGACCTGTGAGCTTACGCAGCGCGACTTCATCGATACCGCACAACCTGCGGCGATCGCGCAGCTCTGCTTGATCACGCGCGAAGCGATCACCAATGCCGTGCGCCATGGCCAAGCAGACCACATCGTCGTTCATCTCTCGCGCGACGGCGAACAGTCGGTGCTGTCGGTCGAAGACAACGGCGTGGGTATCGGCGAGCTCGTGGAAGGCCTCGGCGTGCGCAGCATGCGCTATCGGGCCAAGATCATCGGCGGTGACCTCAACGTCGCGCGCACCCACACAGGCACGACCGTACGCTGTTTGTGGCCCGATCCCTGACGCCATGCCCGAGCCCGACTCCCTCTCTTAAGATCCTTCAGTAACACCACGGATCAGTCGTTCCTCTTAGCGGGGGAAGCGATCATTGGGGGTCTTAGTGAAGACGTGGATGTATGTTGTTAGCCTGCTGAGTGCGACTGGGAGCTTTGCTTGTGCTGGAGATGACAACGGTGAGGAGCCGCCGCTGGATCCTGCTGAAGTCATGCTGGAGCCGTACGCGTGTGGTCCGTTCGAAGGCAGCTATCGCGTGATCTACGCGAAGCGCAGCGGCGACTGCGCCGACCTGCCCGAGCAACTCGCACACTTCGACGACCGCGGTCGCAGCTCCGCGCTGAGCGACGACTGTGAGGCTTCGGTCGCGATCAGTGAGGACGGCTGCAGCCGCGAGGAAGACTCAGTCTGTCCAGTCCTCAGCAACGACGGTGCAGCCATCGGCAGCGCGACACTCCTCACCGCGTTTACGCAAACCAGCGCCGTTCGCATCGAAGGCATGGCCACGATCCAGCTCACGACGGACGCTGGCACCGGCTGCTCCGCAACCTACGCACTGATCGGCTCGAGAGACGCCGAGTGACTCACGGAGTTTGCGCACGAGGCGCTGACGAGTGTTCGGCAGCCGGAATCACCCGACTTTGCCAGCATTCCCTAGCGGTGGGCGAAAGACGCATCTGATCCTACAAGGAGGTGAGTACTCGTCGGTGAAACAACGGACGCCGATTGCCACTTATCATTGCTGTCGGTAGCAGCTCGGCCATGCAAAGGTAACTAGGAGCAGCGTGATCCGCCCCGAGACATCATTGATCCAGCAGCACTTGTGCCCGGACGGGATGCGCGCGCTGGCCGTATCGCTGCCTTTGACAGAGTTCGTGGCCGGCTTTGCGGGTCTTCCCATCCTGCTGGTGCAGCTCGACGACCGAGCGGCCGAGCTCGAGTCTGGGCTGGCCACGCTCAAGACGCAGCCGACGCAAGCGCAGCCTGAGCTCAACGTTCTGGCGTTCCGCACCCTCCTAGGAGATATCGCGGAGCCATCTCGCGCGACATCACGCGAAACGGATCCGGTCACTGCCGGCATGCTGCGCCAGCGTCTGATGCAAGCACGCCACTTCGCCGTCACGATCGAAAAACGCGCGGTGGAAGCTTCTTACGCCCATCGCATCGCGGTGGGGCGCGCGCGCAACAAGGATGTGGTGTTACGGCACCCGAGCGTGTCCAAGTTTCATGCTTGGTTTGAGCACGATCCACAACTCGGTCTGCGCGTCGCAGACGCAAACAGCAGCAACGGCACGCGCAAGAACGGCAGCGAGCTTAAAGCGCGCGAGCTGACCGAGGTACGCACCGGAGACGTGCTGCGATTTGGTTCCGTGGAAGTTGTGTTGTGCGACGCGGAAGCACTGTGGCGCGCCCTCTCGACTTGAACCAGGCTCTGTCCCTATATTTCCCGTACGCGTGCCCGTGCCCGTACGCGATCTCCGGCGACACCGGTGCGAGGCGGCCGATAGGCAGGCATGACACTCGATCATGAACGCCTGGACGTGTACCGCTTGGCCCTTGATTTCTCGGTGCACAGGCTCGTCACGGACAAACTCGCGCCATCGTGTCGTTATTGCAATACGATTGCATCAGCAATCAAAATAGTCTACACGAGACCGTACAGCCCGAAAACGCCCCAAGCGGGCGCGAGGAAACACCGTGCTTTCGCTCTATCGCTTATCGAAACGTTCCTACTTACTCGCCGCCTGCGCGCTCACAGCATGCGTAGACGACTCGGATGATGCTGGCAGCGGCACGCTGTCTGTGCTGTTGGAGCCTGAGGATGTGATCATCCGCGGTCTCGAGGCCGGCGACAGCTCCGACAACATCCGCGATGGCTGGTCGGTCGAGTTCGACAAGTACCTGATCGGGCTCGGTCACATCGACGCGCATCTCGCGACCGATGAGCACGTGACAGCGGAGGACGAGGCTGTCTTTGCGGTCGATCTCACGCAGCTGCCGACAGCGGGTCTTGATCTGTGGGAGCTCAGCGAGCTGAAGCGCGGTCGCTGGGAGTTCTTTTTCGAGCAGTCAGGGCACGGCGCCAAGCGCCACGAGAGTGTCGACGAAGCTGACTTCAGCGAGATGGTCGACAACAACTACACTTACTTCATCGATGGCAAGTTGAGCAAAGCAGGCGGCCAAAGCTGCCCGCCCGCCCAGCTCGCTGAGCCTGGCGACAAGAAGTCGAACGGGGAGAAGTCGGGCAACGATCCTTGTTACGCCGCGAGCGAGATCCGCTTTGAGCTCGGCGTGGAGGCCGAGACGGTGTTCGGTCCGTGCGAGACCGATGGTGTACCCGGTTTTTCGATCGCCGCGAACGATCGTCAAACAGTCAGCGTGACGATTCACGGGGATCACCTGTTCTTCAACGGCTTTCCCGAAGGTGGTGAAGGCGGCGTGACCCGGCTCGCACAATGGCTCGCGGATTGTGACCTCGACCTCGACGGCACGGTCACGCGCGAAGAGCTCGAGCAGATCGACCCCGCACAGCTGCCGCAGCTCGACGATCGTTTTCAGCTCGGCGGCTCGCCGATCTCACCGCTGACTAACATGTATGAGTACGTGAGCGGTCAGCTCAAGACGCAAGGTCACATCAACGGTGAAGGCGAGTGCCCGATCGACGGTGTGGAGCACGAGCACAGCGATCACGATCATTGAACGCACACAGGCCGCCGTGAGCAGCTCACGGCGGCCACTCGCACTAGTGCGTCACACCGCTCAGCTCGTTCGGAACGTGGGGCAGCTCTGCGCTACGCACGACCCTGCCGGTGTCGAGATCGACGACGTGCAGCGTGCTCTGGCTCGGTTCCGTGATGTATGCGTAGTGGTCGATCACGCGCAGCGTGGGGCGCGGATCCTGCCATTCGAGAGACTCTTCCCATGCATCGATCACCGGGAAAGAGTCGACGACCTCTGCAGCCTCGGGATCGATCACATGCAGCGCACCATCCGTGCCGAGCACGAGCGCCTCGCCACCTGGACCGCGACCGAGAGAACGGAACGTGTAGCTCGCCGGCAGATCCACGAGCTTCAGGCTGAACGCTTCGGTGTCGATGATGCTGACGCGCAGCGGACGCTCCAGCTCGGCCTCGGGATCCGTCTTGTAGTCGCCGAGGATGTACTTGGAGTGCTCATCACCCGCGTGGTTGCCGATGCGACCGAACACGTCCGGGCTCTGGATCTTGTGGAACGCGCCATCGCGGTAGAGCAGCATGCCGTCCTCGCAACCTAAAGCGGCGACGCCATCAGCGGCGATGCTCTCACCGTGTACGGCAGGGCACTGGTCCGAGCTCGCGATAACCTCGCGCTCTGCGTTGAGCACTGCCGCGCCGCTGCGCGTTTCCTCGGTGCCCACGGTGACGAGCAATGTGCCGTCAGGACCTTCGAGCGCGAGCGCCACCCCGTGATGCGCCGCGGGCGCGTTCCACACCTCGAAGCTCGGCGGTGCGTCACCCAGCGTGTCTGATGGGAAGATCTGCGCCGTGCCGCTGCCATCACTAAACAGGACAGTTAGACCTGCGTTGACTGTCACGTGCCCGGGATGATCGCTTGCGATCTGATAGTCGTGCAGCTTGGGCGCGCTCGGCCGCACGCGGCGTCCCGGCTCGACACCGATGTCGAGAAAACGAAATGCATCGTCGGTGGACACAACGATGTGGCGATCGTCGCCCGCCGCACCCAGGCGCAGAAATCCTTCGAGCGGGATGTCAGCGACGACCTGCAGCGTTCTGCCGTCGAGCACCAGCACGCCTCCGTCGTACGTCGCAGCGAGTCGGCCGACTGGCGCTTGCGCCAAGCGAATGCGCTCGCGTGCGTCATCGCACGCTTGCGAGTCTTGTTCATCGGCCTGCGCAGCTGCGAGCGACGGTGCGCTCGCGAGCACGAGCGACAGAGCGCGCAACGCGCCCCAACCGGGTTGTTTGTGCATACCAGTGTCTCCTACAAGTTGTGATGTGGACGTGACAGCACCGCACGCACAGGGGCGCGCAGCTCTGTTGCTGCCAGCGGCGCGAACGTAGAACGCACGCATTCGCAATTGCAACTCAATTGCGTTTACAGCGGCACGCGGGTCCGCGGACACACTTGCGCCACAGAGCGTGTAAGCACCTGTGGACCAGCGACGGACCTCAATGTTGTGCGCGCCAGCGAACGCCATGGACGCCGCTGGCGGTCGGCACAGAGCAGGTGCACGCTTAGCACTACGCAAAGATTCGAGCCGCTGGGGGTTGTATGCGTCGAGTCGTGCTGTCCCACGTGTGCGGGCTGAGCCTTGTGCTCACGCTTGCAGGCTGCGATGCGCTCGTGCGGCTCTGGCCAGCGATCATCGATCGCGAGCCGCCAGTCGAGCCCGAAGTGCCTGTTGCGCCCACCATCGAGCGAGCGAGCACGTTCCTGCCGATCGAAGGCGGCCGCGCGTTGAGCGCGAGCACTCAGGGCTTTCGCATCGTCGATCTGCGCGATCCCCACGACCCGCGCGTCGAAGGCGCGATCACGTTTGCTTCGGAGAAACTCGAGCTGTACCGCATGGGCGACCACGTGATCTTGGTCGCCACTTTTCCGCGCGGCTATGAAGGTGAGCGCGACGATGTCCCGATGCGCCACGCGGACTATACATCGGCCTCGCTGCTCAACGTCGACATCCGCGACCGCGCGCGCCCGACTGTGGTCAACGAACTGCCCGTCGAGGATCTGCCGCGGCATTCTGTGTTGCGAAGAACGCCGGAGGGTTACGCGCTGTTCTTGCTGCCGATGGTTTGGAACGGCGAGTATTACCAATCGCGTGTGGATCGCTTTGAGCTGCGCGGTGGTGAGCTCGTGAAGACCGGGCAACTCGCGCTCGATGGTGTCGCGGAGGCGATCTCGGCGACACCGGAGCGGCTGCTTGCCGCTACCAGCGGCGCGGACGACGAGGACGCATTCTCCACGGCTACGGCCGTCGACATCACGCAGCCGGAGCTGAAGATCGCGTATTCGACGAGTTTCACCGGCCGCGTCAGCATGCTGAGCCAGCTGATAGCTACCGGCGATCAGCTGCGCGTGTTGTACGTGGCCCCCGACAGCAGCTCGAGTGTCGCGACGTTTCAGCTGAATGCGGCGCCAGGCGCGCAGCCGAGCGGCCTCTGCACCCTTGGCGCAGGACCAGACTATTTCTATGAGGCCGAGCTGTTCTCTACCAGCGCACCCGAGCTGTTCGTGAGCAGCGCGGGCTCGACGCAGCTCGAACGCGTGAGATTCGACGCCTCCGGAGTTTGTTCCGACCGCAGCGCGTATGGCCCCGAGAGCCTTGGCGTCGCGCTGCATGCACTAGAGCGCGAGCGCCTGTTGGTACTCGGCGCTGCCGACTTGCGCTTGTACGACACAGCGAGCACTCCCGAGGCCGCCATGCTCGCGCTCGCAGAGGTGCAAGCACGCAACGCACAAGCCCTCCAGGTCACGCCGCTACAGCAGCCATCGGCTGCAAGCGATGGCACGGACGAGCTGCTGCTCGCCAGCGTGCTGTCTACGAGCGCAGACTTCCACGGCCGCTACGAGCTGCTAACGTTGTCGGACTCGACAGTGACCCCGCGCGCAGCGCTCGAGACGCGCGGCGACCCGAAGAACGTCGCGCTGCTCGGCCGCACGTTGGTCGCGGTGTCGTCCACAGAGCTGCGTACGTTCGACGCGCGCAACTTGGATGCACCAAGTGTGCTCGGGCAGCTCGAGCTCGCGGAGCGCTACCGCGACGTCTTTGGGCTGGGCGCCTATGTCGCGCGCATTCGCCAGCATCCGGCGGTGCTGCCACCCGGCGAGCGCGTCCGAGTTGTGCGCGACGACCTGCAGATTCTACCGCTAGGAGGGAACCAAACTGTAGCGTCGCTACCCGTCGAATCCGAGGGGCAGTGGCTCAAGCTCGGGTCGGTGCTGGTGAACGCGCAGCTCAGTATCGCGGAGTATGGAACCGAGAGCGAACGCAAAGCCCGCATCGCGGTCCAAGCTTATGATCTCAGCGATCCTGCTTCGCCTCGTAAAGCCGGAGCCCTGTCCACCACTGAGATCGAAGCCGAGTGGACAAGCGGACACTTCTACGAGCCTTCAGTGAGCTACCTCGCAGTGGGCGATGCGCTTGTGATTCCACAACGCAAGCGCTTGCCAGACCTGCACGTTCGACAGTGTTGGAAGACGGTCGACTACGACGCGTGTAAAGGGAACAGTGAACCGGACTGCGAGCCTGAAACATACACTGGAACGTTGTTCTGCCGCACGATCGATGCCGAGCCTGAAGAGTGCACGATCAACGATCTCACACACTGTGACGCGGATGGCTGCGAGCTGCTCGATCAGCTGCCTGCAGGCATTCCGAGCATCGAAGACGGCTGCAATGACTACGAAGAGCTCGGTCGCGCCACGACGTTCGCATTCAACGTGATCGATCTGCGCGACCCCGACGCGCCGACGTTGATCCGACCCTTGTTTGCGCTCCCCGACAACCTATCGAGTCACCAGTACACAGCGAGCGGCACGAAGATCTACGTGACCGAGCTGGATGGCGACACGTTGCTCGGCTCCGCTGTGGACTTCAGCGATCCCGCGGCGCCGCAGCTCACACCGCGGCAGAACGTGCTCGGGCGGGTCGTCGCTGCTGCGGGGGAGGATATGTACATCGGTCCCACCGATTACAATCACTCGGAGCTTACGCTCACGCGTGTGCGCTGCTGCGACGGCGCGCAGCCATCAGCGGCGCGCAGCTGGACCGCGCGAACCTTTGGCAGCCTACAGGCCGACGACGCAGGTCATCTGCTGCTATTGCACTCGCAGGAGACCAGCTGGACGCGCTTGGAGATCTTAGACCAGGAGACCCTCGCGACGATCGGCGCGCTCGACATCGATAAGTATGCCCGCGCGCTGACCAGCCCGTTCGATGGCAGGCTCATCGTCGAAGGCAGCGGCGTGCTCTACATCGTGGATGTCCGCAACGCTCAGCTGCCGCGCATCCAAGCGGCCGTGCCATTCGGCACGGGCTCAGTCGCGCTCGAGCGCGATCAGCTGATCGTCATAGATGAGCTCGGGTTTCGCAGCTACTCGCTGGACCTAGAGAACATGATCCGCTGACGCGCTCGCGCATGACCTCGGCTCTGTCGAGCAAGTTTCCGCCGTGGCTGAATCCAGCGTGCCGCGCACGGACTCTCAAGACTCGACGCGCTGGAAATCTCGTGGCATCGGCGCGACGCGGCTGCACCAGAACGCGGCGAGCGCGCGGACCAACTCCTCCAGATCCTCGAGCTCGAGCGGCTTGACCAGATACGCGTTGGCGCCGCGTTCGTAGCTGCCCGCAATGTCGCCCGCAGCGGCAGAGGAGGAGAACACCATCACCGGGATGGTCCGCAGGTCCGCGTTCGTCTTGACCTGCTGCAGCACAGCGTGGCCATGCACTTTGGGGAGGTTCAGATCGAGAAGCACCAGGTCCGGCCTCGGTGCGTGTGAGTGTTCGCCGCGTTGATGCAGAAATGAAAGCGCAGCTTCACCGTCGGACACAACATGCAGTCGATGAGTCAGCTTCAGGTCTTCGAATACTGTGCACAGCAACGCTGTATCGGCGAGGTTGTCATCGACGACTAGCACGTCCATAGCATCTCGGGTGTTTCGCGCGTCTGGTGGATCCACGGTCACAACCCCACACATGGGCGTCAGACTTGTAGTGAGTAGCGACTAACAAGTATAGTTGTGTGTCCTCGGCAAGCAACGCCGTTGGCGTATGTTCGACACCGGGGCCACCGGGTCTAACGCCGAAACGGCTCAATGGAACGATGGAGGGCATGTGCTCGCTCGTGAAGCCTGGCTCGATCTCGCTCGCCAGCTCGATTGGGAGCCGAGCTATGTGCGACCGGAGGAGCTGTTTCCTCCAGAGGTAAGCGGCGTTCCCTACCTGCCCGCGAGCGCGTGGCAGGGCTGGGACGAGCCCTACCGAACGACGTACTCCGAATACGTCGACGGCCAAGCGCGCAAGCATGCCGCCCTCGCAGGCGTGTTCGATCAGCTCGCGAATGGCCGCGGCCTGGGTCGGCTCGATCGCGGCTGGCAGAGCGCGCTCAAGCTGCATGCCGCGAGCTTCGCGCTGGCTGAGTTTGCAGCGACGATCGGCAACTTGCGGGCTGCGCGCTTCGGGCGCACCAGCAGCTGGCGACACACCGCGCTGTATGGCGCGATGGACGAGCTGCGGCACACGCAGGAGCCGCTGCGCGTGGCGCACGCGTATCTGCGCGCCGATGCCCAGTTCGACTGGACACATCGCCTGTACCACTCCAACAACTGGATCGCGATCGCAGCGCGTCACTTGGTCGATGAGCTGCTGCTTTGGTCGAACCCGATCGAGTTCGCGATCGGTACGAACTTCGTGTTCGAAACGGGCTTCACCAACTTACAGTTCATGGGCCTGACCACGCTCGCCGAGCGCATGAACGACACGCTCTGGCGCACGCTGCTCAGCAGTATCCAAACCGACGAAGCGCGCCACGCTCAGATCGGCGGCCCTACCCTCGCGATCGTTGCGGCGCACGACCGCGCCTACGCGCAGGCGCTGCTCGACAAGTGGTTCTGGCGAAGCTGGCCCTTGTTCGCGGTGGTCACAGGCTTCACGTTCGACTACCTGACACCGCTCGACAAGCGCAAGGAGTCGTTCAAGGAGTTTGTGCAGGAGTGGGTGCTCGAACAATACTGCGATGAAGTCGCGCGTTATGGCCTCGAGCCGCCGCCATACCTCGACCAGCTGCCTACTCTGCTCGATCATCACCATCACATGATCTACGCGAGCGCGTATAGCTACCGCTCGACAACGTGGTTCGACTTTGTGTTGCCCGGTCCGGATGAGCGTGCCTGGTTGCGCGAGAAATACCCGGCGTCCTGGCCAGCTTTCGATCGCGTTTGGGAGCGCATCAGCGACACTTGGGCGCGCAGCGATCCAGGCCTCGACTTCGCCGTGCACGGCTCGGCGATCATCGGCTTCTGCAACTTATGTCAGTTCGTGTTGTGTCACGGGACACCCGAGCTCAACGCGGCGACCAGCTTGGACCACGAAGGGCAGCGCTATATCTTCTGCTCCGAGCCTTGCAAGCAAATCTTCCTGCGCGAACCCGAACGCTACGTGGCGCACAAAGATCTGGTGAAGCGCGTGCTCGCGGGCGAAGCGCCAGGCAACCTGATGGGCATGCTCGTGGACTACTTCGGCTTGCGCTACGAAAGCTGGGGGAAAGACGCATTTGCTGGTGAGTACGACTGGCTGAAGCGCGGAAAGGTGGGTCCATGATCCCGCTGTACGGTTTCCTCGAGGGCGATACGCTCGGGCTGTTGATGCTCGCGCAACCTGAGACCACGCTCGCGCAGCTGGCCCAGCAGCTGTGCTCGGCGGCGCGCTTGCGCGTGGATCCCGGACCGGACTTGAGCATTCTCGTCGCGGGCGCCGCGCTCGATCCTCGGCTGACTGTGAGCGAAGCTAACCTCGCACCGCTGCAGCGCTTCGACGTGCGCCGCGCTCGGCGGCAGGAGTAAATGCACATGGCATACGTCGCCGTGATGCCCACCGATCAGCTCTGGGAAGGCGAGACCAGCGGGGTCATGGTCGCCTGCAAGCCGATTCTACTTGTGCGGATCGGCGAGCGTGTACACGCCTACGAAGATCGCTGCCTGCATCAACGCGTTTTGTTGAGCAGAGGCACACTGGAGGGCACGCGCTTGCGCTGTCCCGCGCACGGTTGGGAATACGACCTGACCACGGGCGAGAGCCTGAACCCCTGCGGCTATCAGCTGCAACGTTATGCGACACGCATCGAGCAGGGCGAGATCTGGGTAGACGTCCACACCCTCCGCTCAGCCGCAGGGCACGAACATGGCTGAGCAACCCCCCATCCAAGTCGGACCGGTGCTGATCTGCGGAGCGACTGCAGACGCAGTGCTCGCCGCGATCCGCGCAGAGAACTCGGAGGTGCAAGCGCACGACAGCGACGGCTATCTGCGCATCTCGGTCGCGAGGCGCTGCAGCGTCACGCGCGCTCGCATCGAACACGAGCTCGGGCGCAGCTTCGAGCTGCCGCGCGATCTCGAGGCGATCATGCCCGCGTTCAAAGGCAGGCTCCGACTGGACGCTGATTCTGTCAGTTGGGAGCGCTGAGGTCCGGCATGCCTAAAACCTTCTGGCATCTGTTGACCGAAAAGCGCGTGCCGACTGACTACGAGTTGGTCAGCTCCCAACTCACCTATCACACGCGTTATCCAACGGCGGTGCACACCCCCGTTTCGGACTTTCATGCGCGCCACGCCTGCGATTTGCAGGTGCCTGACTGGGAAGACTTCGCTGATCCGCAACAGACCACGTACGCGAGCTACGTCGCCACACGACGCGACCGCGAGGTCTTTGCTGATCAATTGCTGGCGGTCTGCGACAGCGGCAGCTACGACGCTGCGCTGCCCAGTGATTGGCTGGCCGCGCTGGACGCTGTGTTGTCTCCGCTGCGGTACCCCTGCCACGGCCTGCAGCTGGCAGCGGCATACGTGGCCCAGGCCGCACCCTCTGGACGGCTGACCGTGATGGCTGGCTTTCAAGCCTCCGACGAGCTGCGGCGTATCTCGCGCTTGGCATACCGCACGCGTCAACTGATGGACGTGCATCCGAGCTTCGCCAGCCACGCCAAGCAAGATTGGCAGAACGCCGAGCATTGGCAGCCGCTGCGCGCGCTGATCGAACAGCTCTTGGTCACCTACCACTGGAGCGAGGCGTTCTGCGCGCTCAATCTGACTGTCAAGCCGCTGTTCGACGCGCTGTACAGCACGCAGCTAGCGAGCTTGGCGCTGGCGCACCGCGACGATGTGCTCGGCCGGCTGCTCTTGTCGCTGCATGATGATCAACGCTGGCACGCCGAGGTCGCAGGCGCCTGGGCGCGTTTCGCGATCGGGCACGGCCATCAGCCACGCATCATGTCTGTGCTCGAGCGTTGGTTGCCACGCACCCGCGACGCACTGCTTGCCGCAGCGCGGCCGCTCAGCGCGCTGTGCGAGCCCGGCAGCATCCTGCAAGCGCTCGAAGACGCACACGCCAAAACACTTACGCAGTGCGGACTACAACCTGACCCGCTGGACCTGCCTCGCTCCGCGGAGTGACACCGCGCTGGAGTTTCCCATGCCCATGGACTCACCTGATTTGATCTCATCCGCAAACCCCGCGCTCGAACAAGCGCTGAACACCGCACGCGAGCTGTTCGCGCCTGGGATCGACGCGCTCGCCGTCGTGGACGACCAGCTGCGTGTGCACGAATGGAGTCGCGAGCTCGAACGCTTGAGTGGTCGTCGCCGCGACTCTCTGCTCGGACAACCGTTGGCGCAAGCCTTTCCGGAGCCACTGCAAGCACAGTGCATCGCGCCGTTTACCGCGGCGCTCGGCGGCCAGATGCAAACGCTGCGCGGGCGCTGCTTTGCCATGCCAGAGACCGTCGATGGCCCAGAGGACCCGTACTTCGACAGCTTCTTCGTGCCACTCACAGCCGCCAACGGCGGCATCGTAGGCTGCGCCGCGCTGGCCCGCGACCGGCGCAGCGATCGCAGCCAGCAACTGAGCGAGCAGCTGAGCGAGAGCGAGGCACGCTTCCGCACCATGGCCGACTGCGCGCCGGTTTTGCTGTGGATGGCCGGGACAGACGCGCGCTGCAACTTCTTCAACCAGACATGGCTGACCTTTCGTGGTCGAAGCCTGGCTGAAGAGTTCGGCTTTGCGTGGGCTGGCGGTGTCCATCCGGAAGAGTTCCAGATGTGCATGGACACATACATGGAGGCCTTCCGCGAGCGCAGAGAGTTCGAGATGGTGTACCGCTTGCAGCGCCACGACGGCGAGTACCGTTGGATACTCGACCACGGCACACCTCGCTTCGCACCGAGCGGCGAGTTCCTCGGCTACATCGGTTCCTGCACCGACATCACTGAGCGCAAGACAGCAGAAGACTCCCTGCGCAAGACGGGCGACAGACTCGCCCGCTCCAACGCCGAGCTCGAACGCTTCGCCCACGCGGCCTCACACGACCTGCAAGAGCCTCTGCGCATGGTGATCAACTTCACCAGCCTGCTCGCCAAGAAGTACGACGCACATCTCGACGCGCCTGGACGCCAATATGTCGCATTCGCCGTCGACGGGGCGCGCCGCATGAAGGCGTTGATCGACGGCTTGTTGGCGCTCTCCAGCATCAAGAACATCGACCGCAGCGCGTTTGCTGTCATCGACATGAATGACCTGATGATACAAGTGCTCGCGAACCTGCAGCTGCTGGTGGCGGAGGCCGGCGCGCAGATCGAGGTGGGCGTGCTCCCGAACGTGCGCGGACACACTTCGTTGCTCCTGCAAACGTTTCAAAACCTCATCCACAACGCGATCAAGTTTCGCCGCGAAGCGCCGCGCATCCGGATCGACGCGCTGACAGAAGGTGGGATGGTGCACTTTCGCGTGACAGACAACGGCATCGGGATGGACATGAAATACGCTGACCGCGTGTTCGTAGTCTTTCAACGCTTGCACGCGCGCAACGAATATCCAGGCAGCGGCATCGGGCTGGGACTATGCAAACAGATCGTAGAAGTACACGAAGGCAAAATCTGGCTCGACTCGGCACCTGATCGCGGCACCACCGTACACATGACACTACCGCTCGGAGAACGCAGACCGAAATGAACGTGCGCCCATGTCAGCTCGAGCTCGGTCGCGAACCGCTGCAGGCGCGCATGTCGTCGTGCCTGCGAGGGCCAGCCGAGTTGGGCCTTTGCTGCATCCGGCAGGATCTCGGTCGCGAGCTCTCGGTGGACGGATGGAGGTGAATCTCGGGTTGCTCGAAGATCACAATGGAGCCCTGCGAGCAGCGCAAGCAGCTGACGCGGCAGCGCCTAGGGCGACGAAGTAGGACCAACACGTGAGTTCGACAGGTGCTCGCTCAGCACGCGCAGCACGGCCGCTGGCAGCGGCGCTGGTGGGCCGCCCGCCGAGCCGAGCACCAAGGCCGCGATCGGCTCGTCCACGCGCCACAACACGGACACGGAATAGGAAACCGCACCGAACACGCGCTCCGTCAGGTGGCTCGTGAGCGACGCTTCCTCGTACGAGACTGCCGTGTGCTCTTCCTCGTCCGCGGCTGTAAGCAGGCGTTCTCGAGCCCAGGCGATGACGTCCTCGCCGGCGGCCGCGCCGATCGCGAGCGTCGGACTGCTCGCGCTCGCGTTCAGAATGAAGCCGTGGTCGGCGCCGGTCAGCTCCAGCGCGACCTGCAGCGCCGAGAAACCTGGTCGGTCGTCGACGTCGTTCGCGGCAGAGCTCATGATCAGCTCGACCCGCGTCAACAAGTGGGCATCGTCCCCAGCCAGCGGCTGCACATCATCCGCCGCTCGATGGCTCGCTGCGCGCCGCAGCTCGGCGCGCAGCTCGACGGTCGAGATCAGCAAGCTGGGAATACGTGTCGGTCGATAACAAGCTTCCATGGCCGCGAGCTGCCGCTCCGCGGCTTCGAAGTCCCGGCTCGACATGGCCACGCGTACGCGCGCACGGTGCAATGCGCCGATGATCAGCGGGCCTCTTTGGGCGTGCGCTTCGAGCAGCGCGCACAGCCTCTCGTCCGCTTCGCGCAGCGCGCCGAGGCCCGCGTCCGCGAGGGCCAGCTCGATCTCGATCTGCAGATTCAAGATCACAAAGCTGCGATCGTCGGCACAGAGCCGCGCGCTGGCAGCGCGGCACACGGCTCGGGCTTTGTCATGCTGTCCGAGACCGTTGAACGCGCGGGCCAGCTGCGCGCGCACACCCGTCCAGCCAAGCTCCGGCTCCGGACCCTCATCGAGGTCGAGCGCAGCCAACGCTTCGCTGTATTTTCCGCGCATCACCAGATCAGTGCCGAGCGCCCAGCGCGCCGAGATCGCGAACGAGGGGATGTCTCGGGCGAGCCGAGTCAGTGCCTGCAGCGCGCGCTTGTGAGTGGCCACGTCGTGCGTCCAGATCGCGACGCGTGCGAGGTGTCTGGGCGCCACCAGCTCGGCTTGCCAAGCGCTGCCCAGCTGGATCGCCTTGTGCTCCACGCGCTGCTCGAAGCTCGCCGCTTGCGCGAGCTCCGCGCGGTAAGAATGGTGCAGCGCGCGCAGCTGATCGGCCTGCAGCGCGTGCATCGTCGTGCCGCTGTCGAGCGCGTCCGCGGTGGCCAACACGTGCGCGTCGCACGCAAACGTCTCGCGCGTCCCGAAGGTGTAGTTGGCTGCCGCGAGCAGGTTTCGCCGGTTGACGTCTGGAAAGCCTCGAATCGGCCGCGGGTTCTGCAGCCTCTCGATCACGCTGCGTAAGCGGCGTTGCGACTCCGCGCAGCGATCCTCGAGCGCCACCACCAGCGCCAAACAAAACTGATGCACGACAGCGACACCGTGATCGGGTCCCAGCGCGAGCAGCGGCTCGAACACCGCCGCGTAACCGAGCAGGCGGCGACGATCCAAGGTCATCGCAGCGGGTCCCATCAGATAACCGAGCACAGTGACGAGCCAGGTGATCGCTTCGAGCGGACGAATTCCGGCGCGCCGCCGCTGCATCGCGAACAGCGACCCGGTCAACGCCACGAGCAGTGATGGTAGGCCACCGATCAGCGGCTCGAGCCGACGCGCCAGCGCAAACCGGAGCACACGCGACAACGCGCCCACTGCGTCATCGCCGTAGCGCACCGCGTAAGACCAGTCGACTTGGTAGCCCGCTACGGCGAGCACGCTGAGCAGCGGGATCTGCGCGTGGTCGTCGCCCGCCGCAGCGCGCCTCAGCTCGAGCGCTTCCGCAAACAGCGCGACGGTGGCACGCAGCGACTCGTGCTCGCCGCTCATGATGCGCCGACTCACGGCCAGGAAGCGCGCGTCACTCGCCGCGAAGTCCCCGGCTTGCAGCGCATGCAGACCGCTGTGGGCTTGCGAAAGCAAGTCCGTCTGCTGTGCATAGAGCTGAGCGAGCACGCGCTGCCCGCGCCTGCGCTCCTCGGGCTCGAGCTCCGCGCGCAGCGCCTCGCGTAACGCGGGATGCGCCAGCTGCACTCCGTCGTGCGACGCACGCAGCACGCGCTGCTCGATCAACCGATCGACCGAGCGGGCCGTGGCCTCCGGCGTGGCATTCGCGAGCGCGGCGATCATGGGCAGCGTCAGCACACCATGGCTGGCCAAGCTCAGCCAGCGCGCCACTTGCCGCAGCTCGAGCGGCAGACCTTTGAGCATCGCAACCAGGCCGCTCTGCAACGTGCTCGGCAAGTCTGCTGGCAGGTCGGTGGGCAAGGTCCACGCGCCCTCGGCGTAGCGAACGCTGCCCTGGCGCACGAGCTGACGAACCAGCAGCCAGGCGTGGCCCGGGTTGCCGTCGGAGATCTGATGCAGCCGCACCGCGAGCCGCTCGAGGTAGGGCACCTCCCCGAACACGGAGCGCAGCAGCTCGAGCATCTCCGCAGCCGACAGCGGCGCGAGGCGAAGCTTGCGCGCGGCCACGTTGAAGCCACGCAAGGACGGCTGCTCAGCCAGCGCGCCGTCGCTGGCCACGGAGCAGACCAAGAGCAGCCGGTGCCCAGGCTCGCTGTGCGCGAGCGCCGCGACCAGCGCCTGCGACTCCTCGTCGGCTGCGTGCAAGTCATCCACGATCACGACCAGCGTGCGTGGCTTCGAGAGCGCAAGGAACCAGGTCGCGAGCGCGGCCTGCTTACGTGCGCGCTGCTCGAGCGGGTCAGCTCCTGCAGCTGAAGGCGTCTGCTCAGGCAAGTCGCGCGCCTCGTAGGGCAGCGCAGCAAGCAGCTGCCGCGCGAGCACGAGCGCAACCTCGTAGGGCCGACTGCTGCTGCTGGCAGCGGCGAAGAGCACGGTCGCGCCTGCGAGACGCGCCGCTGTCGCGAGCTCGCTGAGCAAGCGGCTGCGACCGATGCCCTCGGGCCCTTCGACCCTCAAAGCTTCTGGAATGCCCAGATCCGCTTGCACGAGTGCCCGCCCCGCGCGGTCACGCTCGCGCTCGCGCGCGACGAACACGCGACTCTCCAGGTAGCCTTCGACGACCAGCTCTTCGACTTCCGGGGCAAGGCCTGCGATCGCGTTGAGGCGATCGATCACCTCCGCGGTGTTGCGCGGCCGCTCATCGGCATCGATGCGGAGCAGCGACTCGATCAGCCGATCGAGCTCGGGTGGGATGTTCTCGGCTCCACCCTGGACGAGCTTCGCGAGGCTGGAGGGAGCTGCGGGCGGCTTGGCCCAGGCGCGTGGCAGCTCCGCGAGCTGCGAAGCGCGAAAGGCGTGTGTGCTGGTGAGCAGCCAGTAGCCGAGCGCACCCAGCGCAAACAGATCGGTGCGCTGGTCGAGCGCCCGAGCTTGCAGCGTCTCCGGTGCGATGAACGCGGGCGTTCCTACCACCTCGGTGGCCGGACCAAACGGCGCCAGCGCGCCGAAGTCGAGCAGCTTCAGCCGTCCATCGTGCGTGAGCCACAGGTTGCGAGGGCTCAGATCGCGATGCACCAGGCGCCGCGAGTGCAGCACGCCCAGCATCGAGGCCAGATCGCGCAGGCAAGCGCAGGTCGCAGGCCAGCTCATGGGCGCGCGCTGCGACAGGTCCGCGCCCTCGAGCAGCTCCATCGAGTAGTACGCGCCGGCGTCGTCGATGCCGTACTCGAACACTTCGACGATCCTGGGATGACGCAGGCTCGCAAGTGTTCGGTACTCGCGCTCGAACAGCTCTGACAGCTTGGGACTCGCTCCGGCGTGCAGACGCTTGAGCGCCAGCTGCCGACCCGTACCCTCGTCGCGCACCTGGAACACCGCGCCCATACCACCCCGACCAAGCAGTCGCTCGACGCGATAGCGCCCGGCTACAGGTCGCGCGGGAATGCTTGTGGCTCGAGACAGCGGCAACGGCCTTCCTGCTGTTTAAGAGAAGACAACAGTCGATTCGAATACAGCGGGTCGACGCTGTCAACGAAGGATCGCTGTGGACGCGGGTTCGTACATCGCACGACTCGCGCAAAGCAAATCCTGCAGCAGGTCGTCGTAACGACAGGTGAAAAAGACGTGCCATCAAAAACAGGTAGCACACACGCCACGCTGAGCTTGGTTTAGCTCGGCAGGAGGGTGTCCTCCCGGAGCTGCACCGTCCTGCGTGCACACACCTCAGCGCGGCGACTCTCGTTGTGCTGCTGACGGCGGCAGACGCGTTAGCGCACGCACCGGACACGTGCGAGGACGTTCGCTGGATATGCCTGCGCAGTGCCCTCGCCAAAGCCGACTGCGTGACCGCGAGAGTGCAGCAAACGACGACGATTGGGGTCTTCATGGGCAATGCCTTGCAGCAGCACTAGCGAACACAGCGTACCTGCAAGCCGCCCCATTGCGGACCTGCGGTGGGATAGCCATACGTGGTGTTGACGAACCAAGCCAAAGTCGTAGGTGCTTTTGCCACTGGCGTTGCGGTCCAGAACCCGGCTGCGCGCCTGGGGAACGCGCTGATGTCGATCGCTGGATCGAAGCTCGCGACATCGATGAGCGACTCGAGCTCGATCTTCGTGGGCACCGGCCAACCTGTTCCCCCGAGCGCGTCTGCAAGGGCTGACGATCCGCAGTATCTTTTGGCTTCTTCCCAACTGCCGCTTTCACCAGGCGTGCCACTGCCGCCACTGAGAGTGCCGGTGCAGCTTTCAAACAAAGCAGGGATGTTGCGTTGCCAGATGAGGCGCGTGACGTTGTCCGTGACAGTTAGATCGCCCACCGAGTAGCTCGGCATGCTTAGCCCTCGCCTCGCTCCGATGTGTTCGCGCTGGGCGCGTCGCTTACTTCCTACTCTCAGGCCGCCGCGCGATGTAGTCCTGTTCCCGTTGATGATCGATTTGGCTCTGGAGCTTTTGGTTCTGCTCAGCAGCGTATTGCAGCTGTAGATTCGTTCCGCGAAGCGCGAAAACGCCAAAGGCAATACCGGCCGCGATGCCAGCCATTTCTAGCATGCGGAAAAGTGGGCTACGCGCAACACGTGCAGCCCAACCGACTGGCTTGCGTCGAGATTGCGCGCGCGCCCCGATGTCAGAGGCCGACGTGACGAGATCATGGTCGCGTTTCACTGGGCTCGAATTACGTGTCTACTCGCCCTGGAAGCGCAAGGGTTCAGCGTCACTCCTCACGAAGCTCACGAGCCATCAGTTTGGTGGTGTGATGCGTTTAGAGCCGAGGCCATTCTCTCGGTGAGGCCTCTCGTCACGTAGCAAGGCCGCACCAAGGTTCGAACGCTCGAGCACCTCCAGGCGCTTCGTATCCCCCCGCCGAGCTTCTGCAAATGCGTCTCTTGCCAGCGAGCTGGTTTTGCGCAAACGGGGAAGGTATCGGTGCAGAACCATCTGGAGAGCGCTAACAGCGACACGGCCCAGAAGAACCATGATAATGGGACCGGAGAAACTTAAGGCGAGCTGCGTCGAAAAGCAGCTGATGGATACAAACAGTACTAACCCAAGCGCGAAACCAACCGCACGACGACCGTCGACTTGCATGAATTGCAGATCTGGCCGCTGATCGAACAGTTTCTGAACCTCAGCTTCGTCTACGGAATTTAACCACCCGAGTCGCTCAGCCGCTAGCACGGCAAGATATTTGTATAGCGATATCATGGCTTCTGGGTAGGATTGGCATTCGAGGTTGAAACGAGCTGTTCCGTTCGCGGTTCGGGCGAGGGAGTGATGCGGCAACCTCCTGCAGAGCAGCCAGGGCGATCCGCTGGATGAACGATCGCACGGCGACATACGGAAATCCGTAGCTCACCAGGCCAAGCAGCGAGTAAGTCGCAGCTGCCTCGGCCTTTAGCAGCGCTGCCATGTGCGGCTCCATGAACACGAACGGCGAAAGCGCAAGCGTAACAGCAGCGCTTGCAGGTACCATCACGAAGAACTCGAGCGCGAGGTCACGCCGCAGACCTCTTGTGATGCGTGCACCGTCAGCATCACTCAAGTGTCGTTTTGCGCGGATGACGATTTGGAGATCCTTACCTCTTGCGAACAAGAACATCGCTTCCGCAATGCACAGCGTGTACAGCCAGAGGGGTGGCGTCATAAGTGCTCGAACTGTAATACATCCGCGCTCGCGAATGTGCAGCGTGCTCGCGTATTCATGCCTAGCGTGCTCACACATGTCGAGACGCGAATCGATGTGAAACGGCTCACAGCCCGCAGCACGCTGGCGGCCACGTCTCGACCCGCGACTGTGGTGGACTTCTGTCGGAAAAGACTCGTGCTCACAACCCGAGCTTGGCACTCGCAGGCTTCTTCCACTTGTTCTTGCGCCGGACGTACCCGAACGCCGTGGCCACCGTGCCATGGCCCGTCTGATCCATGATCGAAGAAATATCAGCACCGCCGTCGTATGCCTGCGTCACAAAGCCTGAGCGCAGTGAGTGCCCAGAGAGGTCGGGGACCGGCAGTCCGGCCGCTGCAGCTGTGCGCTTTACGATGGTTGCGACGGCGTGTGCCGTGAGCGCTTTCGGGCCGATGCGCTCGTAGCGGTTGATGGGGCGAAACACGGGCCCTTCGGTGAGTCCGCTGAGCTCGAGCCAGTCTTTGACAGCGCGCACGGGACACGTCGCGGGATCGCTTCCGTATGCGATCATCTTGAGATGGCCTTCTTGCTCCTGGTCGGTCTTGCTGCGCTCGATGAACACCTCGAGGCCCTCGGCCACAAACTTCAGTGCCGTGCATTGCAGCGCGACGAGCTCGGCGCGCCGAAAGCCGCCGGCAAAACCCAAGAGCAAGAGCGCGCGATCACGCAGGCCGATCAGGCCCGATGGAAGCGCGTCCATCATGCGCCGCAGCTCAGCCGCGCTGAGCGGCGCCTTCTTGTTTCGAGCTCGACCGAGATGCCGACAGATGCCTTCCCAGGTTTCCTCGACGAGCGGATCCTTGTTGGGCGCCGGCAGCCGATTGCGGCGGTGCATGTCCGTGATCGCGCTGAGGCTGACGCCCAGCGTGCTCGGACGGATCCCCGCATCCGCGCGCGCAGCGAGGTACAAGGCGACCGTCTTCGGCGCGGCGGGCAGCGGACACAGCTCGCCGTGCGCGTGGCACCACGCCGTGAACGCCGCCCAGTGCTCGCGATAGCGAGCGAGCGTGCCATCGGCGCGCGACTTCTTCGCGTAGCGCTCCGCCGAGCGCTGAAGCGCGTCGATAGCCGGGTCGGCCGGGTGCGCTGGGCTGGTTGACGGGCTCGGATCGGAACCGCCTTCGGGGAGAGAGGGGTCGCTCGGGGCGCCCAAAAGCTCTTTGTTTTCCAATTGCTGAGCTTCGAAAAGTGGGCTTGAACGAAGCCGCTCCGCGGCAACGCAGAGCCGCGCGCTGACCGCGCCAAGACGAGATCTCTGGCCCAGGGGCCTGAGATGGCTGACGGCGTCCTAGCGCCGTCGCTGTGCGTGCACAGCCGATCTACTTCTCGCCGAGCAGCCCCGATTGGACGGTGCTGTGAGCCGGAGAGCGTTGATGGGCAAGCACAGAGATCGGATGGTGGAGGACCTTGCGCTGCGTGGGATTGCGGAGACGACAGTCGAAGTCTACGTCGACTACGCACGAAGCTTCGTCGCCCACTTCGGCCGCAGTGCCGATGAGCTCGGGACCGAGCACGTGCGCGGTTGGCTTCTGTGGCTCTTGAAAGAGAGAAGGCTAAGTCCGGCAACAGTAAACGTAGCGATCGCCGCTTTGCGTCAGCTGTTTACGACGCTCGGTCGGCCCGACGTCATGCACGGAATCCGCAGCGTCCGCAAACAATATCATTCCCCTGATATTCTGAGCGGCAGCGAGGTTCAGCGCCTGCTCGCAGCCGCGAGCGACATCAAGCATCGAGCCATCTTCACGTTGCTGTACGGTGGAGGGTTGCGGATCTCCGAGTTGCTCGCGCTGAAAGTAGCCGACCTCGACAGTCGGCGGATGGTGATCCATGTGCGCGACACCAAGACTCGCTACGACCGCATCGTGTCGCTGTCGCCGCGCATGCTGCAAACGTTGCGCGAGTACTGGAAGGAGCGTCGCCCGACAGGGCCTTGGCTGTTTCCTGGTCGGGCACCTGGCAGTCAGATGACACGAGTGGGCGTATCGGAAGCTCTGCGAAACTGCGCTCGTGTGGCCGGGATCTCGAAGCGCGTTCATCCCCATCTTTTGCGCCACGCATTTGCGACTCACCTACTCGAGCTCGGCACTGACCTCCGATCGGTGCAGGTCCTGCTTGGCCACCGTTCGCTTTCCAGCACGACGCGTTATACGCATCTGACCGAAGCGAGACGCGTTGCGTTGAGCTCGCCGATCGAAATGCTAACCACCGAGCGCGGGAGCGTTCTCGGTTAGCGGTCGTGTCGCTCGAGAGCGTATGCAGCACGGCGGCAGGGCGACCGCGTGTGCTGGTGGGTGACATTGCGCGTGCCTCTGGCGCGGCGTTGCGGGAGAGCTGCGTGCTCAGCCCCGAGCAGTATGCCGTGTTGAACGCCATCGAGCGGTGCCGGACCGCGGCTCTCGGGGGACACATGCACGTGTGTAGCAGCTGCGGTTACTCCGTGCCCTTGTACAACTCGTGTCGCAACCGACACTGTCCGAGCTGCCAAAGTCTCGATCAACACCGTTGGCTCGAAAGCAGACGCGAGCGTGTGCTGCCTGTGCCGTACTTCCACGTCGTCTTCACGTTGCCGGCTGAACTGCGCCCCATCGTGATGGCCCAACGCGCAAAGTTGTTCACGATGCTCATGCGCGCCGCGAGCCAAACTTTGCTGACGTTGGCCCACGACGAAAAGCGCCTGGGCGCTACCCCCGCAATCACGATGGTGCTGCACACCTGGACGCGCGAGCTGGTCTTTCACCCGCATGTTCACGCCATCGTAAGCGCCGGCGGTTTGCGGGCCAGTGAGCAGCCCAGCTGGGTTCGCGGCAACAGACGCTATCTGTTTCCGGTGAAGGTGATGGCTCTGCTGTTTCGCCGGCTGTTTCGCACCGCATTGATCGAGGCAATCGATAGCGGCGAGATCCGGATACCCGTGGGCAACAGCACCGCGATTCACGCGGCGCTGTTCGACAAACGCTGGGTCGTGTACGCGAAGCAGCCCTTCGGCGGGGCGGAGCAAGTGTTCGGATACCTCGGCCGGTACACGCATCGTGTGGGAATCTCCAATGCACGTTTGCTTCGTCGCGACGCGAACACCGTGACCTTCGCGACCAAGAACGGCGGAACCTGCACGCTGCCGCAGGTGGAGTTCTTGCGACGACTACTCCAACACGTCCTGCCAAAGGGCTTCCACAAAATACGCCACTATGGTCTTGCCTCGGCGTCCCACGTTCGGCTGGGCTTGCTAGAGAAGGCGCAGTCGCTGCTCGTGCCAGACGCGAAGTGCGTGCTTCCGAACGCCGCCCACGGCGGCGCACCACAGACATGGATTGAGTGCCTGTTGTCACTCACCGGCGTGGACGTCATGCGATGCCCTTGCTGCGAGTCAGGGCAGATGACCCGTCAGCCTCTCCCTGTCAGCAAGCCACCAGCTCTTCGCGACACCTCATGAGTAGATCGTCAACAACAGCTGGCGTGTCTGCCTGCGTGCACGTACATCACGTCGCCGCGACGTCTACCTGCGTCCGTCGTCGTACCTCGATCAAACTTCGCAGTGCCGACCATGCGCAAAGGCGTAGCAAACCGCTTTCTGAACCTCGGAAACCGAACCGAGGAGGTCCGATCTGTGAGGGGCCGGGCGCCCGCATCGACCGAGCGCGCGGTGCAACTTCCCCATAGCCGGCGCCCGCCTGGCTGCGCAGCTTCGTTCAACACGGTTTGGTGAAGCGACATTCGCCGAGGCTCGGTGCCAGCCGTCGCGGCGCTTCCCCAAACCGCTACTACTTTTTCGAAGGTCAGCGGATTGGGCAATTTAGAGATGTCCGGTTTATCCCCAGCGCTGCTGCGGAAGCGCGCTGGCTTGGGCTGCCTTCGACCTGGCGCGCTATCAACGTAACTCGATCCAACTCCTTGTCGCTCGTCGTCCGTAGCTCCACCAAAGCCGCCTCCAGAGGCGGACATTTCTACCTAACCACGGCTATCTCGTAGTCGCCGACAATGGAGCCAAAGGTGCACCAGTCGACTTAGGGATCGCGTGATCGCCGGACCGAGCTCGCATGCAGGCTAGCGATTCATGGGAACTAAGCGAGTTGGAGCGATATGGGCTGAAAACTATTTGCCTACCCCTGTCACGACATTGATAACGAACCCGCGAAAGTCATAAACGGCGCTCGCCTTCAGGGCTCGCTCACCGGATTGACCCTTGAAACGCACAACTCTTTCACATGAGGCTTGCTCTCCATAAGAGACTCGATTGACAGCGGTATTTGCGACTGAACGCTCCAGTAGTTGTCGGAGGCATCCTGGACGAACGACGCAATACTTTCCGCACCGATCCAATCTAACTCTCTTTTCTGAATGTAGTAGTGACACACGCGCAGCCCGGCGTCTGTAAGCCTCCACAGTAATCGACAAATAGCACGGCTGTTCCCTGCCATCTGCAAGCAATACTCTTCGCAGAGCGGGGATATTGTTTGTTCGCGCAACTCAGCCACGGCTTCGATGGCCACCTTGAAGTTGCTCCGGTAGAGTTCCTCGAACGTCAGCAGTCGCTTCCAGAGTTCGAGATAGCGGACTACGAGCTGGGCTCCGCGGGCATCCAGCAGTGTCGCGACCTCTAGAAGATCTGTCGTTGGTGCCGCGAGCGGCATTGAGGATCGCCATTCGTGGAAAGCCGGAACGGTGATCTGCGGTGAAGCATTTGGGAGCCGAGTTAGATGGACGTCACGACCGAGAGCCGAACACATCGCCGTGGATTGCGAGCACCATCGCGGAAGGATGCTTTCGGCACTCCTTGCGATACCCGACGCCCCTACGAACAGTGCCTCGAGCAGCGCTCGAGCTCTCCGATAGCGCTCGTATCTGTCTTTGAGGTAGCTGGTGATGACGAACGTTAGGAGGCCAGCTACGAATCCCGGCAGCAACTTGTCGGCGCCGGAAGTTGCGTCGACTTCACTCGCGCAGCTACCGGCGAACAAGACACTTGCGAATGTGGCGTAGGCGCGAGTGGCCCATCGAAGCGCCGTGGTCGCCGATCGCGAGCTCTTAGAAATCATCGTCGCCAGGGCCGGCGCCAGCGACGAACTCTTCTGCCTCGTCGATGACAGGAGCGGGGCGTTTGCGCGGTGGCGACTTGCGTTTCCCTGCTTTCCTAGCGGCTTTTCCTGCGGCCTTCTTTCTGCTGCCGTCCGCTCGTTTCTTCGCGGGGGTCGCCTTGCCGCCGAACTTCTTCGCGGTGCCTTTCCTTTTCGCCGCCATTATCTATCTCCGAAGCGCCAAGGCCCCATGGTGCCGCATGGCGAGTTCGCCTCCAAGGGTACAGCGATATCGCACTATCCTGGCGAAGGGTGGTGGCGCGGAAAACCTGACGCGGTGGTAGTCTTACGTGCGCGGGTCTCGCACGTTCGTCGTGGATTGCCCCATTGAGTTGTAGCTTGGCATCCACAGTTTCGGAGGAGACAGCCTTGTCTGCTGGCATGTTAGCACTACGTCGACACATGCGTCAGAGCCCCCTGACTGCCCAGCTGTTCGTCGTGACGAACGGGCCACCCGGTCTCGTGCCAGCGTATCTACTTACGCCCGCATGCTTGGTTGCGACGCCGAGAGCTGCGCTTTCGATCTTTACGCTCGGCAATCACTCGGCCCCGAAGCTGTCATTCAGATCCACAGCGAGGGGGACGCGACGTTCACCGGGCTACACCGACGGACCGCAAGTCAGGTAGCGCGTCACCAGAGACCGCGACCCTTGAGAACGTTCACAACGTCGCGCGCGAACGCGTCATAGGTGCCCCACCGCACTAGGATGTCTGGCCCTGTCTCGCCGTGCTTGAATCGGCCGTAGTTCCCCGGTGCCCCCGAGCCGCCGCCAAGCGGGTGCACTTTCACACTGACTTTTGGCCGCAGCGTCAGAGCAAGCGGACCAGCCAGGGCGTTGGTGAGCACAACCGACCCATTGCTGTGGATGACGACTTGGTGAGACCTGCACGACTTGCTGGCCACCGCCTGTTTGGCGCTGTGGATGTGGGTATAGAGCCCGGATCCAGCACCCTTAGAGTGATGGGTACACTGAGGATCGGCCTTCTTGAATGCGGCGATAAGCGCGTTGTGAACTGGTGATGGCGGCATAAGCAGTCCCTCCATGCGCGCGATCCTCTCGCGAATGTGGAGTGCGATTCCAGGCGCCAGACTCCTCGCGCGGCTCGTTTTGCCGAAATTTGGACCCTCCCCGCCGTAAATCCTAACCTTCGAGAACCGAAGTTTCCGAAGGTTAGAATATGGACACCAAAGGCTTTTCTGACGCCCCTGCCCCCTCCGAGACCCCGCCGGAACCCGACCTGAAGGCCGGCCTAGGTGTGGCCGCAGAGCTCGTCGAAGCGGCAGAAGACTACGCGAGCGGCGCCGACGCTATGGGCACCGCTGTGGCTTACCGAAAGCATTGGACGGCCTTCGAGTCGTGGTGTGCTGCCCAAGGCCTCTGCGCGCTTCCTGCCGCACCGCAAACGCTCGCGGCTTACCTGGCGCTGCGCGCCGACCATGGTCGAAGACCGGCGACGCTGCGCGTGACCTTGGCTGCTGTGTTGCAGACTCACGAGCGCGCCGGTCACGCGTCACCGACGGCTGACCCGTTCGTGAAGAAGACGTGGAAAGGTATTCGCCGGAAGCTCGGCGTGAAGCCTAAGAAGAAGGACCCGCTCAGCGCGCCCGAGCTGCGGCGCATGATGGACGTCCTGCCAGCCGGACTCATCGGTCACCGCGATCGCGCGCTCTTGCTGCTTGGGTTCGCGGGCGGTTTTCGGCGCTCGGAGCTCGTCGCGCTCACCGTGCGCGAACTGTCGTTTGTGCGCGAAGGTCTGGAGGTGTTCATCGTCACGAGCAAGACCGACCAAGAGCGCAAGGGTGATCTGAAGGTCGTCGCGTTCGGCAGTGATCCGTCGACCTGCCCAGTGCGCGCCGTCAAAGATTGGCTTGAGCTCAGCGGGATCATCGAAGGCCCCGTGTTTCGTCCGATCAACCGGCACGAGCAGCTTGCTGCCAAAGCACTGACAGATCACGCCGTGGCCGCGATCCTCAAGCGTGCTGCGCAGCTCGCCGGCTTGTCGACACCAGAGCTTTCGGGGCATTCGTTGAGATCCGGGTTCGTCACCGAGGCAGCCAACAACGGCGCTGACTACCAGTCGATCATGGACCAGACTGGACATGGGAGTCTCGACACCGTTCACGGGTACAACCGTCGCAAAGACAAGTGGAAGCGGCCAGCGAGTTCGAAGCTCGGGCTTTGAAGACGACCAAAGAAACGCGACCCAGCATGATTGGTAAGCCTGCGTGCGTTTCTCCGCAAATACCGCCGCCGCGCGCGAAACCGCGCTTGAGCAGCAACCAGTCGACGGAAGTGTTCAGCGTCTCAACCTTGTTGCGGCCCAAGGCCAAGCGTGACGAGTGCAGCCAACCGCATCTAGGCATTGGCAGGTCGTAGCGACAACTGCAGCAACCGGGTGGTGGTCTTGAGTCGACGCGGCACGGTCCACGTAACAGGTCGCGGTCAACACTTCCGGTCGCGATGTCGATGCGGTATCCACACGCAATAGCGTTCACGCCATGAAGCAGGCATACCCCATCTTGTTGGCGCTCGCGTTGAGCGCCTGTTGGTCCTCGACCAAGGCTTATCGAGATACGTGGGAACCGCTCTCGGTTGAGACGTCGGGCCTACAACCTCGTTTGCTGACCTCAGCCATCGTCCTTAAAGGCGCGGATGACATCGAGCGTTTGAGACACGCTGATGGTCGGCACATCGGATGGCACTCCGCGACGAAATACTGGGCACTGCGAGCGGGGAGCACCGGCGGCACCCACTACATACCCGTTTCAGTTGCCGTAGAATCAACCACCGGCTGCTCGACATGGGGCAAAGCAACATTATGCTTTTCAGGCACGAGCGCGACTCCCACCCGCATTGCGGTGTTTCGGGTGGAGCCAGAAAATTGGCGCTTGCTGCCACCTCATCTCATTCCACCCGAGGAAGGGCTAGTCGGAGACGCACGCGGAGCGGTTCGCGTCGGTTGCGGAAGCGTGCAGAGGGCGCGCGGCACAGTCGCATGCGGATCCGACTGGTGCATTTGGCCAAACGATGCCGACTGTCGTCGCGAAGAGCCTGGCTCTTCGGAGAGTTCGCTACAGTCTTCTTACTCGGGGCCGTAGCCATCAACGGAGTGCGAACTCGACAAGTTCGTCTCACTGAAAAACGCAGTGGAGACTGAAGACAGTGCCCGCGAGCAACGCTCGATCAGCTCCTTCACGTCGGGCTTCTGTAGTACATCGAGCTGATGTTTTGTCGTCGCGAGATGCCGCTCGTGTTGCGGGATGCGCTCGGCGAGAGCGGGCTCGAGTAATGCACCTCGCGATCACGATCACGAGTTCGTCGCGCGCAGCGCCGGCGAGCTCTGTCTCGGGGAGAAAAATTGCAGGGCTTCCCAGCGTTGCTACGTTGCTGCCATACTTCGAAAGTGTTGGTCAACGCAGCCTGCAGTTCCGGCTGCATCGCGCGGCGCTAGCCCCGTGCTGCCGCCAATAGCCGCATAGCTGACGGCCGATATGGGGCTACGGAAGCATCGAAGCAATCGGATGCGTCAATGGGACGCTGTCGCCAGGGCGCTGTGTGCACCCGGTACGGGTGTGTGTGAAGGCAACGTGTTACGCAAATGCAATCTCGACGGCACCGAATATGAACGCGCCGCTGAAGTGTAGCGACACACGTCTGCAGCAGCGTTCACGTCCTTGGGGTCTTCCTCCTGTCTCGAACTCACCGAGTATCGACGCGTTCCATCTGGCATTCGAATGCGCGGGCGAAAACGATCTCCGCGAGATCCGCGGCGTCCCGCGTCGCATCGCATCTCAACCGATCCCGTTTCCGCGTCTCAACCGTGCGCACAGCTTCCTGCTTGAACCGATCCGTGTACCGTTTCCGTTTCTTCGTCGCTGTCGGACTCCGCACGAGAGAGTAACCCTCTCCCTGGGTGTCCGCTAATCCGGGACCACGCCACTGTAGCCTTCGAATTCTCTCCCGATGTCCATGTGCCGCAAGGAGTCAGCGTCTAAGCGCGCGCAAGTGTCGATACGTTTACGCTACAGTAGAGCGATGAGCGGCAGGTTCCCGTCGGAGACCAGTATGGTCAATCTTGGGTGCTCGATATGGGTGCAGAACGCATTACGAGCGGGACTCGTAACGTACTTGGCCTTGAAGATCTTCTATGACGAGCGCTACCGGCACATGTTCCGGTCGCATCCAGGGAACTTCGTCACGTTCTCAGCGCTCAAGGCGCTGGAAGAGAACTGCATCGTTTACTGTTGCGAACTTGCCCAGCGCTCGTATCCAGACATGACTGGCGAAGTGCCGTTCAGACGAGCCGCCGAGCTGTTGGCGCATCGCACAGCAATCAGTCACCCGGGTAGGTGGAAGTGGAGTAAGGAGTGGATGCAGAAGTTCCATGACGCTAAGCGGCATGAATATGACCTACGCGCAGCTGTGCTCTGGGACTTTCAGCGGTCATTGAACGAACTTGCTGTTGCCGAAGGTTCACCAACGCACAACGAAGACATCCTCGTCACCGGCGAGCTGACAGCACTGCTTGACCTGATCTTGCGTTGCTCGATGACGATTGAAGCCGGCCAGGCCTTGCCAGCGTTGACAGCGTTCCATGAACAGCTTCCCATCGCTCGAACGCAGTACATCCGGCTTCTGGAGAAGTACCCCGACGGGCAACTCCATCTTGTCGATGACGAAGACGACGCTACCGTCACCTGACGAGAGCATATACGCTGACAGCGACGACGCATGTGGACGCTGCCGCTGATGGAAGACGTTTTGGTGGGGCGCGCGCCCGGCCCCCGACTGTCAGATAATTGAAAGGAATCGCGGGGCGGGGGAAATATTATGTCTACTCCCGCCGGGAGTGGTTCTAAATATGCGTAATCACTTGTAAAATTGCGAGATCGCACGTCTTCTGCGTCGCCAGGTAACGGCGACCAAAAGGATCGATTCTGCAGCGAAAACAGCTGGTTCAGGCCGCGGCGCGGAGCGCTTCGTGGCGGCTGGTGACGACATGCACGGGCTTGCGAAGCGGGCCTAGGATCCGCGGCATCGCCGCGTCCCAGCGGTCGCTCAACTGCAGCGCCCGGAGCTGCAGGATCTCGTTGCCGCTCTGATGCTTCCAGCGCGAGCCGCATCGCTTCATGCGGACGCTCACCAGCGACTTGCACGTGGCTTCGACTGCGCCGCTGCCGATCGGCAGCCCACGGCGGCGGGCATCTGCGTAGTGCATGAGCGCGAGCCGAGCTTGGATGTACCGCACCGCATCGCCGACGGGTCGTTTGCCAGCGTCATCGCGAGCAGTCTGCAACGCGGAGCTCATGAGCGCATGCATCACGCGCTCGGCGCCACCATCTTCTGTAAGCAGCCACGACTTCCAACGGCGGAACGTGCCTGGCCAAGCTTTCTCGCGGCTCTCGAGCAAGCGCGCGGCTGCAGCGATATATTCGAGCGCGTGCCACGCATCGACCAGCTCGACGGGCGCAGTGCCGAGCTGCTTCTCGCTCAGGTGCTGCTCGAACAGTCGCCAAAGTTCAGGCGCGCCGTCAGCGAGCAACACCACCGGCACAGGCCCAGCGCGGCGGCGGATCGTTATCACGTCGTCCCGAAGACGCTGCATCATGCGATGGACATCTCGGTGAGTCAGCTGCTCGAGGCTGTCGACGGCGGCAGGCATGCGGCCGTAGCGAATCGTGTGCAGCGCCTCGCCCTCGCGATCGTGCATGGTCACCGTGGCGCAGTACGCCATGCGGTAGTTCCGCTGGATCTTCGGCCGGCGCCCTCTCGCAGCACGCTCGGCTTCTTGCAGCACGGCTTTGGTGCGAGGCGAGACCTTGTGCCCGAACTTGCGTAGCGTCTCCTCACGAAGCCGCACGGGCCGCCCACGCGCCTCGGGTTCCTTCGGCATAGGCTCTTCCATCGGCACGGCCACTCGGTCCACTGAGACGCTCACAGAGGCGATTCCGGGCGGCAACTCACAGGTCTCGATCAGCTTGGGCTCCACCTGTTCTCGGCGGCTGAGGTACTCGGCGCCGACCGCGTGCCCTACACGCTCGATGCTGCTGCGCGAGTACGGCAGCCGCATCAGTTCGCGTCCCGTGGCTTCGGCTTCGCGCGACGTCACCTGCGAGACGAGGTGGGCGATCGCTCGAGCTGTCCTCGGCAACCAGCTTCCATCGACGACACCAGCGCGCGTAGCGATGGGATCCAGCACAGGACCTTGGCGTTGACCCAGCTCGCGGTACAGCGTGCGCTCGACGGCGACCGGGCCGCTGAGCGAGCCGTACGTTCGCTCGATTCGGTGTACGCGGCGATAGTGTTTGCCCCAGACGCGGATGAACGGCACATCCACATCGAGCCCGCTGAGCGCCACCTGATGCACGTCCTGCTCGACTTTCGCCGTGGCGTGCGCCACGCGCTCTTCGAACTCGGCGTAGTCCACGGCATCTCCACTCGCGCGACCTTGCTTGTACTGTTCGTCCGCGAGCTTAAGGATCGCGTTGAGAGTTCGCGCGAGCGGCGCCAGGTGCGGCCGTGGTTGTAGCCAAGCTTGATCCATTCGGATTCTTCTCCGATTGGCGAACAAGCAGTGATCGAACTTAATTCCATCCGCAAGATCGGCGCGACCTCAACCCTGCCGATGTCACACGCTGCGAGTTCTTTTTCTTGGTCGCTCACCGCGACCTTGCCCACGCTCACGATGATTCTTCACCGTGCTCCACAATCGTCCGGAGCAAGTCTGCTCCATGCTCCGTTTCCTCGATCCACCACTCCTCGCCACGGCGTAGCCCGGCACGCGGAAATGGAACTCTTGCGAAGGGATTGTGAATGATGCTGAGGTCGCCACCGACACGCCGCGGTCGATTCTTGATGTGGTTCGGACAGAAGATCACCGCGCTGATGTCCGGGCACGCAGCGGTTGCGAAGAGTCCTGCCTGAGTCGCGTCATCGACACCGACAGGCGTGCGCTTTTGAATAGTCAGCGCCTGTCGGAATGGACCTTGCGTAACGCGGCGCTCACCGCCGAGTTCGACATTGTATGTCGATCCACCTAGTCCAAAGAGATACCGAACGATAACAGGTGGACCGTCGATCGAGCCGACGTCGGCAGTGTTGTCCCAACGTGAGCCGCTAATCGCCACCACGAACCCGTCATCTCCCGTCACGAGGCCATTCTTAAGCGCTCGCACGTACTGGCCTCGCTTCTCCTGAATGACCTGCGCAAATCGTAGGCTTTGCGTGCGCTGAAGCTCGCCGCCGTTAGCGTACCCGACCCCGAATGGTCCGGGGGTCCATCCGGTGACGTTAGCGCCGCTGCCTCGGCCGGGTGCCGTCGCTTCTATCCACATCGTGGCGTTGATCGAAGGGTCGAATCCTCGCACCCCGAAGTCGAAGCCAGAGCCTCGCTTCGCGCTTGGAACGAGAAGCCAGCCCCAGGCGTGAAAGACGAAGGCGAGATGCATCTCCCAGATCCGTGATGGACACTCGTCCGGAAAACTCTTCTCGAATTTCGGGTCGTGAAGGCCCAGCGCATAGTAGCGTTTCCACATCCGGCGGATGTAGCGCCGGTGGCGCTCGCAATCGTCGTCACGCAAGTGCTTGTAGACCGCGAAAGCATCAGCGTTAGCTGGATCTATCGGCCCGTTTTCGGGATAGGCGAAGAGGTCGCCCGGAGGCACGCGGTATTGTTGCTTGGCCATGGCACGATGTACGGTGGCGCGATCACATGTTGGGCCACAACCTGTTTTGTCTCTGTCCGACGGTGCTTCTACTTGTTGCCGGCGTCAGCTGCGGTGAGGCTCGCGAGCCACACGATGCCAACGGCGCAACACCGATCCGGTACGTCAGCTGTGGGAGACCTCCACTTGAAGAAACGTGCAAGGTCTATGCGCGTTTTTCCAACATGCAACACTGTGAGGAGTATAGACAGCAACAAGCCTCTTACTGCGACTCCGCGAGCGAGCAGAACGTGATGACTTGCCGCTTCAAAGGGTACGACGTGCCTGGCGTGGTTGCGGTTTCCTATTGCTTGCCCTGAACTGTGCTGAAAGTTTCCAGGCCGGAGCTTTTGAGCCCTTACACGCTCGCAGCCGCGTGCGATGCGTCGGCCACCCAGCTGCCGCCATCGCGCGCACAGCCGCTTCGCCGCCGCCGATCGGCGAGCCCATCCGACGTCCGCTTGCCGAGGCATCGGGCGCGTTGCAGTCGGAGCTCTGCAAGGAACCCAAAGCAGAGCAACAACATCTCTGGTGAACCCAGAAGCGGACGCGGAACTCGCGACCCTACAGACGACCGTAGGTCAGGGTACGACTCGGCCGCCTGCTGCCCCTGCAGACACTCAGGGACACGCTTCGGCTCGATCCAGCGTGCCGGATCGCGCGCCCTGAGTTCGGCTCGAGGGTCCGCGGTAGGCGCCATGGCGGTCCGAACGCTGCAGCTACCGGCTGCAGCAGACGTTCGGCCCCACGAACGAAGGTCTCGCCGGAGGATGTTACTTGACGGTGCGAATCGACTGTGCTCTGTGTTGGAAAGCGCGCTGCTGGAGCGCCACCTGTCCGCGGCAAGGGTCTCCCATCCAGTCGAGCGTCCTCACTGCACCTCCTTCTTTCGGCCTGCGCAAGCGGATAACAGGCACCAAGGAAAGAAGGCACTCATGTCTGAACGCGATCCGCGGAAACGCATCGAACGTTTTCGTAAGGAAGCCAAGCGATGGCTGAAGGCGCTGCGGGCAAACGACGCCGAGGCGCGCCAGCGCCTCGAGAGCGCGCTGCGACGGGCCGTACCTGAACCGGGCTTGCGTGCGGTTCAGCATGCACTCGCACTCGAGCAAGGCAGCGAGAGTTGGAGCGCCCTCAAGGAGCGCGAGGAGGTCGCGGCGCTGACTGCGGGAAACGGCTCGGAACTGATGAACGAGTTGCTGCAGTCAGGCTGCGTGTTCTCTGGCGGACCGCTGGATCTGCCCGCGAAGTGGCGGCGAGCCGAGCGCATACGCGTGCGCCACCCGGAGCTGGCCCGAGCGAGTCTGCATGCTGCAGTGCTGTGCGGTGAGCTTGAGTACGTCGAGCGCCTGATGCACCAAGATCGGCGCCTGGTGCACGAGAAGGCTGGGCCGCAGTGCTGGGAGCCTCTGCTCATGCTGTGCTACGGCCGCCTCCCTCTCCGGTGCACGCCCGAAACCATGGTCGACATCGCACGACTACTACTCGACGCGGGCGCCGACCCTAACTGCGCCTTTGTGACCGCGGACGAATGGCGGCTGCGCTTTTGCGCGTTAGCCGGAGTGATGGGCCGCGGCGAGATGAACGTGCCCGAGCATCCGGCTGCGAACGCGCTGGCGCGCTTGCTCCTCGAACGCGGCGCCGATCCCAATGCCAGTCAGGGCCTGTACAACACCAGCTTGGACGAGGATGAAGTTAAGTGGCTCGATCTGCTTTCACATTACGGACTTGACGCAAGCGCGGCGATCACATGGGAGGCTGAGGAGGATGCAGGCGAATTTGGATCGCTGTTTTCGTACCTCCTTGTCGCGGCTGCGAAGAATGGGCAGCACAAGCGGCTGCTCTGGCTGTTAGAGCACGGCGTGGATCCCAACGCGCGCAGCACGTATACCGGGCTCAGCGCATATCAGACAGCGTTGATCGCCGGTGAGCCGCAGCTGGCCGAAAGCTTGGTGCGGTATGGTGCGCGCGCAGAGGCTCTGACTGGGGCGTTCGCATTCGCAGCGGCGTGCATGCGAGGCGATGCGAGCGAGGCCGCGCGTGTGCGCGCGCTAGAGCCTGACGTGATAATGGTCGGCGACCTTTTGACCAATGCGGTCGAGCGTCGCAACGTTGAAGCCGTCCGACTGATGCTCGCGCTCGGAGTCGACCCGAACCGCTCCGATCGCCATGACCGGCTTTCACTGCACCTCGCGTGCGAGCACCGTGCGATTTCCGAGCTGCTCTATGATCACGGCGCGGATCCACACGCGCGTTGCTACGGCGCAACCGCCACCGCGTTCGCGCTCGCCGGCAAGAACATAGAGTTGGCGCGCTTTCACGCCGAGCATAGTCGCGACGTGATCGATGCGGTCGCAAGCGGACACGTCGACTTGGTGCGCGAGATGCTCGCACAACAGCCCGACCTCGCGCGCAAGCGTGATCCGACAGGAAACACGCCGCTACACGCCCTGCCCGCTGACGGCGAGCAAGCTGAGGTGTTGATCGCGCTGCTGCTCGCACACGGTGCCGATCCGAGCTGGTGCAACGACGCGGGGCAAACACCCGCCGAGAAGCTCGACGCGGGTGGGCTTGATGAGATCGCCGACCTGTTGTCGGCACTCTCGTGAAAGCGCTCGGCTCTGGGTCTTGAGCAACGCTGGCGTGGCGGGTGTTCAGAACTTCACGACACAGTTTGGGCGCTATTCTCAGCTGAAAGGAAAGTGATCTCGAGCGCTTAACGTCACTTCGAGCGCGCATATGGTGATCCACACCCCTCGCTAAGGGAGTGGTTCTAATATGCGCCGAGACGTGCAGCGCTACCGCTTGGCTGTGCGGCTCGCGATGAGCGCCTCGAGTTCGTCTACGCGCTGCAGCGGCCGCGTCACCCGGCCGTCGGAGACCGCGCTCTGCTTCCAGACCACGATGGCATTGCGGTGAGCCGCAAAGGCTTGCCGCAATAGCTCGGTGCTTATCTCGCGCTGGCCGAGGGTTTTGAGCGCATTGCCCGTGACCTCGACTGCTTGAGCGTGATTTGGCCGCGCATATGGTGATCCACACCCCTCGCTAAGGGAGTGGTTCTAAATATGCGCCGAGACGTGCAGCGCTACCGCTTGGCTGTGCGGCTCGCGATGAGCGCCTCGAGTTCGTCTACGCGCTGCAGCGGCCGCGTCACCCAGCCGTCGGAGACCGCGCTCTGCTTCCAGACCACGATGGCATTGCGGTGAGCCGCAATGGCTTGCCGCAATAGCTCGGTGCTTATCTCGCGCTGGCCGAGGGTTTTGAGCGCATTGCCCGTGACCTCGACTGCTTGAGCGTGATTTGGCCGCGCATATGCTGATCCACACCCCTAGCGAGGGGCTGGTTCTAAATATTCCTAATCACTTGTAAAATTTCGAGATCGCACGTCTTCTTCGTCGCCCAGCTACCGGCGACCACGTCACGCGATTCTGCGGGGATAACGGCTGCTCAGGCGGCGGCCCGGAGCACTTCGTGGCGGCGACGATGTGCACTGGCTTGCGAAGCGGCCCAAGGATCCGCGGCATCGCCGCATCCCAGCGGTCGCTCAACTCCAGCGCGCGCAGCTGCAGGATCTCGTTGCCGCTCTGATGTTTCCAGCGCGAGCCGCAGCGCTTCATGCGTACGCTGACCAACGACTTGCATGTAGCTTCGACTGCGCCGCTGCCGATTGGCAGCCCACGGCGGCGGGCATCTGCGTAGTTCATGAGCGCGAGCCGAGCTTGGATGTACCGAACCGCATCGCCCACGGTCGCTTGCCGGCGTCATCGCGTGCGTTCTGCAGCTCGGAGTTCATGAGCGCATGCATGACGCGCTCGGCCCCCCCGACTCTGTGAGCAGCCACGACTTCCAGCGGCGAAACGTGCCCGGCCACGCTTTCTCACGGCTCTCGAGGAGCCGAGCGGCGGCCGCGATGTACTCCGGCAGCGGGTTTTTTTTCTCTATTAGGCGCGTTGATCAGCGGCGCCACTTGGGCAGTGCAGGTCGCTTCGAAGCAGGCGCCGAGGGTGAACATCTCATTGCGTCGTTTCGGCACTACCAAATGGTTTGAACTCCGTACCGAGCAATCCACGGATCACGGGTCACAACAGGAACGCCGTCCACCAGTGCTTGCGCAACGAGCATGCGATCGAAGGGGTCGCGATGATGCGACGGCAGAACTTCCAGCTTCTCGCAGTCCTCGAACCGGATGAGCCTACGTACGAAGCCGGCATCATCGATCGCGGCAGCGAGCTCACGCGGGGCATCGAGTTTGCCGAGCGCGCGCTTGATGGCTATTTCCCATCCCGAGACGCTACTGACGAGCACTTCGTTCTCGAGTGTGAGTATCGTGTGCCGAGCCAACTCCGATAGATTCTCTGAGCCATCAAGCGCCCAAAGTAAAGCGTGCGTGTCCAACAGCACTCTCATCTGAGTCACCGCTCCCAGTCTGCGAGTACTTCGTCGGGCAGTGCCGCGTCGAAGTCGTCGGCCATCTTCACTTTGCCGCGCCACTGCCCAAGCACGCGTTGACCCAACCGAGCAACGGGAACCAATCGAACGACCGGAACGCCAGCGCGCGCAATCACGACATCCTCCCCAGCGAGTGCTCTTTCGACGAGCTTGGACAGCTCAGTCTTCGCCTCATGCATGTTCACTGGGTCAGCCATTTAGCTAACCTAGCTAATATCCAACGGAAGCGCAACGCGGCTTCGGCCTGGCTCGTGCGGCGCCGTCGGTCTCTCAGAGATTTTCGGCTTTTGGCGCCTCTGACCGGGCACAAACTCGCAGTCGAGATTTTGCGGAAAGAAAGCTCGAAAAAGACCGTTGATTGCAAACGCTTATGTCGCTCTCGGCGGCGCATATGCTGATCCACACACACCCCTCACGACGGGAGTGGTTCTGTATATGCGCCGAGCAACCAAGGCTCGCTTGCCGCCCCGGCACGCCGCGCGTGACCGGCGCCAGATAGCCTCGTTTACTAGACCAACGCCGTGCGGGCGCAGGCGCTGCGGCCGCACGCCTCTCCAGCTATTCGCAGAGAGGAAAGCTCTCATAAGAGAGCAGTTTCCAGCCGTCCGGGACACACAAGCTGGGGAGCTGCCAGCGGTCGCCACGAGCATCCTCAGCGACGGCGACTGCAGTGTCACACAACTGCGGCCCAGACTCAGTGCACGCCGCCGGTTCCGCCTTCATCACGCAACCTTGCTCGACGCGGCTGGCGTACACGAGTCTGCATTCTCCGCCTTCCGTGCACTCATCGAGCGCCCGCTCCGCACATTCGCCACTGCAGCCATAAGCGGCAAGCAGCGACGACATGCAGAGCAAAATGAGCGTGGACAGGGTGCGGCGACTCTGCGGCATTCGATGCACAGAATATCAGATGCCCTGGCCTAACGAATGAGCTGGTGTCGAGTCGCTAACACTGCTGATGCACTCACAGCTGCGCGATCGGGTCCGGCTCGACGGCCTCGACGGATGGTGCCTTCCGCACCTGCAAACGTCGCAGCTGTCCGTGCCGCCGCGCGTGCCGACTTTCTCCGCAGCGACCGAAAAACTTGCTGCCGAGATTAGGGTGTCGGCGAAGCACCGAGCCTATTCCAGCGTCCTGGCGTGCGCGAGGTGCGCCACCGGCGACGATCGCAGACCGTTGCGGCCTGCGGGGTCGTAGCGTGCGAGGGCTTCGGCGCCGGTCAGGTCTTCGATCAGCGCCAGTCCCACGCCGGAGAGCACATCGCGCAGGCCCGCCGGGTCGAACCCGGAGACGAGGGCCTCGCCGGCCGCCGCGACTTCGGCGCGCAGCCGCTTGAAGTCCGCATCGCTCGCCGCACCGGGCGCGAACGCCACCTCGTCCACGTAGCTGAACACCACGTCGGCCCCCGCACTGGTGCTCGTGGCGATCGCGCGCAGCGTGGCCAGGTTGGCCTCGCGCGGCAGGTACATCGTGACGCCGATCCAGGCGAAGAACGCGGGTCGATTGCGGCGGAAAGGCGAGCGGGTCAGCGCGGCATCGAGCGTCTCGCTCGACAGGTCGGTCTCCACGAAGTGCCCGCCGCTGGGCACGACGACGCCGCAGGCCGCGAGACGCTCGCGCTTGAAGCGCTGTGTGGCGGGGTGATCGACTTCGATGACCGTCACGCCCTCGGCCCAGGCGGGGTGGCGGCACAGGAAGCTGTCGAAGCCGGCGCCGACGATCACGTACTGATCGATCCCGCCGCGCAACGCCGCCTCGAGTGCGTCCTCCACGTAGCGCGAGCGGACGATGATGTCGGCATAGGCCGCGTTGGCGCGCAACGCGAGATCGAGCACGTCGACCTCCGGCGTCCATCCGGGCCTGGTCTTGGCGATGTGAGCCCGCGCGCCTTCGCGCCAGGCCTCGCGGACGGCGTCCGGGACCAGCCGGTCGCCCCAGTCGTCCGCGCAGGAGGGGCGCCGGGTCGGCCCGCGAATGAAGCGCGCGGATGAGCGAAGCACCGAGCGCGGTGCGGCTGGCAGTGGATGGGTTCATGCGGCCTCCCGAGGTGCCCTGGCGGGCGGGGGTGCGAGCTCGGCGCGTCGCTGCGTTCTGTAAACAGCGGCGTGGGCTTGACCGCCCGCCCCCGTCGCCCGGCGCGGTTCAGCTGTCGCTGTAGTCGCGCTTGAAGAGTGCCTGCGCAACATCGTTGCTTTCTCCCAGTCGAGCTCGGCTGTCGATGCCACACCACGGAGGGTACTGCGAGGCCCCCAAACTTCGCCGGAGATTTCGAGGTTCTGGAAGCGCGAATCGCCTGTGACTTTGAACACTTGAGCCCGAATCGGCCGCGCATATCCTGATCCACACCCCTCCCGCCGGGAGTGGTTCTACATGTGCGCCGAGACCTGCAGCGTTACCGCTGGGCTGTTCGGTTCGCGATGAGCGTCTCGAGTTCATCTACGCGCTGCTGAGCCCACGTTACCCAGCCTTCGGGGTCGCGCTCTTCTTCCAGACCATGATTGCATTGCGGTGAGCCGCCATGGCTTGCACCAGTCGATTGGTGCCGCGCTCCGGTCTCGCCCAGTGTCAGGAGCGCAGCGTAACGCTGTCACGCTGTCTTACTCTCTCGCGACGAGAGTGGGCCGCGATGGAATGCACTTGCGCGCAAACGAAAGGGCCAAGCATCAGGCGGCGCCAAAACCCCACAAAGTCGAGGCTCTCGTTGATGGCGATACAAATCTCGACAGGTGCCGCCGCCGATCGTTTCAAGGCCAGCCTTCTCCGGAGTGACAAACTCACAGAAGCGCTGCTCTATCTGCGTATGATGAGGGCTGGATGGCGGAGGACCGAAACAAGCCCGACGGCGGCGCGAGTGAGGGCCACAAGGACGACTACGAAAAAGTCGCTGAAGCGCTCGCGCTCCGAGACAATCCGAAGCTACGTGAATCGCTGACGAGTCTGCTTGGAAAGCTGGCCAAGGAGAACGCGGTTGCGGGGTTGGCAGCGCTTGGCTTCAGCGTTGTGGCTGGTGGGATTGGCGGCGTCGCTGCAGCAATCGCCGTCAAGCTGGTCAGCGCGAAGTTTGAGGCGTGGCTCAAGGAAAACGACGCGACGGCCAACTTCTCCAAGAAGGTGGCGGAGACTCAGAGCGAAGCCGATCGGCGCGTGCTGCTCCGGGACATCCAACTGTGGTTAGTACCAACACTCGACAACGTTATGTCCGAGCTCTGCCAGCACGCTGCTGCGCTGGCAGAGCTGAAAGAGGACCACGAAGCGCTGTTCAACGTGATTTTGCGGCGGCTGCCGGACCCGCCAGTCGACACGCTCGCTGGCGTGCTGCGTGCGAGAACGCTTGGACTGTCGACGCGACCGGGCGATCGGTCGCCAGCGCAGCTGCTCGACGCCCGCTACGGCGTGGTCCCTTTCGATGAGGAGGTCCGCGCGAAGGAACTCGCCGAGCTGCGTGCCTTCTGCGATGACCCTGCGCTCGAACGGCTCGAGGTTAGGTTGTTTTACGGTGCTGGCGGCGTGGGCAAGAGCCGCCTGCTCATGCGCTTCTGTGAGGAACTCTGGGCTAGAACAGACGGAGTTTGGCACGCGGGTTTTCTCGAAGAGAGAGAGCAAGACGCCGCACTGGATGCCCTTGCTGCATGTGGCTACCCCGCGCTCGTCATCATCGACTACGCGGAAGGGCGCAAACTGCACGCATGGCTCAAGAGTTTGCTCGAGGCAGAACCCGCCCGTACAAGACTGCGCATCGTCTTGCTGGCGCGGCACGCGGACGAATGGTGGATAAACCTCGCTCAGGGTGACGCCGCGGTAGAGCACCTGAGGCGCCATCCGGCAGTGCGTCTCAGAGACGTTGCCTACGACCCCGGTGACCGCGTGCGGATGTACACCCAGGCTCGGCAGGCGTACGCGAGCGCACTGCAGAAGAGCACTGCGTTCGCGCCGTCGCTTGCGTTGCAGGAGCGACACTTCGCGCGACCGCTTTATCTACACATGGCAGCACTTTTCGATGTGTTGGATTCCGACTTGCCGCAAACGCAATCCGCCACCGAGCTGCCGTGGTTTTTTGTGCAGCGTGAACACAGGCTCTGGCGCGCCGCGCATCCGGTGGCCAAGGAAACGAGTTCTGAAGACTGGGGAATGTTGCGGCTAGTGGCTGCGGTCACGCTGCTCGGCGGAGTCAGGCTTGACGAGCTCGACGTGTTGGCGGCCACCAGCATGTGCGCGATGGACGATGCGCTCAGCGGGCGGTTGATGTCTTACTATCCGCGTGAACACGGTGTCGGGCCGCTCGAGCCTGACTTGTTGGGTGAAGCGTTGGTGTACCGGGTGTTGCAGCACAAGCAAACGCGAACCGCGTTCCTAGACAAAGTCCTCGCCGGAGCCGCGCCGCGGCAAGTGCAGCAAGCGTTGACCGTATTTGGCCGCATCGCAGTCGACCGGCCGGTTGAAGCCCGCACATGGATCGCTCAGGTGCTCAGGTCCAACACGCCGGAGCGTGCGGCACCGGCGTTTGAGGCCACGCTTGCTGTTGCCGAAAGCCATGTGGACGATGTCATGGGTCAGGAACTCGCGTCCGCGCTGCAGAAACAGCCCGCCATCGAGCTCGCACGCGCATGGGCAAGTCGGCTACCCCGCCATACCGTCTCGCTGCGCGAGTTGAAGGTGTGGGCATACGAGCAGCTGAAGGCTGCAGCGAGCGACGAGGAAGAATCGGCCCGACGCGCTGTGCAGCTGGGCGCTGCGTACAGCGAGCTGGGTCGTCGCGAGGACGCGCTGTCGGCCACCGAAGAGGCGGCCGGCATCTATCGCAAGCTGGCGCAGGCGCGACCCGATGCGTTTCTTGCTGACCTCGCTGCAAGCCTCAACAACCTCGGCCGCGACTACAGCGCGCTGGGTCGTCGCGAGGACGCGCTGTCGGCCACCGAAGAGGCGGTCGACATTCGTCGCAAGCTGGCGCAGGCGCGACCCGATGCGTTTCTTGCTGACCTCGCGATGAGCCTCAACAACCTCGGCATGATGTACAGCGCGCTGAATCGTCGCGAGGACGCGCTGTCGGCCACCGAAGAGGCGGTCGATATTCGTCGCAAGCTGGCGCAGCGCTGGCCCCATATGCAGACCGATCTTGAAGGCAGCTTGCGTCTCATGGAGACGCTACAGGCTGAGTAGCGCTCGACGGGCAGCGGGCCACTAAAACTTAGCGGCAGAGTTTTGCGGCCGTTCTCCGCGGGAAGGACATTGATTTCGCTCCTTTAGCGCCACATCGGCGGCGGATATCTTGATCCACACCCCTCCCGCCGGTGCGGGAGCCAGGAAGAAGCGCTAACCCGTCGCGCGACGCTGCGCGTGGCCACAGCGAGCTTAGGTGGCAAGGGTACTTGAGCAAGCACCGTCCAAAGGCGCCGCACGCGCTGTGTGTTACAGATTCGGCTCCGTGATGTGCTGAACGCTGGCTATCGTTGGCACGTTTAACATCACGTATCCACACGGTGTCAGATATCCAATCGTTGTTGTCCCCATCGCCGCTTATCCAATGCGGAGCTGAGATCTTCGACGGCCCTCTCGATTTCCTGAGGCGTCGGATCATCCGACGCGAAGGTCAATCCGCCGCGGGCTGTCAGGTTCGATGCAAACGTTGGTGCCGACGTCACTGTCCACACCGGGATCACGCTCCCGTCCGCAATCCGGCCGTTGTACTGATCCTGTTCGAATGCGGTCCAGTAGTTTCGTGGATAGTCCGGACCCAGCACAACAAGCACGAACTCCGCGCTTGATGCATAGATCGGCGCCAGATAAGCCCGCAAGTCCGTCCCTAGCATCCGGTCGCGTTCCACCTCATCAAAGAAAACGCTGAAGCCGCATTCTGAGAGAGCCTCGTGAACTGCACGTGCCACACCACGCTGGGCGCCAGCGAATGACAGCGCAAAATCGTATGCATGCTGTGATTCGGGTCCGAACCCGATCTGTTCGCGATATTCATCCCAGTTTACGTGCCTCAGGAAGAACACAAACCGAGGATCCTCGATCGAGAGATAGTTCTCTGCTGACAAATGTATGAGTTTTGTGATCTCCGGATCATCGTGGATGTGCTGAGCCAGAAAGCCCTTTTTTAGTATTTGAATAACACTGCCTTTGTATCTTGGGTTCTGGTCTCCTGCGCGTTCCAACTGAACCGACCACTCGTTCGCTTCGGCGAGCCATCGAAGGCATTGCAGATAGGGCGCTCGGCCTGCGCGCTTTGGTTTCTTCCCTCTGGCGAACTTACGGCAGACGTCACGAAACTGGAGAGCTAGGTCATTGAGGACGCTCCGTATAACTTGGTCCAGGTCGATATTTAGCGTTAGCGGAGTCGGCGCACGGTGCTCCTCTGTGAGGCCGGCAGCGTCACAAGCGGAGCGGCAGATGAGTTGCGCAAGCAGAAAACTACCTCGCGCCTCACTCACTATTCGGGGATGGTCGGGCACACGAATGTTAAGCCACTGCTCCCCAAGCCCGATCATCCGCTCGATGCTCTCATCCGGATTACGCTCAAATTCGATTACAGTGATGCGCGTAAGAAGGTCGGACGACCCCACAAGAAGACTCTGGCCAGCGTTGTTTATACCCACCAGCACGAGCTTGCATTCGGCATCTCGTTGGTCGGCCAAGTGTTTGATTGCATCAGCCAATCGCTCGCGCGTAGCGTGCGGGAGATGGTGGAAATCTTCTATAATCCAAAGACCGGGCGGGTGGTTACTAGCCACATGCTCAATCTCAGTTATATCGAGTTGATCCCTCGAAGAAAGCGTTTTTGCGCGCTTCGCAAGTGCGCCCCCAATCTCCCCGAGAGCGTGAGCTACCGCAACTGACTTCCCAATGCCGGAAGGGCCCTCTACGACAACTCCACCAGCTCGCTGGCCGAGTGAGTTGACTAGTCGTGCGTATGCATTTGGTGGGACAAACGTATGTTCGGGAAACCCAGCGGTCACATAGATGTCGGAGACTCTGATAGGATCCACGGTTCCTCCTAGCTTTCCGCGGCCGTCAGAGTCAACGTCAGCGTCTCTGTAGGCGAAGCGGGACGCTCACCCACAAGCCTGCCTTCCATTTTTACAAGAGACCTGACAGAACGTCCCCAGCGCCGCCCAGAACCCCGTCGATGTACCGGTTGGGCGTCCGGTCATCGCGCCAGCCCACGTGCTCCTGGATGGCACGCAGGGCGTGCCCATGCGCGCTCGCTGATGTCGCGAGGCCGGAGCGCAGTGAATGGGCCGAATAGTCGCCGGCGAGCTCGGCGCGTTTGACCGCGCGCTGCACGGCGCGGGACACGGCACGCGGGTGTATGCGCTCGCGCTCGATGCGCGCACCGTGAACCACACGAAAGAGCGGACCGGAGCGGTCTGCGGAGAGTGCCATCCACTGCTCGAGCGCGCGCAGTGGGCAGAGCACAGTGTTGTCACGTGCAACAAATCTCGTCGTACGCCCCTTCCCCAACTGATCCTCTTTGCTCCGCGGCAGAAACACCTTCAGGACGCTGCCTTCGATCGAGATGTGCTCGCCATCGAGGATGGCGAGATCGCTGGCGCGGTAGCCGCCGGCGAAGCCGAGCAAGATCAGCGCGCGGTCGCGCACATCGCGCGGCGACTGGCGCAGCGTGGCGACGGCGCGCTGGAGCTCGGCCACGCACAGAGGCCGAGCGCCTTGCTCACGTGTTCCGATGGAGCGACCGATGCCGCGCTCGAGCGTGCGGATCCGAGGATCGCGATCGGGGCGCGACATACCTGCGGCGGCGTGCACCTGGCCGATGGCCGTGCGCGCGCGTCGGATCGAGCTGTACTTGCGACCGAGTTCGGCGAGCTGGGTCAGGTAGAGCGCTAGCGTTGAGGTCGACGCGGGCAATGGCTGCTCGCAGTGCTGCGTGCACCAGGCCTCGAACAGCTTCCAGTCGTTGCTGTAGGCCTTGCGCGTGGCCCCTGCCCTCGCCTGCTGAACGAACTCGAGCGCGCGCGCCTGTAGGCGCACAAGCTCAGCATCTTGATGCAGCTCCGGAGCGAGGTCGGGATCGAGCGTCGCCATCGCCGCCGTGCCCGAACCCGTGCGCTCGAGCGAGGGCGTGGACGTACGCGCTCGGTGCGCTGTCGATCCATCAGGCGCGGAGGAAGCGACGTTCCACATGTCGAGCTGGTGCATGCACGTGATCGTGATCGCGCTGCGAATTGACGTCAAGCGCGGAGCGCGCAAAGCGCTTGCGTCGTGCTTTCAGCGCGTTTGAGCGTCTGCGCCTCCGTCGACTGTCAGATAACTGATCAGAGTCTGACGGCGCTGTGGATCAGGCGTGATCAGCACGTGCCTCTCTACTCTTACCTCGGTCAGCTCAGCGGCTGAGCACAGGCTTGCGTCGATGTCGAAGCAGTGCGCGCTGGCCGGCTGCAGTCGCGGGTCAGGCGCGCAGCGAGTAAGCCGAGTGGTTGCCGGTGATCTCGGCGCGTTTTGCCGCACGCTGCACTGCGCGGGAAATGGCCCGCGGATGGGTGCGTTCGCGCTCGATGCGTGTGCCGCACCACCGATCCGGCCCGCTCTTTTGCGATGGAACGACGACCGTTCTCGCCCGCGACAAATCTAGCGCTATGTCCGCTGCTGTGGCCCTTCCGTACGCGTACGACTGAGGATCGATGTGTAGATGCCGAGTGCTCACGCCGCCGCGAAGTCTGCATCTGCTGCAGCCACCGGCGGCGTAATATCGAGTCCTTCTCGCTAGATACAGAATGGGTTGCGGTGCGCCCTTCCGGCACTTAGATTCCGCTTAAGAACGGAGAGTGTCCGATGAGTCGACTTGGGCGTTGTCTTCGGTGGGTCAAGGAAATGGCTCTGGCTTTACTCATGCGTACGATCAGTGCAGCGAGCCGCGGCGCTCTGCAAGTTCTGGTCGCCATCAGTGCGGCTTGGGACGCTGTCGTGAGGAGTTCGTTCGCAATGCTGCGGCGTGGTCGATCCTGCTTGGTCTCGCTGCGCGACGGTTTCGCGCGCCTAGTCGTGCGCGCGCTTGACGCCGTGCGGCGTGGTGGTTTTTGGTTGAAGGAATTCGCGCGGCGCTGGTCTTGGCCCGCGATCGATTCCCTTTTGCAATGCGGGGCTGTATGGGGCGCCAGCGTGACCTGGCAGTTGCCGTGGTTGTTTGTTGTCGTCACGTTGGTTGGCGGGGCCTTCGCGACGACTTTGGAACGACAGTGTCACGCGATTCCGAGGGACTGCGGTCCAACGGGTTGGTATCGCACGCCAACCGTGGGGCTGCGCCTGTTGGCGGTCGGACTCATGGTTGCGGTTGGGATCGTGGATGCCTACAACGACCAGATCCACTTGTTCAGCTCGTACATTCAGGCGCTGCCCTCACTTATTCTTTCGCTTGCGGCTCGCGTCGGATTCGAAACGTGGTTCGAGGCCAGGGAGTTCCGGCATCGTCACGGTGTTGGGCACGAGGAAATCGTTCACCCCAAACCTATGAACTGGTGGCGAGTTGGCTCCAGCATGTTGGCGCTGATGGCTGCGACGGCGTTCATGATTGCTAGACCCTTCTCACCAAACGATGAGCACTCAGCGCCGTCGAAGCCTCCCAGTCCACCGGTCGTCGTGGTGGTGCCTCCTGAGGTACAGCGTCCTGAGCCACGCCAAGTGCCCGAGCGAATCATCGTGAACGGTCCGTTGGCCAGTGCGACGGATATGGTCTCTGGGCTTCGCTCAAGCTCGGACTGGCGGGAAGCAAAGGTTACCGCGAGTGAACTTCGAGCCTCGGACGTGCTCGCCCGAGCGAGAGGCCTGGGTGGGTACGGCGCGGGGATAACATACTACCGCGACTGTGACCGCGATGCCGCGGGAGCGATGGTCGATCACCTCAAGGCGATTTACGGGATTGATGCCCTTCTGCAGCAATGCTCTCGCCACGATACGTCCCAGATCGACATTCTTCTCCCAGCCACGCGCAAGAAATAGCGAACGGCATGGCGAGCGTGCGGCAGCGATGGTAGCGCTCGCATTGCCGTGCTCCCGTCGCGTAGCTGTGTCGACTATTGGATGACTGAGCCCGAGTCTGACAGTCGACCATTTGTAAGTAAGCAGTGCACGAACAGGTTCAGCGCGATGTGGATGAGCGGTGGCCGATAACTGAAAAGAGTCTGCCGACTCAGCTGCAACTGTATACCGAGGCTGCGTCTGCGCGCTAAGTTGCTAAGCTCATGGCTCGCTGCTGGTTGCACGGTCGTGCGACACGAGCGATGCCGCATGGCGCTGCGGACCGCATAGGGTCGCGGCGCTCACGGCGCCGAAGAGCTCCGCCACTACAACTTGCTCCCCATGCTTGTGATCCAACGTGGCGAGCCGCACGGCAGGCAATGTGCGACTGCAGCGTGTACGAGAACGTGCGGATGCTTTTCTAATCCAGCAGACCTCTTTTAGCCATCCGTCAGCAGCGGCACACCTTGGTTTTGGCGTGTTCGCGAGCTGTAGTTACGGTCTGTTCGCCCGCGCGAGAGCGCGAGCGAGGGCGTAACCCTGGCGCATGAAAGCAAGAGAGGCGTAGCCCTGTGGGATTGGGGGCTAGGCGCCGTCGCACAGCGACGGGAACTCAGGATCGTTCGTGACCTCTGGGTCCCATCCGGATTCAAGCAAGTGCAGATTCCATTGTGCGCGCCGCACGAGGAGCTTGCTGCGTGACACTCGGCGAAGTCTAATCCAGCGATACAGTGCGTGGACGAATCGAAGCCACTGCGCGTAGTTGATCGCGAGTGGGTTGCCGTTGTACGCGATGACCTTTCCAGCGTTAGCGGCAGCCGCGATTCCATGAGCAACGAGGCACATGCTGACAAACCGGGGATGGTCGCCCACGGTGTGCGCCGCGGCTGCATGACCCTGTTCGATGCACTCTGCGTCGTATTTGGGATCGAAGCGCCTTCGGAGCCGGAAGTAGGTGTGAAGAACGATCTCGACGGTCGCCACCGAGGTCGACATCGTCAAGAAGTGCCGGCTGTCGTAGCCCTTCAAGTACATGAAGCGCGCAAGGTCGGCAACGGTTCGATCGTTATCGCCAAAGCTTCCCACTTGAAGGAACTGCAGCAACGAGAAGCCCGGAGCGGGAATGCCCATCTTAGTCAGAACATCGGAGAGCAGATGGCCCACAACGCGCACGAGTGCAGCCACGGGATTGTACTCTGGCGCTGCTTGACCGGAGATCGAGACCAGCCGCCCATCCCTTCCAACCGCGGTCAAGCCTCCGCGGAGAATGTCGATAACGCCCACCACGAGGCCGAGGAGCGGATCGTGTCCGAACGTTTGCAGACGGTGGGTCCGGGGGCTGAAGCCATCGACTGGAACATCTTTGACCTTATCGAACGCGACGCGAAACCAGCGCGCCAGTTGGTTGTCCTCGGATACGTTCAGCGAGCGAAAGAACGTTGTGAGCGGGCTTCCGCTCTGCGCGTAGTGCCCCAGGTACTTCATGTCTGTCGGGATCTTGACGATGATGAAGTCCACCATCGCGGCCGCGATGCCGGCCGTGATCATAGCGATGACATCAATCGCGTCGAGGTTCGACTCCACCCCGAGCCCTCCTGCGAACTGGCGCTCGATGCGTTTCGCTTCGCCCGATCCGAGCAGCGCGTCGAGGTAGCGATCGGCCTCTGGGTGCTCTTGGCGGCGCAATGACGCTCGACGAGCACTGGCGACGATCTCCTCCCATGACTGCCTGCGGTGCTCGGACGTGGTGAGCGCCGGGGGTCTGGAGGGCTTCTGCCCTTGACTCGCATTCCTCGAGCTGCCGAGCTCACGCATCAGATGCCGCACGCGATCTTCGACCTGATCGAGCTTCCTAGAGTGTTGCTGCGCGCGCTCGATGTCCGCTCGGGCGAGTACGTTCCACTCAGCCAAGTCGTGGTCGAGACCTTTCAGGACGACTGGGATGTCGAAATCATCGTTCATCGGCCACCGCGCCGAATCCACTCAAGCGCGACTTCAAGGGCGCGCACCGTTGCCTCGAGCTCTTCGAGACGAGCGGAGTTGCTCTCGTTCAACTCCCGCTCCGCACGGAGCTGTGTGGCGAGCTCGGCGAGTTCTTCGGTGAGCCGCGCGATGATCTTCTGAGTCTTGGCGAGTTGGGTCTGCGTCCCGAGGATGACCACCTTGAAGGTGGTCTGGAGCTTGACGAGTTCGAGTTGCGCGTTCGCGGCGCCGAGCTGCACAAGCAGCGAGCCGCCACCCAAGGCCGCGCATCCTGCGAAAGCGCTGAACCCTGTTACGGCCATCGCGCCGCCCGCCATGCCGGCGCCGCCCATAGCGAGACTTCCCCCTCCCAGTAGCGCGAGACCATGTGCGGTGGCGGCAGCTCCCGACAGTCCCGCGGCGGACCCCAGCGCGGTGCCGATCGCGGGCGCTGCGATCCAGCCCCCGGCCGCCAGCACGACGGTGCCAGTGACCGCGAACAAACCGATCTTTCCCCAGCTGATCTTTGAGTGGATCGAGAACGCCTCCCGTTTCGTCTCCTCGACGTTGGTAACGTCGGATGGCCAGAGCCGTAGCCTCGAAGCGACTTGCAGAAGCGCATCGCGAAAATCGCTAGCGCTGAATTTGAGCTCGTAAGGTGCGAAGGGGCTCGAGAAGCTGATGTCGACCAGCAGCCGGAGCGCGTCTTGCCGTCCTATGTCCCGCGGGAATAGCTCGAGGGCGCCGCCAAGCTTGTTGAGATCACGCTCGGCGGTTTCGTGCGGGAACGCCTCTTGGAGCGTGCGGACTTTACGTTGAACGACCAGCTGCTTCTTGCGCCGTCGTTCCTCGTCGCTCTCGACGCTCGAGAGGAGTTGCGCGATATGGAGGATTGCTGCGGCGACGGTCAGGCGATACCCGTCGTCATCCATGAAATAGTCGGTACTGCTCATCGAACCGGGACTGCTTTCTACCTAGCGGAAGACGTGCGTTAGTCTCGGGGGCGGTCTATCCACGCATCGTGACGCTGGGCCGCACGGGGCAGCGAGGTATGCCCAATGAGCGGTGTTCTTTGTCTATTCAGAGGCTTCCGCGTCTCAGTGAGCTTCTGGCACGATGACCCAGCCATCGCCGCGCACTTCGTGTATAACCCCCCGGGTTTCATCGAACGGCTCGAGCCCATGTTCACGCGTAAGCGTCTCGGCTAGAGCCATTACAGGACAAATGGTCCACAGCAGATGTCGCCACATACTCCGCTTTAGCAGTAGGTCATTGCTGCGCAAACCGAACGTCTTTACGAAACGCTGTGCATCTAATGGCGGCGGCCATGTGCGAGCGTGAACGTGAAACAATTCATGGCTCTTCGAACCAGCGCGTGGCAAAAAAGCACCGAACAACACCGCCCTTCTTGTGGCCAGGGCGCCTACCCAGCCTCCTACGCTTAGCGTGTGCAGCTGATGGCTGCAGTCTAGTTGCAGTCCTTTCAGATTGATCTTCGAGGCTGCAATCCCGGGGCTAGAGCATGCCTGGACGACGTGGAAGAGCGAGTCGCCACTGGCGAGCGCTCGCAGCGGACAGAGCCCGTAGTGCGTCGTTGGTGCGCTCGTGAAGCTGGTTGTGCGGCCGCTCCCACCTGTTTTTCTACGCGACAGAAACACTGACAGGACTCAGATCTCAGGAGCGATGTGCACACGTGCGAGGATGGCGAGACCGCTCGCTCGGCAGCCGCCAGCGAAGTCAAGCAGCAGCAGCGCAAGGTGAGTGAGATCGTGCATCGCGCTCACGGCCAGCGCACGCGCCAGGAGATGTGACGGCCGTCCTGCAGCTCGACGTGACTGGCATTCGACAGCAGGCAATCGGAAGGCGTTGCGTAAAGACAACTGAGTGTTCGAGGCTCGGCCGGAGGTCTCTCACGTGTGGACGGCGTGCAGCGCGCAGCGCTGTCAGATAACTAATCCGAGTCGGACGGTGCGCGGGGGCTTATTTGTGCTCGAGCGGCGATGTTGCGCTGCGTTAGTAGTCGTCCTCGGTGACACTTGATCTCCAATCGGGCAAACGAGGTTGACGACTGTCTCCGTCCAAGCGCTGGCAGAGGCGCTCCGCGATGGCTTTGCCGTCCAACACCGGAATGTCCTCTTTCGCAGCGTCCGAGCGCTTGGGCAACTTCCGAAGCAGAGCTCTCGTCTGATCGGCAGGCCAAGCGATCAGGCGGTCGCATGCATTCATGCTGCTGGGAAGGTCAGATGCAGTGGGGTACCGCACATCAAACTGCACCACTCCCTGGCTTGTCCAACTCGTTGCGCCACTGCGAAACGACCAGCCGCCGCGCACGTCGCGCACGTCGACCTGAAACATGTTCACCACGCGAATCAACGCAGCGTCGTCAGCATCTAGCCGCGCCGCGTACGGGCCAGCAAAACGAAACTTCACCGTTCCGAAATCATCGATCGTCCATTGGTACTCAACGCGAGACTGCCGGCGCAGTAGCACCACCAGCCATCGGTTGATGCGGTCAAACCGTTTCGCTGCGTCACTGACTGAGACCATCATCGCATGTGATTGGCGCCGCATCTTGCGCGGCAACCACCGTTCTTTGGTGTTGCGCGAAGTGGAGGCGAGGCGCACGGGCTTGGCTATCCCCTTCACGATGCGTCCCGGCGCAAACAGCTCGATGTGACGCAGCGCGTAGTCCAGCGCCGCGAGCGCGAAGAACTCGGTTTTGCCGTCACCAACGTCAAGCGTCAGTGCGTGTTCAGCGAGTAGAAAATGCAACGATTTTTCCAGCTTGAACACCGAGTCAACTGCCGCACCGAGCTGATACGAAGCGGCGTAGTCTACATCTCCCCAATGCCGACGTAGCGACTGGATGCGGTTCGTGTACAGCATCTGCTTTGCCGATCTTGAGCATGCCGCGCGCAGGAAACACGAGAAGATATAGATGCGAAACGCTCATGGAGCCGACCCCTTCTTTTCCACCACTTGCGAACCACGCTCGCTCTTACCAGCGGTCACCGCAACACCACCACGGGGCGACCGTGGCGTCACAGCACCGCCTCGCGCCGCGCACAGCACTTTGCTTGAGCCGCTTGGCCACCGCGGCATGGCGGGTCCAAACGCGCACCTGGCAACCCCGTTGGCCTGCTTGAAGTCCGCACCGGTGAGGTTGAGCGTTCGAGCGCTGCGCTCACGTGAATACAAGCACAACGTGCAACCAGAGATGGCGCACGCGCCCTATTCGGCGATCTCAGCCGTGGGCAGCCGTTGGCGGCTACCCCTCTCGCGCCGCACGCGCAGATGAGCAAAGCAACGAAGGGGGCATCCGACCGGCAGCCAGACAAGACGACAAAACGATCCGTCGAAGCCGCGCTACGACAGCTGCAACAACTGAGCTGCTTCGGCCTTGAACACGGTTGCCGCGATCCCCCACATGTTCTCGGAACGTTCGGCCCCGCTCCCTTCAGTGGCCCGCTCGAGCTCATCAAGGCTGCCCATGCACGTCTGCGGCATGCTCTGCGGCATGCGTCCGGCAGTAACACGGCACTTCCATACGTCGGCGACGGCGCTCGCCTGACAAGTGCTGGCGACCTCCCAGTCCGAGTGCCGCGGACGCCGCTCAGTGACGGACTTCGGCCTAAGCGCGCGGCGGTCACGCTCCAACAACGACGCGCGACTTCTACGTGTTGCTCCTGCGTGGCCAACTTCCTTCGACTCTGGTTCCGAGTGCGACCGTTGACGAAGCAGCCTCCCATCATGAAGATGCAACCCACAACTTCGAATCTACACATCAACCTCAGCAAACTAGAGCGCGGCAAGCGCTGTTTCTGCGGCGCGCTCCGCAACAGCGCGATTCACTGTCAGCAGGTCGCACACGCGGAGGCAGTGGCTTGCACACGACCGCATACCCCAGGCCCTTACTGTAAGATCGTCCATTGCGTTGCGATGATCGCAATCCAATTCGTCGCCGGAGAGAGTCGAGACGCATTCCTCCGCGCCGCTCAGCTGGTGGAGCGGCGCTCTTCGGAGACGCGCGCGGTCGCGAGCCCGAAGCGTCGCCAAGCCGCGGGCCACCAAAATCCGTGTTCTGCTGCGAGCACACGGATCGGCTCGACCGTCCGCGCGAGCAGCTTGCGGTGCTCGGAGCCTGCACCAAATGCCTGGTCCAGTGCGGTTTGCGGGATCGCAAACTGACGCACCAAGCGCGGCGACGGCACCAGCATCATGCGCGCCGGTGACCACAGCAAGATCGGTGCGAGCGCTTTCAGCGTGGCGCGTTTTCGTGCACCTATGTATGGCAAGTGCTTCTTCAGATATTGCTCGGCGAAGCAAACATGGCGCGCTTCCTCAGTGACGTGGATCTGCAGGATGCGCCGGATCAGCGGATGCACCTCCGACTTGGGCCGCCGCAGCTCATCGCGGTTCTGACGATCGATGAAGATTTCACCGCCTAACACTGAGATCAAAAACAGCTCGGGAAAGTAGCGCGCGGTGTTCGCGACACGATCGTCGAAGAAGCGCTCGGCGGCAGCAACAGGCACCGGATCTGCATCGAGCCGATCAAGCAGCTCCTGAAACATCTGTGAGTGCCTCGACTCTTCAACCACCTCATGCATGACATAACGATATTCAGGACTGCGATTGCCCACTGTTTGAGCGAACATCAACAATCCGCGACTGAGTACAGCTTCCATGCCGATCGCGTACTTGAGCGACTGCGCGAGCCACTCGGTACCGAAGCGTGCGCGTGTGTCTGCATCGAGCTGCTCGTACCACGCGGTCTGCGCGAGCGGATGACGCGGGTCGATGCACAGGCGCGGATCACCCGGCTCGATCGCGCTCTCGGGCGCAGACCACGGGATATCCAGGTACGGATCATGAGCCTTCTTGACGCTCATCTCCGAGAGGCGTTGCAAGATCGCGCCGTAGCTCTGGTCAGCACGCAGCTCGTCTGGGACCGGCAATGGAATGGCCAAACTCGTTGTTCTCATCGGGTTTTCTCCTCCGCTACACACCACCAATCTGCCGCTGGACGCGGCCGGCCGCCTTGACCGGCGTGGTCAATGCACTGGCCTGCCTGGCCAGAGGTCGCGTTCTGGGGATCCGGTGCTATCGTGGCTCGGTGCAACGCCTCTCGACCGCTGCGGGCACGATGTCGACGCTCAACGTCATTCCGGTGTTGGATGCGCTGGAGCGGCTGGGCATCGACAGCGCACGTGTGCTCGCGCTGGCTGGCATGACTGGCGACGAGATACGCGCCGCGAACGCGCGTGTTCCAGCGACTTTCGAGTTTACGTTCTGGGATGCGATCGTGGAGCACACACAGGAGCGCATGATCGGGCTGCGCCTCGCCGAACATATTCAAGTGGGTGCGTTCGAGGGCTACGAATATTTGCTGCGCACCAGTCAGACGATCCGCGCGGCGGTCGAGCAAGCCAACAAGTTCGAGCGCTTGTTGGACGATACGACGCGCATGAGCATCGTCGAGTCGGAGCACGAGGCCGCGATCCGCTATGGTCGCGTAGGTGGCTGGCCACACTGCAGCTACGGGATCGAGTGTCTGTTCGGCTCGTTGGTGCGCTTGGGCAAGCTGATCAGCCCGGACCTACCCGTGCTAGGCGTTCACTTCGCGCATGCAGCCCACGGCGACATCTGCGTCTACAGAACCTTCTTTGGGTGTCCTGTGACGTTCGACGCTCCGCACTGCGAGGTTGTGCTCCGCAGAGCGGCGATCGATGTGCCGGTGCCGACCGCGGATCCTGTGCTGTCGCGCGTGCTCGAGGAGCACCTGACTCATGTGCTCGAGCACCTGCCGACAGAAGATGCTTTTGTGCAGCGCGCACGGCGCTTGTTGGGCGATGCGCTGCAGCAACAGACGGATATCTCGCTCGAGCAACTCGCGCGCGCCCTGCACATGGGTGAGCGCACTTTGCGACGCAGACTCGAAGACCACGGCACGAGCTACAAGAACCTTCTTGATGAGCTGCGCCGCGAGCTCGCCTGTCACTATGTCGCGCGCACCGGGCAGAGCTTCGAAGAGACCGGCGCGCGCCTTGGCTTCGCAGACATCAGCGCATTCTACCGCGCCTTCAAACGCTGGACCTCGACCACTCCCGCAGCGTATCGCGCGCAGGGTGTCGGCCGCCCACAGTCTTGAGCTGAGCTAGACACACCCTCGATGTCCTCGCGCGATGGGATGGCTCAGACTCGCCACATGGGACTCTCCATTTCATGCGGCGCGCGAACAGTCGTACACGCCGAGCGCACAGCTGCTCGTAGCTGCGTGTCACGAAACACCGAGATCTGAGCAGACAGTTACGAATCTGCGCTTTGGATAGTGCCGCTGACAGATGCGTATGTTGCGCATGGTGTTTCGTACGCATAAACCAGATCGCGACCGCTGCCGCGCTCAGCTGCTGGTTCGGCTCTTCTTCGGTTGCGGGGCGCGCGCGCAGTGTCATGATGCGCGCCAGTATGCTTCGCAGCACGTCTTGGCTTATGTTGGGTTGTGTCCTTACGGCTTGCAGCGCTGCCCACTCTGTCTCGACGAGGACAAACGCGGCCTGTGACGGAGGCGAGCCCGGTGCGTGCGAATGCTCGGATCGCGCAACCGGCAAGCGAGCTTGTGGAGCGACCTCGTCCCCTTCAGACGAGGACGCCGGCAGCACGCCCGCCGTTTCTGCAGCTGATAGCGGCAGGTCCCAGGATGGAGCCAGCGCTCCGCAGTCCACGGAGCCGGCCACGCAAACGCCTGAAGCTCCCAGCGACGCGCCAAACACTGACGCGAAACCCGAGGCACCAGCAACAGCCGAGCCGGAGGTCAGCGCTCCGCCGCCCCCAGCCGCAGGTCCGGAGGTCGTCGTCGAGCCGAATGACGACGCGGCGTACCTCTTCGATCAGGCGACTGTCCGCACGTACGACATCCAGCTCGACCCCGACGATCTCGCAAAGATCGACGACAACCCAGGTGCCGAAGCCATCGTTCCTGGAAGCCTAGTCTTCGAGGGGCAGACCTACGGGCCGCTCGGCGTCCGCTACAAAGGCTCGATCGGCGCGTTCCACCCGCCCTGCCTCGCAGGAGGAATGGGCTCGCCACGCGACGGCAAGTGCTCGATCAAGCTCGACTTTAATGAGCTCGACTCGGAGGGCCGCTTCTTTGGGCTGAAGAAGCTGAACCTGCACTCGATGAACAACGACGCATCGCTGCTGCGCGATCGGCTCGGGTACACCATGTTTCGCGAGATGCGCGTCGCCGCGCCCCGCGCCGCGCATGCGCGGGTGCTCATCAACGGTGAGCTGCAGGGGTTGTTCATCGCTGTCGAGCAAGTGGACGGCCGCTTCACCCGCGCGCGCTTCGCCGAGGGCGGCGACGGGAACGTCTACAAAGAAGTATGGCCGATGTACACGGACGCGCAGCCTTATCGAGCCGCGCTCGAGACAAACGCGGAGCTCGACAATGTCCAGCGTATGCTCGATTTCAAGGCAGCGATCGACATCGGTCCCGAGGCTACAGCCGAGTGGGTCGACCTCGACTACACGACTCGCTATCTCGCGGTCGATCGGGTGATCATCAACGACGATGGCATCATGCACTTCTGGTGCAACCAAGTGTCACAAGGCAATAACCTTGGTCCGTTCGGCAACCATAACTTCTACTGGTACGAGGCAGCCGCGCAGAACCGATTCTGGCTGATTCCATGGGATCTCGACCACAGCTTCGACAGCGAGCCAGTCGTGCACGTTCACCCGGAGTGGAACAGCACCGGTAGCGAGTGCTTGTGTCAGGACACCGGAGACTTCGGCTATCAGTACCCAGCCGCGTGCGAAACGCTGATTCAGCGCTTCATCGCATGGGACACGCAGTTCCAAGCGCAAACCGACGCATTCCTAGACGGACCCTTCACCAAGGATCATGTCGACGCGCTCCTGACAAAGTGGCGCACCCAAATCCAGCCGTTCGTCGTCGAAGCCAATGGCGTCAACCGTTCGCTCAGCGAGGCCGATTGGGCCACCGGCGTAATCGAGCTCGAGCGCAAGATCACCATGGCGCGCGAGAACCGCGGCTACCCTTACTAGCATTGCCCGTGAACCAAGCTCCCGTTTCGTGTAGTCTGCGCCGGCCATGCTGCTGTTTCAGAAGCGCTTTCATGCGGGCCTGTTGTCGGGCGACATCACGTTGACGTTCAGGCGCTGGGCGCGCACGCACGTGCGGGCAGGAGGTCGCTACCGCTGCCATCCGATCGGGGTGTTGGAGGTGACCGAAGTGCGCGAAGTGCGGGTGGAGGAGATCACCGAAGCCGACGCGAACAACACCGGCTTTGCTGCGCTCGCGGAGCTGCTCGAGTACATGAGGAGTGCGAGCGATACGCCGCTACTAGCTTCAAGCACGGTGTATCGAGTGCAGCTGCGGCACGGCGGTGACGGTGACCGCGTGGAGCTCGCGCTCGAGGATCAACTGAGCGCCGAAGACATTGAGATGATCGCCGCGAAGCTGGCGAAGTTGGACGCGAAGCGGGCTTGGACGCAGAAGACGCTGGCCATCATCGCAGAACGCCCGCGCATTGCGGCATCGCAGCTGGCGGCGGCGCTCGGGCGCAAGGACAAGCTCGAGTTCAAGGAAGACGTGCGCAAGCTAAAGAAGCTCGGGCTCACGCAGAGCTTCGAGGTCGGGTACGAAGTCTCACCCCGCGGCCGCACGTACATGGCAGCCATGGCCGGGCGGAAGCCCAAGCGCACCGCTCCGCGAAAGAAGAAAAGTGCCGCGCGCAAGAAAGCACGCCCTCGCTAGCAGAACGCTGTAGGTCGCGGCACAGCGAGTGCGCTGTTCATACCCATGTGTGCTCGGATCCGTGATTCCACATCCACGTCGTTGTCTAGCTGGTTGAAGGCTCAGCGTTGCGGTCGTACCCTCAGTGGCTGTGGCTTCAGCACTGAAGCATCCAGAAGGTCCGCTCGAGTACACGCGCATCGGTGGCTCGGCGAAGTACTTTGCGAGCTATCTCCACCACAACGTCATCATCATGCGTTGGATGCGAGGGCTCAACCTCGAGGCCGTCCGCGAGCTGAAAGCGAGCAACGATCGAGCGCACGAGCAGAGTGGCTCGTCGCAGTCGTCCTCCATTCATCTCGTGTTCCCTGAAATAGAGCTTCCGGACGCAGCCGCGCGAGCGGTGCTTCCCACCTTGGCGAAGGAATCTGCCGTCCGCACCGCTTGCACCGCCGTGGTGGTCCACGGTGGCGGCTTCAAGGTCAGTGCGATGCGAGCCATCATCACGGGGCTGCGCGCCGTGCTGCCGGGGCAGGTCTTCGACCTGCGCGCGAACGCCACCATCGAAGAGCTCCTCGGTTGGTTCCCCGCAGAGCACCATCGGCGCACCGGTGTCGCGCTCGACGTCGCTTCACTGCGTCGCGTGCTCGAACACATCGAACGCACGACTTAGCGAAGCACGTAGACAGCGCCTGCGAGGATCGCGGAGTTATCACCTTGATCGCCCTCGAAGCACGCGAAATCGCTGTGCCTCTGTTCACGTTCATCTGTTCCGTTTGGTCGGATGCAGCGATTCGCACGGCTCGCGCGACGGCAGTTTCGCTTTGCGGTGAGTGAGCCGCGGAACGAGAACAACCACGTGCAGCTTGAAGACCCAGGGGAACGGACGCGTCATCGCCCTGCCCTGACGTGCGCGCAGCGTCAGGGTTGGGGTACGGAGCGGGATTGAAACACACGGGCCGAGCGCGGTGCGGAAGTGGGAGCTGAGCCTTCTCGCGCGATCGAGCTTTTTGTCGCGGGCGGTCTGACGGTTCCACTGAAGCTGCCGTCCGCCCGTATACGCGAGGCTTTCCTTGCGCCCTATCATCATGACGCCTCACATCGCTCGCGCTTACATGCAGCGCCTGGTCTTCGCCGGCTGGGCAGCCTTCACTCTTCTGGGTTGCGGAGACAACGCGCCTTCCATGCGGGTTTCCGCGATGGAGGCCAGGGACGCAGCGCCCGTGTCGCCGCGCGCTGACGCCGGACCGAGTTGTTCTGGCTGTCTCGTCGACGCAGGCCCCCCTCCCCGCAACGACGGTGACGCTTGCGGCAACGGGCTCGATGACGATGAGAACGGGAAAGCTGACGACGACTGCGACTGCTCGTCGGGTACGTCTCAGCGCTGCTTCACGGGAAGTGGCGCGCAGGTCGGTGTGGGCGCTTGCAAGTGGGGCGTCCAGCAATGCACCGGTACCGCGAGCGGTGAATTTCAGCGCTGGGGCGAGTGTGTCGATCAGGTTCTGCCGGTCGACGAACGCTGCGGCGACAAGGCGGACAACGATTGCGACGGCGAGGTCGACGAGGATTGCGGCGAGTGCGAAGACGGCACGAGCATGGCCTGCTCGAACGAGTGCGGCGTCGGTGAGCGCATATGCCGCGATGAAAAATACACCGAGTGCAGCGCTCCAAAGCCGAGCGAAGAACTATGCAACGGAGTCGATGACGACTGCGACGGGGCGGTCGACGATATCGAACGCTCGTGCACGAGTGCTTGCGGCTCTGGGCTGCAGCGTTGTGTGAACGGTGGCTGGGGGAGTTGCTCGGCGAATACGCCCACCGCCGAGACCTGCGACGGTCTCGATGAGGATTGTGACGGATCTGTCGATGAGCGGCTCTCGCGATCGTGCTCGAGCACGTGCGGGTCGGGCGTGCAGAGCTGTGTGAGCGGGCGTTGGGGCAGTTGCTCGGCCGCTGAGCCTCGTACCGAGAGTTGTAATGGCGTGGATGATGACTGCGACGGCGCGGTCGATGACCTCAGCGATCAGGACTGTTCGTCGGCGTGCGGGGAGGGGACGCGGTCGTGTGAGGATGGCGCTTGGTCGAGCTGTTCGGCACCGCAGCCATCGGCTGAGACGTGCAACCTCCAAGATGATGATTGCGACGGAGACACGGACGAAGGTCTGTCCGGCACCTGGTCGTTCGAGAACGTCTGCAGCGAGTCACGCATTTTCCTCGTGATAGGTGGCTGCAACGTGTGCGCGGGGTCGTGCAACGGCTACTGGGTCGAACCTGGGGATTCTCACAGCCTCAGCGTGGACTCAGGCGAGTGTGTGACCATCTCCGCCTTTGCGCGCACGCCCAGCGGGGACGAGTGCCTCGAAGAGGGCACAGATGGTGAGTACGTCGGCGAGACCCGCGAGATCTGCGCCATCCTCTGCATCGACAGAACCATCACCATGGAGGTCACGCCCAGCTGCTGATCCGGCTGCGCGCGAGGAACAACCTGATCGCACCTCGATAACACTAGCGGCATAAGTAGAAGAAGCGCCCTCGGCGTTGCACGGCATCGCAGCGTCACCGCAGACAAGAGCGAGGAGCCGGTCGTAGTGGGCTATCGGGACTGCCGCATGAAGCTACTGGTGCTCACTAACATGCGAAGCCCATCAGCGGCTCCTTAGCGAGGTCCCAGAAGCGTGCGCGTTCAGATCCGTATGCGATGTCGAGCGCGCGCGTCGGCTCGACTGTGCCGATCACCGCTGCAGTGACGCCGACCGCTGCGAACCTGCCGCGCACGGCGGCTACGTGTTGCGGCTCTACGCTCAGCACGAACCCAAAGCTCGGGAAGCTCTCTAGCCAACGTTGCGGCTCAGCCAGCGCGCTGACAGGCGCGGGCACTGCCTCGAGATCCACCCTCGCCCCGCAGCCTGATGTCTCGAGCAACATCAGCAATGTGCCGAGCAACCCCGCCATGCTGATATCCTTCCCCGCGCCGACGAGGCCCGCCTCTGCCAGCTGCGGCAGCACTTCGAGCCGCGCGCGTGCGACCTTCGCATCACCGCCGGTCAGGCCGTCGAAGTGCGGCTGGTCCGCGCGGAGCTTCCCGCCGAGATCGATGCATACCATCAAGACTTGGCCCGGCCTGGCATCGAAGCTGGTGATCAGCTGCTGAGCCTTGCCGAGCACTGCAGCGCTCAAACACGGTGCGTCGGCGCTGCGACCCGAGTGCCCGCCGACGATCGGGATCTGGAACAGCTCTGCGCCAGCGCGCAAGCCTTCGTAGATGAGCTGCGTGTGCGCGCGATCGCTGCCCCCCAGGACCACATCCACGAGCGCGCGCGCTCTGCCGCCCATAGCAGCAATGTCGTTCACGTTGCAGAGCACTGCGCACAGGCCCGCAAAGAACGGCTCGCGCTGCACGAAGCTGGGTTGCATGCCCTCAGCGGCCAAGAGCGTGTAGCCGCCATCAGCGTCTGGCAGTGCAGCGGCGTCATCGCCGTTGAGGATGCCGGCTGCGCTTCCGGCAAAGGCAGACGCTGCTGGGTGCACTTCGCGCTTGCTGAGCAAGCCAGGAGCCTCGCGGAGCGCCGAGACCAATGCCTCCAAGGTCTGGTTGTGTAGCTTCATGAGAGGGTCGGCCGCGTCCGGGTGGGAAGCTGCGCCTCCATCAACATGTGCTGCTGCCCATGCATCTCGACCTCCCTCAGCGGGCGAAACCGATGACGCATGAAATACGGCACATTCACAAGCAACACATGCGCGAGAAAGCGCTCACAGCCGAGCGCGGCCGCACTGCACACCGCAGCAGAGATCAAGCCCGAGCCCACATGACGCTGCGTGCGATAGCCCGCTGCGACACCGAGTCGACCTCCGTACCAGATGCCGCCGTCAGCAGCGTAGATCCGCACGACACCCACTACGCTCTCAGGGTCACCAGCGCTGTGCGCGAGCGCGACGATCGGCACAGCGTGCACGTCATACTCGTCGCGCTCCTCCGTCGCGCGCGCAAAGATCCCCAGCTCGTCGCAGAACACCTGCCTCCTCAGCTGCCAATACGCAGCCACTTGCCAGGGCTCACTCGCAACAGCATGCGTGACGTAGGCTGAAACGAAGCCACGCACGGGCGCACCGTACGGCCGAGTGAGCTCAAGCATGAGCAGCCTCGGCGGTTCGCAACGTCGAGCAAGCACCACAGCGGCCGCAACCTGCCGCGATCTGCTCGCTGCGCAGCCCGTGCCGCGCGACACTGCTCGCGACACGCTTGAGCAGACGCGACATCATCGCAGCTGACGGAGGCGGATGATTCGCCAACCGCGTGCCTGCGATCGGCACAAACGGCACAACAAAAGGATACACGCCGAGCGCCGCGAGCAGCTCGCACATCACGACGATGTCATCCTCACTGTCCCCGAGCCCCGCGAGAATGTAGGTGGTCACTTGCCCGCGACCGAACACCTTCACAGCTTCGACGAACGCCTCGAGATAGACAGTGACCGGCACCTCCGCCTTGCCGGGCATGATGCGTTTACGCACCGGCTCGCTCACCGCCTCCAAGTGCATGCCCAGCGTGGCCACGCCCGCATCACGCAAACGCGCGAACCAGCCGAAATCGGCAGGCGGCTCGCACTGCGCCTGCACCGGCAAATCCACCGCGCCGCGGATGGCTGCAACGGCACGGGCCAAGAGCGCAGCACCTCGGTCATCCGTCTTCGGCGTGCCCGTAGTCAGCACCATGTGCTCCACGCCGTCGAGCTCCACAGCAGCCTTCGCCACTTCAGCCAGCTGCGCTGGCGTCTTCTCTACGATCGTCGCGCCGCTCGCGAGCGACTGACCGATCGCACAGAACTGACAGCGCGTCTCGTGGTTGCCGTAACGCACACACTTCTGGAGCAGCGTGCTCGCGAGCACGTTGTCCGCGTGCAAGGTCGCGATCTTCCAGTACGGCACGCCTTCCGCAGTGTGCTCGGCGTAGAAGCGCGGCACAGGCGCGACCTCGATCGGCATGAGCGGCTGGCCATCGCGAAACAGAAACGGCGTCTCGCCGGCGCCGCCGCGAGCTTCGAAGCGCGAGCCGAGCGCGCTGCCGGTATGGATCGGCACCATCACCAGCTTGCCATCGAGCTTCACTGCTTTGTGATCAGACGGCCCAGCGCCGCCACGCCGATGCAACCCAAAGCCACCTTCGGCGAGCCAGCGCATGCCACTCGCCTGCAGCTCGGTCGACAACTCGAACAGGTCAACTGCTGGGGGCTCCCAGACTCGCAGTCGCAGCATACAACTCTCCTTCGCTGGCAGCGCCGTTCGAAACCGCGCGCACGTGTGGCTTTTCACTCGAATCAAGCGCAAGTGACAGAAGCTCTGGACGCGCATAGTGACCGACGCTGTCCATCATACGCTTGCGTTTGACAATCAGACCAAAGTCCAGCTCGGCGTACACTGTGCCTTCGCCATCTGTCAGAGGCTCACACAGCAGCGAGCCATCCGGCGCGATGATCGCGGTATAACAACCACCACGCAACGCGTTCTCGAGGCCGCTGTTCTTCGCGACGCGCGCCACCTGACTCTCATCGAGGTAGCCAGTTGCATTGACCACGAAGCAACCACTCTCCAGCGCATGGTGTCTGATAGTCACGGCGATTTGCTCCGCGAAGATCGGTCCGACCAGCGAGCCGGGGAACATCGCCGCATGGATCTGCTCGTGATCAGCCATGAGCGCGTAGCGCGCGAGCGGGTTGTAGTGCTCCCAGCAGGCCAGTGCGCCCACCCGCCCGACGCGCGTATCGACCGCACGCAGGCCCGAGCCATCACCCTGCCCCCACAACATGCGCTCGTGGAAAGTCGGCGTGATCTTGCGACGCTTGAGCACGAGCGTGCCGTCTGCATCGAAGATCAGCTGACTGTTGTACAAGCTCCCATGGTCACGCTCATTGACACCGAGCACGACCACTGCACCCGCGGCGCGCGCCGCCGCTGCGACTTTGTCAGTCGCAGCAGACGGCACCGTCACCGACTGTTCATACAGCTCGATGTGCTCCGCCCCAGAGCTAACAGGCGGACGAATGAACGAGAAGTACGGGTAGTACGGCACCACCGTCTCCGGAAACACGATGAATTCCGCACCGCGCTTCGCACAGGCCGCGATCGCATCACACACCTTGTCGATCGTCGCTTCTCGACTACCCAACACAGGACTGAGCTGGACCGCCGCTGCAAGTAGCTTGGAGCTCGCCATGGTTACAGCGTCCAGCTGTGCAGCACGAACGAATCGTCGCGGCGATGCAGCAGCATCAGATCCATGACATCGAGCGGATTGATCGGCTTGATGCCTTCGATCAGCGCGGGCTCGCCGTGCCCATACAATGCCTGCAGCGCAAAGCGGCACGCGAAGACCTTGCCGCCTTCCTTCATGAACTTGATCAGCTGTCCGTTGATCGCCATGTGACCCGGAAACGCTTCGTCGCCGATCTTTGGAAAGCCGCGCTGCACGCCGAGCGTCACGCCTGGTCCGTACAAGAGCACAGAAGTGTCGAAGCCCTTACGCAGGAGGCGTGTCGCTTGCAGCAGGTTCACCAGACCAATCGAGCCTTCGAACGCGACCGTGTGGAAGGTCACGAGCGCCTTTTCTCCGGGCTTGGCTTTGACGTCCTCGAACACCTTCTCTTCGTAGTCGACAAAGAAGTCACCGGACTTGTGCGCGGGCTGTTGGACTTTCGGCATGTTGTCTCCTTCATGTGCGACGCGTTGCGTCACGTGTTGGAGCAGCTGCAATGCGAAGGTCGTGCCGCAAACGAGCGCGCCTGCTCGCGGCGCTGCTGTGGGCTGCAGCGGCACCAACTGTAACTCCTCGGTTACAGCGCGGACATGCGCGTCGATCACAAGAACCTGTGAGCACCAAGCTTTTCGGAGCAACTCACAAGTTTCTGAGAGTCTCGCGCTCGATGCCCAATATTTTCATCTGATAGGCCAGCGTGCTCGGCTTCAGCCCGAGTAAGCGCGCAGCGCCCTGATCACCCGCGATCTTCCACGCACACTTCTCGAGCGCAGCCAGGATGTTGCGGCGCTCCAGCTCGCGCAGCTGTGCAACAGGGATGACGTCAGGCGGGTTGACAACCCGTGCACTGGCGGCTGGCGGCACGCTCGGCCGCCGTGAGCGGCCAGTGAGCGACAGCTCCAGCTCACCACCTTCACTGTGCTGCAGCACCACAGCGCGCTCCAGGATGTTCTGCAGCTCGCGGATATTGCCTGGAAAGTCGTAGTCCAAGAGCGCGCGCTCCGCGTGTTGCGTGAGCGGCGGAGGATCGACCTTGAGCTTCTGCGCCGCCGTCCGCAGCATCTGCCGCGCCAAGGGAACGATGTCCTCCCCGCGCTCACGCAGCGGCGGTACATGCAACGGAAACACGCCCAGCCGGTAATACAGGTCCAACCGGAAGCGCCCGGCCTCGACTTCGTCCTCCAAGTCGCGGTTGGTCGCAGCGATTACCCGAATGTCGACGTGACGCGTGCGATCATCCCCCACCGGCTCGAACGCGCGCTCCTGCAGCGCGCGTAGCAGCTTGCCCTGTAACTCGAGCGGAATCTCGCCGACCTCGTCCAGAAACAACGTGCCGTTGTGAGCGAGCGCAAAACGGCCCTCGCGGTTGCGCGACGCTCCGCTGAACGCGCCCTTCACGTGCCCAAAGAACTCGCTCTCGAACAGCTCACGCGGCACCGATGCGCAGTTCACCTTTACGAGCGGACCATCGGCACGGCCGCTCATGTCGTGTATGGCCGCAGCGATCAGCTCCTTGCCCACGCCGCTCTCACCTGTGATCAACACGCTCGAATCCGTGCGAGCGACTGCGCGCACCTGGCGCATCAGCTGCTGCATGCTCGTGCTTTCAGCGACGAATTCGCCCGGGTGCAGCGCATCGCGCACGGCCTCGCGCAGATAGTCGCGCTCGCGCTCCAGGCGATTTTTCAGGTCTTCGATCTCCTGAAACGCACGTGCGTTTGCGATCGCCACCGCGGCGTGATCGGCAAACACACGCAACCAACCGAGCTCACGTCGCTCGATCCTGCGCCGGCTGAACACGGCCACCACGCCCAGCACTTCGCCTTTGAAGCACAGCGGCTGGCCGGCAAATGACTGAATCTGCTCCTGGTCTGCCCACTCGCGATCCAACAGCCAATCGTTCGAACCGCGCTGTAAAAGCAGCGGTGCGCTGGTCGAAGCGATCCGGCCGATCTTGCCGAAATCGACACGGACGCGCGCGTGCGAGCCTGCCAGCTGCGTCCACTGCACATCAGGTTGCGCAATCGAGCTGCCGATGCTGGCCTTGAGGTGTAGCTCCGCCTGACTGTCAGGTGTTTGCTCGATCAGCCATACGCGCGCCAGCGCCACGCCCTCGTTTGCACCGAGGCCGTCCACCATCTCACGCAGCACCGTGTCGGGCGAACGCGCCTGCGCCACCGACAGCGCGAGCGATTGCAGCATTTCGATCTGCATCGAGGCACTCTCTCAGGATCTTGAGTCGCTTAGCAGTAGTTTTTGCGACTGGTGTTTCAAATGCGTATCTTCGCGCCCTCTACACAGGTTCAAGCACGGGCACGCTTCTTGATGTGAGGGCGCAGCATGATCGCTCCACAAGACAAGATCCTCGACCACGTCCCTGTGATCATCATCGGTGCCGGCCAAGCTGGCTTAGCGATGAGCTACCACCTGACTGCACGCAAGATACAACACTTGGTACTCGAACGATTTCGCGCGGCCCACACCTGGCGAGAACAACGCTGGGACTCGTTCTGCTTGGTCACGCCCAACTGGCAGTGCCGGTTACCCGGACATCCTTACAGTGGCTCCGATCCGGACGGCTTTATGGTGAAGGATGAGATTGTCCAGTACCTGGACGATTACATCGCGCTGGTCGCACCGCCACTGCATGAGGGCGTCGAAGTGCGGCGCATCGCGCGCAGCGAGCGTGCGCGCTTCCAGCTCGACACTTCCGCAGGGACTTACCTAGCAGACCAGATAGTGATGGCGACAGGCGGCTACCACGAAGCCCATCTACCCGCGATGTCCCGCGCGCTCGATCCCGAGATCGTGCAGCTGAACGCGGCGAGCTACAAGAGCGCAAGCAGCCTGCCCGATGGTGCAGCAGTGTTGGTTGTGGGCAGTGGACAGTCAGGCTGTCAGATCGCAGAAGATCTCCACCTGTCAGGTCGACAGGTGCATTTATGCGTAGGCAGCGCGCCACGTGTCGCGCGCCGTTATCGCGGCCGTGATGTCGTATGGTGGCTCGACCGCATGGGACACTACGACGTGTCGATCGACAAGCACCCGGACGGCGTGGCTGTTCGCAAGAAACACAATCACTACGTCACCGGACGCGACGGTGGTCGCGACATCGATCTGCGGAAGTTCGCCAAAGAAGGCCTGCAGCTGCACGGCCGGCTGCTCGACATCGATCAGCACGGGCTGCGGCTCGGCGACGATCTCGAACAAAACCTCGATCGCGCCGATGCGACCGACAACCGGATCAAGAACAACATCGACGACTACATCGCGCGCAACCAGATCGAGGCGCCATCCGAGCCACGCTACACGCCTGTCTGGAAACCCGGCGCGCAACCGAGCCAGCTCAGCCTGCGTGAAGCCAACATTCGCAGCGTAGTCTGGTGCATCGGCTTCAGCATCGACTACAGCCATATCGAGCTCCCGATCTTCGACGACGCCGGTTATCCGCGTCACGATCGCGGTGTCACGCCCGAGCACGGCCTCTATTTTCTCGGCTTGCCTTGGCAACACACCTGGGGCTCCGGCCGCTTCTCCGGCGTTGGCGCTGACGCAGAGCACCTCGCCAACACTATTGCAGGTGCATGACGCTACTTCACGCGCCGTACACAGATCGTCGCGCCCGTAGCCGTCTTCAGCTGCCTGACGATCGCGCCCGAGTTGGCGTCGAGCGACCACACGGTATCGGGATGGTCGGTCGATACTGCACTAGACCAGAACACGTCGACATTCCCGCGCACGAGCTCTCGCGGGAAATACGCGCCGAGAGATGGACCGGTGCCCTCACCACAACCGTTGCAGCCGTCTTCGCAGGTGTCCGCCAAGCAGCTGTCGGTGACTCTACACGTCCCGCCGGTCTGTGTTGCCGAACACCCTCGAATCACCTTCCGAAGCATATCGAGGCTCGGCAGCTGCCAATCGGCGCGCTCACACGCCGTGAGCGACTGGCACTCCACAGTGGCAGCTGGCCAAGTTTGCGGGCTCGCGATCGTCCAGACTAGCTGCGCTTGCGCGTCGAAGTATTGCCATAGCGATGGTCCACACGCGTCAGCGGTCTCGTCGCACGACTGACAGGTCTCGTGGCTACATGGAGGCTCCACGCCATGACCGGAGCACTGCCCATTGGCATCACAAAGATCACCGCCGTTGCAGAATCGACCGTCGTCACACGGTGTTGCCGCGGGTCGAGTCGACAGCTTCTCCTGCGAACGACTGGGGTCGCAATACAGACAGCCGTAGTTCTCAGCTGACTCCCCCTCGCGAAAGCACGTGCCGAGCGCGGAGCACTGTCCAGGTTTGATCGCACAACCGTCGCAACACGCGCTCACGCTGCTGCAAGCACAAGCGCCACCCGACATTCCAGCCGCGCCAGCAGCATTTACCGGAGCGCTGGCGCCTGCTGTATCCACGCGCGCGGCGCCGCCTGTCAAACCTGCATCGCTAGCGCCCGGCGTCATCGGTTCCGCGGGCTGCGCTGGATCAGACGATGTGCTCTGCGAGTCGACGGGGTTCTGCACTTGCTCAGTCGGCGACGCATATCCGCTGACTTCGGGCAGCGCGCACGCGCCCAGCAGAATCGCGTACATCGCAGAACAAGCCAGCTGCGCCATGGTACAGGGCGATTGGTAACACGCGTGCCAGCACTGCGTCAGTACGAGTCGAGCATCCGGCAGTGATGCTCGACTCGTGTGATCAGCTCACGCTTTGAGGTTGGTGACGAGCACGGTTTGTAGCCGGGACTGGTAGTCCTCTACGAGGCGAACAGTTTCGCCTTCGAAGACCAGGAGCTCGTCGCGCAAGGCGTGCATGAGGCGAGTGAACCGTTCTTCGAACTGCGGGATCAGCTTAGTCGCGCCGCTGACGGCTGCAACCAGCGCGAGATATGCCGGCTGCACCACGTGCGTGACATAGCTTGCGTCGTCGCGCAGGCTAGCGACACCCAGCGTCGTCGCTTTTGCGAGATGTTCGCGTACGATCGGCTCTACGGCTCCGATCGCCTTTTCCATAGCGCCTGCACTGGCCAGATCTTTAAGCTTTCCTAACACATCCCCTCCTATGCAATTTGAGACCAAGCCACGTACCGCACGCGCACACCTCAGTCAACGCATCAGCGCGCGTGCGCAAATCTCCGCTACAAACATGACAGTGTTGACGGTTGATGGTCACGATCGCCGTGTCTCTCAAGCCATTCATAACCTGCCCGTGCCCGTGCCCGTCTGACCATTGGTCGCAAGTTTTCATGCGATTGTGCGGCTAGGCAGCTCGCGGACTTCGGCTTGTGCCCGCCGCGTCGAGAAGGATCAACAGGGAGGCAAGGAGCCGGGGAGATTTTTGTTGTTCGTGAGACGGCGCAGACCGTGCCTTATCGCTGCCGT